>Ga0209721_1000228_pt1 | contig 56048 bp, 49 predicted proteins | sample TshhotsprinmetaG_FD_184139 | JGI IMG/M metagenome (GOLD analysis project Ga0209721, IMG submission 184139) | Hot spring microbial communities from South Africa to study Microbial Dark Matter (Phase II) - Tshipise hot spring metaG (SPAdes)... | ecosystem: Environmental > Aquatic > Thermal springs...
GAAATCCGGCGAAACAATCATGTCTATCTCAGCAAACTCCACTTCAGAATAATTCTTAAATACATTTACATAAGCTTTTTCATTCACATTGGCAGGCAGTTCAACTATGTGAACACCAATAGGGGATATTTTCCCTTTGGATGTAGAGTTTGTTTCAGCAAGTATCTTATCAATCCGCTCTTTGGGTTGATTATCCTTGAATTTCACAAGTAATTTACCGGTATGGGCGGGCATCTCTTTGCCCTGCGGCGTTGTCCAGATAGTTGGCGCCTCTTGCTGAGCAGCCTGGGCATATGAACCGGTTATTGACAAAAAGATACAAAGCAAGACTACTAATAGCCCTGATGTATAAGCCCATAACTTTAAAAGGTTTTTTATATTCATCATCCACCTCCGAGTGTATTTCTTTACTGTCTTGAAACAGCCTCACCAAAGGTGGATGCTGTTTCTTCGGCAACCCGGCTATCCTAAGTTTTTCTTAGGACCCGTGGCTTTGCGTCCCACAGTTACCTGTGGTTTGCCCTTTCGGAAACTTTTGTATCTGTTAATTTAAGAATAACCTTTTTCGAATAAAGGCAGTGTGACTGTAATCACAAAAATTAAAGATTTTTTATGTCCCTACACTTGCACTTACGACACCCAAAAAATTTACAACCCCCTTTATCCCCTTTTTTAAGGGGGAATATTTGGGGAGAGCTCTTTATAAGAGGCTCTAAAATAGAGATAGGATCATAAACCTGTTGATTTACAGGTCATTGCGAGAACCCGTAGGGTTCGTGGCAATCTTATCAGAAAAGGCGAGATTACTTCGCTCTGGTTCGCAACGACGAGGTGCCTACCGCTATTTCAGGGGCTAAAATTTAGACTGGAAAAAATAAAAAAACTCTGTTAAAATTACTACTTCATTTGTTAGGGGTGTAGTTTATGACAGGTCAGACTGCAATTGTTACGGGAGGCGGACGCGGGATTGGCAAAGCCATCTCAATAGCCCTTGCGAAAAAAGGTGTCAATGTAGTAGTAGTCGGAACAAATATTGACATAGCCTCACAAACTGCTCAGGAACTTAGCGGGCTTGGCGTAAAAAGTATAGCGGTCAAGGCGGATGTCTCTCAGGCTGATGATGTGAAAAATATTTTTGAAAAAACCCTCAGCGAGTTTGGCAGGGTAGAAATCCTTGTCAATAATGCTGGCATTACAAGGGATTCCCTTCTTATCAGGATGAAGGATGAAGACTGGGATTCCGTACTGAACGTTAATTTAAAGGGCACATTCCTCTGCACAAGGGAAGCTGTCAAGATAATGATTAAGCAAAAATATGGCAGGATTATAAATATTTCTTCTATCGTGGCATTTATGGGTAATCCCGGGCAGGCAAACTACAGCGCTTCTAAAGCTGGCATAGTTGGTTTGACTAAAACTGTTGCCAGGGAGTACGCCAACAGAGGTATAACAGTAAACGCCATCGCCCCGGGTTTTATAACCACTGCTATGACAGAAACAATTCCAGAAAATATCAAAAATGATATGCTCAAGGTTATACCTATGAATCGCTTTGGAACTACAGATGATATTGCCCACGGGGTTGTTTTTTTAGCTTCACCTGATGCAGGATATATAACAGGTCAACTTTTGCACATAAACGGTGGGATGTATATGTAGTCTGTTGCTGAAAATTTTTTTCGCGAATTCTATCACAGACTTTAACTTAGGAGGAAGATAATGGTAGAGGATAAAGTAAAGGAGATTATATCAAAGCAACTGGGAGTTGACCAGTCTGCTATAACACCTGATGTTTCTTTCATTGAGGATTTGGGTGCCGATTCTCTTGATACCGTTGAACTTGTCATGGCTTTTGAAGAGGCTTTCAACATCGAAATCCCTGATGAAGATGCTGAAAAGATCAGCAGAGTAAAAGATGCAATAGACTATATCAATAACAAAGTAAATGCTTAACAACAAGAGAGTAGTAATAACAGGTCTGGGTATCGTCTGCCCTATCGGTATAGGTGTAGATGAAGCATGGAAGGCTGCCGTTGAAGGCAAATCGGGCATAGTCCCAATTACTCAATTTGATGCATCTCTGCTACCTGTAAGAATAGCCGGCGAAGTTAAAGGTTTTGATCCAGCCCCTTACATTGAATATAAAGAAATTAAGAAAATGGACAGGTTCATTCACTTCGCCATTGCAGCTTCAGACATGGCGCTGAAAGACTCTGGTTTCAAGATAACAGATGAAAATGCTGAAAGGGTCGGGGTAGTAATTGGTTCAGGCATGGGAGGTCTTCCGGCTATCGAGCACTATCACAGGATTTATCTCGAAAAAGGGCACAAAAGGATATCCCCTTTCTTTATACCGATGATTATTATAAACCTCGCATCGGGAAATGTTTCCATTAGGTTCGGGGCTAAAGGTCCTAATTCGTCCGTTGTCACTGCTTGTGCCACAGGGAACCACGCCATTGGCGACGCATACGAGATAATCAAGAGAGGCGATGCCGATGCAATGATTGCAGGGGGTGCTGAGTCCTGTATTACACACCTTGGCATCGCAGGCTTTTGTGCTGTAAAGGCGCTGTCGGTGAGAAACGATGAGCCCGAAAAGGCAAGCAGGCCTTTTGATATAGATAGAGATGGTTTTGTAATGGGCGAAGGCGCTGGCGTGCTGATACTCGAATCCCTTGAGAGCGCTCTTTCGAGAAATGCAAAGATATATGCGGAGCTTATCGGCTACGGCATGTCGAGTGATGCTTATCACATAACAGCACCTGCGCCACAAGGCGAAGGTGCAGCAAGATGCATGAAGATGGCGCTGAAGAAAGCAGGGATTGAGCCTGAAAAAATAGATTACATCAACGCCCATGGAACTTCAACAAAATACGGCGATGAACTCGAGTCTGCTGCTGTAAAAACTATTTTTGGCGAGCACGCATATAAACTCTGCATGAGCTCGACGAAATCTATGATAGGTCACTTACTAGGCGCTGCCGGCGGAGTTGAGGCAGTTTATACCGTTCTCAGCATCTATCACAACATCGCCCTGCCCACAATAAATCTCGAAAATCCGGATCCTGAATGCGACTTAGATTATGTCGCTAATAAATCCCGCCATATGGAAATAGAATATGCCATGTCGAATTCTTTCGGTTTCGGTGGAACAAATGCATGTCTCATCTTTAAAAAATACAGGGGAACTTGAGAAGTCTCTCGGGTATTTCTTCAAAAACAAAAGTCTGCTCAGAGAGGCACTTACCCACAGGTCTTATCATCACGAGAATCCCGAAGAAGTTAACGACTTCAACGAGAGGCTCGAATTTTTAGGGGATGCCGTTATAGGACTCGCTGTGTCTCACATACTCTTTTCAGACGAATCTCGTCTTAGCGAAGCAAATATGTCTAAAATGAAATCCTATCTAGTGAACGAATCCATACTTTTTGAGATAGCCTCAAATATAGCATTAGGCGAACATCTAAAGCTCGGCAAAGGCGAAGAATTAACAGGGGGCAGAACTAAAAAGTCTTTGCTCTCAAATGCCATGGAGGCACTCTTCGGGGCTGTCTTTCTGGACAGTGATTATAATACAGCGAAATCACTATTTTTACGATTATACTCCCAAAAACTTCCTGCTGTAATCTCCAAAAAAGAAGGCTACGATTTCAAGAGCGAATTACAGGAGAAAATACAAAGTATTTACGGCTTCCTCCCTGAATACAGAATCACCAAGGAGGAAGGGGAGGAACATAAAAAGGTTTTCACTGCTGAGGTATATATAAACGGTTTGCTCTACGGAACCGCCACGGGCAGAAGCAAAAAAGAGGCTCAAATGCTCGCTGCAAAAGAAGCCCTCACCAGATTATAGATAATGGACAAAAAGGTTGCCTCGTGGTGCCTTTATGACTTTGCCAATTCAAGCTATTCTGCTGTAATTGCCGCCGTCATATTTCCTGTTTACTATACTAATGTCATCGTTGGAAATGAATATGGACATGGCGACCTCTGGTGGGGCAGGGCAATAGCCCTGAGTATGGCTATTGTTGCGATTACCTCTCCTTTTTTAGGTGGTATAGCGGATTTTCTCAGGGTCAGAAAAGGACTCCTTATTGTCTATACCCTTCTTTGTGTAACTTCTGTAGCATCATTCAGTTTCCTGCAAAAAGATATGGTGATGACAGGATTCTTTCTGATTGTCTTAGCCAATATAGGCCTTGAAGGGGGAATCGTATTCTATAACTCTTTTCTCACGGAAATAGCCCGACCATCCCATCATGGCAGGGTCTCTGCCTGGGGTTTTGGTATTGGTTATGTCGGCTCTATAATCTCACTTTTAATCGCCCTCCTTTTAATCAGACATGATTATATTATGCTTGTCTGGCCCATGGTAGCTCTTTTTTTCTTAATCTTCTCTCTTCCTGCTTTTATTTATCTGCCCGCAGATGGAAAGGCTGTAGGCGGAATCTGGGGGGCAGCCTTTTCGGGATTTAAGCATACCCTTGATAAGCTCAAAATAATGATTAAAAACAAAGTCCAGAGAAGGTTTCTTTGTGCATACTTGCTTTATGAAGACGGGGTGAGCACGGTCATTGTGTTTTCGAGCATCTTTGCAGCTACCACTTTGGGTTTTAGGGCAGAAGAGCTCATTTTAATGTATGTGCTGGTTCAAATTACAGCGCTCTCAGGTTCATTTCTCCTGGCGCGTCCGATTGATCTCTGGGGACCTAAGAAAGTATTGATCATATCCCTCATGCTGTGGATAGCGGTCTCGGTAGGGGCGTATTTTGTTCACAATAAAATATATTTTCTATTAATAGCTTCATTAGCGGGCTTTGGGCTCGGAAGCCTCCAGGCAGCCTCAAGGGCTCTTTATGCAAAATTCATCCCCATTGGTCAGGAATCGGGCTATTTCGGGGTATATTCCTTTGTCGGGAAATCGTCTGCGATTATAGGACCCCTGATTTTCGGGATTTTATCCTCTGAGCTTGGCAGTCAAAGGCCTGCAATACTTTCTGTCTCACTATTTTTTATTGCCGGACTGATTTTGCTTAGGACAGTTGAGGTGAAAAGGTCATATGAATAACCTTTTTCTTATCAAACAAAGTCTTGATAAGCTCTATAATGAATATAACTTCAGGGAGCGCCTGAGCTATGACCCTATAGAGTTTCCGCATAAATTCACCGAACCTGAGGATGTCGAAGTGGTGGGGTTTATAGCTTCTTCATTCGCATACGGCAGGATAGATTTGTTTAAGGCTGTGATTGAGAGAATATTAAAGATAATGGGCAAAAAACCGTATGATTTTTTAATAAATCTCGACATTCACCATTACAGAAATCTTTTTGCGGGCATCAATTACAGATTTAGCAGCAATGATGATATAACGGCTTTTATTTTTGTCCTCCACAAGGTCCTTAGAGAATACGGCAGACTTGAGAATTTGTTTAAATGCAATTATAGCAGGGATGATGAAAATATTGGAAAGGCTTTGACAGCTTTCGTCAATGCCTTTCTTAATATCAAAAATAAAGGTGTGAGAAGGCGATCAGGCGGTTTTCTGCACTTCTTTCCATCACCCGAGAAAGGGAGCGCCTGCAAAAGATTAAATCTCTTTCTGAGGTGGATGGTTAGGGATAAGGATATAGATATGGGAATATGGAAGGGGATCCCAAAAAATAAACTTGTCATCCCCCTTGACATACACATAGCAAGGATATCAAGGTGTCTTGGTTTTACCCGAAGAAAGTCGGCAGACTGGTTTGCGGCGGTTGAGATAACGGAATCCTTGAGGTCTTTTGATAGTGAAGACCCTTTGAAATATGACTTTGCCCTCTGTCATCAGGGCGTCACAAAAGTCTGCAGCGAGTTGAGGTGTAAAGAATGCAGTTTGTTTACTCATAAATTGTGACAGTAAGGGCTGATTTATAGGTTATTGCAATAACCCGAAGGGTGCGAAGCAATGCCAGCAAGAGATTTGCCTAAATCTGTCATGGTGAGCCTGTCGAACCATAACACCTTATAAGTGATTTGCCCCTTCGACCCTTAGCACTTCGGCAAGCTCACCCTTTTTTAGTTCCTCGCAATGACTGCCGTCTATCGCAGTTTTTGGGTTTACTGAAAAGCTGTAATTTTTCATGCAAAATTAGTTATTATTGATAGTCATAACAGTAAAACACAAATCCAGCGATAATTATGCTAACGCCTTATACAGCCTGTCATTGCGAGCAACCGAAGGGTGCGTGGCAATCTCATTTAAAAAGGCGAGATTGCTTCCCCTTCGACAAGTTCAGGGTCGCAATGACAAATTTTATCACTGAATCTCGGTAGAATATGTGTTTGTTGATAGCTTTAGTTAACTCTTCGGCTTTTGATATCATCCTGATCATTCGACATGCAATGTCATCCTTCGACAGCCTCAGGATGACATGATAAATCGAAGGGCTAGGGGTGACAAAAAACGAATTATTAATCAAATTCTTAAATACAATTCACGGAGGCAGGAATGATACCACGATATACCCGTCAGGAAATGGGAAAACTCTGGGATCAGCAAAACAGATTTCAAAAATGGTTGGATGTAGAAATAGCCGTATGTGAGGCATGGGCTGAAATGGGCGAAATACCCGAAGAAGCCCTTAAAATCATAAAGGAAAAAGCTGGCTTCAACATAGCAAGAATTGACGAAATAGAAAAAACTGTCAAACATGAAGTTATAGCATTTCTTGCGTCTGTTTGCGAGCTTGTGGGACCAGAGGCACGCTACATACACAAAGGATTAACATCCTATGATATTGTTGATACTGCGCTTTCCCTGCTTTTGAGAGAATCGGCTGATATTATCATAGAAGACCTTAAAAAACTTCTCGTCATACTCAAGGATAAGGCTTTCCAATACAAAAATACACCTTGCATTGGAAGGAGTCACGGAGTTCACGCAGAACCCATGACCTTTGGCTTAAAGTTTGCCCTTTGGCATGAAGATATTAGAAGGGCTCTCGAAAGGATGCAAAGGGCAAAAGAAGTTGTCAGCGTAGGCAAGATTTCTGGAACAGTCGGAACCTTTTCTAACACACCTCCTGAACTTGAAGAAAGGGTGTGCAAAAAACTTAAACTTATACCCGAACTGGTTGCCACACAGGTCATACAGAGAGACAGACATGCCGAATATATGACAACCTTAGCCCTTATTGCTGCAAATGTTGAAAAAATCTCTGTGGAGATAAGGCATCTCCAACGAACAGAGGTGCTCGAAGTTGAAGAACCTTTTACCACAGGGCAAAAGGGTTCATCAGCTATGCCTCACAAAAGAAATCCTGTAGGGACAGAGAATCTTTCAGGGCTCGCAAGGGTTGTAAGGGCAAACGCAATAGCCGCCCTTGAGAATATCGTCCTATGGCATGAAAGGGATATCTCACATTCGTCAGTAGAGAGGATTATTATACCTGACAGTATTATAGTCGTAGATTATATGCTTAACAGGCTTGCCGACTTACTGAAAGACCTTGTGGTCTATCCCGAAAAAATGCTCTCTAATATCCAGAAGAGTTATGGATTATACAATTCCCAAAGGGTCATGCTCGCCCTCATAGATAAAGGACTGTCAAGAGAATCTGCCTATGAACTGACTCAGAAGAAGGCTATGGAAAGCTGGAATACGGGAACGAGTTTCATAGACCTCCTTCTTGGGGATAAAAAAATACGGGAATATCTCTCGGAAGAAGATATAAGGGAAATCTTCGATTTCAAGTATTACTTGAGAAACATTGATTACATTTATAATAGAGTCTTTGGTGGAGACCAATAATTTAAAGTCATATAAAAAAATATTAACCAAAGCCGCTTGCTTTTTCATCGTTATGCTCATGTTATCAGGCTGCGGTTATTCAGTCCAAAAGAGGTCTAATTTACCTTTCGGCGAGGTATATATAGGCAAAATAAATAATAATATCTTTGAACCTAAATTGCAGGATAAACTATACAGAATGATTGTAGAAACCCTTGTCGAATATGGTTTTGAGATAACTCCTGCTTCAAGATATAGACTGGAAGCAGATATAAAAAAATTCGATATAAAAACTATCTCCGAAAAGGATCTGATAACCACAGAATATCTTTTGCTACTTTCTTGTGATTTCAGGCTGATTGATACCCATACTAACAAAGTGCTGAGGATTGAAGGCATTTCCGATCCCTTTACAAAATACTTTATTGCCAAGGGAAAACTCGAAAATATCCTTGCTCAAAAGGAAATAGTTACTGAATCTTCTATGAAGGATATATCCAGAGAGTTAATAAGATATTTAATTCGTGAATCTTCCTCGAGAAAATGAGTCTTAAGAATTTCTATAATGAACTTTCTAAGGGTTTCCCATCGCCTGTATATCTAATCTCATCCATGGATGATTATTTATTATACGAATGCCAGGCTCTTATTAAAGAAAATATAGGGGCGTTGGACCCACTGAATTTCAGTTTGCATGACCTCGACACCTCAGATGGGGGAGCTTCTGTTAAGGAAATCGTAGCTGAGCTAAACACCCTACCCTTTTTTGGGCAAAAAAGAACGGTCATTCTAAAAAACCTTCAGAAAATTCCCAAAAAAGATATAAAAAAACTCGCTGAGTATATAGTAAATCCTTCGGATTTCACTCTCCTTATAATGCTTTCCACCGGTGAATACAAGAAGATTTTTGAGAGCCAAACCCTCAAAAAAATCAAGATAATATCCATACAAATGGATAATTTACCATTATGGATACAGGAAAAAGCTAAAAGGAAGGGTATAGAAATTTCCCCAGAAGCCATTGAGTGTCTTATAGGAACTGCTGGAGATGACCTGTGTATGCTCAATTCAGAGATAGAAAAACTCTCTCTGCTGGGTAAAAAGAGTATTGATATAGCTGATATAAAAGATATTGTCTACGGAGGAATTGAATTCAGCGCCTTTGATCTTGCAAAGGCTCTCCAAAGAAGAGATGAAAAATCCATATTCAGGATTTATGAGTGTCTCCAGAAAAATACAGACCCTAATGTCATTCTGGGAGCGCTAAACTGGCATTACAGGAATCAGTATGATAGGGCAGGACAGGATACAAAATTAAAATACAATGATATCTTCAGGCTTATTCACGAAGCAGATGTAGCTCAAAAAAGCTCATCACCTAATGCAGTGGAAACCCTTCTTATCAAGATACTTCAGCTTGAGCGGAAGGTTCAGAAACAGGTTCCTTGGACTTCAAGGCATTAAACTTTTTGGCAATACGAGATATTTTTCTTGAGGCTGTATTTTTATGTATTACATTTTTAGATGCCGCACTCCTGATAACCTTTTCGGTCTCTCTAAAGATTGAATTTGCTGCTTCTCTATTCTGGCTCTGCAAAGCCAAGGTGAGTTTGGTGATTTGAGTCTTGATTTTTGTCTTTACTGCTTGATTACTTAATCTCTTCTTCTCAGACTGTCTGACTCTTTTGAGAGATGAAAGGTTTTTTTTGGGTGCTGTTTTTGCCGGCAATTTTGTCCTCCAGAAATATAGATATTTATACTTTATTATTTAAAAACTATCTAAAAATGAATAAAGATTTTAGCATAACCAATCTTTTAAAATCAAATTAATTAAGTAATCTCAAAAATAGCGATAAATGGGGCTACAACACCCTTGAGCAATGATTTTACTTTTTGAGGGTTTTGCCGAGTTTTCTCTCTACCGATGCCACCTTTTGATTGATCCTGTCAGATGCCCCCTTTCTGTCATCTACGCTTATTGAAATGAGAACTCTTTCTTCAGTTTTAAGTAGTTCTTGTCTGCATCTGTTTATCAACCCCATTATCTCTTCCCATTCACCCTCGATAACTGTCCCCATAGGATTTATTTTATAAGGCAATCCGCTATCATCTATAATTTTAAGAACAATCGCCAGCTTATCACTGATACTGCTTCCTGCACCTAATGGCACGATACTGAATTGAGTTAGCATTACACACCTCTACGAATAAAAAAGGGCGGCAGAATAGCCGCCCTTGGGATAATAAAAAACTATTTTACTGCATCCTTCAATGATTTGCCCGCTGTAAACTTGGGAACTTTTGTTGCCGGTATCTTGATTTCCTCCCCAGTCCTTGGGTTGCGGCCCTTTCTTGCCTTTCTCTTGCTTACAGAAAAGGTCCCGAATCCAACAAGGGTAACCTTCTGACCTTTCTTGAGGGCTGCCTTAACGCTATCGATTGTGGCATCCAGTGCTTTAGCTGCATCAGCCTTCGTAATACTGGCTGCAGAGGCAACCTTGTCAATAAGCTCTGCCTTTGTCATGACTTTACTCCTCCTTTTTTAGTGAAAATGTTGATGATAAAAGACTTTTATAAACGATACCAAGAAGAAACATATTTGTCAAGATAAATTTTAAGTCTAAAAAAAATTATCTCCTTACATTCAGGATACCATCTATCCTTTTTATCTTATTCAATATGTCTGAAAGCTGTTTCAAGTCTTTAATTTCAAGTATCAATTCTATTATTGCTCTTTTATCATGCGTGGAGGTGGCTTTAATATATGCGATATTCACATTAACGGCAGAAATGGAGGCGCTGAGCTCAGCAAGGATACCAGGTTTATCCAGAGACTCGATGGATAATTTTGCAGGACATGTAGTATCGCCGTCCTGCGACCATTCAACATCGATAAGCCTTTCTGCATTAAGAGCCAGTCTTTCAAGATTCGTGCAGTTTTTCCTGTGTATTGTTACGCCCTTACCTTTTGTAATAAAACCTGTCACATTATCGCCCGGAACAGGAAAGCAGCATTTGGCTATGTGGTAAAGGACATTATCTATTCCTTTAATTTTTACAATCCCCTTGTCGGTCTTTGGAGGTTTTGCTAACCTTGGGGCAACTTCTGGCTCTATTTTTTCAGGAATAAGCCTATTTACAACCTGATGAGCCGAAAGTTTTCCAAATCCTACAATTACATATAAATCCTCAAGGGATTGAATGCCAAAAGACTTTAAGACCTCTTCCATCTTTTTTGATTTAATTATCGATAGTGGTAGGGAATGTCTTCTAAGTTCTTCTTCTATCAATTTGGTGCCAAGGTCTATACCCTTCTTTCTCTCTTCATTTCGGATCCATTGCTTTATCTTGCTCTTCGCCCTCTGTGTTACGACATACTTGAGCCAGTCTTTGGAGGGGGTCTGCGATGCGGCTGTTATAATCTCTACTACATCACCGCTATTGAGCTTTTGCCTCAGAGGAACTATCCTTCCGTTTACTTTGGCACCTATACATTTATTACCTACTTCTGTATGTATGCTATAAGCAAAATCAATAGAGGTTGAACCGACAGGCAGTTCCTTTATGTCCCCTCTGGGCGTAAAAATATAAACTGTTTCGGGTATGACCTCTCCCTTGACAGCTTCAAGGAATTCCTTTGCATCTGATATCTCCCTTATTAAATCCCTCAGCCACGCAACATATTTTGCATTCTTGGAATCAAGGGTATCTTTCTCTTTATATCTCCAGTGAGCAGCTATACCTTCTTCTGCTATCAGGTCCATTTCCTGAGTTCTTATCTGGAACTCCATTTGGTATCCTGAAGGGCCAATAACTGTTGTATGGAGCGATTGGTACATATTTGATTTTGGGAGGCTTATAAAGTCTTTGAACCTTCCGGGTATGTGGGGCCATAAGGAATGGATAATGCTGAGTATCTCATAGCAATGGGTAACGGTATCGGTTATGATTCGCATGCCTATTATGTCATAAACCTGCTCAAAAGGTATTTTTTGTTTAATTATTTTTTTGTAAATGCTGTAGTAATTTTTGACCCTGCTTTTTATCGTTGCCTGAATTCCTGCCGCTTCAAGTTTTTTATTAATACTCTCTTTTACTAAATCAATATATTTTTCGTGAGCCTCTACATATGTAGCAACTTTGTTATGCAACTCTCCATAAAATTCGGGCATAAGAACCTTGAAGCATAGATCCTCAAATTCTACCCTTAGCCAGTTGATTCCAAGCCTGTTAGCAAGAGGTGCATATATATCGAGGGTTTCTCTGGCAATCCTTTGTTGCTTTTCTTCAGAGAGAAACTCGAGGGTTCTCATATTGTGTAAGCGATCTGCAAATTTGATTAGTATCACCCTGACATCTTTGGACATAGCAAGAAACATCTTTCGGAAGTTTTCAGCCTGGGCGTCTTCCTTAGTCTTAAGCTCCACTTTACTCAATTTTGTAACTGCTTCAACGAGAAATGCTACATCATTGCCGAACATGTCCTTGATATCGTTAATAGACATCTCGGAGTCTTCAATTGTATCGTGCAGAAGACCGACAGCTATAGTTATGGAATCGAGGTGCATGTCTGCAAGAATGTTAGCCACAGCTAGAGGATGGGATATATATGGTGAGCCCTCAATTCTTTTCTGAGCACAGTGAGCCTCCCTCGAGAAAATATATGCGCGCTTTATGCGGTCTATATTTGCGGATGGATTATGAGAAAGAATCTTCTCTATGAGTTCTTCGATAGTTACCACGCTGGTCATAATCAATTATAACTTTTTTAAAAACGTATATGATAGCAGGGAATGTGGGTATTACGAAAGTTGCATTAAATTCCTAAAATATGTGATAGACACATAACAAATTTAATTTATAAAAATCAGCTAATCTTTAGATGAACAAACTCTGTTATAATACTCAGACAGATACACGTAGCAAGCAAATTTCTACATGGCAGGATAATTCACGAATCACCTGAAATATTACAAAAATGGACAAATTAATTATTAGAGGAAATAAGAAACTAAAAGGTGAAGTCTCTATAAGCGGTTCAAAGAATGCCGCCTTACCCATCATTATCTCTTCTATTCTTGCCTCAAAGGAAAGCACATTTCAAAACATTCCTGGGCTCAGAGATATCACCACAACGGGTAATTTGCTCTCCTATCTCGGCGCCGATTTTTCATTCGATGCAGGAATTGTAAGAATCGATACTTCTTCTGTAAAAACCTTTGAGGCTCCTTACGACCTCGTTAAGACGATGCGGGCGTCCATTCTTGTATTAGGACCTCTTCTTGCAAGATATGGCAGGGCAAAGGTCTCGCTGCCGGGTGGCTGCGCTATTGGTGAAAGACCTATTAATCTTCATTTAATGGGGCTCGAAAAGATGGGGGCCTCAATAATTCTTGATTCGGGATATGTTATCGCAAAGGCAAACCGCCTTAAGGGGGCAACTATTTATTTTGACCTTCCGAGTGTTACAGGGACAGAAAATATAATGATGGCCGCTTCTCTCGCAAAGGGCACTACAATAATCGAGAATGCCGCCCGTGAACCCGAGGTTGTTGACCTTGCGAATTGTCTTATTTCTATGGGTGCAAAGATAAGCGGTGCTGGTGAAAGCGTTATCGAGATTCAGGGCGTTGACGAACTTAACCCGGCAGATAATTATTCAGTAATCCCTGACAGGATTGAGGCAGGGACCTTCATGACGATTGCGGCTATTACTGGAAGCAGCCTTTTGCTTAAAAACTGCCGTTCAGACCATCTTGATTCCGTAATCTTGAAATTAACTGATTCCGGACTTAAATTTGAAAATACAGTAAAGGGATTAAGGGTAACATGCAGGGAAAGGCCTGTTTCCATTGATATTAAAACAATGCCATATCCCGGCTTTCCTACCGACATGCAGGCTCAATTTATGAGCCTGATGAGCGTTGCAAGAGGGACAAGTGTTATCAGGGAGACGATATTTGAGAACAGGTTTATGCATGTCGCTGAACTGCGCAGAATGGGCGCTGATATTGCTATCGAGAGTGGAACGGCGACAGTAAAAGGTGTCGAGAAACTGCGTGGAGCCCCTGTTATGGCAACAGACCTTAGGGCATCTGCATCCCTCGTCGTTGCAGCCCTTGCTGCACATGGTGAAAGCGTAATACACAGGATTTATCATCTGGACAGGGGATATGAAAATATAGATGAAAAATTGAAAAAAATCGGGGCTGATATAGAAAGGGTAAAAGATTAGCGTCTGCGGTAGAAGCATAAAATTTTTTACCCCTACTTTATAAATCCATCCACTTATGGTTCTATCTCCATTTTTTAGTCATTTGTATAATATAAAATTAATCTACATCCATCATTCAGCATCCACTTTCTCATTCTGAGTTTATGCATTATAATTAAATTATAAAATATGGAAAGCACAATTAATAAAAAACGATGCTTTATAATCTCTATAGATGGTATTGTTCAAGGCGTAGGTTTCAGGCCTTTTGTTTATGATTACGCTGTCCGTAAAGGATATAAAGGTAGCATCAGGAATACATCAACTGGAGTTGTAATTGAGCTTGAATCTGATGACCCCAATGACTTTATAAATTATATCAAGGCTAACTGCCCACCTCTTGCCAGAATAGACTCTTTTGATATTCAAGAGTCTTACACGAAAAAATTAAATGGTTTTTCAATTATTAAAAGCCACGAAAAAGGTGGTTTTACTCATCTATCTCCTGATATTTCTGTGTGCTCTGACTGTCTGAGCGAGTTATTCGATCCTTCTGATAGGAGATATCTATACCCCTTTATCAATTGCACAAATTGTGGTCCAAGATATTCTATTATTAAACAAATTCCCTATGACAGAGTAAATACCACCATGTCAGAATTCGCTATGTGTGATGATTGCTTTGAGGAGTACAATAACCCTGCTGACAGAAGATTTCACGCCCAGCCGAACGCATGTCATAAATGCGGTCCACAGTTGAGTTTGATTATTGATAATTCTGAACACAGGGCATCGAATGAGAAGGCTCTTTCAGCCTCGATAAATATCTTGAAAGATGGAGGGATCCTTGCAATTAAAGGGATAGGAGGTTTCCATCTCGCCTGCGATGCCCTGAATCATGGAGCTGTTAAAAAATTAAGACAGCGAAAAAGACGGCTTAACAAACCTTTTGCTATGATGTCTCTAGATATCGAAACAATTAGAAAATACTGCCAAGTGTCTCAATTAGAAGCTGCTTTGCTCGAAGACAGAAGAAAACCCATTGTTTTGCTCTCTAAAAAGAATCAAATCAATCTCCCAGAAGAGATTTCCCCAAATAACGGGTATCTTGCCTTTATGCTTCCTTATACGCCGTTGCATTATCTCTTATTCCTTTATCATGGCGCTCCTTCAAAAGAGAGGGAGTTCAGTAATTTTGAAGTTTTAGTGATGACGAGTGGAAATATTTCTGAAGAGCCCATTATATCCCTCAATGATGAGGCTTTATCAAGACTTGCAGGTATAGCTGATGCATTTCTCATCCACAATAGGGATATATTTACAAAAATAGATGATTCCGTCATCAAGATTCACAACCAAAAACCGGCTTTCATCAGGAGGGCAAGAGGATACATTCCAGAGTCTATTGTCTTATCAAATAACACGGCTGATGCAATCGCTTTGGGGGCTGATATAAAAAATACATTTGCTCTGCTGAAAGGCAATAAGGCTATTATAAGCCAGCACATCGGGGACCTTGAAAATATTGAATCTCTCCAGTTTTTCGAGGAGACACTTCATAATCTTAAGTCAGTTTACAGATCAACGCCTGAAGCCATAGCCCACGACCTGCATCCCGGCTATCACTCCGTAAAATGGGCAATAAGCTATTCAGAAAAATCTGGCACTACATTATATCCAATTCAACATCATCACGCTCATATCGCCTCTGTTATGGCTGAAAATAAACTGACAGAGAGGGTTATCGGTATTGCCTTTGATGGCACTGGTTACGGTAATGATGGTAATATTTGGGGTGGCGAATTTCTAATATGTGATCTTGAAGGTTTTGAAAGATTTGGGCATTTCAGATATATCCCACTGCCGGGTGGGGAAATGGCAATCAGAGAGTGTTGGCGAACTGCCATAAGCTATCTCAGCCAGTTAGCAGATGAAACAGTTGATCGTCTGTCTAGCGAAAGATGGCTTTTAAAGCTCCTTGACTCTTTAGGATTCCTTCAGAAATACGGTGATATGAGGATTAAAAATATTCTCAAAATATTGAAGGATAGACAGCTATCGCCACTATCTTCAGGTGCAGGAAGGCTTTTCGATGCTGTATCTGCTCTTACGGGAGTTTGTGATGTTAATACCTTTGAGGGCGAATCCGCTTTAGCGCTTGAAAGTCTGTGTTTATCCCAAAAAGTGATGTCATCGGACTGTTATCATTTCATAATTAGTAGCAATAAACCCCGTATTTTGGATTTTTATCCTATGATGGGTGAAATAATCGAAGACATCAAAAATGGGGCTCCAATAGCAAATATAGCTTGCAAATTTCATAACACGCTCCTTAAGGCTATTTGTGATATCGCTGATATGATAAGATGTGAGACTGGTATTAACAAGATCGCCCTGAGCGGTGGGGTCTTTCAAAATAGATATCTTGCGGAGGGCGCTTTTGAATACCTTTCAAAAAATGATTTTAAGGTTTATCTTAACGAAGTAGTTCCTTGCAATGACGGAGGTATTTCTCTTGGGCAAGCATTTATTCTAAACTATAAATTGAAAGGAAGTTAAATATGAAAACAGCCCTTACGATAGCAGGGTTCGACCCTACTGGCGGCGCAGGGGTCCTGCAGGATTTGAAGGTCATGCATTACTTTGGTGTATATGCCATCTCAGTTATAACTGCCCTTACTGCACAAAATACATACGAAATCAAAGATATTAAACCAATAGAGGGAAAGTTTGTAGAGGAGCAGCTTTTCACAATTCTCAGCGACATCAAGCCTGACGCACTCAAAACTGGAATGTTGTTTTCAAGAGATGCTGTCAAAGTTGTTGCTAAGGTAATAAAGGGTTTTGAACTTGATAATCTTGTCATTGACCCTGTCACTGTCTCATCAACGGGAACTTCTCTGACAGAAGACGGTACTTTAGATTTGATGATGTCAGAATTGCTACCATTAGCAAAAATTGTCACACCAAATATATACGAGGCATCTGTATTGTCAGGCATAAGGATACAGGATATGGAAGATATCCACAGGGCTGCGGAAAATATTCTTAAATATGGCTCAGAAACGGTAATAATAACTGGATTCAACTTAACAGATAATAAGAAAGTTGATGAATCATCTGATGAAATCATAGATTTGCTCTACGACAGGAAAAAATTCAGATATTTCGGGGGCAGGAGGATATCAGGGGAATATCATGGCACTGGCTGTGCCTTATCATCTGCTATAACTGCACTTCTTGCAAGAGGGGCTTCTATTGAAGAGGCAATCGGGAAGGCAAAGGATTTCATGAGCTTTACCATAGAAAATGCCTATGCCCTCGGTAAAGGGATGAGGTTGTTGAATATATAGAATGAGAAAGTTTTTACACCATGTCTAAAATTAAAACATCATTTCAATGCCAAGCCTGTGGTTATTCGTCTCCAAAGTGGATTGGCAAATGCCCTGATTGCGGGGCTTGGAACAGTTTTATTGAAGAAAGAGAGGTTCCCAAATCCCTGAAAGGGGGTTATACAGCCGAAAAATTGCAGCCTTTGAACGAGATCGCTCCTGTCAGTGAAAAGAGATGGCAAACTGGAATAGGGGAACTTGATAGGGTATTAGGAGGTGGTATAGTCTCTGGCGCTGTAATTTTAATCGGCGGGGACCCGGGGATTGGTAAATCAACACTCCTTTTGCAAGCTGTTTCCAGCCTTGCTAATCAGTCCATAAGCAGTCATATATCAATTAAACCTCATATACTTTATGTTTCTGGTGAAGAGTCTCCCGAACAAATAAAATTAAGGGCTGAGCGCCTATCCATCAATTCGCCAGATATCATCCTGTTCCCTGAAACCCTTGTAGAAAACATCATCGAAACATGCAGGAAGCTGAATCCTTCTATACTTGTGATCGATTCAATACAAACTGTTTACACCGAAGAACTCACATCCGCCCCCGGTTCAGTCAGTCAGATAAGAGAATCAGCTTCTAAACTTATGTTATATGCAAAAAAAACCGCGACACCCGTATTCCTTATAGGTCATGTCACCAAAGAAGGCTCGATCGCAGGTCCCAGAGTATTGGAACATCTCGTTGATACAGTCCTGTATTTTGAAGGCGACAGGGGTCATGCCTACAGAATAATAAGGACAATAAAGAATAGATTTGGCTCCACAAATGAAATTGGGGTTTTTACGATGACAGACAACGGGCTTTCTGAGATAGATAATCCCTCAGAATTATTTCTTTCCGAGAGGACTACTGGCGTGTCTGGCTCCACAGTAATTGCAAGTATTGAAGGGACGAGACCCCTTTTGATTGAGATACAGGCTCTTGTCTCTCCAACAACATTCGGTATGCCAAGGAGAACGAGTATGGGTGTGGACTTTAACAGGGTAAATCTCCTTATAGCTGTTTTAGAGAAAAAAGCAGGCGTCCAACTCGGTGGTATGGATGTATTCATAAATATTGTAGGCGGCTTGAAAGTTAACGAACCAGCTTCAGACCTCGGGGTTATCGCATCACTTGTTTCATCTTTCAGGGAGATACCAATTGACCCTGACATCTTTTTCTTCGGGGAGGTAGGCTTATCAGGAGAAGTCAGGGCAGTAAGCATGGCAGAGCAAAGGATAAGAGAGGCTGCAAAAATTGGCTTTAAAAAGGCTATAATACCTGAAAACAATAGGGAACGGCTTAGAAATGATTTTGGTTTAGCAATATCAGGAGTGAGAAATGTTCAGGAAGTTCTTGAGCTATTTTAGGATTAATAATTTATGATTTCTTGTGCCTCCCTGTTGGGTTTCCTTAAGACATTTTCATAGTGTTCGGATTATTTGGAAACGGTGTCTGGATTGTCTAAGCGAGTTCTGGGGATACTATAATTTAAATATTACTGAACACATAGGTGAAAGTTTCATTCTCATGAAGATAAAAAATGGTTAAGAAAATCTTTTTTATATTCAGCCCAGTTTTACTCCTCTGTCTTATGGTCTCTTGCGCTCCAAGGCATGTCGAGACGCCGTCATTTCATGATATTGACCTTAACGGACACTTTGTTGAATTATCAAAAATTAACACCATCGAAGCCGTTTTATCTTTGGAATATGAAAAAGGAGATAGCTTAATGAATGGGGATGCATCTCTGACCCTCTCCGAGAACAGCCTTGAACTAAAGATTTATTATCTCGGATTTCTGGCAGGTTATATCAGGGAAAATAATGGGGATGTTACTGTATCCCCAAAAATGGACAGAAATAGAAGTCTAATACTTGTGGAAGGCTTAAAAAACAGTTTTATGTGGTGGAAGGCTATTGATAATACTCATACTATAAGTGAAAACGGTAGATTTTATAAATTAGAAAACTATAACCGTAAAATATTTCTAGATAAAAAAACCCTGCTCCCCGCACAACAGTTCATTGAACTTTATAACGGCGACGAGCTAAGGATTTTTTATGAATCTCCCGCAAGAATTGACGATGTAAGTGATGGAGTTCAGGCGCTCTCCGCTCCTGCCCGGTGGTATCAATCGAACATGAAAATATCCCTGAACAATCATATCCTTAAAATCAAGATCAAATCATATACTATCAGAACTCAATGAATATTCAGTGAAAATGGGGATACCAAAGAATTATTGACAACCCGCGAAGTCAGCAATAGATTATCCGGCGCTAAAACCAAAGGTGATTTGAGTGGCAAGAAGTCGGGCATCTGAGACATTATTATGTTCTATCAATTTCAATTCCCTCCTGTCTAAAAGCTTTAGAATCAGCGCTGATAACAAAAGCGTTGCCTACATTGCAAAAGAAGGTAGAAGGTTTTTTGCCGTGCTCAATGGAATAGAAGGGAAAAGATATGACTACATCTCTCCAGATACCTTTCATTTTAGCCCAGACGGACAAAAATTGGCTTATATCGCCTTTTCTGATAAGAAATGTTTTGCCGTAGTAGATGGAAGGGAAGGCAAACACTATGATGATATCCTAAAAGGCTCATTGGTTTTCAGCCCTGACGGTAAAAGACTGGCATATATCGCAAAAGAAGGTAAAAAATGTTTCGCTGTTGTAGATGGGATAGAAAAAAAATCATATGATTATACCGGCAAAGGCTCGATTAAGTTCAGTCCTGATGGTCAGAGAGTAGCTTACATAGCCTCCGTGGGAAAGAAATGCCATGTAGTTTTAGATGACAACGAAAAGAAACCCTATGATGACATAAGACCAGAAAGCCTCACATTTAGCCCCGACAGCAAGAGGTTTGCCTATGCTGCCCATTCAGGGAGAGAGCGCTTTGTAATTTTAGATGATGAGGAAGATGAACAATGCTACGACGAAATAATGGGCGGCAGACTTATATTCAGCCCCGACAGCAGCAGATTGGCTTTTATAGCCGTGGATGGAATTTCCTGCGCTTTGTCCTTAAATGGCAAAACACGCAATACATATCGCCATATTGATTTCAATAGCCTTATATTCAGCCCCGACAGTTGGAGCATCGCATATACAGCTTTACAGGGGGATGTCTGCGTTGTTGTTGTAAATAGCATGGAGAAAAAAATGTTTGAAGGTGTAGTAAGGGGAACCCCCCTTTTTAGCCCTGACAGTAAGAAGATTGCCTACATCGGCAAGCTTGGCGATAAATGCTATTTTTTTCTGAATGATGAACTTATCAAAGAACACGATGATGTTTTAAATCATAGTTTTATTTTCAGCCCTGACAGCTCAAGATTTGCCTACATCGCCGTGAGAGTCGGGAAATGGCTATCCCATGACAGTTATTTTGTCGTAATAGATCAGAACCCTGCCAAACCATACGATGACATTCTTGACGGCACCCTCATATTCAGTCCAGACGGCGCCAAAACCGCCTATGTCGCAAGAAACAAGGATAACTATTATGTAGTAGTTGATGACGACGAAGGAATTGCTTATGAAAATATTGTCGTTACCTATACCCAACACGATTACAAAAAACAGATACATGGATTTTTCTTTAATTCGACAGGACATTTAGAATATTTAGTTATGGAAGGGGCAAGTCTTTACAGCGTTGAAGAGGAGGTTTAGGAATCGTTTCTATCTTGTTTTAAAAAATTATTTTCCGAGATTCAGTGATAAAATTTGTCATTGCGAGTGAAACGAATCAATCTCGCCTTTGCCAATGAGATCGCTCGCACCCTTCGGGTGCTCGCTATGAAAGTTTTCTATCGCTATTTTATGCCCTTGTGGCATGACTATATGGAATCACCAAGTTAGATAGGAGACAGCGGTGTTTAGGTTTGAAATCCAGATTCTTAGGGCACAGTTGATTTTGCCTTCAGGCGAACTGGCTGAGAAGGAAATTCAAGTCCGAACCCATCCGATTACAGGTAAATCTTGTCGTATTACAATAAGCAGGGGAGAAGAAAGAGAGCCAGGAACAGAAACTTTTCCTGACCCCCCTCCTTTTGCGGAAGACCGCAGCCACTGTCCTTTCTGTAGTCAGAATTTGGAAAAACTCACACCCAGATTTACACAACAAGTGACCAAAAAAGGGCGGTTTCGCTTAGGAAAATCCATCATAATTCCAAATTTATTTCCTTATGGAACTCATTCTGCGGTAAGCATCTTCGATGATAGGCATTTTGTCGAAATAGGAACTGCTGATTCAGAATCATATTGTGATGGCTTCAGGAATGCAAAAGCCTATCTTGAGCGCATCCTGGAAATTGACCCTAAGTCTGTTTTTATGGCAATCACACAGAATCATCTTCCTTCTGCTGGCGGTTCTCTGCTGCATCCTCACCTACAGATTCAGGCAGATCCTGTAGCCTCTAATTATCATAGAGAATTGCATGCCAGAGCCAGAGAATATAATCAAAAAACAGGAAGAATGCTTTTTTCTGACTATCTTTATCATGAAATTAAGAACCAAAGCAGGATCATTGCAGTAATTGGCAACTGGCATTGGCTTGCCGCTTTCGCCCCAGAAGGATTTTTCGAGATATGGGGAATCCTTCCCGGGGTTGTCAGTTTAAGACATTCAACCGACCGTGATCTGGAAGACCTTGCAAAGGGCATAATTACTATCCAGCGTTTCTATCGGAGTTTAAACCGCAATGGGTACAATTTGGGGTTGTTGATTATTGAAGAACCTTCCAGCGTGCTTGAGTGGCGTGTAGTTATGATGGTTAGATCTAATTATGCCCCCTGGGTTAGAAGTGACCACACAGGATTTGAGTGCATGCTTGGAGATATGGCTACCTTCACCTTGCCAGAAGATATAGCCCAAAAAGCTCGACCATTTTTTGAAAACTTTTAGGGAGAGGATTTTAGAAGAAATCTTATGCGACACCCGACTCTGCGCGGTAAGAAGATAAGTCTATTGCGTTCGAAACTATTTAAAGGATTATACTATAACAAGTTAATGCCTTATGAGTGAGTGAGTTATTAATTATGCCTGAATACGCCTTCCTGCAAACGCTCGTTATAATTTTCGGCACCTCAACGCTCGTTGTATTTTTATTGAACAGGGCAAAAGTGCCATCAGTTGTCGGGTTTCTCCTTGCAGGCATCCTTATTGGACCTCATGGACTTAGTCTTATAAAGGATATTCATGAAATTGAGTTGCTTGCAGAAATTGGGGTTATACTGCTTCTTTTCATAATTGGCATTGAATTCTCTCTTGCAAACTTCATGAGGATGAAAAAGATAATAATTGGTGGAGGCGCTACACAGATTATACTCACAACTATTATTACTGCTGCTACAGCTTATCTCATTATTTATGATATAAACCAATCAATTTTTTTTGGTTTTTTAGTTGCCCTTAGCAGCACGGCAATTGTCATGAAGTTGCTCCAAGAAAGGGGCGAGATAGACACTCCTCATGGCAAAACGATAGTTGGAATTCTGATATTCCAAGATTTGTGCGTAGTCCCCCTAATGCTCCTCACGCCTCTGATGGGTGGCGAGGGGGTAAGGCTCTATGATGTTGGATACAAGCTTTTGAAAGCTCTCCTGATTGTAACGATTGTTCTAATAGCCGCAAGGTGGATGGTTCCTGAGCTATTACACCAGATAGTTAAGACAAGAAGCCGCGAGCTCTTTGTATCCATAATAATACTTCTTTGCATTGGCACAGCATTATTGACTTTGAAATTAGGATTATCTCTCGCCCTTGGAGCCTTTTTGGCTGGGCTTATTATATCAGAATCCGAATATGCTTCCCATGCAGTCGCTGAAATGTTGCCTTTTAAAGATAGCTTTATAGGTTTGTTCTTTGTTTCAGTCGGGATGCTTCTGGATGTCAGGTTTTTTCAGGACAACTATTTGACAATCATCATTGTTGTATTAGGTATATTCATACTTAAAACAATTACTGGAACGCTTTCTGGTTTTCTTACCGTTGGAAATCTTAAGTATGCAATGATGAGTGGTTTCGGCCTTTTTCAGATAGGAGAATTTTCTTTCGTTCTTGCAATGGTTGGCAAGTCAGTCGGGTTGATTAGCGATTTCTTTTACCAGATTTTTTTATCTTCCTCCATAATTACAATGATTATCACCCCCTTGCTAATTAGCTATTCGGGTAAAATTTCAGAAAAAATAACATCCTTTGGTGTTTTCAGGAAATTATCTCGACTAAGAAGGGAGATTCCCGAAATAACAACAACTCTCTCTGAGCATGTGATAATCGTGGGTTTTGGAATTAACGGTTCAAATCTCGCACGCGTCCTCCGGGAGGCACATATACCGTATGTAATTGTAGAGTTAAACGCAGACACGGTAAGAAAAAAGAAAAGGAAAGAGCCTATTTTTTATGGCGATGCGACCAATAAAGATATTTTGCATCACGCAGGCATCCACAAGGCTAAGGTGCTTGTGGTTGCCATATCAGACCCCGTAGCTGTAAGAAGGATAGTTCAGATAGCGAGAAAAGAAAATCAGCACATACATATTATTGTAAGAACCAGATATGTCTCAGAGATAGACGATTTAGTAAAATTAGGGGCTAACGAAGTTATTCCAGAGGAATTTGAGACCTCCATAGAGATATTTTCACGCACCCTACATCACTATCAGGTCCCGCGCAATGTTATATCTGAACATATAAACAGCATTCGCAAAAACAGCTATAAGGCATTGAGAACCACTGCTCTCCCTGCCATATTTCTTACTGATAGATATGAGATAATGAAGGCGATAGAAACAGAAACCTATCTAATTGGTGAAAAATCCAGATTGGATAATTATTCAATAAAGGAATTGCAACTCAGGACCAAAACAGGGGCTACCATTATAGCAGTGCAGAGAGGACAGCATGTCCACTATAACCCCTCGCCTGATTTTGTACTCAAAGCCGGAGATGTCATATTCCTTATTGGTAAAGCAAAACACCTGAGCCATGCTATTGAATATCTCGATTCCATAACAGAGGTGACTTTAAAAACATAAAACTGGCTTTAAAGAATCTCTATCTGTGAGAAAAAATAAGGTATCTCAAAAGCGGCAGATTCGGGCTTATCCGAGCCGTGGACGATATTCCTTTCTACATTTTCAGCAAAATCTCTTCTAATAGTGCCAGGCGCTGCATCGGCAGGATTTGTTGCGCCCATGATGTCCCTTACTTTGGAAATTGCATTCTCACCTTCGATGACCATGACTACAACAGGTCCTTCGGACATAAAATCTGTGAGGCTTTCATAAAAAGGTCTTTCCCTGTGAACTATATAAAACCCTTTAGCGCCATCTTTTGAGAGTTTAATTTTCTTAAGGGCTGCAATTCTCAAGCCTTGTCTTTCGAATCTGCTTATAACCTCACCGATTAGATTTTTCTTAACTCCGTCAGGTTTAATTATTGTTAATGTCCTTTGCAAAACTTCCTCCTTATTTATCGTTCTATTATTTTGCTGCGCTAGCGCTGAATTTTTTATGTCAAGCTATCGAACGCAAAATTAAACCCAAAATTGTCGTCAAACAAAATATGCTATAAAAATCAAACGGTTTTCCTAATTGCGGACATTAGAAAAAATAACTATAAAACAACGAATTAGATCTTCAAATGACAATTCTGGGTTAAAAATCCCCTACACTTAAAAACATCATAAAAATAAAGGGCAATATTTTATTAAAAAAACTATAATCCCCTTCTTGCAAAGGAGATTATAGGAATATTAGTCTCTATCACAACCCAAAAAGTCTGGTTATATCTTAATCTATATCTTTAACTCTTCAATAATCGATCTGACGATTTCTACTGATTTATCAAAGCCTTCACGTTCTTCTTTGGTCAGCTTTACTTCGACAATCTTCTCAACCCCACCCTTTCCAAGAATCACAGGAACGCCTGTATATACTCCCTTAACCCCATACTCTCCATTGAGGTAAGCTGAACAAGGCAAAAGCCTTTTTTCATCTAAAAGTATTGATTTAACCATCTCAAAAGTTGCTGCAGCAGGGGCGTAAAATGCGCTTCCTGTTTTTAAAAGCCCCACAATCTCTGCGCCGCCTTCTCTTGTCCTATGAGACAAAGCGTCGATCTTTTCTTTTGGAAGGAGCTCGGTCAATGGAACCCCTTTTACAGTAGTATAAGCAGGCATTGGCACCATTGAGACTCCATGACCGCCAAGAACCAATGCCTCAACATCCTTTGGCGCAACATTGAATTCCCATGCGACAAAGGTCCTGAATCTAGCAGAATCAAGCACTCCACCCATGCCAACAACTCTTGAAGGAGGGAACCCCGATACCTTAAGACTCAGTTGAGTCATAGCATCCATGGGATTAGTTACTACGATTATTATTGCATTAGGCGATAATTCCGACGATTTTTTAACTACCCCTGAGACTACCTCTGCATTGGCACTAAGAAGTTGCTCTCTTGTCATGCCAGGTTTTCTCGGGAAACCAGCAGTTATTACGATCACATCGGAGTTTGCAGTGTGGGCAAAATCGTTAGAGCCTACTACAGTTGAAGATGAACCCCATAAGGGACAGGCCTGTGATAAATCTAATGCCTTGCCTTGAGGGACGCCTTCTACAATATCCTGGATAGCAACATCAGCTAAACCCGAGAATGTGACGAGCTGCGCAAGAGAGGCTCCTACATTTCCAGCGCCTATTATTGTTACCTTTTTTTTCATAAAATCTTCTCCTTTTTAAAACTTAAAGTTTTGTCTTAAGTTATCTACTCCTTTTTCCTGATAATTAGAGGTATTATATATTACAAGCAGACCGCTATAGCGAAGACTTAAAATAAAAAATTTTTTTAAAGTGATATAGCGTTCAGCCGCACAGCGAAAAAGGAGCAAGAATTTTTACCACCGTGAGGCTGCCCTCGCTGGAAATAGTATATTTACCTCGGAAAGAGCTTATATACATCTCGAGCTTCCTCAGGTTTTCTTTATTATTATCCAGTAAAACCTCCACATCTTCATGTACTGTGCACAGACCCTCAAAATGAGTTCTTAATTTCTGTAAATGTTCCGGGTGATTTAACCCACGTAAATCGATTAGCATTCTAAGAAATAATTAAGTTATCTTATTCCCATGAATATTTGGGATACCAGATTGGTTGAGGCTTGTTAAATTTTTGAATCAACTGGTCAGTTTGATTATCAATGTTCTTGCCATTTTTGAGTCCTGAAATTGTCTTATTAAGCCCCTCCATATTATCAACATTAAAGACGATTGAAGAAGGTTCAATTCTCTTAATCAAACCTGTGAGCACTTTGCCGGGTCCGACCTCGATGAAGCAGTTTATCTTGGATGACACGATTTTTTTAACGCAATCCTCCCATAAAACTGGATTGGTTAGTTGTATCACAAGGGCTTTACGGATGTCATCGGCTTTGGATATTATTTTGGCGTTTGAATTGGCTACAGACGATATTTTTGTATTCTTAATCTTAAATCGCTTAAGAACTTCTTCAAATTTTTTGCTTGCATTTTCCATCAGTTTGCAGTGGGGTGGTACGCTCAGAGCAAGCGGCACGGCTTTTTTTGCCCCAGCTTTTTTGGCTTCCTCAATGGCAAACTCAACAGCAGGCTTTTCTCCTGAAATAACGATCTGTCCCGGGCAATTATAATTTGCAACAGCTACATAGCCACAATACCCGTTGGGAGAATTACTGATTTTAGAGCAAATATCATCAATAGTTTTTCTCTCAATCCCTAAAATTGCAGCTATCATGCCCTTGCCTTCAGGAACCTCATCCTGCATTATCCTGCCTCTCATTTCAGTTATTTTAACAGCATCTTTGAAAGAGATGCTTCGGGCTGCAACGAGGGCTGAATATTCGCCTAAACTGTGTCCAGCAACAAAAGAAGGTTTAATTTTTTTTGCAGTCAAAGCTGTATATGCGGCAATGCTTGCTACAAGTATGCATGGCTGTGCTCTATAAGTCTTATTTAATTCCTCGACAGGGCCGTTAAAACTTAAATTGGCAACATCATAGCCCAGAACTTCCGATGCCTCATCGTATAATTTCTTAACGCTATCAAGCTTATCATAGAAATCCCTGCCCATGCCCACATATTGTGAACCTTGCCCAGGGAAAACAAATGCTATCTTTTTCACTGTTTCGCCTCCTTAATTTTTTTAATGAGATGCGGAACAACTTCATATAGATCTCCGACTATCCCGTAAGTTGCAACATTAAATATCGGAGCCTCAGAATTCTTATTTATTGCTATAATAATATCTGATGACTGCATGCCCACAAGATGCTGAACAGCTCCCGATATTCCGCAGGCAATATAAATTTTAGGGCAAACAGTCTTGCCCGTCTGACCCACCTGATGCCTGTAAGGAATCCATCCCTCGTCAACCGCAGCTCTTGATGAACCGACAGTGCCGCCTAAAAGTATAGCAAGTTCTCGTAAAATTTCAAACCCCTTAGGACCGCCAAGCCCCCTACCCCCCGACACAATGATCTCTGCATCGTGGAGATTAACCATAGATTCAGAGATTTCATTAACAGTATCGAGAACCTTCGTCCTTGAGGTTAAATTATCAACTGGCACATGTATGATATTTCCTGTCCGTTCAGGGTTATAAACATTTTTTTTCATAACCCTTGGCCTGACAGTAGCCATCTGGGGCCTGCTTTCTGGACATAATATAGTAGCCATAATATTACCTCCGAATGCAGGTCTTATCTGTAAGAGATTCCCAGTTTCTTCATCTATTTCAAGGGCAGTGCAATCAGCAGTAAGTCCAGTTTTTAGTCTGCCCGCAACTCTTGGCAAAAAAGAACGGCCAATGGCGGTAGCACCAGCAAGAACAATCTCCGGCTTGTGCTCCATTATTAGGCTTATCATAAGCCTGCTATACGGTTCGTCATTAAATGTATTCAACAAGGGATGTTCTGCGTATAATACCCTGTCAGCCCCCCATCTGATAAGTTCCCTTGCCTCTTTTTCACTTGAACCGAACAGAACAGCGGTAAGGTCAACACCAAGGACATCTGCAAGCTTTCTACCAGTTCCAAGGAGCTCTAAAGCTACCTGTGCTATTTTGCCGTTGCGATGTTCGGCAAAGACCCAGACACCGCTATGTTTTTCCAGAGGAGAAGTTGGAATTTTCTTTTTCTCAGCAAATTCAGTTATAGCGCCTTCAGGACAAACGCTGAGGCAGGCATTGCATTCGTTGCAATATTCATTTATGAAGGCTTTATTATCCTTAAGTTCTATCGAACTGAAAGGGCATGCGTCAACGCACTGACCACACCCAGTGCATTTATCTACCTTGATTGTTATAGGCATTTGAGCTTTCTCAATTCCTCAATAAGTGCATCAACCTGTTCTTCAAGGTTGCCATGCAGCATTTTGGGAGAGCATTTGGCATAAGGGGCGAAGATGTTTTTAACTTTCGTTGGAGAACCCTTGATGCCAACATTATGCTCTTCAGCGCCTAAATCATTCATCGTCATCTTAATAATTATAGCCTTTTTTGCAGCCATTTTGCCTCTTAGAGAAGGAAGCCGGGGAATGTTCAGTTCTTTAACAACAGTAAGAAGCACTGGCAGAGATGATTCGACAATATCATAACCATCGTCCATCAGTCTAAAAACCTTTATAGAATCATCTGTTATATCTTCGATTTTTTTTACATATGCAATATGCGGAATGTCTAGAAACTCAGCAATTTCTGGACCTACCTGTGCAGTATCACCGTCAATAGCCTGTTTTCCGCAAAGGATAATATCAAAACCAATTATCTCTATTGCCTTCGAGAGTGTGTAGGCGGTAGCCCAGGTATCTGAACCAGCAAACGCTTTATCCGAGATAAGGCGTGCATCGTCAACGCCCATTGAAATAGCCTCTCTCAAGGCTTCTTCCGCCTGAGGAGGTCCCATAGTAATCGCTGTAACCTTGCCCCCTTTATTTTCTTTAATCTGTAAAGCGGCTTCGATAGCATGAAGATCATAAGGATTAATGATGCTCGGGACGCCTTCTCTGACGAGTGTGTTGGTAACCGGGTTTATCTTTACTTCTGCTGTATCAGGAACCTGCTTGATACATACAACAATATCCATTAAAACCCCTTCATTTTAATTTTTTAAAATGGATTAAGATTATAACTTTTGTATGTTTTTTTTTCAACCTCACCGCCAATCATTGAACAATATACTTTGTAAGCCAAAATTTATGAGCCCATCCTTAATTTTAAGCATTTCACTTTAGCACATTTTTGAATAGTTTAACCATCCTTGTTTGTATGAATTGTTAACCTTAGACTTTATATTGATTTAGGAATGGTAAAACTGAAAGTGCTTCCTTTGTCCAATATACTCTCAGCCCAAATTCTGCCGCCGTGCACCTCTACTATCTCCTTAGCGATAGAAAGGCCAAGCCCAGAGCCTTTGTGATCCCTCTTAATGCGGTAAAAAGGATCAAATATATAAGGCATATGTTCAGGAGATATCCCTACGCCAGTGTCTTGCACCTGAAAAATAATACTCTCTTCGTTATCCCTCAGAGTGATTGTAATCTTTCCTCCAGGATGTGTATATTTGATAGCATTATCAAGAAGGTTTGATATAACCCTGTTAATCATAACTTTATCCGCTTTTACAGTTTTAATCTCGGTTTCCCAAGGTTCAAGCACAACAGTGATGTTCTTTTCATTTGCATTTAATGCTGCACTTTCAACCTGCTTTAATAATAGTTCGTATATATCGATATCCTCGTATTCCGGCTTGTATTCCCTTGCCTCTAATTTAGAGAATTCCAGAAAGTCCATTATTAGAACTTCTACTATTTTAAGTTCATGCTGTATTATTTTGAGGCTTTCCATGTAATTATCCTGCTTGCCCGACAGCAATCTCGATATAAAGCCCATTGAAGTAGCAATAGAGTTTTTCATGTCGTGGGCAAACATTGAGAGAATATTCTTCATTTCCCTCTGGAGCCTTCTTATCTCTGACATGTCTCTGAATATCTCAATTCCACCTATAAATTTTCCATCTGTATCGAAAATAGGAGAAACGCTGACGAGAAGAGTTATAAGCTCACCTGACTTTTTTACAAAATGTTTTTCTCTAGCTGTCAAAGGAGTTTTCTGGTATAGGGCATACTTAAATAAAGGGCACTCCTCCTTAGTAAGTTGGCGATGAAAGATTTCATTGTGGGGTCTGCCAATTACATCCTCTTTGGCGAAACCAGTGATTGTCTCTGCAGCACGGTTAAAATCAACGGTTATCCCATTTTCATCAACAACCGTGAAGCCTATGGGAAGATTATCGACTATAGTTTCGTATATTTTTTGCTTAACCATCTTTTAATTTTAAGTATATTACAAAACTTTCCCAATTGTTTAATTGCCTCTGTAGAGATAATACAATTAGGGATTGGTTTGCTTTAATTACTCTTTTGTAGCAGCCACTTTGTACCCTCTTGGCGTTACCATCCAGCCGTCACGCGCAAATGTCCCTGAATTGCCGATAATTATCGTTGTCTGCATATCTATATCGTAACTTAAAAAATCATGAACGTTTGTTATAACTATTGTTTCCTCGTCTCTCATTGCCTGCCGCACAATGCCGACAGGTGTATCGGGATGCCTGTATTTTCTTATAATCGAAGCTGCTATATTTATATGTTCAGTCCTGCCTTTGCTTTTGGGGTTATAAAGGACGATTACTAAATCAGAAGAAGCAGCGGCGTCAAGCCTGCTGACTATGGTATCCCAAGGTGTAAGTCGGTCGGATAGGCTTATACAGGCAAAATCATGCATAAGAGGAGCCCCAAGCCGTGAAGCAGCTGCATTTAATGCAGAAATCCCAGGGATGACCTCGACATCGTGGATATAAACATCCGACGAGTTTGAATTGGCTCTTAAAGAAATTAGGAGTTCTAATAACAAACCAGCCATTGCGTAAATACCAGGATCTCCACCACTGATAACAGAGACCGTCCACCCTTCATTAGCAAGTTCAATCGCCTTTTTGCATCTGTCGATCTCCTGAGTCATTCCTGTGGAGACAATATTTTTACCCGCAATAAGCTCATGTATTAGTTTAAGATATGTATCATATCCAACGATAAAATCGGATGAATTAATAGCATCAACTGCTGCTGGTGTTATATGTTTAATGCTGCCGGGTCCTGTGCCTACAATATAAATTTTGCCTTTCCTGTCAGGTTTTAAGCTTTCTGATAATGCTTCGCTGTTTTCAGTAGGTTTAATTCGCCTGATTTCCGCAACCGCAACAGTCACATTTCCTCTTGCATGTTTAGGCAATAAAAGCTTGCCGTAAGAAGAAGCAAGTATAGCCGTTGGCTCTGCAACGGCATAAGCCCCTATAGCCTCGAAAACCGCCTTAGACTTCTCAATGCCTTTTACATTATTAATCTCTTCAGAGCTAAAGGTATTAATGCTTAAACCGTATTTTTTAGAAAATTCAACTATCCCTCTTTCGGAAGCTTTAATATCAATTGTCGCAAGGCAAGATATGCTCGAAAATGAGAGATTATGGACTTTCATGATATCCATGACAACGGATTCTATTTCCTGTGAAGTTGTTCCACTATTGCATCCAATGCCTATTACAATATTTTTAGGTCTAAGTATAAGCTGTTCCTGCCGCAATGTCTCAGCGCCCTCTTTATAGAGATTCAATTTGTTTGTAATCATAATGTCGGAGTTGTGTGGGAGCTGAACCCTTACAAATTCAGCAGGTAATGACATATCAGTCTCGTCATATACATTCAATTGCCTGTTATTTAGCAGTTTAGTAGAGACTATAGGAAGTGCCATCTCGTTTTCGATAATCAGATTATTATCATGCGCCCACAGGTCAATAGAAGTAAGTTCATTAACATCGGAAGCTGTCGTAATGACTGCCTGAGCTTTCAGAAAATCTGCAATCTCAAGGGCGTAAGCGTTAGCCCCTCCCATATGACCACTTAAAAGACTGATAACATATCTGCCTTCTTCATCTATAACCAAAACAGCAGGGTCTGTTTTTTTGTTTTTTATAAGAGGAGAGATTGACCTTACAACTATACCAGTTGCCATAATAAAGACAAGAAGACTTTTTTTATCCCATTCCTGCTTTATGAACTCTGATTTATATCTGAAAACTTGAGCCTCAGGATAGAACTTTTTAATCCTGTTAGCGAGAGAAAGGGATTTATTTGTTATATAAAATATAGCCGCCTGAACCTTTTTAGTTTTCATCGCACCACTTTCTCGCATTCTGAAACATCTTGAGCCATGGTGAGGCTTTAAGTTTACGCGTCATCTCCTCTGGCATCCATGCCCACTGCCACTTGAGAAATGTCCGCTCAGGATGGGGCATAATTGCCAGGTGCCTTCCATCAGAGGAACATAGGGCGGCAATACCATGGGGTGAACCATTAGGATTAAAGGGATACCTTTCTGTAATAGCGCCTAAATCATCCACATATCTTACAGGAGCTAAATATTCTTTGATTACTTTATCAAGGATGCTTATGTCTGGGAAAAACGCCCTGCCTTCACCATGCGCAACCCAGATGCCGAGTATTGAACCCTCCATTTCACGAAGCATTACAGCAGGACTCTTTAGAATTTTGACAGAAGCGAACCTTGATTCGAATCTTCCAGATTTATTTCTTATAAAACGAGGCTGAGTTTCAGCAGGGATGGCCTGCCACGGAATCCATCCCAGAAGTGCCATTAATTGACAACCGTTGCAAACCCCGAGACTGAAGGAATCTTTTCTTGAGTAAAATCTCTGAAACTGCTCGCTTAATAATTTATTAAACTTTATTGCCCCTGCCCAGCCCTTAGCAGAATCAAGGACATCTGCATAACTGAATCCGCCAACAAAGGCAATACCTTTAAAGGCATCGAGATTTATGCTGCCTTTTAGTAAATCGGTCATTGTGACATCCCAAGGCTCAAATCCTGCATGATAAAAGGCGGAGGCCATTTCTCTGTCTCCGTTACTTCCTTCCTCCCTGAGTATAGCTACTGCTGGCTTAGGGGTTCTTTTTAAGATAATATCAGGAGTTTGTTCAGGCGTAAAAGACAAATTATAAGAGGCACCTACTCTATCATAAATAGATTCCTTCTCTTCAATTACACATTCAGGATTTGCTTGGAGCATATCGAGCCTATGGCTCGTCTCCTCCCACAATCCTCTGAGTTCCCTGATATCTTCGTCCAAAATATTTCTGGAGTTCAGGTTTATGATTATACGTTTGTCCTTTAATGTTCTGCCTATAGTGATAAAGGGGATATCTCCTTCTCTTAAAATTGATAATATTTCAAATTCGTTTTCTGGCATATATTCAATAACTAAGCCGGGCTCTTCAGAAAACAATAAAGGCAACAGAACATTGTTCGCATCATCAACGTCTGACTTAAAATTCATCTCAACCCCGCTGTTGCCTGAAAATGCCATCTCAAGCACTGTAGTTACCAAACCGCCGTCGCTTCTGTCGTGACCTGAAAGTATCAATCCCTTGTCAATCAGAAGCTGAACGGCTTTGAATGCCTTCTTTAGAAGCTTTGCGTCATCAACATCAGGGGATTCATCACCAATCTGTCCAAAGCAATGAGCCAGAGCAGAGCCCCCGAGTCTGTTTTTCCCATTGGCGATATCTATAAAAATCAATCTGCTGGAGCCGGGGGTTTTAATATCAGGCGTAATGACCTTTGTGATATCAGGGCAAGGGGCATATGCTGAGACAACAAGCGTGCCTGGCGATTTTACGACTTCCGATTTGCCATCAGGATGATTTACAACAGCTGCCATCGAGAGGCTGTCTTTACCGCCGTCAACGGCTATGCCAAGTTCAATCATGAGATTGCTCATTGCCACAGCAGCTTCGTAAAGTTTTGCTCCTTCACCTGGCAGTTTAGGCGCCCACATCCAATTCGCTGAACATTTAATATCCTCAAGGGCGGTAATCTTTGCCCAAACAATGTTTGTCAATGCCTCCGAGACAGATAACCTTGCCATCGCAGAAGGATTTATCAGACCTTTTATTGGCTGCTCGCCGATGGATATCGCTGCACCAGTATAAAAGCCGTTTTGATTGGGGAAATGGCTTTGTGCAACTACCGCCACATCTGAAACTGTCAGTTGTAATGGACCCGCGCACTGCTGCTTGACAATCAACCCAGTAACAGATCTATCAACCTTGTTAGTCAAAAAACGTTTAGAACCAACTGAGAGCAGTTTCAAAACTCTCTCTAAAGCTTCCTTTATCCCTATCTCAGGCGGAATAACAAGTGGCAGTCTTTGTAATGGGTGCTTGCTTAAGTTAAAAGTCTTTTGAGGCATATCGCCAAGTATTTTTTCAAGCTCTAAATTCTCAATTACAGAACCGTCATTGCTATCATAAAGCAGGATATAGCCATCTCCAGTAATCTCTCCAATAACGGCGAAGGGAAGTTTTTCTCTGTCACACAATGACCTGAGCAGTGGAATCTTGTCTGAATAAATCAATACTGCATCTTGTTCCTGATATTCAGCCCCCCATATTTCCAACACAGAGAGGGTCTCGTCTCCGACTATAATTTTTCTGATATCTATTTTAGCCCCAGCAGGGTATATTATCTCTTTGACAACATTGCAGTTTCCGCCTGCGCCCTGATCGTGAATGCTGATTATCGGGTTTTCATCGCCAAGCTCTATACATGCCCTTATGACTCTATTGAGCTTCTGCTCCATCTCGGCATCTCCGCGCTGGACGGCGTTAAAATCAAGTTCCTCGACATTTTCCCCCTGTATCATACTGGAGGCAGATCCGCCCCCAATGCCAATTCTATATGCGGGTCCACCAATCTTGACGACAACCATACCTCTTTCAGGGCTACCTTTTTTCAGGTGTGCATTATCAATCTGTCCTATACCGCCTGTGAACATTATCGGTTTTATCCACTCTCTCCTTTCTCCGTCTGGTAAAACGAGTCCGAAGGATCTGGTGAACCCCTGAATTACAGGTTCGCCAAACTTGTTTCCATAGTCCGAAGCTCCGTTACTTGCCTCGATCTCAATTTGAAGGGGTGAGGCAAGATTTCGGGGATATACGAAAGAACTGGCTTCCCAAGGAAGGGGGTAGCCTGGAATCAAAAGATTTCCAACGCAGTAAGCAGCAGTCCCAGCAATAACAAGCCCGCCCCTGCCTGTTGCATGGACATCCCTTATCCTGCCGCCCGTGCCGGTTTCAGCCCCCGGAAAAGGAGCAACGCCGGAAGGGAAATTGTGAGTTTCCGCTGTAAATATCAAACCATAATTAATATTTCGTTCGACGAAAGGTGAGGGCTGCAACGGTTTGTCAGGCAATATGGTTCTGACGCTAAACCCTTTAATTGCGCTTGAGTTATCGCTGAAGGCTATAACGCTGTTTCTGGGATTTATCTTAAAAGGTTTTTTAACTATATCTATGAGTGTTTCGGATATCTCTAAGCCGTCAATAAACAGCTTTCCTTTAAAAAACCAGTGCCGGGAATGCTCACTGTTGGACTGGCTGAGATCAAAACACTCCACGTCTGTAGGGTTTCTACCGAGTTTAATTACAAAAAGATCATAATAATAATCGATATCCCAGTCATCCAATCCAAGACCCATCTCGTGATTCAGTTGAATTAAAGCTCCCTTGCCCTCTTGAATCAGTGGTATAAGCCTTGTAGGCTTGGGTTTGATACCTGTCTCAAATGTCATAAGCTGTTCATGATATCGGCATTCAGTCATGCGGTCATGAAAGAGATGCAGCACATCAGAAAGTTTATTCATCACTTCTTCAGGCAGTGCATATCTCCTTGAACGCTCTATTCGCTTGATTTTATTCAATCCACAGGCATGGCATATGGATACCGCATTTGTTGACCATGCCGTTGTGAAATTCATTCTAGGACCAACTTCCAGAATTAATTTTGTATCGATATTCAAAAAACTATTTTCAGAAAAATTATCAGGCTCAAATGTCTCAGCGAGGAGCCATCTCAAGATTCTAATCTCATCCCTTGATAAAGGCTCTTCAGAGTCGATATTGAAACAAAATTCTGATTTAATATTCATAACGCTGATGCCGATTTTACGAGCTACTTCAGAACAAAGCCGTTTTATATCGTACTGATTTAAGGCGGGGGTTCTAAAAAAATGCAGCAATCTTGTCATAATCTTACCGGAATTCCTTTTGCCCGGAGATATTCCTTAGCGTCTGCTATGGTATATTCTCTATAATGAAATATAGATGCAGCAAGCACGGCATCTGCCTTTCCAATAGCAATGCCTTCATACAGGTGTTCAAGCGTTCCTACACCCCCTGACGCTATGACAGGTATAGTTATGGCTGTTGAAATAGCGCTGGTCAGCTCAAGGTCATACCCATCCTTTGTGCCATCCCTGTCCATGCTGGTAAGAAGGATTTCACCTGCCCCGAGTTCCTCCATTTTTAAAGCCCATTTGACTGCATCAATTGGCTTCATTTTACGCCCGCCATGAGTAGATATAGCCCACTTTATTTGCTCTATGGGAGCTGGAGCATTAAATTCTGGAGCCTCAGTTATCGCAAGGGAGACTTCTTTCAAAAAAGGATCTGATTGCCATCCTTCAGCCTCCATAAAAGGTATACCAGGAACAACCCTTTTGGCATCAATAGCTACAACAATGCATTGACTACCGAATCTCTTTGCCGCATAGCTTACGAAATACGGGTCCTTAACGGCGGATGTATTTATAGAAACCTTATCGCATCCAGCATTCAGCAAGTCTCTAATATCATCGAGCGTCCTTATGCCGCCTCCCACTGTCAGGGGCATAAAACAGTCTGTGGCGGTTTTTTCGACTACATCAAGTATAATTTTTCTCTTCTCATGTGAGGCTGTTATGTCAAGAAAAACGAGTTCATCAGCCCCCTGTTCATCGTAAAAGATGGCATTATCAACAGGGTCGCCAGCATCCCTCAGATTTAAGAAACTCACGCCCTTAACAACGCGCCCGCCCTTTACATCGAGACAGGGTATTATTCTTTTTGCGAGCATATGTCCTCTTTTAGTTTCATTTTCACGATAGACTCTACATGATATGTCTGAGGAAACATATCAACTGGCTGAACCTCTTTTATATTATAAAAATTTTTCAGCATAGCAATATCCCGCATCTGAGTGGCGGGATTACAACTAATATAGACAAGGCGAGAAGGTTTCAGTTGAGCTATATATTCAATAATCCTTTTGTGTAACCCGGGCCGCGGTGGATCAAGAATTATAACATCAGGCTTACCGTATTGTGAAACAGACTCTTCAGTGAATACTTTCGCCAAGTCACCGCAAAGGAAAGAACAGTTGCTAATATTATTTGCCTTTGCATTGCTAAATGCATTGTCCACAGCCTCACGGGATATCTCTATTCCCACTATTTTTCGTGCAAAGGGCGACAGCAAAATTGAAATTGTTCCTATTCCGCAATACAGGTCATAAACAATATCCGTCGGCTTTAATTCGGCATAAACCCTTGCAAGATCATAGATAACTTCTGCCTGTGATGTATTAGGCTGAAAAAATGCATTGGGTTTAATCTCAAAAAAATAATTCCCGATACGCTCATATATTGCCCCTTGACCATAAATAACCTCGACCTCTGCGCCAGAAACATTTTGAGAGCTGCCTGGAACAATTGTGTTGACAAATGTCGTTATTTCAGGGAAATTCTGTTTAAGCAAACCTCCGAGAGCTTGCATCCTTTCAGGAACATAACTTTCTGTGACTAAATTTACCATAATTTCACCTGTTCTTTCAGCAATTCTGATAATGAGATGCTTGAGATAGCCGACTTTTTTAAAACAATTCCACGGCTTCCAATCATGAGTTATTGCGGCTTCTCTGATCATATTCAGGATTTCTGAAGAAGGGCTTCTCTGCAAATGGCATTTTTTAATATCAATTACACTGCTAAACTGAAAAGGGGCATGAAGACCCGCGGCTAAAGTATTTTTGGTGTGTTCGTGTGAGTGAACTTCTTTATAAGGCAGCCAATGGCGGTCACTAAAGGAAAATTCCATCTTAGTGCGGTAGCCATACGCGGTAGGTGAACCAATTGTATTATTGACAGTTAAATTGTGAAATCCCCCGATGCTATGAGCAGAATCTAAGACACTCATCCTTTTGGCTTCGAGCTGATGTTCGTATAAGACATGCTGCCACTTACATCCACCGCAAAAGTCAAAATACCTGCAAGGAGGGGTGACTCTGAAAGGGCTCTCTTTTACAATAAAGAGCAGCTTTGCCTCGGCATAATTTTTCTTTATTTTGTGGATTTTAGCCCTGATTATTTCACCGGGAATGGCCCCTTCAATAAATATTATAAATCCATCATATCGGGAAAGACACTTTCCCCTGTCAGCAAACTTATCAACAAGTAATTCAATCTCTTCGCCAATCCTGAACATAGCACTCAGGGTAAGGGGACAGCTTTGATTCTGTTAAAATCGGGGCAATCCCCTTTAAACTATTAACTATTCACTATCCACTGCGCTTTCTTTGCTGCCTGTATTTTTTTCAAGCCTTTTTTTCTCTTTTCTTCCTGCTTCTTGCTCCTGGCTAGTTCCTTTTTTCTCTTATCGCTTTTATAATTACCTGTCCGTTTTGCCAAACCGGCACCCCTTAATTTTTAAATATTTTTGTTGCCTTTCATCCACCGGCGGTTATTTCTTGCTCTTTTCCTTAAAGACTCTCTAATCTTATTTTTTAATTTTACGGAAGGCTTTTCATAGTACTGCCTCTTTTTAAGCTCTCCCATGAGTCCATCCTTTTGGAGTTTGCGTTTGAATATTCTCAGTATTTTTTCAATGTCGTCGCCATCAACTCTTATCTCCACTTACCAGGCTCCCTTCCTCTTCCAAAGGGCTTACCATGACTTCTCCTAGCGCCTCCTGAACTTCCTCTCTCCGCTTGTGGTCTTGCCTCACTGACTACTATATTTCTGCCCATAAATGAATACCCGTTCAAGGCTTCTATAGCTTTAGCAGCATCTTGATCCGACGCCATTTCAACAAACCCGAAACCTTTCATTCTGCCGGTGCTATCAGTTATCAGCCTGACTGATAATATTTCTCCAAACTGAGCAAAGGCTCTTTTACAGAATCTTCGGTGGCATTGTAAGACAGGTTTCCTACATAAACCTTCTTCGACATCTTTCCTCCTTGTTGGTGATTAAAAACATAGAATGCTTTACGCAAGTTTATAGATTTGCCCATTGATCAAACTTATGGAGGAAATGTTAAAAAACCTGAGAAGAAAGGATATTGGGGTTTTGATAAAACAATATGCTCCGTAAGCTTCCAACATGAACAAAAATATTATATATAATTAATGGCATTGAGGCAATCGGTCGAAAGGAAAATATTCGCCGCGAATGTAAATCTTCCCAAGTTCTTGGAAGTTTAGTTATGGGAATGTCTTGCCGCTAATTAGCCTGAAAATATCGTTATAGAGGGCAAATGCCATGAGTGTTAATAAAAATGCCCAGCCAATTCTATGAGATATTAATATGGTTTTATCGCTCAAGGGTTTTTTCCTTATAGCCTCAATACCTAAAAAAAGTAGATGCCCCCCGTCAAGCACTGGTATTGGCAGGAGATTGAGAATAGCGAGATTTATACTTATAATTGCAGCAAATACAAAGAAACTCAGTGCCCCTGCTTCAGCCTGTTTTTCTGCCAGACTGAATATCATGATAGGACCGCCTATGGTATCTGCAGGTATAATTCTCTGTATAAGTTTTATTATGCCGATAACAGTAAGAGATATTATCTCCCATGTCCTTATTACTGCATTTCCAGCCGCTGAAAATACATCCTCACTGATAGTGATAATTTCTCCCGAAGGCTTGACGCCGATAAGTCCTATTTCTTTTTCTTCGCCAAAGAGATCCTTTGTTTTTCTACTTTCGGGCGTAATAGACAATGTGATTATTTCTGAATCCCTCTGTATCTTCATAGAAAGAGGTTTGTTTGCGCTTTGGTGTATAATGTTGGTCATGTCGGTCCATTTTTCAATTTGTTTGCCATTGATCTCTACTATCCTGTCAGCCTTTTGGAGCATAGCCCTTGCCGCAGGGGAATCTTCCATGACCTCACCGATTATGGGCATTAAAACTGGCACACCTATAAGAAAAACGAAAAAGAATATTACTACAGCAGTGAGAATATTGAAAAAAGGCCCTGCAAAAACAACTGAAGCCCTTTTCAAAATAGTCTGATTTTTGTATGACCTCCCTTTTTCTGCTTCGTCGAGTTCGTCCTCTACCTCCTCGCCAAGCATCTTTACATAACCGCCGAGAGGTATTGCAGAGAGTAAATATTCGGTCTCGCCAATTTTCCTGCCAATTACCTTGGGACCAAAGCCAAGAGAGAACTTAAGCACTTTAATCCCGCTTAACTTGGCAAACAAAAAGTGGCCAAGTTCATGAACAAAGATTAAAAAACCAATTAAAAGAACTGCTGATAAAAATGTCATTTATTTATTACCCCTAATGTCTCTTTTTTTGCCCATCTGTCAGCTTCTACAATTACATCAATATCATGAGCAGGCTGAACAATATGGGAGTTTATAACCTTTTGTATTATAACAGGTATGTCATTAAATCCGATAATTCCGTCCAAGAAAGCCTTAACAGCTGCTTCGTTTGAGCCATTGAGAACGGCAGGCATAGTGCCTCCTTTCTCAAGGGCATAATAGGCAAGAGAAAGGGATGGAAATGTTTTATTGTCAGGTTTTAAAAACGTTAAGGTATGCATACTTGCCCAATTAATTGGCAGCATGACATTAGAGAGTCTCTCAGGATAGGAAAGGGCATAAGCTATGGGTCCTTTCATGTCAGGTGTAGACATCTGAGCAATGCAGCTACCGTCATTAAATTCAACTATGGAATGGACAATGCTTTGAGGATGTATGAGGACATCAATCCGTTCTGGAGGCAAATTGAAAAGGTGATGAGCCTCTATCACTTCAAGACCTTTATTCATTAATGTAGCAGAGTCAATTGTTATTTTTTTGCCCATATTCCAGTTGGGATGCTTTAAGGCATCTTCGCGAGAAACCGTCTCAAGCTGTCTGAGCGTTTTGCCTATGAAGGGGCCTCCGGATGCGGTTAATATCAACCTTCTTAAAGAATTTTTATTAGCCCCATTCAAACATTGAAATATAGCGCTGTGTTCGCTGTCAACCGGCAATATGCGCGCATTGCATTTTCTGGCTTCAGACATGATTATTTCCCCAGCCATTACAAGAGACTCTTTGTTGGCTAAGGCAACTGTCTTTTTAGCCCTGATTGCAGATATGGTGGGCAGGAGTCCTGCTGAGCCGCTTATTGCAGATATTACAATATCAGCTTCCGGCATTTGTGCAACAGTGCAAACACCCTCGATACCGTCAAGGATAATAGTATCAAAATTACTACCCATCTTTTTTTTCAGTCTCTTAAAGGCAGAACCGTCAGTTAGCGCTGCAATATGAGGTTTGAATTTCTTTATTTGTTCAAATAGCAAGGATTCATTGACCCCCGCGCTCAAGCCCACAACCTTAAACATATCAGGAAACATAGATATGACCTCAAGAGAGCTTCTACCAATCGAACCTGTTGAACCTAAAATTGCTATTTTTTTCATAGAATCAATACAAGTATATACAACACAGCGCCTGCAAAAAGGGCGCTGTCAATCCTGTCGAGAAAACCCCCATGTCCCGGGATTAAGGAGCCCGAATCTTTGATCCCCGCATCCCTTTTGAACATTGACTCTACAAGATCGCCCACAATAGTTATAAAACCTACTATACCCCCAAAAATAACAAAAATATATAAGTCAATACCCACGAAAAAAATCAAACCGATGAAGACTCCTGCGACGATTCCACCAATTATGGAACCAAATGCCCCCGCTATAGTTTTATTCGGGCTAACGCTTTCATACAGCCTTCTTTTGCCCATTGCTTTGCCAATGTATAATGCAAAGGTATCGGATGCCCATACACAGGCATAAAGAAACAATATCCATTCAACGCCTTTGAGCATCAAGTACCACTGCATCAGCAAAAGCGGAGAAATGTAAAGAAGACCAATTATGGTTGAAGATATGTCCTTCAATGAATCTGATGGGTCTTTTATAATAAACAGGCGAGTTGAGGAAATAATAATAAACGAGATTACAAGTATAGTTGTATGGATATTTAAGATGTCTTTATGCAGTAAACCTTCCTTCATTAAAAAAGATGAACCTAAAAAAATCGTCCCTGATAAGATACCCAAAAAAATGAATACCCCTTTGGTTTTATACATCCGGTAGAACTCGAATTGTGCGAGACAGCCCACAATAATTAGCAATATAAGAAAAAACGGAGGTGGAAGTCTCGTTATATAAAGATAAAGCAACGGTATGGCAATTAAGGCAGTGATTATACGTTTAGGATGCATTTAGCGGCTCTGTTATCTATTTTGCCGAAACGCCTGTCTCTCATCTGATACTCGTATATTGACTCAAGCAATTCTTCTTTGGTAAAGTCGGGCCACAATGTGGCAGTAAAATAAAATTCTGAATAGGCAGACTGCCACAGTAAGAAATTGCTTAATCTCTGCTCTCCGCTCGTTCTGATAATAAGGTCGGGGTCAGGCACTCCGGCTGTATCTAAAAGATTGCTGATACAAGCCTCGTTAATGTCATTTGTTGAGAGATTTAAGTAAACAGCCTTTTTTATAGCCCTGATTAATTCATCCCTGCCGCCATAACTGAGGGCGCATTGTATAGTAAACCTTTGATTGTCCTTAGTCGTCGCCTCAATTAATTCTATAAGTTCCCTTAATCCTTCGGAGAGCTTATCCCTGTTACCTATAACCCTGAACCGTATTTCCCTCTCAGCAAAGGTAGAAAACTCCTCTTTTAATGTATCCTCAAGGAGTGTCATAATAACCGCTACTTCATCTTTTGGTCTTGACCAGTTTTCAATCGAAAAGGCATACAGAGTCAGGGACTCGATACCCATTTTGTAAGCAGTCTCTATTATCTCTCTTACGCGAACTACCCCTCTTTTATGTCCTTCCAGGCGGGGAAGACCTCTTAACTCTGCCCAACGCCCGTTTCCATCCATTATTATTCCGATGTGCCTTGGTATTGTTCTCTTTTGCATTTCCCCTACTACCATCCCCTTGCTATAAATACATAAAGCATTACTCCCAGTGGACTTTCACCTTTAAGTATATTTTTTGCTTTTATTCCCAAAATAGGTTTTGTGAGGATGAAAAACTTGTCTTCCGTGATGGAGTAGTCGATAATTTCACCCCCCACATCATCAATCACAACACTCTCTTCAAGAGAAAAGCCGTTCCACCAGAAAGATTTCAGGGCAGAATCCTTATACCCAAGACCCTTTGCAACACCAAGCAAAGGGTTTCTTTTGGGCGCATAAACCTCGCCATCCTTTAATATCAGTCTATCTTTTATTGACCAACTGCCTTTTTCAAATATCCCCGATAAAGACATCTTTTTGAAGGATGTAGCAAACCCTCCATAGTCCTCCTTGCTGATCCATAGCAATGAACCCTTCTCATCTGAAAGGATTAAATAACCCTCTTCATTCCAGGAGAGTATCGCCTGCCTGCCGTCTGGGGAATATAAATGTTGAAAGTCATAAATATTAAGATTCTGCGGCAAGCTAAGCTTTTCGCCAGTTTTAAATGTATTGCCAGTATATAGAATTTGGAAGACACTTCCTTCAAATCCTGAAGAACTGGAGAATTTCTGGCCTAATATTTTACCGCCGTAGCCTCTGATAAAGAGATTTTCAGAACTCCATAGTTGAATAAATTGAGAACCTTGCAGTTCATATATATAGGAAATAATGTCGTTGTCATGCCATGAGGTAATGAGGATCTCCTCTTTGCCATTGCTATTAATGTCTGCTTTGTCGATCCATATTATATCTCCCCTTGAAGGGAGTTTTAGCTGCCAGAGCAAATTTAGGTCAACCTGAGATGTATAAAACCTTATGACGGCGCCCGAAATAAGAGCTATGTTCACGTTACCGTCGCCTGCAAAATCGCCTGCTATGATGCGGTCGGCAGTGAAAGGCAGGTCATACGAAAAAAGCATTTCTACAGCCTTCATCCCCGGCAAACCTGATTTTGCTCTTAGTTCCTTAATATAGGCAATATCAACTGTAATCTTTTTTTCAGAGAACATAGTGGCATCATCTGTCCAGTAAAGTTTATGAGTTATATGAAGGCTTTTATCCTGCTTAGCTGAAGACATAACCACGACCACAGAAGCGTTTTTTGCTTTTGCTTCCGATATTATTTTTGAGATATCATCTGTCTGTATTGCAGTATCAATTAGTTCAAACCTGCCGCTATCTTTGAGCATCTGATAATATAAATCGCCAGCAAACCAATCAAGATTTCCCTGATAAAACAAGGTTCTCGTTTTTATTGATGGTATCTTAACCATTGCATCCCTGAAATCTTCAGGTTTGCCTTTGATAATTTTACCGATTATGTAATCCTTGTGGAGAGCTTCAATCTCTATATTGCCCATTGGTATCTCTATCTTCCCAAGAGGCTCCCTCGTTACCGGATGAATGAAATCAGTACCCTCCTTGAATGCCTGGAGTCTCATACCTTTTCTGAGAATGTCTTTTGAGTCGAAGGACATTTTTACAGATGTGCCTTCAATTTGTATAATTCTTCCCCTTACAGGCAGAAAGAATGAAAGAATATCTTCTTTAAGTGGTGCGAGAGGGGTGATTTGTGAAGACGTAGTTTTAATCGGAGTTCTTTGCTCAACTGTTTGAGCATTGGCATTGAGCATAAGAAAAAGCGTTATAAGGCAGAACAGTATAAATATGAGAATATTTTTTTTCACTGATGTTGAACCCCCTAAAAGGTTTCCTGTTTAAAATATAAAACTTTAGTGGACATCTTCCAGCATTCATGAATGCCGAAAACTTGTGGTCGCAAACTATATAGATATAGAAAATTGTTAATAAACATAAGAAGCTGTCCAGTGAAATTTCAAGCAGGTTGTTCTGGACAAAACAAAGCTATAAAACAGAATTTTATAATATAGATTGAGTATAAGTCAAAACAACGATTTTATCCCCAAGCATAGCGATGAAAACAACAGAGGAAAGGACAGACTTTATAATGAAAATAGTTTTAGGCTTATAATGAATATTCCCTCATAGCCTCTCTGTATATATCTTCTGGGCAGTTTCTGTATTTAGGGGAAAAGTGTGTAATTGTAAAGTTTCCAACTTCAGCCTCTCTCGCAATCCTGCCTGCGTCAGCAGCGGTTAGGTGGTGTCTGTCAAGTGCCCTTTTCCTGTCTTTTTGAAGGAAATACGCCTCGCAAAATAAATGATCAGATTGTTTTATAAATGGTATCAGCTTCTGCATATTCTCGTCAGAAGGTGAAATATCCATCACATAAGAAATCCGCCTGCCTTTTGTTATTACCGCCACAGGAAATAATTCTTCAAGACTATAGAATGAATTTTCCACTTTGATCAGTTCAGAAAGGCCTTGTGGTTTTATCACCCTTTTTTCAGGATTATAATAATTTCTCAAAACCATTTTGAATGTTGTGAGCCATGGCCCAACAGGTAGGTTAAGCTCGCTAAGAACTTCCTTATTAATATTGATATGAAAATCCTCTTTAAGCAAAAAAGCTAATACATTAATCTGGTGTGATAGGACAAGTCCATTTACAGTGAACTGGGAATCATTAATCAGAACTCCATTAAACTCACGAGGGGAATAATCTATTCTCTCAAAAGAATTTTCGGCGTAAAACCCGGAATGACGGATATGCTCATTAGCTGCCTCAAATGCCTCTATTTTAAGGGGGTAATCCTTGATGAGATTCCATGTGTATCCCCTGAGTTTGCCCTCGATACAGTTAATTATGCCCGCAGGACCAAAAATCTTAAGCGGTTCAACCTTTCTCAAGGCTATTCTTAGGATTCTGTCAAAACCTATGAAATGGTCAATATGAGTATGGGTTACAAAGATATCGGAGATCTTAAGTATATTTTTTGGTTCAAGACAGCTAATATCGCCGAGGTCAAAGAGCAAAGCACGCCTCTCTCTGAGAATCCTTACAAAAAGAAAGGGATCGTCAAAGGGGCTGCCAACAAGAGTAAAATGAAAGGTCTCTTTCATTAGACAATTAATTTAAATAACGCTTCTGCGCGAATCTGCCAAGGGATGTCAAAATCTCGTATGAAATAGTATTTGCCCTCTTGGCAAGTTCGTTGGCGCTGATAAATTCATCACCCTGTCTGCCCATTATGATGACTTCATCAGTTTCAGTTGCCAAGTGTTTAATATCAGTTAAATCAATCATTGTCAGATCCATGCAAACCTTGCCGACAACAGGTATTCTTCCGCCTCTTACAAGAACCTCGGCATTATTCGAGAATAATCTACAGTAGCCGTCTGCATAACCGATTGACATTACCCCTATAAGGCTTTCCCTCTTAGTTACAAAAGTTCTTCCATAGCTGATAGGGGTGCCTGCGGGAACCTTTCTCAGGGCAACCAGCCTCGTCTTTATGGACATCGCCTGGGTAAAGCGAGAAATAATAGATGAAAAATTTATATCAGACAACTCAAATGGTGAGGCGCCGTATAAAAGCAGGCCCGGTCTGACAGCGTTGAAATAAGATTCCGATAGTGATATAACAGCGGCGCTATTAGCCATATGATATATTGGGGGATTCAAGTTTTTTTCAGCTAATGTCTTTATTAAGTCTTTGAATCTTGATATTTGTAATTTTGCAAAGGTGAGATCTCCGGCATCGGCATCTGAAAAATGGCTCATTAAACCATCAATAATCAGACCCTTCATGCTTGCTATACTTACAACATCTTCTGCTGTGTTCTGAATAATCCCAAGCCGTCCCATACCTGTATCAATTTTAATATGAACGGATAGAACCCTGCGCCTCTTTTCTGCCTCCGTGGAGAGAGATAAGGCTACCTTTTTATCGCTTACAACGGGAATTAAATTGTAATCCAAAACATCTTTTGGGTCAGGGTCAAAAAGAACTATAATCGGAGCTTTTATACCGGCAAGTCTCAGTGCTTTTGCTTCATCACAAAATGCTACGGACAGAAAATCAGCGCCTGATTCTACAAGCCTTTTGGCGACCGCCTCACTGCCGTGACCATATGCATCAGCTTTAACAACGGCAATAACCTTTTTGTTATTGGTAATTTTCTTTATTTCCCTGAAATTGCCTGCAATTGCTGCTAGGTCAATCTCAGCAATAGCACCTCTTTGCATCAATCCACCTTTAAACTATTAGACTTTCTTCTGTGTTTGATCTTCGGTCACTTCCTTTTTTTCGGTGTCAGTTTTTTTAGGGGTAACATCTATCTCATCGGGTTCAGAGGTGGATTTTTTAAAATTTTTGATAGCCTTGCCAAGACTGCTTGCAAGTTCTGGGAGTCTCCGGGCGCCAAACAAAACAAGAATAATTATCAGAATAATAATAAGTTCAGTAGCACCTAAGGGTCCTAACATGTCTTGCCTCCTTATTTAAGGAGAGGTAAAGGGTGTACTTATACGCTGAGCGTAAACTCCCCTTTGCGCCTCCTGAGCGTTTCATAATCGCTAATAGTGTTTATGTTGATAAAAGAACTACCGTCAGGGTCAAGCTCTTTGATTTCGCGTTCTGGGATAAAATTGGTATTTATTTCATGTAAATAAAGATACATCGAGTTTTTGCGCTCAAATATTTGACGTTCAAGAGAAGCCAAAAGAGTCTTGCTATATACTCCGCAAAGAGGTTGAACATTACCGTTATAAACAGGTATAGTGGCATCATACGCCTCGTTTTCAAGAGATTCAAAATGCCTTTGGCATATATAACCCAACACTTCCTCTTTCAGAAAAGGCATATCGCAGGCTATTACGAATAGGTTTTGGTTTGTCGCATTCATTAGAGCAGAATGAATGCCAGACATGGGCCCCCTTGAAGGAAGCACATCCCCACACATTATGGTTCTATAGCCATAATATAATTCAGGGTTGTTTGTATTGATAAAGACTTCATCGCAGAAAGAGTATAGCAGTTGGAGATTCCTCTCGATCAGCGTAATGCCATTAATCTTGAGATGGCTTTTTAATAAAGGAAATCGGTTGTTTTTGCCCCCCGCAAGGACGACTCCTGAAATCCTATTACGAGCATTATATAACATCGCTACTTAACTATAACCCCGGCATAACCTACTACACGTTCATAATCACCGCTTATCTCTCCTGATGTTGCATATTTTATAAGTTTTGCTTCTTTTGCGCCGAGTTCTTTTGCAGCATAAAGCATGATAGTTGCGGGCACAAATCCGCACATCGAGATCGATTCCTTTCTAACAATATTATAAAGTCCTTCAGGATCAAGGTTAAGCACCTTGTTAATTGCGAGTCCGTCGAGCTTCCTTGCTATCTCATCAGAGACATAATGGCTCATATCAGTGCTCGCTGCAATTACAACATCGGTTAGAGAATCTTTAACAACTGCCGCAATGCCTTTTCCAAGTTCTTCGCATTCTTTGAAACTTGCCTTCATAACAGAGAGGGGGAGAATTTTCACTGTATCAGAAAAATAAGCCAAAAATGGGAGTTGCACCTCGAGAGAGTGTTCAAATCGGTGGGCAATGGGGTCGTCCTTTATTAATGGCACTTTAGCAAGCAACTTTTTACCAAGATTATCGTCGATTAAAAAAGACCTCATAGGGATATCCCATGTGCCTGAAGACATAACTGATACGGATGAGCCAAGACCAGTATGATTTGGTCCGATAAGCATGAATGTGTCGGGAAACTCTATGGAAGAATAAACAGCACCGGCAACATGCCCCGAATACATTAATCCGGCGTGTGGTGAAATAATGCCTATGACTTTTTCTTTTTTGGTATCTCTGAGAACATAGCGCTCAACCTCTGTCCTCAATTTTGAGGCACTGCCCTGGTAGAATTGTCCTGCAACAGCCGGTTGTCTTTTCATTTTAATAAACCTCTTCCTCCATATCATGAGAGACATTAATGTAATCGACAAAACGAGTGCTATCGTCAAGGAATGTTAGATTCACTATATCGGTAGGTCCATTTCTCTGTTTTTCAAGAATGACCTCTGCTTTGCCCTTGATAGCAGGGTTTGTTTTATTATATATCTCCTCCCGATAAAGGAAAATTATCACATCCGCATCCTGTTCAATAGCCCCAGACTCCCTTAAGTCAGCGAGAACGGGCTTTTTGTTTGGTCTTTTTTCGACATCCCTGTTAAGCTGGCTGAGGGCTATAACTGGCACCTTTAGTTCCTTTGCGAGAGCCTTCAGGGACCTCGATATGTCGGATATCTCCTGCTCTCTCCTTTCAAAACTCCCTCTGCTCCTCATAAGCTGGAGATAGTCAATTATAACGAGCCCCAATCCTCCGTGTTCGAGTTTAAGCCTCCTTGCCTTTGCGCGTATTTCAAGGACTGTTATTGAAGATGAGTCGTCTATGAATATCGGCGCCCCACCGAGTCTGCTTGCAGCGCTTGTCAATTTAGGCCAGTCGTCTTTGTTTATATAACCTTTTCTAACATTAGAAGAGTTTACCATCGCCTCAGAGCAAAGCATTCTTATGCCAAGCTGCTCTTTTGACATCTCAAGGCTGAATATCGCTACTGGTTCTTTTATATTGATTCCAACATGCTGGGCGATATTCATTGCAAATGCGGTTTTGCCCATCCCGGGCCTTCCACCTATGATAATAAGGTCTCCCCTCTGAAAGCCTGCCGTCAGTTCGTCAAGGTCTTTAAATCCTGACGGGATGCCCGTGATCGCCTCTTTTTTCTCGTAAAGGTGCTGTATGGACTTGAATGTATCTTTCATAATGTCCTTAATATTCGAAAAAGAGACCTTAATCCTGTTTTCGGCTATCTCAAAAATGATTTTTTCCGCATAATCAACCATCTCATCAGCTTCGAGGTCGTCTTCATAAACTTTAGAAGCTATATGGGATGCGGCATTTAGCAAGGACCTCAATAATGCCTTTTCCCTAACAATCTTAGAATGATATCTTACATTGGCAGCCGTTAGAATAGAATTTGCGAGGAAAGATAAGTAGGCAATACCACCTATAGATTCAAGTTCATCGGTTTTGCGGAGATAATCAGTCAAAGTTATTATGTCAATGGGCTCCCCACGGTTAAATAGTTCGAGCATAGCCCTGTAAATCCTTTTATGGGAGTCCTTATAAAAGTCTTCATCCCCACCTAGCACCTCCATAGCTTTGGGGAGGGCTTCGTTGTCAATGATAATCGCACCCAGCACAGACTGTTCAGCTTCAAGATTCTGTGGGGGAAGTCTGTCTATATTTACATCAATTGCTCTCATTTGACTCTTACTATTCTGCGATGACATTCACATTCAGTTTCGCAGAAATGTTTTGATGAATCTTGATGTTAACAGAGTATGAGCCTAATCTCTTGATAGGTTCATCCAATTGAATTTTCTTTTTATCGATATCTATACCCTGATTTTTGAGCTCTTCGGCAATATCCATAGCCGTTATCGAACCAAAGAGCTTTTCCTCTTCACCTGCTTTTGCCTTCATTACGAGAATCATCTCTGAAAGCCTTGATGAAAGGTTTTCAGCAGATGATTTAACCTTCTTTGATGCCTCTTCTATTTTCCGTTTCTCATGTTCCAACGCCTTTACATTCTTAATATTAGCCTCTACTGCCAAGTTTTTAGGGATCAAAAAATTTCTTGCGTATCCGTCCTTAACACTAATAATTTCGCCGGTTTGTCCGAGATTTTTAACATCTGTTTTAAGAATAACCTTCATAATGAAAAACTCCTTTTGATTTTTTGGAATTTGTGGTCTAAGTTTAGTATAACCAATAGAAAGAAAAAATGTGATATAAAAAATTTCAATAATATCGTTATATCATGACAAAACTATTTTGAACTAACAAAATAACATGATACTTTAATAAAAAAGGACAATTCTGGGATTACGAAATGGCACGCTGTCTCATAACCTCATAAAGGCACACAGATGCTGACATAGCGACATTCAAGCTTTCAGCCCTGCCGGCGATCGGTATTCTGAATGAACTTGAAGCCTTTTTCATAAGTATGTTGCTTACCCCTTCTGCTTCATTTCCAAAAGCTATCGCAACAGGCTTTTGCATGTTGATTTGGGATATAGAATCCTGAGCATAGGGGCTTGCTGCGTAGAGCGCAATACTCTTAAGAGAGAGATAATTGAGAAGTTCATTTTGCCCAGCCCTGACTACAGGAACATTAAATAAACTTCCTGCTGATGACCTCACTACTTTAGGGTTAAAAGGGTCGCATGAAAATGGCAGGACTACCACAACATCTGCACCAAAGGCATCCGCAGCCCTAATTATAGTGCCAAGATTGCCCGGATCCCTGACAGCGTCACATACGACCCAGAGAGGCGCTTGAGTCAATCGCAGTTGTTCAACATTAATTATTTTATAATCTAATATCGCAGCAATGCCCTGAGGTGATTCAGTATCGGATATCACATTCAGAATCTTATTAGAAACAATAAAAATCTTTTCAGACGCTAATCCGTCAAGAATTTTTGTGTTTTCTCCTGCTGACAGAAAATCATCTGTTATAAAAACATTTATAACAGATACCAAGGATGAATTAGCGGCGGCTTCAACTAAATGCACCCCTTCTGCCAATAACAAGCTGCTTTTTTTATCGAGCCTTTTTTTAATTCTGACGGCTTCTTTTATCAGAGGATTGGAGGCGCTCGTTATTTTAAAGCTTCTTTTTAAGTAGTTCATTGACTAACTGCGGATTTGCCTTGCCTTTTGTAGCCTTCATTACCTGCCCCACAAAGAATCCAAACAATTTCTCATCCCCTGCCTTAAACCTTTCGACCTCTTTCGAATTATTAGATAGAATTTCCTCAACTATTTTTTCCAACGCACCCTCATCTTTTATTTGAACAAGCCCTTTATCCCTAACAACCGATTCGGCGTCTTTTCCGCTCCTGAACATCTCCTCAAAAACAATCTTGCCTATCTTACCGCTTATAGTCCCTTTTTCAATCAGATTCAACATGCCGACTAACTGATTTGGTTGAAGGGGACATTCAGGGAATGCAATGTTTTCTTCATTTAGAAGCTTGAGCAATTCTCCCAACATCCAGTTTGATACAGCCTTAGGCTTTCCGCCAAGTTTCACAGCCTCTTCAAACCACTCTGCCATCGATTTTTCAAAAACGAGCATGTCAGCATCATAATCGGGCAGCCCATATTGGTTGATGAAGCGAGCCCTCTTCGCATCTGGCAATTCAGGTAGGGTTGAGCGTATCTCATCAATATTATCAGCAAGCCCTACCAAGGGCATCAAATCTGGCTCTGGGAAATATCTGTAATCATGCGCCTCTTCTTTAGAACGCATAGATTGAGTAACTCCAGTCACAGGATCCCATAGTCTGGTTTCTTGAATAATGCTGCCGCCGTCTTTAAGAATTGCAATATGCCTTTTTATTTCATAATCAATAGCCTTCTCTACAAACTTAAAGGAATTGATATTTTTTATTTCGGTCCTTACGCCAAAATGAGTTTGTCCTATTGGTCTTACCGATATATTGGCATCGCACCTCAGAGAACCTTGCTCCATGTTGCCATCACAAACTCCAAGATACCTGAGGATAGTTCTTAATTTCCTCATAAATTCCGCTGCTTCTGAAGCGCTTCTTATATCAGGCTCAGAGACAATTTCCATCAGAGGCACTCCTGCCCTGTTAAGGTCAACGAAACTGTAATTCCCTTCGGCATGTATGTTTTTTCCTGCATCCTCTTCCATGTGTATCCTTGTAATCCCTATTCGCCTGACCTTGCCGTCAATATAAATATCTATATATCCGCTGTGACAGATGGGGAGCTCATACTGACTTATCTGGTAGTTTTTTGGTAAATCAGGATAAAAATAGTTTTTTCTGGCAAACCTGCTATAGTTGGAGATAGTGCAGTTCATAGCAAGCCCCGTTTTAATAGCAAATTCTACAGCCTTTTTATTTAAAACAGGCAAAACACCAGGCAATCCCGCGCATACAGGGCATGTCTGGGTGTTTGGCTCAGCGCCGAAAGTTGTGGGACACCCACAGAATATCTTTGAATCAGTGAGCATCTGAGCGTGTATCTCGAGCCCGATTACCGCCTCATATTGCATTTGATAATCTCCTTCAATGATGTTTGAGTGTCTTTCATTTTATCATATTTAAGTTTACCGCTTTTCAGCTGAATCTTCCCTCATAGTGGTGGTATCCCATCCCACATCAACATGTTCTTTTTCTTCCCTAAGTTCTGATAACAGTAACTGTTCAAGGTCTTCTATCCTCTGGCGAGCCTGCGTAATATAGCCTTTTTTATCATGGCGAAGGTGACTTAACTCTATTATTGACTTTTCGTCATGATACCTGAATATCTTAGAAGCTCTGTAAGCCTGATAGGCTCGAAAGCCTAATGCCTTGAGTGCATCAACACCAACCCTAAGAGAAGTATCGAGACTTTCCAGATAAACGTGTTTGACCCCAGCTTCTAACAATTCATAGGCTTGCGTCCTATCAGAAGCGCGCGCAAAAATCTTAAGGTGTGGAAAGCGTCTCTTTACTGCATTAATTATTTCCAAGCTCTTTTCGTCATCATTCAAAGCGAGAATAAGTATTTTTGCCTCATCTGCGCCTGCGGCATGCAGCAGGTCATAACGTGATGCATCTCCATAGAAGACCTTAAGACCAAGTTTTCTTAATAGTTCAACTTTGTCCGAGTCTGTTTCTAAAACAGTGATGCCAACGCCATTAGCCCTTAGCAAGCGTCCAATAATGCTCCCGAAACTACCAAAGCCAACAATTATTACAGGATTTCTTTCATCTATAGCATCTGCCTCTTTTGCCTGCCTTTCTTTAGTGCCTATTTTAGGTTGTATAATTTTCTCGTATAATAGCATTAGCAATGGAGTCAAAGACATCGACAGAGCAACAGCCGCTACCAAAAGGCTCGATATCTCTTTTGCAATTACATTATTTTGAACTGCAAATGATAAAAGAACAAAAGCAAATTCACTGCCTTGAGCTAAGGCAAAGGCAAACAGCACATTCTGGTCAAATCCCATTTTAAAAATCCGCCCTACCCCAAACAGTATGAAGAGTTTAATTAACATCAGTCCGAAAACTATCCCTGCAATTATATAAGGGCTTGATTTTATGAGATTGAAATCAATTGAGGCCCCTATGGAAATAAAAAATAATCCAAGCAATAATCCCTTAAAGGGTTCAATATCGCTTACAAGTTCGTGTCTGTATTCACAGTTTGCGAGAACTACACCTGCAATAAATGTCCCCAGAGCTGGGCTTAACTCAATTTTTGACATAAGAATAGCAATTCCTATAACAAGCAATAGCGCTGCCGCTGTAAAAATCTCACGGAGTTGGGTTTTAGCAATTGCACGAAAAATATGCCTTGCTATAAACCTGCCAACAATAACTATGGATGTTATTACAACGAGCACCAACAAGGCGTGCAGCCATCCCGGAAGTCCTTCCACCCACAGGGCGCTTTTTGCATCACCCTGAGAGACTGCCGGCAAAGTATTTAAAGCAAGCAAAGGCATCAAGGAAAGCATTGGTATTACGGCAAGATCCTGAAAAAGCAATACTGAAAACGACCTCTGACCACCATCAGTTTTTATGAGCCTCTTTTCATTTAATGTTTGAATGACAATCGCGGTAGAGGAGAGGGATAAAATCATTCCTATTGCTAAGGCTGTGTTAAATGGCAAGCCAAAGGCATAGGCAATTAAAGATATTATAGCAGTGGTGGCAAAGACTTGAATCCCGCCCATGCCAAGTATAGGACTCCGCAAACGCCATAAAACAGTAGGCTCAAGCTCAATCCCAACAAGAAAAAGCATCATTATCACACCGAATTCAGCAAAGTGCATGATATCCTGCCCTTCTGCGCCTATGAACCCAAGCCCGTATGGACCAATTATAAAACCTGCAAAAAGATATCCAAGCACTGAACTCAACCCAAGTCGCTTTGCAATGGGGACAGATATTACCGCCGCTGCTAAAAAGACAAGGGCTTGAAAAAAGAACTTTTCTCCGTACATATTCCTATAATTAATCTTTTATAATTTTGTCCACATCAACATTTATTCTTGGCAGGGAACGGGCAGCCTCTAAATCTACTTTGTCGTCTCTCAGGGCTATTATTATATTGTGATAATCTATAGCATGCCTTTGTATTTCTGATTCAGTAATCGTGTGAGTCCCATGAACGACAAATGGCGTTAGGAAGTCCATGCCGCAAACATAGGCAAGTTGTGATATGGGGTTTAAATACTCTCTGATAGTAAACCTGTTGAAACCTTCCTTCTGGTATAACTTTTCCCTTGCTCCAGTAGTGATGGCGCATAGCAGCTTCTTTCCTTTTAAGGCAACTCCTCCCCTGCCGTATGCCCACCTGTGAGCAAGAACAAGGTCCTGCCATTCCTTCAACAGGGCTGGAACATTGTACCAAAAAAGCGGATACTGAAAAATTATTATATCGTTTTGAGTCAA
>Ga0209721_1000229_pt1 | contig 55841 bp, 39 predicted proteins | sample TshhotsprinmetaG_FD_184139 | JGI IMG/M metagenome (GOLD analysis project Ga0209721, IMG submission 184139) | Hot spring microbial communities from South Africa to study Microbial Dark Matter (Phase II) - Tshipise hot spring metaG (SPAdes)... | ecosystem: Environmental > Aquatic > Thermal springs...
AAGAGCAAATCGCAATATCCTGTGGAGTGGAGGCTGCATGTGAATGGAGAGTGACATGACAGGATCATTATCATTTCACAAGAAGAGCATCGCTGCATTCTGCACATTCGCCATCGCTTTGGCTCTTGCGCCCATCTCTTCCTATGCACAACCAGGTTACGAACCCCATGCTAGAGTGCTCTATGTAGACGCGCAAACGGGCAATGACAGCGGCAATAACTGCTTAAACCCGACGGCGCCCTGCCGCACCTTGCAACATGCCGTCAACCAGGCCAATAGCGGCGACACCATTCTGGTTGCCGCCGGCGTCTACACCCACACCGGCGTCGACAACCCCTGTGAACGTTATTTGGGCGGGCAAAAGGCGGTCGTATGCATCGTCAACAAACAGGTGAAGCTGCGTGGAGGATACGCCAACGGCGACTGGGTGTCGGCGAACCCTGCCGCCAATCTAACCGTGATCGACGGCGAAAATCGGGTGCGCGGGGTCTGGGTGCAGGGAACCGAGCCGAAGAACCCTCTGGCGGCCGGCGTCGAAATGGAGGGTTTCACCATTCGCCGAGGGTACGTTCAAGGGGCGTCCGGCGGAGGCGACGCCCAGACATTTGCATTTGGCGGCGGCATGTTGACAGACCGGGCGACCGTCGTGCTTCGCAACCTGCGTTTTGAGAACAACGTCGCCAAAGGCGGCGGCGCTCAGAACGAATATGGCGGCAGTGCATCCGGGGGCGGCCTGGCCCTTCGGACTGCGCCCACGCGCGCCCAGCTCGAGCGCCTTGTCTTCGTCCATAACCGGGCGGAAGGCGGCTCCGGCCGCGTGCGTGGAGGATACGCTCTCGGCGCCGGCCTGTATATCCTCTGGTCAGGAGCAGAGGGCTCTGCGCTTGAGTTCTATGACAACGTCTCCCAGGCAGGAAGCACTTCAGGAAATGGCCGCACCTCCGATTCGCAGACAGCCGACGCCTTTGGCGCAGGCGCCACCATCATGGGCTACGCAGATGTGACCCTGTGGAACATAACGGCCCAACGCAACCGCAGCATCGGCGGCAACGCAGCGGTCAACGCCGGCGGCGCATTCGGCGGCGCCATCAAGATTGAAGGAGCTCCTGGCGAAGACTTTAACGGCGACGGCGTCTATGAAACGGCGACGGTCCGCATCATCGGCTGTCGCTTGTCGGATAATCTCGCTCAAGGAGGCGACGCCGCCAACGGCGGCATGTCAGCCGGCGGGGCGATCGAGACCATTCATAGCACGCTCTGGCTCGAAGGCTGCAAAATTCTCAATAACACTTCGCAAGGTGGAAATGGAAGCAACGCGCAGGGGCCTGCGGGCGGCGGCGGACTGTATCTGCAGAACATTTTCTACGGCGAACCGACCGCCACGGTCAAAAATTCGGTGATCGCCTTTAACAAAGTTGCGGCCGGTCAAGGATCTGCGATGGGGGGCGGAGGCGGCGGCGTGTGGCTTCAAGGCGTGACGGCGACGCTCCGCCACAATACGATCGTCGGCAACCGTATGTTGACCAATCCCCTTCAGGGTGCAGCTATCCTGGTCATGAGCGACGGAGCGACCGGAGGACCGAAACCGGCCGACATCCGCTACAACATTATCGCCAATCACGCCGATGCCGGCTTTGCTGCGCTGCACGTCAAGCCATCCAACACGGCCAATCTGTCCAATAATCTCTTCTTTGGCAACGCCGGCAACATCAACACCTCTCAGGTCGGTTCGATCAACGGCATGGAAACCTCCATTCTGCAGGATCCGCTGTTCCTGAACGATCCTACAGGCGAAAATCCATTCCGCATTCCTGCAACCTCGCCGGCGGTGGATCGGGCAAAAGGGAGCGACGAAACGACGGATGTGGAGAACAGTCCACGCTACGGCGTTCCGGACATCGGCGCCTACGAAGCGGCGCCTTTCCGCCTGAAAGCTTTTCCGACGGCGTCCAACAGCGTTCGAGTGCACTGGGGTGCGCAGATCGGGGTGTCAAGCTATCAGATGACGGTGAAATGCCCGCCGTCGGCGAATCCTCCGGATGGTTTCGCCTGCAATCAGCCTGTTCGTCTCAGAGGCGATGCTGATGGCGCGCTTTTAACCGGCCTGACGAATTATGCAGCCTACACAGTGCTTGTCAGCGGGCTTGATGGAAATGGCAATGTCATTCTCTCTGCCGAAACTACAGCGTTTGCCACCGATCTCTTCGTTTACGCTCCTTTGATTAGCCGCTAAATGCGACACAGCAGCCCAAGGGGAGTTCGAAAGCCTCGCCCTTGGGTTGCTTGCCTCTGCAACGCAATGTAGAATTGACCGCTTTCGGAAACGCTGTCAAAAATTCTTGTGTGATATAATCCGATGCTATGTTAACCAGCGTCATTATCCCGGTCTGGAACGGGGAGGCTGTGCTAGCGGAGTGTTTACGCGCCGTTTTCACGCATGCGGGCGAACATGGGCTGGAGGTGATTTGCGTCGACAACGCCTCCATCGATGGCAGCGCAGCGCTTATCCGCTCTCAGTTTCCAGAGGTGAAACTGCTCCCCCAACCTGTCAATTTAGGTTTCGCCGGCGGCGTCAACGTCGGCATGGCGGCTGCCAGCGGCGAAGTGTTTGTCCTGTTGAACCAGGATTGTCTGGTTGCTCCCGGCTGGTTGGATGGGTTGCACGCCACCTTCCGAGAGCAGGCCAATTGCGGCATCGTCGGCGCCGTGCTCGAAGATGCAAACGGCGCCATCAACCACGCCGGCGCGTTTATCACGCGCCCTCTCGGCTATGGCCGTCACCGCACTGAAACGCCAGCGAACGATGTAGCGGTTGACTATGTGACCGGGGCGCTCTTCGCCATCCGTCGCGCCACCTGGGAAACGATCGGCGGCATGGACGAAGAGTTTTATCCCGCCTATTACGAAGAGAGCGACTATTGCTATCGCGCGCGACGTCGAGGGCTCGAAACCTATCTCTCCGTGCGCACTCGTGGACGCCATCTTTTCAGCAGCCGGGAATGGCTTCGCGAACCGATTCGTCACACCGCCAACCAACATCAATCTCGCTATCGCTTCATCTGCAAACAGTTTTCAGAGGCGGAGCTGATTGAATTCGTCGACGCAGAGGTCAAGGCCGCCGCAGCGGAACCCTCTTTTCACGAGTCGATCGGCCGCGCCCTGGCTTCGGCATCCATTCGCCAACATCTAGAGGAGATTTTCCAACAACGGATCGTGGACGGGAATAGCGCTCTCCCTCCACCGCTGAAGCGTTTGCTGCAAACAGGCATGGCGGAAATCTACTACGCAGCATATCGACGCAGTGAGCAATTGACCTTGCCCCAAACAGACAATGATGGCTCTTCAACGTTGGAATTTGAGCAATGGCAGCGAGAACTTGCACGAATTCACGAGCAAATCCAGGCCAGTTTCAAGGCGCTTGCAGCGCAACGCCGAGAAATCGAAAAGCTATATCAACCCTTGTGGAGCAATCCGTCTCTCCCTCTCTACAAAAGGATTCAATACGCTGTATACCAATTCCTCGGCCTTGCCAACCTTCATCAGTTTATGCAATTGAGGTCCTTACAAGATGCTCAGGCCCAAAACCTGGAAGATCTTGCCCGCGTGCTCGATCATCGACTGAATTTACTAGAAACTCAAATTACGTTGCAAGAGTATCGCCGACGATTGTCCGAGCTATTGCTTGCCCATGCCCAACGTTGAACATACATTTTCGGTGATTGTCAATACAACCGACCGCGCTGCTTCGTTAAAAATTTTGTTGCAGGCGCTCGAACATCAGTCCTACCCTCATTTTGAGGTCATCGTTGTGGTTGGGCCGACACGCGACCACACGCTTGATATTTTGAAAGAGTACGAAGGCCGGCTCCGCGTCCTTCATTGTCCGGTGGCGAATTTGAGCGTCTCGCGCAACATTGGCCTGCGGGCTGCGCGCGGCGAGATTGTCGCCTATATCGATGACGACGCCGTGCCCTCTCGCAATTGGCTCTTGCAATTGAATCGGATATTCGCCAATCCTCTGATAGCCGCAACCGGCGGCGTAGTCTATCTGGTCCATCCCGCGCATTCTGCGATCCAACATAGGCTGGGAATCATTTCTGCGCTGGCGGAGCAATATGACGTCCGCGCAGGACTGCTCGACAAATTGCCGCCTGAAGGGCTGGGGCGTTTTTGGACGATGCGAATGATGGGCGCTAATATGGCCTATCGCCGCAGCGCATTGATGGCTATCGGCGGGTTCGATGAATTCTATGAATGGGTGTACGACGACTCCGATGCGGCGGTGCGGCTGGCCAGCGCCGGTTTCCTCGTACAGCCCACAGCAGAAGCGCCCGTCTATCACGTGCCTGCATCGAGCCGCAATCGCGTCGCGTTTACGTTCCAGGGAAGATGGTGGATTCAAACCAAGGCCGCCGTCTATTTCTCTATTCGCAACGGACGGAGTCTGGGCGCGCCGCCCCGAGACATTTTGCGGCGCATCGGCTACTTTGTCCATGGTCATTGGCTCTGGAATGTCGATTTGCACCGTCACAAGAAAATCTCTTCAGGACAATTGCTCAAAGCAAGCATGCTAGAAGCGAAAGGGGCTTTTCTCGGCGCAACCAACGCCTTGTTTCGGCCCCCTACGCTGTTGTCGCAATCAATGCACCACGAAGAAAACACAAGCACAGAACCCATCCAACCCTATCTCAATCAGGACTCCGCCCTCCAGCCTTCCGTCGACCCGGTCAGTGGAAGACGCTCCACCGTGACGCTGGTGGACCCGCCCCTACGCGTTGCGTTGTTGAGCTTCAATTATCCGCCGGAGCGCTATGAGGGGGTTGGCAGACACACCAACTTAATGGCGAAAGGGCTGTTCGAGTTGGGGCACACCGTCCATGTGCTTACGCACGGCAAACAGGAAGGCGTCAGCTTCTACGACGGCGCCTATGTGCATCGCGTGCCGTATCGCCTCAACCGTTACCTTCATCTGCGCCATCTGCCCAAGGTGCACCACTTGCTGAACTACAGCCACGCTGTGCACGAGCGACTGGAGCGCCTCCTCTTGAACGATGACATTCAGATCGTTGACACACCGGTCTGGCAGGCGGATGGGTTCGTGACCGCCGTCTCCGGCATGTTGCCGGTGGTGGTGCGTCCACAAACTGCGCAGCGTCAGATCGGTCAAATTGAACGAGATTTTTCTGACGATACCCGGTTGGTGGGAGAAATCGAAGAGACGTTGCTCCGACGTGCGGCGCTCATTGCTGCCAACTCGTTTGCCACCACGATAGCTTTGCAAAAGGTCTATCGAGTGTCCGATCAATCCGCCCCGATTCAAATCATTCCTCATGGAATTGAAGCTGTCGCCGACGAGGCGACGCGTCCTTTTCCACTGGATCGTTTGCCCGCCAAATTAACCGTGCTCTATGTAGGGCGGCTCGAAAAGCGCAAAGGCATTCAAGACCTTTTTACTGCGATTCCAAAAGTGCTGCGTCGGCTACCGCACGTTGAATTTATCATTGCGGGCGCCGACAACAGCGAAGCTGACGGCTTCAAGCGCAAGACCGGCCTTAGCTACCCCGCCTATTTCCGAAAGCGTTATCCGGAATGCACTGCAAGCGTCCAGTTCTTGGGGGAAGTCTCCGAGGAGAGATTGCAGACGCTCTATCAAAGCTGCCATCTTTTCGTGGCGCCTTCGCTCTACGAGTCGTTCGGCCTGATCTATCTGGAAGCCATGAACTACGCCAAACCGGTGATCGGATGTCGCGCCGGCGGCATTCCGGAAGTGGTTGACGACGGCGTCACCGGCCGCCTGGTCGATCCGGAAAGCCCAGAGCAACTTGCAGAAGCGATGGCGGCGCTGTTGCAATCGCCGCGCACGCTATATGAGTATGGCGTCGCCGGCCGACAGCGACTGCTGGATCGTTTTACACACATCCATATGGCGCGCGGCTTTGAACAGGTCTATCGCCGCGTGCTTGCCGAAACTGCTGCGATGGCGCAAAGCCAGCCAACGCCTGTCCAGAAAGCAGAGAGCACATCATGAAACGTCCTGTCACGGTCGCCGATATTCTGAACTCTGTAGAGTTTGAATTGCTCCAACATTCGCTGATGCAAGATGACGTCTCTGAAGGCATTCAACGCCTGCGCGCATATCAGGCTCGCACGCGCGTCGAGTTGTTCGGGCAAGGGAAGTCTCCAGCCTTTGAGGATGTCGTGAGCGCCCAGTTTAACGCCAACGAAATGATGATGACGTTAATTCAGGTGCTGAATGAGCGCCTGGAAGCATTGCGACAAGAAGTGCGGCAGGCGGCGCATCTCAAGCAACATACACCCTCGACGGCGGACTCGCCGCCAGACTGGGGAGCTCTTTCGGATCAGCCGTTTGGTTCGAGCTACGCCCATTTCTACGCGTTCGATTTCGCCCCTGCAGCGAGCGCAGACTTGCCCGATAGAACCCATGCCCTGGAGGCGCTCGCCGAATCGCTCCAGGACGCATCCACCGTCGTTGAGATGGAGGTGCGCCAGAGCCATCTTCCCATCATCGGCGGCCTGTTGAATCGCATTCGCAGAGCCTTGCACGAACTGGTGCTGTTCTACACGAACAAAGTCGTCCGCAGACAGGCGCAAGTCAACGATGCGTACAACGTTGTCCTGCAGGAACTGGTCGCTCTCAACCGGGCGCAGGCGCAAGAAATTGCGCAGCTGCGCTGGCATCTCCAGCGCCTGACCGCTCCCGGAGCGCAAAACGATCAAGCTTCGAACGGATAAAATTCTGGGCGCAACGATTATGCCACCGGCGATGTTCATAGACGATGCACCCTTCTCTAATTCGTCGCCTTGAACCGACCTCATGCGCATTCTGCATGTAACCCAGCGCTATCTTCCCGCCGTGGGCGGCGCCGAACTGCATCTGGCCGCCATATCCAAGCGCCTAGTCGCCGAGGGTCATGACGTCACCGTCGTCACCACCGACGCATGGGACTTTGAGCTGTTCTGGCATCCGAGTGCGCGTCGGATTCCAGAGGCGGAATCTGTGGTCGAGGGGGTGCGCGTCCTGCGCTTTCCGGTGCGCCATCTTCCGGCGCCCCAGTTAAGCTATCCTGCGATGCGGCGCTTGCTTTGGACCTTGGCGCGCGCGCCAGCGCTGCCGTCTCCGTGGCTGCATCGGTTGGCGCGCTTCACGCCGTGGACTCCTGAACTCTTTCGCTGGTTTGCCACAACCCAGGAGCGCTTCGACCTGGTGGCCGGCATGACGATCGTCTTTGAGCCGTTGATCGCCGCCGCGCAACACTTTGCCCATCAAAATCGAACACCTTTCGTAATTTATCCTCTCACGCATCTTGGCGTCGGCTCAGAGCCGGGCGAAGACGCCGTGAGCCGGTTCTACACCATGCGCCATCAGGTGGAATTGGTGGTCAACAGCGCCTTCCTTCTTGCGAACAACGAGGATGAGGCCGCTTTTTACCAACGCCGGGGGATGCCCGCCGAGCGTATCGCCGTGGTCGGGCCGGGCGTGACTCTCGCCGAACTCCAGGGAGGCGATGGCGCCCGCTTCCGTCGTCGCTATGGGCTGGAAGGGCCGATTGTCGGCGTGCTTTCCACGATGGCCTACGACAAGGGCGTGATGCACGTCGTTGAAGCGGTGCGCGCACTGTGGCGCAAAGGCTTCCACGTCCACCTGGTTCTCGCCGGCGCCATCCTCGAGCAATTCCGTCGCTATTTAGACGATCTGCCGGCGGTGGACCGCGATCGACTGGTCGTGCTCGGCAGCGTCGACCATGCGACCAAACTCGATCTGCTCGACGCCATGGACATCCTGGCGCTGCCTTCTCGCACCGATTCCTTTGGCATGGTCTTTTTAGAGGCTTGGACCTACGCCAAACCGGTGATTGCAGCGCAGGCCTGGGGCGTGCGCACCGTCGTCGATCATGGTCGAGATGGCTTGTTAGTCCCCTTTGGAGACGTGCAGGCGCTGATGGAAGCCATTCAGACGCTTGCCGAAAATCCTCCGCTTCGGCGACGGATGGGGGAAGCAGGTCGCGCCAAAGTGCTCCGCCAGCATACGTGGGACTATAAATATCCGCTCATTCGAGATATTTACAGCCGACTTGCGAACGAAGGAGCTCCGGCGCAATGAAGGTGCTCCACCTGGTTCACCAGTATCCGCCGGAATTCGTCGGCGGCGTCGAGCTTTACACCCAAGCGCTGGCGCAGGCTATTTCGCGGCGAGGCTGGCAGAGCGCCGTATTTCATCGCTCCTATTCTGGAAAAGAAGCGCTCAGAATAGAACAACAGGACGCCGTCACCCTCTTTCGCGCTTCCGCCGGCGCCTTCTCCCCTTCATTGCGCTTTTTATCGACATGGCGACAGCCGGACATTTTCAACTTCTGGAAAACGGCGGTGAAGCAGTTCAGACCCGACGTCGTGCACGTTCAACATCTGATGGGCTTGCCGGTCGCCCTGCTTGAACATTTGACCCGGGTCGGCATTCCCTATCTCGTCACCCTGCACGATTACTGGTGGATCTGCGCCAACGCCAATTTGCTGACCAATTACAGCCATGTCTCTTGCGATGGCCCACGCGGGTATTTCAACTGCACGCATTGCGCCGTGGCGCGAACGGGGAAGCGTTCAGCCTGGGCAGGAGCGCCGCTGCTGTGGGGGCTCCTTGTAGATCGCAATCGCAGGCTCAAGAAACTGCTCCGCCAGGCTGCTGTGTTGTTGACGCCGTCCGACTTCGTGCGCCGCTGGCACAGTGAGCACGGCATTCCTGACAGACAGTTGCGGACCGTCAAACTTGGGATTTCGCCGCCAGACGCGACGCTCCTGCAGCGCAGACCCAAACAAGACGAACTCGCCCTTCTCTACGTCGGCGGGCTGGCGCCCAACAAAGGCGTCCATATCCTGTTGGAAGCCTTCCGCAATGTGAAGGGCCATCTTCGCCTCTCGATTGTCGGCGATCTTTCGTCGCATCCACACTACACCCAACTGCTGCGCCAGATGGCGGACACGCGAGTGACATTTCCAGGCAGGCTGAGCCGACAAGAAGTCTGGCGGGCCATGGCTGACGCCGACGCCGTGGCCGTTCCCAGCCTTTGGCACGAGACCTTCTGTCTGGTCGCACATGAGGCGCTGGCAGTCGGAACTCCGGTGCTGGCATCGGCAATGGGCGCTCTGCCGGAGGCGATTCAAGATGGCGTCAACGGGCTGCTGTTGCCGGCGGGCGATGTGAGGGCATGGAGCGACGCGCTTCAGCGCCTCGTGGACCATCCTCAAACGCTGGAAGCGATGCGAAGCCAAAGCGTGGATTTTTCGTCGTTTGAACAACACGTCGATCGGATTGAATCCATCTATCGAGAAATCCTGGAGAATCGCCCATGAGCCACCTCCTCGCCGGCCTGACGCTGGGCTTCGCCGCCGGCGTCAGCCCAGGTCCACTGATGACGCTTGTGATCACGCGCACGTTGGAATATGGCCTGGCCGCCGGGCTGCGCGTGGCCGTGGCGCCCTTGATCACCGATGCACCGATCGTCGTGCTCACGGTGCTGTTTGTTTCGGCGTTGCCCTCTGGCGTAGAGACAGCGCTGACGCTGGCCGGCGCCGCCTTTCTCCTCTACCTGGCCTGGGAGATCGCCCGCGACGCACGCAGTGCAACACTTCTACGAACCGGCCCGGCTGCGCAGGCTTCCGCCGTCGCCGACCTCTGGCGCGGGGTGATGGTGAATTTTCTAAGTCCGAATCCCTGGCTCTTCTGGATCGGCGTCGGCGCACCGCTCTTCACGCGCGCCTGGCAAAACAGACCCGCCCTGGCGATCGTTTTTCTGGCCAGTTTTTACGCCCTGTTGGTTGGCAGCAAAGCGTTGGCCGCCTTCGCCGTCGCCGGCGGACGGCGCTATCTGAACGATGATTGGTATCGACGACTCCTCTTCGCCAGCGCGCTGCTGCTGGCGTTTTTTAGTCTGCGTCTCTTCTGGCAGGCGCTTCAAGACATGATCGGGTAGAATACATTGCGATGAGGAAAGCTGTACGTCGGCAAAAAACCAAAACATCCGGTCCTGTTCCAGCATCGAACCCTTGATGAGACAGACGCCAGAATCCAGCCTGACCTATCGGGCGACTTCGCTGTATATTGCGCTCGTCGGCGCCAGCGCGCTAGCCGTCGCTTTGTGCGCGTGGTCGCTGTGGCGCCAATTCGACTGGGTCGTGTTGGTTTTTCTGGTCGGCTGCCTGTATGCGGCGTGGACGTTCGGCGTGCAGTGGCGCTCTCATGTGACGCTCGACGACCAGGGGCTTTCGCTGCACTCGCCCATCCAGAGGCTTCGCATCGAATTTCGACAGATTGACGCTGTGCACGAAAGTGGCCGGATCGCTCGGCGGCTCGTGGTCACCTATCATCCTCTGCAAGAGAACGGTCTACTTGACCTGGAAACGCTGCGTGCAACTGCGCTGCCCGCCGTTGAACGACAGGGCGAGTTGCTGGCGACGCTGCAAGCCCAAAAATCTCATCCGTCTTCCAGACAGACGCCATGACGCTGCCGTTTGCGCCCACCCTGGTGATCAGAGAACTGACGTCGGAAGACGTCGAGCGTGCGCTTGACCTGCTTCACCCTGCGTTGTCAGGCTCCATTTACACTCGGCCTATGACGCCCGCCGAAGCCGCCGACCAACTTCTGAACGAAGCGCCGCCGACCCTTCTGCCGGTGCGCTGGCGCAGTCACGCCGTTTTCATTGCACTGCGCGTTGGGGAGATGGTGGGCTTGCTCGATGCAGCCGTCGGCCTGGACAGTGAAAGCCAGGAGCGCCCTGATTACCAGCCGCTCGGGCTGCTGCGCTTTTTGGCGCTGCCCGCTGATGAAACCCTGCGCGACGAAGTGGGGCGTCGTCTGCTCGTCGCCGCCTATGCCTACTGGCGAAGCCATGGAGTCGCCGCAATCAAGGCGTATCACCCCAGCACCGGCTATCCCTCCTGGCAAGGAGGGTTTGGGCTGCTGCCGTCCGACTGGACGGACCAGGTGCGACTGTTGACCGCCGAAGATTTTCGATATACGGACCGCTTTTACTGTTTTTTCTGCACCCTTCGCCAGGAGCTTTTGGAAGAGGGCGTCCCGCAATCAGGTCTGACGTTGGTCTTTCGAGGAACCTCCGCGGACCGACGCTATCAGGTCTTCTTTCGACGCACCGAGTTGATCGGCGAGGCGCGCGTCGTCCGGTGCACCGTCGAGGTGGAGGGACGTTCGCTACAAGTTGCGCATCTTGTGCACTGGGAGGTCGATCCTCCCTGGCGCAATCACCATATCGGTCGCTGGATGTTGCGCAGAATTCTCAATGACGCCGTCCACCAATCGCTCGATCAAGCGATCGTCTTTGTGCGTATCCACCAGGCCGCCGCCATCAACCTGTTGGCGCAGCATGGTTTTGTCGAACATCCCTACCGCGGCTACGTATTGACGAAAACATTGCAGGCGTAGACGATGCACATTCTCTTCGTGACCGGCGAATACCCTCCCATGCGAGGCGGCGTTGGCGATTACACGCGTGCTCTGGCGCTGGCGCTGCATGATCTCGGCGCGCGCGTCAGCGTGCTGACTTCGCAACGCGCTGTCCAGCCCCACTGCACCGACTTTGACGAGTGTGTGCGGGTGTTGCCGGCCATCGAGCGATGGGACTGGCGCATCCTGCAAATTGCGCCCGAACTGGCGCATGAGCTGCGCGCCGATTGGGTGCACGTGCAATATCAGACGGCAGCCTACGGCATGCATCCCGCCGTCAACTTCGCTCCCTGTCTCTGGAAACGCAAGGGCGTGCGCACGGCATGGACCTATCATGACCTGCTGCCGATGTACCTCTTTCCCAAGGCGGGTCGCTTTTTGCGACGTTGGGTGACGGAAGTTCCGGCGCGTTGCGCGGAACTGGTCATCACAACCACAGAGACCGATCGCCTGGCGCTGCTCCAACATCGCATCGAGGCCGTCGCCATTCCGATCGGCAGCAACATCGTCAGCGTGCAGCTTTCCGAAGCAGAGCGCCGCGCCCGCCGTCGCCGGCGCGGCTACGCCGATCACCACCTGGTCATCGGCTTTTTTGGCTTCCTCAATCAGAGCAAAGGCGGCGTGGAGCTGGTCGAAACGCTGCGCCGTCTACGCGGGAAGCGCAACGACGTGCGACTGCTCATGATCGGCGACAAGATCGGCGCCAGCGACCAGACCAATCAGACTTACTTTCGCAAGGTGGAAACTCTGATTCGCAAATATCAATTATCGGAGCTGGTGCAATGGACAGGCGCCGAGCCCGACAGCGAAGTGGCCGCCGACCTCAATGCTTGCGACGTCGTGCTTTTGCCTTTCGCCGACGGCGCCAGCCTGCGCCGCGGCACGCTGATGGCGGCGCTTGCCAACGGCTGCGCCATCGTCACAACGCGACCGCTCGCCCCCTTGCCTGAATTGCAGCATGAGCGCGAGGTGCTTTACACCGAAATCGGCGATGCGGACGCCATGGCGGAGGCTGTGCTGCGCCTCGCCCACGATCCTGTCCTGCGCGCCCGGCTTCAAAATTATGCGCGCCGCGCCAGCGCTCAGTTCGGCTGGGAAGAAATCGCCCGACGTCACCTGGAGAGATACCAATATGGCGTCAGCTCCGTTCAAGCATAACTTGCCAGATGTTCCAACCCCTGCTTTCCCCTTGCGGGCGGCTCGACGGCATTTGCCACTCCTCATCGTTCTGCTCATCTACAGCGCCTGCGCCGTACAGATCGCCTTTCGGTTGCCCGCCTTCGCCAGCCCCAACGAGGCGCTGCACTACGAACATCTCGTCTTGATCCGCAAGACAGGGCGCCTGCCGGACTTACACAGCTCAACGCGCGCCGATGAGCGTCATCAGCCGCCCCTGTACTACGCGCTGGCTGCTTTGTTCAGCTGGCCTTTTCCCGATCCTCCGCTCGACACAGAGCTGCCGCCCAACCCCCACTTTCTGGCGACGCGTATCGGGAACCTCAATCCCATCGTTCCGATGACGCCTTCCGAATTGCCTGCGTTGTACGCGGCGCGATTGGCGTCCACTGCGCTGGGGTTGCTGGGGCTGGTCGGGATGTACATCGGCGCCCGGCGCATCCTGCCCGACGCATACGCGCTGCTCATCGTCAGCCTGACGGCGTTTCAGCCCATGGTTCTATTTCTAAGCGGAACCGTCAACAACGACTTGGCCGCAACCGCCTTTTCCGCCCTTGTGGTCACCTGGAGCGTAGTCCTGACGCTCCAGGACGCCCCGCCTCGCTCGTTTGCGGCGATCGGCGTGTTGCTGGGGCTTGCAATGCTTTCGAAGGCGAACACCGTTTTCTTGCTGCTGTTGATTCCTCTCTCCGCCTTTTTTCTCTGGATGAAAACGCGCCGGTGGCGAAAGCCGATCCTGGCTGCAACGTGGTCCGTCGCCGGCTTTGCGCCGTTGTGGGGGCTGTGGCTGGCGGCCAACGCCTTGCGCGGGGAGGATGTGTTCGGCGTCTCGCGCAGCGTGCCCATCCAGGCCATTCTCACTGCGCCGCTCACCGACCTGCTTCTTCTCCCGCCCCATCTGGAGGTGATCTTTCGCACCTTTTGGTTCGACTGGAGCATCGGAGGCGTCGGTTTTGCGCCCGGCTGGCTCTATACGCTTTCGGCGGCCGGCGTCGTGGCAGGTTTCGCCGGCTGGCTCTTCTATCGTCGCAACGCAACGATATCGACATGGACGCCTGCGCTGCCGGTGATGCACGCAATCTGGGCTGCTGCGCTGGTGGGCGTCTACCTGCTGACGCGCACACTGGCGATCCGTCCCCTGGGCGGCGTCATTCCAGAGGGCCGACTGCTGCTGCCGATCGTTCCAAGCCTGGCCTGGTTGACGGCTTGCGGCTGGCTCTGCTGGTGGAGCGCGCGCCGGCGACAGTCCGTCGCCCTCCTCAGCGCGCTGGCTCCGGCGCTGCTCGGCGTTGCCTTTGCGTTCTTCTGGCTTCCCGACCACTATCCGCAGGCGCAACGGCTGACCCATTCAGCGGTCGCCGCCCTCAACCGCTTCGAGGAGCCGCTCCTCTACGGCGACGCCATCGCCCTGCACGGCGTCGAGAGCCAGCCTCTGTATCACGGCAAAATCGCCGAGGTCACGCTGTACTGGGAGGCGCTGCGCCGGGTTGAGCGAAACTACACCGTCTCTCTTCAGTTGTTGATCCCAACCTCTCCTTCCTGGACGGTGAGCGATCAACAACACAGTTATCCTGGAGCGGGGCTTTCGCCGACGCAACGCTGGCGGGCGGGGGATTGGTATGCCGACCGTTACCGGCTGTTGCCCGCCGCAGATTTGAACGGCCCCACGCGTGCGCTGCTCGGCGTCTGGTTGCTGGAGAACGTCGGTGAGAATGAGGCTCCGCTGACGGTCCTGCGCGCCGGTCAAATTTACGATCCGCCGATCGCATCCGAAGTCGTGATTCGCCCGCAGGCGCCTCTACAGCCTCCCGCCGAACATTTGCTGGCCGAGCCTGTCCGGTTCGGAGACGTCGCTGCGCTGATCGGGGTCGAATGGCTGCCCGCCGCGTCAGCGCAAAGCGAGATCGCCGGCGTGGTCCTCTGGTGGCAGGCGCTCGACGCAATGGCAACCGACTACACGATCTTTGTCCACGCGACGGACGCGAACGCTGCGCTGCTTGCGCAAAACGACGGCCCTCCGAATTTTGGGCTTAGCCCGACCCGGCTCTGGGCGCCAGGGGATGTGATTCGAGATGAGCGTCTCTTCGCAGAGCCGCTCGCATCGGCCCGCAACCTCCTGGTTGGTCTCTACGATCCGCACAGCCTGACGCGTCTACCGGCCTATGTTGAGGGCGCCAGGTTGCCCGGGGATGCGGCCAGCTTCACCACGCCAGGCTCGCCGTAGACGTCGATGGAGCAGCGCAGACATCTTCGTTCCGGTGAAGCGTGAAATTTTCGGCAGCCACGGTTTCGATGTAAGCTCATATGCTTGTGATGGCGCAAACGTCGGCGGGGAAGCCCGCTTCATCGGATCAGATAGGCGTCGGATCGGCGAACAGGAGCGCCGCCGGTTGGCGACGTCTTTTCCTCCTGGCGTTGTTGATGCTCAGCTTTGCGCATGCTGTGATTCTTCTCGACGCCAAAGACCTGTGGTGGGATGAAAGCCTCAGCCTGCAGCGCGCAGAAGAAAATCTGCCCAATCTGCTGCTCGGCGTGCTGGTGATCAAGGACGGCTTTAGCGAGCTGCGGACCATTGACCAACATCCGTTTTTCTATTTCGCGCTGCAGGCGCTGTTGATCCGCACGGCGGGAGAGAGCGTCTTCGTCCTGCGCTACGGCTCGGCGCTGGCGGCGACGCTCTTCACCGCAGGCGTCTATCTCTGGGCGCGCTGGATGGAGCGCCGCGCGCTTGCGCCCGCGGCCACGGCCCTGTGGGCGACGGCGCTGGCGGCGGTCAACCCTTTCCTGCTCTGGTACGGACAGGAGGCGCGGCCCTACGCGCTGTGGGCGGCGCTGGCGCTGCTCGCCACCTATCTGCTGCTGAGGGCGACGGAGCAGGAAAGATTGAGCCGCCCCCATCTCTTCGGCTTTCTTCTGGTCGAGCTGCTTTTTGCACTCACGCACTATTACGCCGTCTTTTTGATCGCCATCCATCTCCTCATCCTGGCGGCCTGGTCTTTCCGCCATCGCGTACGCTCCGGGATGATTGCGATCGCCGTCGTCGCGTTCGCCAGTGCAGTCGTGGGCGGCTACGCGCTGTGGAACGCCGTCCGTCAAGGCGCAGGCGAAAACTTTCCCAAAATCACGGCGCGCATCGTCGTCCCTGACCTGGTCAACGCCTTCAGCCTGGGGCCGAGCGCCGATTTGGCGCTGGCCTGGCCGCTCGACCTGCTCTTCGCGGCGCTCGCCGTCATCGGCGCAGGATGGGGGCTGCGCTCATGGGAGTCTCTGCGTCGCGGCGGTTGGGTGACGCCGGTCGTGCTCATGACGCCGATATTTTTGATTTTGACGCTGAGCCGCTTTCAACCGCTGTACATGAACTCGCGCCATCTGGGCATGTTGGTCGGGCCGTACACGTTGCTGGTCGGCGCCGGGCTGGCGGCGCTCGGTCGCCTGCGCCTATGGGCGCCCTGGCCGCTGGCGCTGCTCCTGTTTGCCGGCGTCGGCTGGAGCACGCTCAGCTACCACACACTCGAACAGTATGACAAAGACGACTATACGCGGCTGGGCGAGATCATGGACGGACGCATCATGCCCGGCGACGCGGTGCTCTATTACCCGCCCTCTTCGTGGCGCATCTTCGAGTATTACCTGCCGATGGCGCCGGTGCACGAAGCGATTGCGCACGGGGCGCGCCTGGGCGTTTACGGCGCGCCGCTGCTCAACCGCCCCATGGAAGACACCTTTGCCTGGCTGGCGGAGCTGGGCGAGCAATTCGACCGCATCTGGGTGATCAAGTCGACCACACACCCCTATTTCGATCTGGAGGGCGACGTCGAGCGCTGGCTGCTGGAGCACTTCCTGCGCGTGCGCGACGTCGAGCTCTTCAGCCAGTCCTCGCTGCGCATCCATCTTTATCTGCCCAAAATTCCGGTGTTCGAGGCGCTGCCCGAAACCGTGCAACACCCCATCACCGCCGAGTTTGGCGACCTGATCCGGCTGGCCGGCTATGACGTCAACGTCGACCCGGCGGCGGTGGGGCTGCCCTGGCAAGTGCGCCTCTATTGGCAGGTGTTGGAAAAGCCCGACCGCCGCTATCGCTACATCTGGCGGCTGGTCGAGGAGGACGCCTCCGGCGCCGAGCAGACGCTGGCCATGGTGGAGCGAGAGCCATACGAAGGCGACATCCCGACGCTCTATTGGGACCCGGGCAAGACGATCATGGAGTTCGTCGAGTTTCCGCCCTCTGAACCGGGCGCGGGAGGAGTCCGTCGCTTTTACACCTTACAGGTCTATGACGCTGAAACGTGGGAGAAATTGCCGGTCACCCGCATCGAAGGCGGCGAAATCGGCGCGGATGGCGTGACGGCGCGCTTTCCGGCGGAGGCGCCATGAAAACAACCGGACTCATTTTTGCGCTCTTCCTGCTCCTGGGCGTCGCCTATAGCCTGGTCGTCCCTGCTTTCGAGACGCCGGACGAACCATTTCACTACGCCTTCGCCCGCCATATCGCCCAGGGGAACGGCCTGCCGGTGCAGGACCCTCGTTCGCCCGGCCCCTGGGCGCAGGAGGGCAGCCAGGCGCCGCTCTACTATCTGATCACCGGCGCAGCGACGGCGCCCATCGACCAGAGCGACTTCGAGGCGATCGCCATCCCCAACCCGCGCGCCAACATCGGCGACCCGCTCTATCCTGGCAACAAAAACTTCATGCTCCATTCCGGCCGCTGGCGTGCGTTGACGGGAGCCAATCTTGCGCTGCATGTGGGTCGCTGGCTGTCGCTGCTCATGAGCGCGTTGACGCTGTGGTGCCTGTATCGTCTGGCGACCTTCACCTTCGCCCACAACAAGACGCTGGCGCTAGGCGCGACGGCGCTGGCCGCCCTGATCCCCCAGTTTCTCTTTCTGAGCGCCTCCTTTTCCAACGACAACGCCGTGATTGCCGCCAGCGCCTTCACCCTCTTCTGGCTGGCGCGGCTGCTCGTAAAGGCGGAGAAGGAGCCGATCCGACGACGGGAGTGGGTTGTGCTCGGCGTTGCGCTGGGCGCCGCTGCGCTGAGCAAGTTGCAGGGGCTGGGGTTGATCCCGCTGAGCGGCCTGGTTGCGCTCTTTTTGGCCTGGCGACGCAGGACGCCGCGCCTTGCGCTCGAGGCGCTGCTCTTCACTGGCCTGCCGGCGCTCTTGATCGCAGGCTGGTGGTATGCGCGCAACATTGCGCTTTACGGCGACTGGAGCGGGCTTTCGCACCTGATGGAGATCAACGGCCGACGTCAAGAGCCGCTGACCTGGAAAAACTTCTGGCCCGAGTTCGACGGCCTGCGCTACTCGGCCTGGGGCGTCTTCGGCTGGTTCAACATCCTGCTGCCGGATTGGTTCTACAGGACAATGGACGTCGTGACGGTCATCGGCCTGAGCGGCGCAGCGCTGGCGACCGTCGCATCGCTGCGCAATGCAGCTTCGCATTCTTCGCCCTTCAGTCCCCGCCTCTTGCTTCTCCTCTGGCTGTGGCTGGGCATGATGGCCGTCCTGTTGCTCTACTGGACTTTGCAGGCGACCGGCAGCCAGGGGCGGTTGCTCTTTCCGGCGCTGCCTTCCGTCGCCATTCTCCTGGTCGTCGGGATCGAGTTCTGGCTGCGCTGGCTGCCCGCGCTGTGGCGACGCCCGCCGCTCATCGGCGTGACGGGCGTGCTGGGGGCGATGTCGATCTACGCGCTGGGCTGGCTGCTCCCCAACGCCTACTACGCACCACCGCCTGTGACAACCATCGACGCCCGCGCAACGCAGCTCGACGTGCGCTACGGCGACGAGGAAAGGCTGCGCCTGCTGGCCCTACGCCTCGACGCCGAGCGGGTGCGCGTCGGCGAGAGCCTGCCTGTGACGCTCTATTTGCAAACCACTGCGCCGTTAGAGCAGGATTATCAGCTTTTTTTGCAGCTTTTGGATGAAAACGGCGTTGAAATCACCAATCTGACCACCCATCCAGGCTGGGGGCGCAATCCCACCACCTTCTGGACGCCCGGCGCCATCTACGCCGACGCCTATCTGCTGCGCGTGACCAGGCGCATCGACTCGTGGGCGCCGCTAGCGGCGCGGCTCTACGTAGGCTTCATCGACCCGGCGACTGAAGCGGAGAGAACCTATCTGCCGCTGCCTGCATACAACTCTGCCGGTGAGGAGATCACGCCTTTCATCGGCGTCGTAACGGTGGAGCCGCCGACCGCGCCGGAGCTCAGCCTGCCGGCGGAGGAGGTGGGCAGCGAGTTCGGCGGCGTGATCCGACTGGATCAAGTCGCCGTGCAGTGGAAGGACGAGACCCGCACGTTGATCGTGGAATTGCTCTGGGAGGCGCTGGGGCAGCCGGCGACAGACTACACGGCGTTCGTCCATGTGCTCGACGCTAAAGGAGAGCGCGTGGGCGGATATGATCAGACGCCCGCAGGCGACCGCTTTCCGACGCATCGCTGGCGCGCAGGGGACCGCGTCCTGAGCCGATTTGAAATCGCACTGCCCGACTCGCTCTCTGCGGGCGACTATGAGGTCTGGGTCGGATTGTATGAATCGGCGAGCGCGGGCGCGCTGCGTTTGCCGGTGACTTCAGCCGGGCTTGTTCTCGCAGGAGACGGCCAGGTGCGAGTTGCGACGTTTGCGCCCGAGTGACAAGTTCCCTTCAGGGCGTCACGATGGCGGTCACTGCAAGCGAGTCCAGCCACGGCGCAACCGAAACGGGCAGGATGACGGCGCCGCTTTCGAGCTGCGCCAGCAACGTCATCATTGCTTCGGCCGAAGGCGCGGTGGTGACGCTGCATTCAAGCCCGCCGGCAGTCGCTTCTTGGGCGAACTCGTCGGCCTGCGGACGAAATTGAGGCAACGCCAGGATGCGAATGCTCGTCCCGCGCGGTCTCGCCAGCTGCGCAGCCAGCTGAACGGCATGATCGGAAGCTGCATCTCCTAAGTAAACGACTGTGAATGGGCCGCTCAGCGGCTGCTGTGCGTGCACGAGCACGGGCCGCTGCGTGTTGCGCGCCACGGCCTGGGCCGTCGAGCCGATGCGTTTGCCCGGCGTCGTGCCGACGCGTCCGAGGCTGACCATGTGCGCCTCGGAGCTGGCGGAGAGCAACTCCGAGGTCACCCTCCCACGCACGACTTTAAAAGACCAGGAGAGTCGCTGGCGGCCGGCGATCTCGGCCATGATCTTGCGCAACTGCGCCGCCCGCAGCTGGAATTCGCGCTCGATATGAGACTGCACCAATCGGCGGGGCCTGGCGGTGAAAGAGCCGATTTCAAAACCAAACGGCAACCCACACAGATGCAGGAGATCGGTGTCCTCTACGTAAATGCCGCGCAGTTCCAGGTTCAACGCGGCTGCAATTTCGGCGGCGGCGGCGAGCGCCGCTGCGCTGTAGGGCGAGGCGTCCAATGCCACGAGTATATATCCCGGCGACGATGTTTCGCCGCGTTCTTGCCCGCTCATCCAGTATACTCCTAAAAAATGACCAGAGCTCACTTGAGCACCTCTCACTCCAACTTGGGCGTCTCCTCGTTGGCGCCGGATTTGGCTTCCTTTTGCGCCTGTTCTTTGCTTTCGAGCGCGCGGCGTTTTTTCGCCATTTTCTCCAGGCGATCGATGACGGCGCGGTTGACCGTTCCCTTTGGATACTTGCCCTGCTTGTTGGGAACGCCCGCGGGCATGCCGGTCAACAGCTCGATGCCTTCATCGATGTGCGAAACCGGGTAGATGTGAAACTTGCCGGCGGCGACGGCTTCGATCACGTCGTTGCGCAGCATCAGGTTCTTAACGTTGGTCTCCGGAATCAACACCCCCTGATCGCCGGTCAGGCCGCGCGCCTTGCAGAGATCGAAAAAGCCTTCGATCTTTTCGTTGACGCCTCCGATCGCCTGCACGCGTCCGTATTGGTCGACCGAGCCGGTGACCGCAAGCCCCTGCCGGATCGGAATGCGGCCGATGGCGGAGAGCAATGCGTACAGTTCGGTCGAAGAAGCGCTGTCGCCTTCGACGGCGCCATACGATTGCTCGAAGACAATGCTGGCGGAAAGCGCTAGCGGCTGTTCGCTCGCGTAGCGGGCGTTGAGAAAACTGGCCAGAATGAGCACGCCTTTAGAATGAATCGGCCCGCTCAGGTTGACTTCGCGTTCGATGTTGACGACGTCCCCGCGCCCCATCCGTACGGTGGCGGTGATGCGCGAAGGTTGGCCGAACGTGAAGTTGCCCAGCTGCAGCACGGAAAGGCCGTTGATCTGCCCGATGACCTCGCCGGTGGTGTCGATGTGGATGGTGCGGCGCAGGATTTCGCTTTGAATCAATTTTGCCACGCGGTCGAGGCGAAAGATCTGGGCGTCGATGGCCTGTTGCACATGTTCGGCGTTGATCACTGTGGCGTTGGCCTCCGCCGCCCAGTAGTTGGCCTCTTGCAGCAGATCGACGATGGCCTGAATCTGCGCCGTCAACCGCTCGCTGTCGCTGACGAGGCGCGCAGCGTGGTCGATGACGGCGCCGACGGCGTAGCGGTTCAGCGGCCGCAACCCCTCTTTGCGCACGATAGAGCTGATCAACTGCGCATAGGCCAGGTGCATCTCCGGCGTGCGCTCCACCTCGTCGGCGAAATCAGCCGCCACCTTGAAAAGCTCGTTGAAATCCGGGTCGTACTGAGAGAGCAGATAGTACAACAGCCGGTCGCCCAAAAGAACGACTTTGACATCCAAGGGCATGGGCTCAGGTTCCAGCGAAACGGTGCTGGTGAGGCTGAGGATTTGGAGGACGGATTCGATGCGCACTTCACCGAATTCCAGCGCGCGCTTCAGCCCTTCCCAGGCGTAAGCGTTGGAAAGCACCTTCAGCGCGTCCAGGATGAGGTAGCCGCCGTTGGCGCGATGCAAGGCGCCTGGCTTGATCAACATGAAGTCGGTGACCAGTGCGCCCATCTGCGCCATCTGCTCGATGCGACCGTTGAGATTGGTGTAGGTGGGATTGCTCTCATAGACGACAGGCGCCCCCTTGACGTCGGCGGAGTCCACCAGAAGATTGACCTGATAGCGACGCAGCGGGGAGACGCTATCGAGGAGGGCCAGCGGATTTTCGCCATCGGAGGCCTGACGCTGTTTTTCGCCCGCCATCAAGAAGTCGCTCAGATGCTCCTGAACATCTCGCCGCACCTCCTGAAGATATTCCAGCACTGCAGGCATGTCGGCGTATGAGCCGGCAAGTTCAGAGATCAGATCGTTGAGCACAATGCTGGCGATCTCTTGATTGAGCGCGCGCACCTGATTGCGCAGCTCGCGCTCCCAACGCGGGGCCTGCGAGATGACTTTCTGCAGCTCCTCCTGCATCACCTCGACGTCGGCGCGAATGCGTTTTTGCTCCTCTTCAGGCAACTTCTCGAACTCATCCGGCGTCAACACTTCGTCGCCCTTCAACGGCGCAAAGGCCAGTCCGGCGGGCGTGCGCAGAAGGGTCAGGCCGCGTTGGCGCGCCTGTTCCTGAAGCTGCATGAGCGTGGCTTGTTGTCGATCCTGAAATTCGCTTTCGATCGCGCGCCGCCGCGCCTGATATTCTTCGCTCTCGAAAGCCGCGGAGAGCGCAGTCTGCATATCCTCGACGAGGCGCGCCATGTCGCGCTTGAACTCTCGCCCCCGCCCCTGCGGCAACCGCAGGATGCGAGGCCGGTAGGGCTGGCTGAAATTGTTGACGTAACACCAATCCGAAGGGGGCGGCTCCTGAGCAGCGCGCTCTTCGATAATGCGGCGCACCAGCGTGTGTTTGCCCACCCCAGAAGGGCCCAGTGCATAGATGTTGTACCCTTGGCGGCGCATCTTGACGCCAAAACGCAAGGCGCTGACCGGGCGCTCCTGCCCGATCAAGGCGACGACGCCGTCCAGATCCTCTGTTGTTTCAAAAGGAAATTCCTCCGGGTTGCAACGACGACTTAAGGCTTCGGGAGACAAAGGATTTATGGGAGACAATGGTTGCTCCTCTCCATCATGCAAGGTGGCAGTGAATGGATAATTTTTAATTGTGAAACACAACCTTCCAGAAAGTCTGGAACTTTCTGGAAGGCGCCCAGCTGTATCTCTTTGCTCGTTATTATTATATCACTATCGATCAAACCGACAGTGCAAATCGATAGTCCCACCAGTCGGGCTCTCCTTCGCGCCAGTGCTGACCGTCGCCGCTGCGGGCGGAGATGGCGCAAATCTCGGGAAGCGGAAGGCGTTGAAGCTGAAGGCGCGCCTCTGCGTCCCGAAGCGAGAGCAGCATCCACGCCACCGGGTATTCGATGGTTCCAGGCAACGTTGCAAAAACGCAACGGCGACCTGAATGCAAAGCATATTCCTGAATATTCAGACGATGCGCGTGTCCCTGAAAAACGGCGCGTACGCGCTTCGAGCGGCCAATGAGACTCAACACGTCTTGCGCATTGTGCACGCCGTAATAGTCTTTCCAGCTCTTCCGATGGTTCCAGGGCAACAGCACCTGATGCGTGAAGAGCAGCGCCGGTCGGCTGTCAGATGAAAACAGTAGCTCCTCAAGACGTCTTAGCTCCCTCTGGGAGACCATGCCATAGACCGGGTCGCCGTCCGGGGCGCTTTGAATCTGCTCCGGCGAGTGCCCCATGGTGTTGAGCAAAATAAGCTGCGCCTGCGGCAGATCGATCGTTTTGCCGAGACCTTCCTGATATTGCCATAAGCCGTAAAATTCGCGAAGATCGCCCTTGCCTGGATAGAGATCATGGTTGCCGGGCAAGGCGACGACGGGGACGTCGAGTTCATGGAGACGCCGGTGAACGTAGCGCATCGCCTGCTCATATTCCTCGCCCGGCATCTTATAACCTCCGCCGCCGCAGACAAGATCGCCCAGGTGCACAACCAGATCGAGTTGCGCTGCGCGCAAAGCGTCCAACAAGGCGTTCAAAATTTGCTCCGACCAGGGTTGAAGTTGTACGGCCCCTTCAGAAGTGACATATGGCGTGTCGCGTTGCCAGTAATGAGTGTCGGTGACGAGTCCAATCTTTACTTCTGCGCCATTGCTCATGGTGCAACGTCCTCCGTCGCATGATCGGCAAACCAGCGACGCTCCAGTTCGTCTAGTTTGCCATCGGTCTTGAATTGGTGGAGAGAGTTTTCAAGCTGCCGTTGCAATTCATAGGCTCTGCGGGGCATCACGATCACATAGGGGATGCTCTCCAGAGGTGCATTCACAGCGCGCAGCGGCAGGCCGGCAGCCTGCGCCTTCCGCAGCATCACGTTGTCGATCAGAATCGCTTCCACGCTGTGCGCCTCGACCAGCGCTGCGATCATCTCCTCCGGCGTCTCGAAGGGGTGCAGCGTCAGCTCAAGCCCATCGCGCTGAAGACGCCGCCCGACCATATCACCCAGTCCTCCCCATTCTACCCCCACGCGAGTTCCCGATAAATCGGACAATTCGTTGATTGTTGAACGATTGTGCACGGCAATTCGTAGGCCTGCGTCAAAGTAAGGCGTGGAAAAGAGGAAATCCTGAGTCAGTCGCTCGTCGTAGGGATAAGCGCTCACAATGCTGTCAATTTTGCCGGCTTTCAGGGCGTCGGGCAGGCTGTCGAAGCCGACGGCGACGATGTCGGCGCGCACGCCCCAGCTGGCCGCCAATGCATGCGCCAGCTCCACGTCATAGCCGATGGGCGCTCCGGAGGCGTCCAACATTTCAAACGGCGGAAAACTGGGATCCAGCCCGACCCGCCAGGCGCCGCGCTGCTGAATCGCTTCCCAGGTTCCGTCGCTGCGCCAGAAAGAAAAGAGCAACGCCTCTTGCACGCCTTGATTCAACCAAACGCCGCCAAGCGCGAGCGCCAGGACGACGCCCGCCACGACGAACAGGATGCGCCCTCGCTGCATCAAGGGGCGAATGCGCGCAGATATTGTTGCACCTCCCGATAAATAGGTTTTGGTTCAAAATCGGTGCGCACGAAGGTGAAATAATCTTGATAGGAATTTTGATCCCAGGGAAATCGAAAGACCCAAAAACAGAGCGCCTCCAGCCAGGGCCACTCTTCTTGCGCGATCTCATAGGCGCGCAATGTGTATGCGATCCGCTCCCCGGGTCGAACCGCGCGCGTCCAGCGCGGATGGTCGTTCCAGCCCCCTTCTGTGATCATGACCGGTTTCTCGCCGTCGCCATTTTCGACCATGATGGCGCGCAACAGCTCGGTGCGGCGGAAATTGACCACCTCCGGATGAGGTGGGCTGTCTGGATCGAAGTGCCACCCATAGGCGTGAACCGCCAGAATATCGAAATAGTCCCTGGCGCCGGCGTCATACATCGCCTGCAAGAAAAACAGGTCGTTGACGCCGAACTCGCTGCCCGGCGGCGCCAGCGTGGGCGCCAGCGCGCCTCCCAACACCTGAACTTCCGGGGCCACTGCTTTGATCATCGGGTAGACGGTGCGCAACAATTGCGTGTATTTTACCGCATCCGGCGCAGCATAGCCCCACTCCAGCGCCAGGTTTGGCTCGTTCCAGAGAATGACATGCTCGATGTCGCCGCGATAGCGCTCAACGAACTTCGCAGCAAAGTTCCCGAAATCGACGAAATGCTCTTCATCCAGATAGAGCGGCGTCGTGTCTTTCGGTCGCGCCCATTCCGGCACAAACCCCAGCCTGGCGATGATGCGCAGCCCTTGCTGACGCGCGTGTCTCACCACCATATCGGCGTGCGCCCAGTGGTAGCGGCCGCGTTCACTTTCAATGTAGGCCCAGGGAAAATACTCGACGATCCAGGGAGCGCCCATTTCGCGCACCATCTCGAACGTGCGTTTGATCTTCCACTCTTCTACTTCGTCGGTCAGCCGTGTATGAACGCCTGCTTTGGGGTTGACGGTTTGCACCGTCTGTGGGGGGCCGATCGCCACGCGTGCGGCGCGTTGTTGCATCCAAAACAGACCGGTTGCAAACGTCAGGAAGATGGCGAATGCAACCCACAGAAGCCAGTGCTTACGAAAATCGACCACATGTCGATAATAATCGGATGAGATAGTTTTGTCTAATCAACCCTATATCTTTTTGACTCCTATATGAGGCGCCCACCTCCCTTAGATTTTCCGGGTGTGCTGTGAGATCGTGGTTACTCTCATTATATGATATGATATGCTTTGCGTATGTATGTCTGTCACGTCAAACTACGAAACTGGAAAAATTTCAAAGAAGCTGAGGCCGACCTCAGGCTGCGCACTTTTGTCATCGGACCAAACGCATCTGGCAAATCAAACTTGCTCGATGCCTTTCGGTTCCTGCGCGATGTGGCCACCGATGGACTAAGGAAAGCTGTCGATGACGAACGCGGCGGCGTTTCGATGATTCGTTGCCTGGCTGCCACGCGTTACAGTAACATAGATATCGAGATGCAACTGGCGGAGCGAGATCAACCGATCTGGACATATCGCCTTTCGTTCAATCAGGACAACAACCGTCGCCCGGTGGTGCGTGAAGAAGTCGTAAAACGCCATGAGAAAGTCATTACTCAGCGCCCCAATGAGGCTGATGAGCGAGATCCTGAGTTATTAACCCAGACTGCACTGGAGCAGATTTCGGCAAATCAGGATTTTCGCGAAGTGGCTGTTTTCTTCAAGTCCATTTCATATCAGCATCTTTTGCCTCAGGTTGTGCGCGACCCGCGCAGTTTTTCGCCGCTTCCGATTCAGGACGACCCCTTTGGTCGCGACTTTTTATTGCGCCTTTGGCGAACTCCATCGAAAACGCGCGACTCGCGACTACGCAAAATTGCCGAAGCGCTACGTCATGCCGTTCCTCAGCTTACGGATCTGAGCGTTGAAATGGATGACACCGGCGCGCCTCATCTTATTGGGAAATATTCTCATTGGCGGATTCATGCAGCCAAACAGAATGAAAGCCAATTCTCCGATGGCACACTGCGTTTGCTTGGGTTGTTATGGACCATCTTTGAAGGGGATGGTCCTTTGTTACTAGAGGAGCCGGAAATTTCTCTACATCCCGAAGTGGTGCGTCAGTTGCCGGCCATTTTTCACCGTATTAACCGGAACCGCAAGACGCCGCGTCAAATTATTATTTCTACGCACTCCGAAGAGATTCTCCGCGATCCTGGCATCGCTCCAGAAGAAGTGCTCCGTTTGGAGCCAAGCGCCCAAGGCACGTTGCTACGTCATGCTGATGAAGCAGACCGTCAAGCGATGAGCGCAGGATTGACTGCAGCCGATGTCCTGATGCCGAAAACAGCGCCCGCCAACGCACATCAAATGGTGCTCGAATTTCCATGACTTTGGTGGTTGACATTTTAGTCGAAGGCTTATTAGATGAAACCGTCGCTCGTCGGTTAATCGAGCATTGTGGACACACACCAGGACACAGTTTTGGGAAGAAAGGCGTCAATTATCTTCGCTTAAAAGCTCAAGGGTTCGGGGTGAAAGCGCGCTATGGAAACCCAATTTTGATGTTAGTAGACTTCAAAGACACTGGTTTGGAGTGTCCGCCTGCGGTGGTGACAACTTGGCTTCCTCAACCTTGCACCAACCTGCTGCTCCGCGTCGTTGTCCCTATGATTGAAAGCTGGCTGCTGGCCGATCGGGAGGGATTAGCAGCCTTTCTCGGCGTTTCACCCACCTTGCTCCCAACGATGCCTGAAACTTTAATCAATCCTAAACAAGCGTTGGTAAATCTCGCCCGTAAATCGCCCCAGAAATCTGTGCGTGCAGCGTTGACGCCAGCCAAGGGTGTGTCTGCGCTCGTCGGACCAGAATATGTAGCGGCGCTGCAAAAGTTTGTCTTCCAAACATGGGATGTGGAACGGGCGAAATTGAGCGCTCCAAGTTTACAACGCGCTATTACACGACTTCAGGCGCTGCATAGATAAATTGTTTTTTGCTACGAGTGATGCCTTCATTGCAAACATACATTAAACACTGGCAATTTTTCTCAAGCATCGGCATAATTTTCAAACCATTTTCGAGACAGTTTGTCAAACAACCTTAGACGCATTCCACCTTTCACGTCCCTTGAAACGCTTAGAAACGCCCACGCTGACTACAAACATCGCGGCGGAGAGCGCCACCATTCGCCAGTCGAGGCCAGGCAGCTCACCGTTCAAGAAAAGACGAGACAGGTCCTCCGGCGCAAGCGAAGCGCCCATCCACACAAAAGCGAGGGTGCCTGGAATCGAGCCGAGCGCCGTGGCCAGCAAAAAAGGCCCGTAGCGAATGCGCAAAAACCCGGCCAGATAGCTCACCAGGTCATAAGGAAGAAAGACGCAGCGCATGATCAACACCGTTTCAAAGCTGCTCTGGCGCATGCGCGACGCATAGCGCTGCATCATCCCCTCCGTGGCGGCCTCGGTCAGGAGTTCCTGCCCCAAAGCGCGCCCGATAAAAAAGGCTACAGTCGCAGAAAGATTGGCGGCGATCACCGTCCAGAAGACGCCCCACAGCGGACCGAAGAGAAAGCCGCCTGCAAGCGTCAGCGCCACCGAAGAAAACAACGTCAACGGACGCAGGGCGTAAAGGAGAAGATACACCCATGGCGCCAACGGGCTGACCTGTCCCCACAGGACGACGCTCAGCGCCAATTCAGCAAGATTCAGATCGTTTGCGCGCATGAGAAAAAGCAACGCAGCCAGCGCGCCGCCCCAAATGGCTGCAACCGCCACTTTTCGTCGGTGCTTGACCCACCAAGAGGAACGCATCATCGCCTGGATTATCCAGGCTTTGCCTGTTTTGCGCTGTAAGGGCACCTACTGCTCCTCCCACTGCGTCTCGCCGTCCCACAAGTCATGACAGAGGCGCAAAGTGCGGAGATCGTGTTCGGCGGGGAAATCAAAGACCTTGCATGCGCGGCGAGGCAGCACCCAGAAGGCGTCGAGCACGGCCTCCATCTCGTCTCTGAGGCCGGCGTACGCCGCTCGCAGGTCATACTTGCCCGCCTTCAAGTCCACAGGCGCATCGAACACCAAGTCAAGCCAGAGGTAGTCGCGATCGGGCGAGGTGGCCTGAGCGACGATGGCCTGATGAAGCGGTTGCGCTGACGCCTCCCCCGCCGGCGTCAGAGCGACTGAAAAGGCGACGTCCAGCGGAGAAACAGTTCGGGCGCTTGCTTCCGCCTGAAGCGGATCGACCTTCGTCACAAGCTCCAGCGGCAGGAGGTTGGACGGCGTATCGGGGTCAAGCCCAGACCAGTTGATAAAACCGCTGAGGCCAAATCCCATGCCGGCGTCGAAATAGAGCCGGGAGCGCTTTGCAGGATCGAAGTTGTTCAGGCTCTTCCAGGAGATGGCGGCTTCGTAGCGATAGCCGTGCTCCGTTTCCGCCCAGGCCAGCCTGGCTTGCGGCTGAAACGCCTGCGCCCGCCAGTTCCAGACCTGCGGCCCCATCGGCGTCTGCGCCAGCGTCAGCTTGGCGTCGAGGCTGCGACGGTCGCCGAGCAGGTTGAAATAGAGCCAGAGCGCATCCCCTCGCCACACCGAAGGGCCGACCTCCGGCTGGACGTGCTGCTCGTCGAACACCTGGGCGGCCACGTACAGATTCGCCTCGTCCCAGAGAAAAGCGAGCCGAAAACTGGCCTTTTCCGCTCCGGGCCAGGCGCTCGCGCCGCGCAGGATGTTCTCCGGACGGTCGACGCTCACCCACTGCGCCTCCGACCACTCGGCCAGGTCGCCATCGATCTGGATGGGCTGGACGGTGTGGGCTGCCTGCACGACTCGCTCCGGTTTGGGCGCAGCGCGCACGAGGTGTGATGCGTAGAAGATGTACGGCCCTTCCTCCTCGATTTCAAGCGTGGCCGAAATCGCATCCCCGCGGCGCAGCGCATAAAAGCGGTCGTTGGAAAAGCGCGCCTCTCCGGTCCAGCCTCGACGCCCGTAGACGGGGGCGCCGGCAATGCGACGCGCGTTTTCTGCCTCTACAATCTGGCCGACGTGCGAACGCTGCGGCCTGGCCTGATAATAGCGCGTGACCAACGGATGATCCTCCACCATGAGCAGCGCAAGCAGCGCCTCGATGGTGGACTCGGCGCCGGCGTTGCGATTGACGCGGAAGGGCGTCGGCCCGTCGATGCCGTCGAACGTTCGTCCTGTCTCCGGGTCATACATGGCGACGCCGGCCATGTTGTTGCCAAAAAACCAGGCGTTGCTCAAGCCGGCGTATCGCAGATATTTTTCATCGCCTGTGGCCTGGAACAGCTCCCAGAAGCCGGCGGTCATTACCTCCACGCCATAGGCGATCTGGCCGCGGCGCATCGGCAGCGGCAGCATCTCGTTGAGAAAATCGGTGGCGAGCAGGCGCACATAAAAGCCATCCGCCGACGCCTGGGCGCTCTTGATCCAATCCTGGCGACCGAGCAGGCGACCGGCCAGCGCCAGCGCATGCACCTGATGGCTTCCCCAGGCGTGCCAAAGCGCAGTGGAGGTGGTCGTGGAGGGAAACGCGCCGAATGGGTAGCGCCGGTTGTCGCCCAGACGATAGTTGGCGATGCCGTTGGCCAGGTTGGTCATCAGGTGGCGGGTGCGAATGTTCGGGTTGACTTCGTAATAGGTCGCCAGCCCGATCACCGCCAGCGCGCTCAGGTCGGAGCCGTTGCCGATCAACCAGGCGGGGACGGGAACGCCGTGCAGTTGATTATAGGCGCCGACCGGCCCGATGGCGCGAGCCAGCGCAGCCTCCCCGCGCAGGTAGGCCTCTTCCAAGCGCGAGGCGTAGTCAGGGTCAAGCGCTCGAAAGACGGAGATGGCGCTCGCCAGCGCCCACTGCGCTCTGGCCGCCCACCAACTCCAGGATTTGAAGCTGGTGGGGCCGTCGCGGTTGATGGCGCCGCTGCGGTCCAGCACAAAGTTGTAGTACTCTCCATCTTCAGCCTGCATGTAGAGCACGAAGTTGAGCGCCGCACGCGCCAGCTCGAGCGCATGGGCATCCCCGGTGCGCCGGTAGTGCAGGAGATAAACCAACGCCGCGCGGGCGACGTCGTCCACGCAGGCGATCCCCTCGCCGGATGCGTCCACCCACCCGTAGTTCGGCGCCTCGGAGTAAATGTGCACAAGCGCGATCGGCTCACCGTTCCACTCCACGATCTCGGTCAGGTGTTGCAGATGCGCAAGATTGATCATTCCATCGCGCAACGGATGTGGGACAGGCGTTGGGGCGGGATCGAGCGAATTCGGCAAGATCAAGTCATCGGACGACATCGGGCTGTTCGACCTCGAGAAAGAGAACGCCGACGCAAAGCCGGGCAGCAAGATAGAGACGATAAAAGCCCACAAGAGCAACCTGCGATGCGCGCATCTGTCTTTCATCTTTTCCCCCTTTGCGCCAAAACACGGACTGCCTATATCGTATCGCCTTCCCGTCCCTTTGCCAAGCACGCATCTCTTTTCCAGGAGCGCAAACAGGGATGGTGGAGCAGTTGATTTCCTCTGAGGGCGGCTTCTCCGAGACGCTCGCTTTTGCCCCCGGCCCCTTGCTTCCCTTCCACTGCCCGCTCCGTAGACTCCCCCACAGAGCACATCCAACAACTGACGTATCGTTTGAACGGGTGAAACCATGCCCCCTCACCGTTTACGCAGACCAGGTTGACGCAGACATCGTCATCCATATTGATTGGCGCGGAGCGTTTCATGCATCACATCCCACATACTTACAGCGGGCATCCTGATGGAGCTGCAGCAGCCGACGCCGATCGCCGGCTGCTCGCCAACGTTCGTCCGCCCGACTGGAAAAACCCCAAACCTTCCGGCAAATACAATCTCATCGTCATCGGCGGTGGATCGGCGGGGCTGGTGGCCGCCGTCGGCGCAGCGGGGCTAGGCGCTAAAGTGGCGCTGATCGAGCGGCGTTTTCTGGGCGGCGATTGTCTCAACGTCGGTTGCGTGCCCTCCAAGGCGGTGATCCGGTCGGCCAGGGTGGCGGGAGAGATCGCCCGCGCTCCTCGCTTTGGCGTGCAGGTGGGAGAAGTGCGCGTCGATTTTTCCCAGGTGATGGCGCGGATGCGTCGCGTGCGCGCCGAGATCGGCGAACATGATTCGGCGCATCGCCTGGCCAGGCTAGGCGTCGACGTCTTCTTCGGCGAAGCGCATTTTACAGGAGCGCATGCCGTCGAGGTGAGTGGGCAGACATTGACCTTCAGCAAAGCCTTGCTCGCCACCGGCTCGCGACCGACCGCGCCGCCGATCCCGGGGCTGGCCGAGACCGGCTATCTCACCAACGAAACGATCTGGAACCTCACCGACCTGCCATCGCGCCTTGCTGTCATCGGCGCAGGCGCAGTCGGTGCGGAGCTGGCGCAAGCCTTCCGTCGCTTCGGCAGCGAAGTGACGCTCTTCGACGCGCTGCCGAGACTGTCAGGCTGCGAAGACAAGGACGTCGCCGCGTTGCTTCGTCGCGTTTTCGAGCGCGAAGGAATTGCGCTGGCATTGGGCGCTGAAATCCTCCAGATCGCTCCCGTCGATGATGGCAGACAGCTGGTGTATCGACTCGATAGAGAAACGCACGTGAAGGTTGTCGATGAAATCCTGGTGGCGACGGGACGAACGCCCAACCTGGAAGGGCTGAACCTGGAGGCGGCCAATGTAGCCTACACCGAACAAGGCATTGAAGTGGACGACGCGCTGCGCACCACCAATCCAGACATCTATGCAGCGGGCGATGTAGCTTCCCCGCATCGATTCACGCACATGGCGGACGCCACCGCGCGCATGGCGTTGCGGAACGCCCTTTTCCCCGGCCCCAAGCAAAAGTTGAGCGATCTCATCATTCCCTGGGCGATCTACACCGATCCCGAGGTGGCCCACGTAGGCATGTACGACTGGGAGGCTGAAAAAGCCGGCGCCCGCGTGCAGACTTTTGCGCACGCCTTCGCAGAGACCGACCGTAGCCGCACCGACGGCGAGGTCGAGGGCTTCGTCAAGATTCATGTGAAGAAAGGGAGTGACGCCATTGTGGGCGCCACGATCGTCGGTCGTCATGCCGGGGAGCTGATCAGCGAAATCACCGTCGCCATGCACGGGAGGCTAGGCCTGCGCCATCTTGCAACGGTGATCCATCCTTATCCCACCGAAGCGGAAGCCATCCGCAAAGTGGCCGACGCTTACAATCGCACGCGGCTGACGCCGCTGGTGGCAAAACTCTTCAAAAAATGGTTCGAGTGGCGACGCCGATAACGCGCAGAAAGCAAAAATTAATAGAAAACGTGACAGGGAGCTGAAAGTTATCTTCACCCAATTCTTTTGTAAACTGGCAGTAGATAAATTTTGAGTAAGGTGGTAAACGGTCAAGTTATGGTGAAGAAACGACTCAGTCCAACCATTTGCGGGAAAACATCGCCGAGTTCATCGCCGCCCCTGTAGCCCGTTCATCGCGACAATTCCATCCATACTCACAAACAAAACAATAAGTAAGTTTTAGTCCAGGCTGCTGGAATGAAAGGGCAGGAGGGTTTAGGTATGCGCGTGTCTGAAAAAATGATTAGAACATTTGTTCTGGTTATAGTATTATTCTTTGTCGCTGTGTGGGCAATGCTGACGCCTGCTGCAGCGCAGGCGGTGACAAATGCTCCGGCGTCTCCCGCCGATACAGCGGTGCGCGAGGCTGCGGCGACGACAAATGTCTTTTTGCCGCTCGTAAACGCCGGGGCCTCGACAGCTTTCAGTTTAGTGCAAACCGCGTCCTCAGCTGAGCTAAAGGCCCTCGTCCCCGATGCAGCGGGATGCCAGGGGGAATGCTACACAGTCGAGTTGGTCAGCGTCCTATACAACGCCTCGGAGAACACGACGACGCTGACCTGGCGCGTGACCAATCGATGCAAATTCGGCCTGAGCCACGTGGCTTTTGAGCTGTCGAAAGAATCGAAAGCAATCGCGCCGGCAAATGGAGCTATCTACACATCGGCGACAGGCCGCCAGTATAAGGTCGAAAACCCGACCAACAATCCCTTCTATAGCATTAAGTTTGAGACGGTCGGCGCAGGCATTGCCAACGGTGAGTCAGACCTGTTCGTGTATACGATCGCAGGAACTTTTGACCCGAATGCGGTGATGAGAGTGCAGGCCAAGGGTGGTCAGCAGATCGATCGTTTTGAATTCAAGCCAGGGGCTTGCACGGTTCCCGCCACCCCGGAGCCGACGCCGGTCACGCCCGAGCCGACGCCGGCGACTCCCGCGCCAACCCCAGGTGCACCGGAGCCGACGCTGACGTGCGAGCGGATCATCGTCAACTATCATCGTCCGCTCACCAATGGTGATCACATCAATATGACGATTCGCAGCGCCGCAGGCGAGTTTCAGGTCAACGCCTACGTCGACTTGAATATTGCCGGCGGGTATAACGGCATGGGATTGCGCTTCAGCGATGGCTCCACGCGTCCACTGACTCAAGCGGAAATTCAGGCAGGAGTGATTGACTGGGCGTATCCGACGCACGCCCGCATCGTGGCGCTCAACGGCGCCCCATTTGAAGTCATCTTCCTCCAGGCAAACCAGCACGACAGCTGGCCGGGTTTGCACTGCGACAGCGAGCCGACGCCCGTCACGCCTGAGCCGACGCCCGTCACGCCCGAGCCGACGCCGGTCACGCCCGAGCCGACTCCGGTCACGCCCGAGCCGACGCCCGTTGCGCCGGTCGGCAGCCTGGCCGTCACCAAACGAGTGGTTTGGGGCGCCGTTGCGGTGACAGAGGCAACCTTCACCATCTGCATCCAGGGGCCTTCCTTCCCCAACGGCGCTGAAGACGGCGCCTGCCATATCTTTGGCCGAGAGGGCGGCGTCCATATCTGGAGCGGATTGACGCCAGGTGATTATCGGGTAATCGAAATCAACATCGACGCCGATCGCTGGACGGTCGATGGAAGCGGCGAGGTTGTCGCCGTCTATGCCAACACGACAAGTGAGCACACCATCACCAACACCGCCATCGATGTAAGCGGAGGCGGCGGCGCTCCGACTGCGCTCGATCCAGTGGAAGAGCCGGCGCTCTTGACGAATCGCATCTTCCTGCCGACAGTGTTCCGCTAAACATTCCTGGTGGCTGCCAGGCGAACGGGGATTGCGCACCGCCATCTTCCAGGAAGCTTGAAGCTTCCTGGAAGATGATTGCTTAACTTGGGTCATCAACCACCTCTCCTCCCTCCTTTCTCTTCTGCATCCAATCACACCGATAAGAGGCCGATTTTACACCGGTTGCATTTCTAATAAATCCTGCTATATACTTGAGCAGACGCTTCCTTACGAACCACTCTGTAAGCAAACTGCAAGCTGCGCCACGTCCAACCTGGCATAGTATAGGTGTACTCACTACGTCTGGCTCGGGATCAGTTGTTGAGTCCACGGCTTTCTTTCCCTAAAGCTGTAGCCGACTGAGCGCCCACTACGACATTGTTGAGACCATCCCGACCAGAAGTCTATCTGTGAGAGATCCATTTGTCAGCCAGAGGGGAAAGGAATCATATGTACAGTCCAAGGGAACACATGTTGAGCAGAGAAAAGTGGCGTCGCGTCGGTGGGGGCATCCTGTTGCTTTTTGCATTGCTGCTCCTCTTCGGCGCAACCGTCAGCGCGCAGCAGAATCCACCGGCGACCCCAGAGTTTGTGCATATTTTTCTGGACAAGGAATGGGTGGGGCGCACCGGTCCGCCTGCAGGCGTCGGGAATTTTCAGATCACAGCCACGGCGAACTGGATCGATGGCAACGGCAATCCACAGTCGAGCACGGCCACCTGTCAGTACATCGGCGCCAATCTGACCTGCAATTACCAGACTACGGTCGTATATCAGGGCGTCCCTTTGAGCGGAACAGGGCTAGTCGTTGCCTATGGTCAGGCTTACACAGTTTCTGAGAGCGGTTTGCCGGCCGGATGGCAGCCCGCAGCGGGCGTGGGAACGTTCACCGCCGCCTATGGGCAATATTGCAATTTCGCTTTTGAAGAGGGACCTCCGACGAATCCCGATGACGATTGCCGGCACGTCGTCGTCAATATTCCAACTGGAACCTTGACCAGCGTCTGCATCAACGGCGCCCGCATCTGGACGGCTACGGTCAGTCAGAGCGGAGCCTACGTCGCCGAGTTCATCCAGAACGGCAACGTCGTCGCCTCCCAGCCGCTCACCTTCGCCGCCAACACGCCGCAGACCTTCACCTACCCCGGCGACGCCACCTTGCTCGACGCCGTGCGCCTCGTCTTCAACGGCTACGTCGTCGCCACCGACAACGGTCCCTTCGAGAGCTGCACGCCCAGCGGAACCTTGACCAGCGTCTGCATCAACGGCGCCCGCATCTGGACGGCTACGGTCAGTCAGAGCGGAGCCTACGTCGCCGAGTTCATCCAAAACGGCAACGTCGTCGCCTCCCAGCCGCTCACCCTCGCCGCCAACACGCCGCAGACCTTCACCTACCCCGGCGACGCCACCCTGCTCGACGCCGTGCGCCTCGTCTTCAACGGCTACGTCGTCGCCACCGACAACGGACCCTTCGAGAGCTGCACGCCCAGCGGAACCTTGACCAGCGTCTGCATCAACGGCGCCCGCATCTGGACGGCTACGGTCAGTCAGAGCGGAGCCTACGTCGCCGAGTTCATCCAGAACGGCAACGTCGTCGCCTCCCAGCCGCTCACCCTCGCCGCCAACACGCCGCAGACCTTCACCTACCCCGGCGACGCCACCTTGCTCGACGCCGTGCGCCTCGTCTTCAACGGCTACGTCGTCGCCACCGACAACGGTCCCTTCGAGAGCTGCACGCCTACGCCTACGCCAACCCAGACGCCTACGAACACCCCAACGCCGACATCTACTCCGACTCCGACGCCAACGCCGACGTTCACACCAACGCCAACGCCGACGTTCACACCAACGCCAACGCCGACAGGCACGTTGACGCCGACATCGACTCCGACGCCGACCTTTACGCCAACGCCGACGTTCACGCCGACGCAGACGCCCACGGGCACGTTGACGCCGACATCGACTCCGACGCCGACCTTTACGCCAACGCCGACGTTCACGCCGACGCAGACGCCCACGGGCACGTTGACGCCAACGTCTACGCCGACGCCGACGTTCACGCCAACGCAGACGCCAACGCCTACTGAGACGCCAACATTGACTGTCAGCCTTACGCCTCGATGCACCGATGAGGGGTTAATTTGGGAGATCGTCTCCTCGCAGAGTGGACTCTATCAAGTTCAACTCCTCAGCAATGGAACGGTCATTGAAACCCTGCAGCTAACCCTGACTGCGAACACGACGCAGACCTTTGCGTTTGAAGGCGACTCGACTACGCCCAATGTGGTGAGGGTGCTCTATCAAGATGGCGAGGTGTTGGCGCAGGAAGGCCCCGAACCTTGTGTGAGCGGTCTCTCCGTTGCGCTGGCGCGCGTTTGCACGGCGAACGGCTACGAATGGACCGTGATCACAAATCGCTCCGGCGAGTACGTTGCGCAGTTGGTGAGCAACGGCGTGGTCATCGAGAGCATCAACCTGACGTTGACGGAGTTCGTCGATGAACAGTTCATCTTCCGGAACGATCCGACCAGTCCCAGGATCGTGCGGCTGCTCTATCAGGGCAGCGTCTATCTGGAGGAGCCTGGCCCGGCGACAGCCTGCGTGCCGACTGCGTTGCCGCCTTCGGAAGAGCCGAACTTGCCGGTGATGAACCATTTCCTCTACCTGCCGTCTATTCGACGCTGAAGTTCAAGGCGGCTTGCGGAGAGAGGAACGACCTGGGGACGCAAGGATCGATGAACCAAACAGCAAAGGGGAGGTGTTCCCTCCCCTTTGTTGTTTTTGATATTTTCAGAAAGATGGACGACGGCTCCGTTCTAGGCCCATAGCACGTCGCCGTCATCCTCGTAATTGATTTTCTTGTCCACAATAGGAGCGGCGGCGCGCTCCTCCGCCGCCAAGTGATCTTCCTCGAACCATTTGAGCCATTCCGCCGGCGCGTCCAGGTCCTGACCGCCGTGCTGCGTGATGCGACGGCGCACGCGCACCAGCACCGGCGTATTGACGCTGGCGCCGCTGACGATCACCTGCCCCTTGCTCAAACTCGGCAGCTCCTTGAGCAGGTCGCGGCCGACGCTCTCCACCGACTCGGCGATGCGGTTTTGGTCGATGGGATTGGTGATGCGCATGATGCACTGGGTCATGCATTGACTGAGCACGTCGCTGTCGAGCTTGCCCGGCCGCTGGGTGATCAGGCCGATGCCGACGCCGAACTTGCGTCCTTCGCTCAGGATGGTCTTGAGCACGTCGGAGCTGACGGCGTCGGCGTTGGCGGGCGCGTAGTTGTGCGCCTCTTCCAGCAGACAGAAGACCGGATAGGGGAGGTGGCTGGGATCGCCCCGCTCCAACTTGCCCTTGGCCGTGTCCATGCGCGCCTGATAGACGCGGCGCAACAGTGTGGCGACGATCACCTGTTGTTCGCGGCGATCAATCTCATTCAGTTGGATGATCGTGCATTGCCCAGGCCGAAAGAGCTCGTTCAGCTCCAGGTTCTCGAAGTCGTGGAAGATATGGCTGTTGCGCAGCGCGCCGTTCAGCCGCCACAACAGGCCCATCGTGGTGACGTCCTCTTCCTCCTCCTCGAAATTCTGGGGGGCCTTTTTGCTGTCGGCGGCCTCGCGCACGGCCTGAAGCAGTTGCTCCAGGGTGTAATGCTTTCGACGCTGCGCCATCTGATAGGCGCGGCGCAGTTGATAGTACTGTTTGTCGGTGAGCGGCGGCAACAGGTAATGAAGATCGGCCAGCGTCAGCGTGTCGATGCGCACGCGCAACTGATCGGGGCGAAAGATGCGCACGCGCGGCTTGTAGTCGCCCTCGCTGAACTCGCGCAGGTTCATCATCTCCTGAAGCGTGCCGTATTCGCCGTGAGGGTCGATCACGAGCACGGCGGCGCGATTGTAGGGGGCCATCAGCTCTTCGAGCAGGACGCCGGCCAGATAGCTCTTGCCGCTGCCCGTGCTGGCGATCACGGCCAGATGCGTGCCTGTGAAGCCGCGTACATCCAGCACGATCGGCGCAGCGCCTTCCGGGCGGCTGAGCAGGCTGCCGATGTACGCGCTGCCTCGCTCCCCACGTCGACGTTTGCTCAACACCTCCGTCAACAGCGCATCTGACGCAATGTAAACCGGCGCGCCGTTGACCGGCGGCACGCGCGGGTTAATAAAGTCGCCGAGCTGTGGGCTGTGATAGCCGAGCACCGTCACGGTGATTTCAAAGAGTTCGGTGGCGTCGCTTTCGTAGCCGAGCAAGGCGGCCACCGATGCGGGCGGCACCGACGGATCGGCCAGGAAACTATCCGGAAAGAGCTTGACCGGCCGGCGACCGGTGACGCGGCCCAGGATGGCGCGCTCCACGCCATCCACGACAGCCAGGTAGTAGACAAACTCTCCGTGCTTGACGCGTCGCTCCGGGTCCGGCGCAATGAAAAGATATTCGTTGGGCGTCTCCCCCGGCCCTTTGACGGTGCCAACGGCGGTCATAGCGTTTTCTCGAGTCATGGGACGTCAATCATGATTCTGTGGCGTGTTTCGTATTCCGTGGTGCGTCACGGAACGCGCCACACATTCACACGAGTCACTTTCACCCCGCCGGCTGCACGATGCTCTTCCACGCCAGGTTGTTGCGCATGACCGCCAGCCGGTTGCGACTGTGCGGAAAAAGCTCGCTCAGCCGGTCGATCACGGCCATCAACAGCGGCGCCACCAGCGCATGTTTCTGCGCCAGCAGGAGCGGCGTATAGCGAAGTTGCGGCTCCCCTGCGGCGTCGACGTGAAAGGCGTAGATTTCGTCGGTGGAGAGCAGGCGCACCGGACAGTTGACCGTCGCCGCCAGCGCCGGCACGCCCTGATGCGCCTGGCCTTGGGCGTCGAACCAGCCGATGCAGATCACGCCGAGCAGGGTGGCCGTCTCCGCCAGGTAATCGGGCGAAAAAATTTCCACCTCGTCGCGAGGGCTGAGCCGCGGCCCCAGAGAGCCGAACTCTGGGTTCATCAGCAGGGTGTTGTAGATGAGGCCGACCAGCACAACGCCGCTGTGCGCCTCCAGCTCAGCCGCCACAAAACCGCCAAAGGCATAATCCGTCAGATCCGGCGGATGCGGCGTCTCGCCGCTGTTGTACACCTGACAGACGTAATCGACGTGGGAATTCGATTTGACGATCTTACCGATCGGTCGATGCATCATCGGGGACTACTCCGCCTCCGGATCGATGCCCAGCGCAGCGAGCTTCGCCGCCAGCGCAGCTGCGCGCTGCTCGGCCAACTCGGCGCGCGCTCTCTCGGCGAGAAGCTGTCGCTCTTTTTCGGCCGCCGCTTCCTGGCCGGTGAGCAGAAGGTTCCCATCCGCGTCGCACCAACGCAGCCACACTTGCCTCATGCCTTCATATTCGCCTTCCCACAGCGTCAACCCTAGCCCCACTTGATCGAGCCACGGAGCGTCCAGCTCGGTGTAGCGCAGCCCTTGCCGGGCGAAGACGCGCAGCGGACGCTCGCCGATCAGCTTCTTCGGCTCGTAGACGACATAGTAGGCGACGCCGATGCGGGCGTAGTCGAGCAGTTTATCGCTCAATTCCTTCCCTTCTTTGTTCGAGACAATCTCGATCACGACGTCGGGCGGTTTGACGCACTCCCAGACGAAATAGGAGCGATGCTCCTTTTCCCACGGCTCTTCGGGCAGGGCGACGTCCAGGCTGAGCAACACGTCGGGCACGAGCGCGGGCTCGCGCAGATGATAAAACAAGCCAACGTTGGCCATCGCCACAAACGGACGTCCCTCGCCCGGCCCTCGCCAGGAGGCGTAGAGCGAATCGACGAGCAAGCGCATCTGGCGCTCGGAAAAGAGATCGTCCACGGGCGCTTCATCCTCGGTGACGAGGTGGGAGAGATCGAGTTTCTGGATAGGAAGCTCCTCGGCTTCCTGCATGACAGGCTCTGCCATGACATTGTCTCCTTCAAGGAACCCGGGCGCACTTCAGCAGACGCCTGCGCCTATTGTATACCGCACAAACGTTCTGTGCAACAGGCGAAAACACATGAATGTCTCGTCCCCAGCGGAGTGTTGGCGCGTGAGCCGAAGCCAGGCTATGTGCTTTCTCTGGACGCCTCTACCGCCCGCCCATGCCGCTCAGAGCGATGCCTTCCACGAACCATTTCTGACCGAGGATATAGATCACCAGCACCGGCAACAGCGCAATCACCGAGCCGGCCATGAGCAGATCCCACGCCGTGCTGTACTGTCCGACGAAGGCGGCCAGCCCCACCGGAATGGTGCGCATGTGTTCGGAGGTGGTGACGACCAGCGGCCAGAGGAAATCGTTCCAGGCGCCTTGAAAGACGAAGATCGCCAACGTCGCCAGCACCGGCCCGCTGAGCGGGATAATGATCTGCCACCAGATGCGCAGGCTGGACGCGCCGTCCATGCGCGCGGCCTCGTCGAAGTCGAGCGGAATGCCGCGGTAGTACTGGCGCAACAGAAAGGTGCTGAAGACGCTGAAAAGGCCGGGCACGATCAGCGCCCAGTAGGTGTCATACCAGCCCAGCGCCTTGATGATGAGGAAGTTGGGGATCAACGTCACCGGAAAGGGGATCATCAGAGTGGCGAGGTAGAACAAAAACAGCGCATCTCGCCCACGGAAACGCAGCCGCGCAAAGGCGAAGGCGGCCAGCGACGAGATCAAGATTTGCAAGACGGTCACCGAGACCGAGACCACGATGCTGTTGAAGTAGTAGCGGCCAAAGGGAACCACCTGAAAGGTGCGCACGTAATTCTGCAACGAAAAATTCTCCGGCGAGAAGTCGCGCGCCAGAAAGGCAGCATTGGGAATCAGCGAAACCACCACCATGACGAGAAAAGGCGCCAGCATGACGCCGCTGAAAAGCAGCAAAACGGTGTGCAACCCCACCTGTGCGGGCAGGCTGAGCCGGGTGGGAGCGCCGGAGCGGGATGCAATGACGCCTCTCATATCTCACTCCGACTCATAGTAGACCCAGCGTTTTTGCATGAAGTTCTGCAGAAGCGTGAAGGCGAAGATAAAGACAAAGAGCACCCACGCCATCGCCGCCGCCTTGTCCATGCGAATGTCGCGAAAAGCCGCCAGATAGATGTACTGCACGACCGACAGCGACGAATTGGCGGGGCCTCCCTGCGTCATGACGAACGGCTCCGTGAAGAGCTGAAAGGCGCCGATCATCTGGAAGACAAATAAAAAGAACGTCGTCGGGCTGATCAGCGGCAAGGTGACGTGGCGGAAGCGCTGCCAGGCGTTGGCGCCATCGGTGTGCGCAGCGTCGTAAAGCTCCTTCGGGACGCCCTGCAAGGCGGCGAGATAGACCACCATTGTGAAGCCGGTGTTTTTCCACAGCGTCAGGATCACCACCGACCACTTGGAAAACTGGCTGCTGCCCAGCCAGTTGGGCGGGGTGAACGGAATGTCGAGCGCGCCCAAAAGCGCAGCCAGCCCCTGGTTGACCGGCCCGTTGGTGCTCAGCAGCAGGCGAAAGACGATAGCGCCCGCCACGATCGTCGTCACCACCGGCATGAAATAAATCAACCGATAGAGGGTTACGCCGCGAATGGCCTGGTTTAAACCCACCGCCATGGTCAATCCCAGCGCAAGCTGCATGGGCACGATCGTGACGATGTAGAAGGCGGTGTTGCCGAACGCCTGCCAGAAGACGGGATCGCGCCACAGCTGTTGATAGTTCGCCAGCCCGGCGACGCCGCGAAAACCGGTCAGCCCCCAGGTGGAAAAGCTGATGCCGAGCGACATCAGCACGGCCAAGACGATGAAAATCAAAAAGCCCAGAAAGCTGGGCAAAATGAACAAATATCCTTCCCATTGCTGGTCCGGTCGCCAACGGAAAAGAGAACGGGACGGCGTGTGCAGAGTCATGGCAATCGGTGGAGCGTAGAGATGAAGAGCTTGAGAGCGTGAGAGCACGAGAGCATGAGCACGAGAGCATGAGCACGAGAGCATGAGCACGAGAGCATGAGCACGAGAGCATGAGCACGAGAGCATGAGCACGAGAGCATGAGAAAGGGATGAGAAGGGAGAAGAGAGCGGGCTTTTTCAGGCAAAGCTCGCTCTCTTCTTTCTCAGCCGCTCGGGCGCTTCACCTTTAATTTATTTCGGATATCCTCGCTCGGCCAGGAATTGATCGACCTGAGCGCAGATGTTGGCCAGGCCGGTCTCAACGTCGACCTCACCCGCCCAGATGAGGTCGAGGCCGGGGCCGATGATCGAGCCGCTCAGCTCGCCCCACTCTGGGAAGTAGCCGAAGCCGCCCACATCTGAAGCGCCGGCCTCGATGATGATCGCCTGCTTGTTGGCGGGCGGTTGGTCGGTCATAAATGCAGGAGAATTGGCCACCGACTGCAACGCCGGGAAGATCTCGCCGGCCTGCGTGTAAATGGTCTGACCGCCGCCGTCGCTCTGCAGCCACTGGATGAACGTCCACGCTGCGTCCTTGCTGTCGCTGGCGCTGCTCATCACCCAGGCCGCGCCGCCGGCGCCGTTCCAACGCTTGCCGCCTGCGGGGATGGGCGCAGGCGCCACGTCGTAATTCATGCCCGCCGCGTTAAAAGCTGAGACGCGGCTGGTGTTCTGCAAGATCATCGCCGCCTGCCCGCTCATGAAGACCGCCGCATCGCCGCCCGCCTGATTCAGATCGGCCGGGCGCATGGCGTAGCCGTTATTCATCAGGTCGGCGAAGAACTGGATGCCTCCCACCGACGCCGGCTCGGTCAACAGACATTTGGAGGGATTGACGTAGTCATCGAAGATGGCGCCGCCGTTCTGGTTGACCCATTTGGGCCACTTGCCGCCCTCCGCCGCCAGCGCATAGACGGTCGTCATGCCGTTGGCGTCCTTCTGCGTCAGTTTCTCAGCCGCAGCCAGGAAGTCGTCCCACGTCCAGTCTTCGGCGGGATAGGGGACGCCGGCGGCGTCGAACATGTCCTTGTTGTAGTAGATGATGTTGACCTCGATGTCGCGCGGCAGCCCGTAGACGCTGCCCTGATATTTGGCCGACTCCAGCAGCCCCGGCCAGTAGTCGTTCAGGTCATAGCCGGACGCCTCGATGTAAGGGTCGAGGTTTTCCAGCACGCCCTCGGCGGCGTAGCGCGGGGTCGGCCACAGGAAGGCGACGTCCGGGATCACCTTCGGATCGCCGCTGGCCCATAGCGCCTGAATCTTGGTGAAATAGTCGTTCCAGGGTTGATGCCAGATGTCAATCTTGATCTCGGGGTGCTCTTCCATGAAGGCGGCGGCGACGCGCTCATGCGAGGCTTTCTCCTCCGGGCTGCCCCAGAAGGCCCACGTGATGGTCACGGCTTCTCCGGCGGCGGGCGCGCCTGGGGCAGCCGCCTGCGGAGCGACGCCTGCGCAGGCCGACAACGAAACTGCAAACACAAGCAAAATCAGGCCAATCCCTATTTTCCCTTTGAGCTGCATAAGGCACTCCTCCTTCGCTCAATCCATCGGTTTTTGTGTTAGATTTTGAGGTGTGCAATGGGTTGCGAGACCATTGCGAAGGCGAGATCGAGTTCGATCATAGCACGGTCAAGAGGGAGCAGCAAATACTTTTTGAAAGGTGTTCAAGAGATGATCAAGGCTGTAATTTTCGATGTCGGCGGCGTGCTGGTGCGCACCGAAGACCCTGCCCCGCGCCGGGCGCTGGAGGTCGAACTCGGCTTGCAACCCGGGGAAGCCGAATTCCTGGTCTACAACAGCGAGATGGGGCAAAGGGCGCAGCGCGGTGAGATTACGGCGCAGCAATTGTGGCGTTGGGTTCAGGAGCGCCTTCACCTCGACGACGCCGGGGTCGCCGCGTTTCGCCGTCAGTTCTGGGGCGGCGATCGCCTGAACACGTCCCTGTTGGCGCTGGTGCGGTCGTTGCGTCCGTCCTATCAGATGGCAATCATCTCCAACGCCATGGACGATCTGCTGCCGACGCTCACCGAAGTTTATCCAATGGGGGACGCCTTCGACCTGATCGTCGGCTCCGCCTATGAAGGAGTGATGAAGCCGGCGCCGGAGATCTTTCTGCGCACGCTGGAGCGCCTGGGACGGCGACCGGCGGAGGCGATTTTTATCGACGATTTTATGCACAACGTCGAAGGCGCCCAAGCGGTGGGCATGATCGCCATTCACTATACGCCCGATTTGGACGTCGCCGCAGCGTTGGCCGCGCATGGCGTCGTCCCGGGCCGTTAGGCCCGTGCAGGATGGTGCGCAAGCGTCTCCTCGTACACAGCGGCGATGCGCTCGGCGATGATCGCCCAGTCGTAGTCGCGGGCGTAATGCACAGCGTTGCGCGAAAGGCGCTCGCGCAACAGTCGATCGTTGAGCAGATCGGCGATGCGGTGCGCCAGCGCCTGCGCATCGCGCCGCGGCACCAGAAAACCGTTGTAGCCATCGCACACCACGTAGGCCAGCCCGCCCACCTCCGAGGCGATCACCGGCGTTCCCATCGCCATCGCCTCCAGCGCCACCATGCCAAAACTCTCGTAATGCGACGGCATCACAACCATTTCTGCGGCGGCGTAGTAATAGGGCAATATATTTTGATCCCGCGCGCCGGCGAACGCCACCAGATCGTCCAGCCCCAGCTCCAGGCTCATCCGTTGCAGCCGCTCCATTTCCTCGTCGAGCGTGTCGGCCCAGGGGTTGCCGCCGATGATCGTCACACAGGTCTCAGAAAGGTCGGCGATGCGCCGCTCCTTGAGCAGCGCGATCGCCTCCAGCAGCGTGTCGATGCCTTTGAGCGGCTCGATGCGGCCGGCGAAGAGGATGTTCTTACGTTGCGGCGGGATGCCGATCATCTGCTTGGCCTGAAGCTGGGGAATCGGGTGAAAGTGCGCCAGGTCCACGCCGGGCGGCGCAACGACGATCTTTTCCCGCGCTGCGCCGTACAGTCGCACCAGTTGCTCCACCTCCGCAGGCGTAGGGGCGATGATGCGATCGGCGATTCGAACCACCTGCGTTTCGCCGTCGAGTCGACTCTGCGAGGCGCGCTCGCTCGGGTCGCGGGCGATCTGGTTCTTCATATGGCCGAGGGTGTGAAACATCTGCACGATCGGCGTCCCGCCCCAGGCCCTGGATAGCGCCTCCGCTGCGACGCCAGAAAGCCAGTAGTGGCTGTGAAGGACGTCGTAGCGCAACCCTTCTCGCTCCGCAAAGTCGAGAATATTGGCGACGAATTCGTCGAGATAGCGCTCGGTTTCGCTGACCGGGATCGGACGCTCCGGCCCGGCGGGAACATGCATGACCCGCGCGCCAGGGCCAAGATCATGCACGACGCGCGGGGCACAGTCGTCCTGCGAGCGCGTGAAGACGTCGACGGTGATCCCCTTCTTTGCAAGGGCGCGGCTGAGGTCGCGCACATAGACGTTCATGCCGCCGGTCTTCTTGCCGCCCAACATCGCCAGCGGGCAGGTGTGATAACTGAGCATCGCCACGCGCAAAGGCTCGGCGGGAGCTGTGCGGTTCGTGAGGCGTGTTGTTTCCATCGCGACGCTTTTTCTTTGCAGGATAGAAGCCTTGCTCTGATAATTTGACCTTTATTGTAGAAACAAAACGTTGGATTCTCTGTAATTTCATCGACGCAAGCAGCCATGACCGAACTTGCCAGCTTCTACGACGCCATCTACCTTTCGCCCCATCTCGACGACGCCGCTCTCTCCTGCGGCGGACAGATTGCACAACGCACGCGCAGCGGCCAGCGCGTCTTGATCGTCACCGTCATGGCGGGCGATCCGCAGCAGGACGTGGAAAACGAGTACATCCGCAGCCTGCACGAACGCTGGGCGCTGGGGCGCGACGCCGCCGCCCAACGCCGCAACGAAGACATCGCCGCCTGCGCCGTCCTGGGCGCCGACTTCTTGCACTGGCCGCTGCCCGACTGCATCTATCGCCTCCACCCTGTCGATGGCCGACCGCTCTACATCTCGGACAATGACATTTTCGGCGATGTGCATCCGGCTGAACAGCCGTTTGTGGAGCAGATCGCCGCCTGGCTAAAGACGTTGCCGGCGCACGGGCGCTGTTATGCGCCTCTCACGGTCGGTCATCACGTCGATCATCTGCTGGTGACGGAGGCGGCGCAGCGCGCCTTCGGCGCTGCACTCTACTTCTATGAAGACTACCCCTACGCGCAACAGCCGGGCAAGCTCTCCGCGGTGCTCGACGCGGCGCCGACGCAGTGGACGCCGACCGTCGTCTCGCTCACAGAGGTCGACCTCGCAGCAAAGATCGAGGCGATCCTGGCGTTCCGCTCGCAACTGAGCACCTTCTTCACCGATCGCGCCGACCTGGAGCGCCAGGTGAGGGGCTATGCAGCGTCGGTGGGAGGGGAGCGACTCTGGCGCAAGCACCAGGGGTGAAAGGCGTCGATCAAACGCATGGATTGCGTAGGTCGCATGTTTTATGTGCGCAACGACTTTTGCACATGGTCTGTGATAAAGTTTGCGCGTATTCTCTGTGTGGCGATTCACTCGCCCGCAATCTTGTCAGGCCACAGTCAAAGCAGGAGAAAGCGCTGTGTCTTCACCAGAACTGCTTGATGCTTCGCTCGAGTCGATGGCCGGGGCCGAACCGGAGCCGGCGCTCAGCCGTCGTTCGCTGTTGCAGAAGAGCGCGGCCATCGCTGCAACAGCTGCAGTGGCGCTTCGACCGGCGACCGCCAGCGCCCAGGAGGCGCCGCCTGCCCCGGCGATGCGCACGCCCTCCAGGCGTTCCGCTGCAAGCGTAGACGCGACGCCTCCCTCCCCCGAAATCATTGCGCTCAATCGCATGGCGTTTGGCCCCCGGCCGGGCGATCTGGACGCCCTGATGGCGTTGGGAAGCAACAGCGAAGAACGGCTGCGCGCCTTCGTCGATCAACAGCTTGCGCCGGAGACAATTGACGACAGCCAGTGCGAATCGATCCTCGCCGCCCAGGGCTTCACGACGCTTCACAAGTCCCGTCAGCAACTGTGGACGGATCACGCCATCGGGGACGCGCCTTGGAGTGAGCGGATGAAGCCCTTGGAGGAGACGATCCGGGCCACCTTCATTCGCGCCATCTACAGCAAACGTCAGTTGGTCGAGGTGCTGGCCGATTTTTGGCACAACCATTTCAACGTGTACGCATGGGATCGCTGGGCCGCCAGCACCTGGGTGCACTACGACCGCGACGTAATCCGCGGCCACCTGCTCGGCAACTTTCGCCAGATGCTCGGCGCCGTCGCCAAAAGTCCGGCCATGCTCTACTACCTCGACAACATCTCCAACACCAGCGCCGGGCCGAACGAAAATTATGCACGCGAGCTCTTTGAACTGCATACGCTCGGCGCCGAAAACTACTTCGGCGTCGCCTCGATCGTCGGCCCGGACGGCGGCTACCACCACCCTGCGCCGAAAGACGCCAACGGCGTGGCGTTGATGTACATCGACGAAGACGTCTACGCCGCCACCCAATGCTTCACCGGCTGGCGCATCGACCAGGCGACGGGCAATTTTCGTTTCGACGACGCCGTGCACGCCAAGTACTCGAAAATTGTGCTGGCCAAGGCGACGCCGAGCGGCGCCGGCGTGCAGGACGGCGAATTTGTGCTCGACCTGCTCGCCAATCATCCGGGGACGGCGCGTTATATCTGCCGAAAACTTTGCCGACGCCTCATCAGCGACAACCCGCCGGAAACGGTCGTCCAGGCGGCGGCGGACGTCTTCTACGCCAGGCGCAACGCGCCGGATCAGCTCAAGCAAGTGGTGCGCACCATCTTGCTCTCGCCAGAGTTCCGCTCAACGTGGGGCGAGAAGATCAAACGCCCCTTCGAGTATGTCGTGAGCCTGCTGCGCGCCGCCAACGCCAACTTCGCCTGGAGCAACGACTTCCGCTGGCGATACGAACCGCTCGGTCAGGCGCTCTTCAGCTGGCCTCCTCCCGACGGCTATCCCGACACCAAAGAGCGCTGGACGGGCACCATGACCATCCTGCAACGCTGGCGCATCTGCAACTGGCTGATGGACGGCTGGAAGATCGGCGGTGAAGGGGAAGACAAAAACAATCTTCGCATCGACTGCGTCGTTCAGACGCCCGCCAATGTCCGAAGACCCACAGCCTTGGTCGACTTTTGGTCGCGCCGCATCCTCGGTCGCCTGCTTCCGACGGAAGAGCGCCAGCCGATCGTGGAGTTCATGGCCGCCGGCCGCAATCCTGACCAGGACCTGCCCGCCGACCAGATCGCAGAGCGTCTGCGCTTCATGGTGGGCCTGATCTTTATGTCACCTTCGTTCCAGTGGCGGTGAACGCGCCGTTTCAAACAAGGAGAACCAGCGCCCATGTTCAAACCAACGCGACGCGGCTTTCTGGTCGGTTGCTCTGCGGCGATCGCCGCCTGGGGCAGCGGGCTGAGTTTTACGGCCTTCGGCAGCGCCGAAGCCGAACCCAATCAAAACATCATCGTGGTGATTTTCCTGCGTGGGGGCATCGACGGGCTCAGCGTCGTCTTCCCGATCGACGGAGCCGACCGCGGATATTATCAGTCCAAACGACCATCGTTGGCCATCCCGACCAGCGGAGACAACGCCGCCCGTCTCCTCAACGACCGCTTTGGCCTGCATCCCGGCGCAGCCGCCCTGCATGAGCTCTACCAGGATGGCAAACTGGCGATCGTCCACGCCACCGGCCTGACCAGCGACACGCGCAGCCATTTCGACGCCATGCAGTACATGGAGCTAGGCACCCCGAACAGCAAGAGCATCGGCACCGGCTGGCTGACCCGTCATCTGCAATCCGCCGAAAGTCTGCCCGCCGAAATCGTCATGCCGGCGGTGGCGGTCGGCAATCTGCAGCCCACCTCGCTCTTCGGCAGCCGCGAGAGCGTGGGCATGACCACGCCCAACGACTTCAGCTTCGGCGGGCACTGGCGCTACGGCGAATGGCAGCGCTCCGCCATGCGCAAAATGTACAGCGGCGCCTCCTCCTGGCTGCATCAGGCGGGCTTGCAGACGCTCGACGCCATCGACGTGATCGAAAGGGCCAATCCGCAAAGTTACACGCCGGGCAACGGCGCCGTCTACCCGAACACCGGCTTTGGCCGCAGCTTGCAGACGGTGGCCCAGGTGATCCGCCTCCAGTTGGGCCTGCGCGTGGCGACGCTCGACCTCGGCGGATGGGACACGCACGAGTATCAGGGCGACGCCGGCGGCGGCTATTTCCGCTCGAAGCTGGAAGAGTTGAGCAACGGCATCGCCGCCTTCCTGCTCGATCTCAGCAACGACAACGGCGTCGATCACACAAAACGCATCACGGTCGTCGTGATGAGCGAATTCGGCCGCACCTTCCAGGAGAACGGCAGCCGCGGCACCGACCACGGACACGGCAACATCATGCTGGTGGCGGGCGGCGCCGTCAACGGCGGCCAGGTCTTCGGTGAATGGCCCGGCCTGGCGACGGATCAACTGTACGATCGTCGCGATCTCGCCATCACGACCGATTACCGCCGCGTGCTCAGCGAAATCCTGATCCGACGGCTCGGCAACCCGAAACTGGGCGCAGTGTTCCCAGGCTACACCGGCTATGAGCCGTTGGGCGTGGTGCAGGGCGCAGACCTCGAGGTCGATTACGGCTCTTCGACGCCCACGCCTTCCCCGACGCCGGGACAGTCGCCAAGCAACCGCATCTACCTCCCCACGGTGCAGCGATAATCGCAACTACTTCTCATCAAGGCGCGTCGCGCCAGAGGCGGGAACCACATCTGCGTAAGTCATCGCCCCTGGCGCGACGATTTCGTTCGCCATTGGCGCATACATGCCTACGGCGTGACTTACCAGAACGTGCGCAAGAGTTCGATCACGCGCGCAGCGGCGGGCGTCCGCGCATCGACCGGCTCGAAGTGGCCGGTATTATCCAGCGGCGCCAGCCGGGCGTCATCTCCGGCGTGCACGGCAAATTGCACATACGCCTCAACCAGGTCGATGGGGACAATGGCGTCGTTGCGCCCGTGGAGGTGAATGTGAGGAACGCCGAGCGGGGTCAACGCAGCGGGCGACGCCTGGGCGTAGCGTTCGGGAACTTCTTTGGGATCGCCGCCCAGCAGCTCGATGATGGCGTCGTCGCACACTGCGCGTTCGGCAGCCGCAGCCAGGTCTGGAATGCCGGCGATCGAGAGCGCGCCGCGCAGGGGCAATGGATCGGACGCGAAGAGCGGACTGTGACGTGGCAGGCGTGCACGTCCGGCCAGCCAGAGCGCTAAGTGTCCACCGGCCGAATGACCGGCTGCAATCACGCGATGCAGGTCAAGCGCATGAACGTCCGCCAGCGTGCGCAGAAAGTCGAGCGCGGCGCCGACGTCCTGAAACGTCGTCGGCCAGCCGCCGCCTTCGCCCAACCGACGATACTCGATATTCCACACCGCGATTCCATGCGCTGCAATCGCCTGCGCCAGCTGTCCGAGCGGTGCGAGGCCGAATTCCGCCTGCCAACACCCCCCGTGGATCAGCGTCACGACCGGGTGCGGCCCCGGCGACGATGGGAGATAGAGGTCGCCGAACTGGCCGGCGTGGGGTCCATAAAACCATCGGCGGCTGGCCGGAACGACAGGCAGCCGCCGATAGGCTTCAACTGTGAGCGGTGAGCGAGCGTCCACGTCTTCCACTCTCGCCGATCGCCGAACGATTCGTCACTTCGCCGCCATGCGTTGCGGCGCGCCTTGCGCCTGGTCGCTCTTCATGTGGCAGTTCTTGTATTTCTTGCCGCTGCCGCACCAGCAAGGGTCATTGCGGCCGAGCTGCTGTCCGCTTTTGCGCACCGTTTGAGGTTTGCCGTCGCCGCCGTCGCGATTGGTGCGAATGTTGCGTGCAATCGGGGCAAAGAGCGGCGTCTGCTGCGCTTGCGCCTGCGGCTGCAACGCCAGGGAGAACACGGCGCGCACCGTGTCGCTGCGAATGGCGTCGATCATCTCGCTGTACATTTCAAACGCCTCGCGCTTGTACGCCACCACCGGGTCCTGTTGCGCCAGCGCGCGCAGCCCGATGCCCTCGCGCAGGCGGTCGAGGTCGGTCAGATGGCGCACCCAGCGACTGTCCACCGCCATCAGCATCAACTGTTTTTCGGCGCCGCGCATCAGCTCTTCGCCGATCTCTTTTTCCTTGGCCTCATACGCCTGCAAGGCGAGGGCGATGGCGTCCGCCTCGATCTCGCTGCGTTTCTTGTTTTCCCAGCGCGCGGGCGAGAAGTCGGGCGGGAGGTGATGGACAAGGGCGCGCAACGCCTGCGCCAGCTCCTCCAACTCCCACTCGTCTTCCAGATCGGCGGCGGTGTACTGCGCCACCATCTGGCGCACCTCGTTGGCGATCATGTCTTCGATCGTCAGGCGCAACGAAGGCTCGGTGAGGATGCGCCGGCGCTGTTCATAGATGCGGTTGCGCTGTTCGTTGACCACTTCGTCGTAGCGGAGCACGTGCTTGCGGATGTCGAAGTTGTAGCCTTCGACCTTGGTCTGGGCGTTCTCGATCGCCTTGTTGACCAACCCCGCCTCGATCGGCACGTCATCCTCGACGCCGAGCCGCGCCATGATGCCGGCGATGCGCTCGCCGCCGAACTTGCGCATGAGCTCGTCTTCCAGGCTCAGATAGAAGCGGCTGGAGCCGGGGTCGCCGAGACGGCCGGCGCGGCCGCGCAGCTGGTTGTCGATGCGTCGCGCCTCGTGGCGTTCGGTGCCGATCACATGCAGCCCACCCAATTGGCGCACAAGCTCGCGATCGCGTTCGACGGCGCGCCACTGCTCGGTGAGCACCTGCGCCCACCGGTCGCTGTAGATCGTCGTAGGATCTTGCCCGCGTTTGAGCATGTCGACGGCGCGGTTCCACTCACTCTGGCGAATGGTGGAGAGATCGAACTGCTCCTTGCGCAGTTGCTCGCGCGCCAATCCTTCGGCGTTGCCGCCCAAAAGGATGTCGACGCCGCGGCCGGCCATGTTGGTGGCGATGGTGACGGCGCCTGGCCGCCCGGCCTGGGCGATGATCGTGGCCTCGCGCTCGTGGTTCTTGGCGTTGAGCACCTCATGCGGGATGCCGCTGCGCTTGAGCAGATTGCTCACGTATTCGCTGGTCTCGATCGCCACCGTGCCGACCAGCACCGGCCTGCCCTGGCGGTGCTTTTCCTTGATGTCTTCCAGCACCGCCTTGAACTTGGCCTCTTGCGTCCGGTAGACCAGGTCGTCGAGGTCCTGGCGGATCACCGGCTTGTAGGTGGGGATTTGCACCACTTCGAGGTCGTAGATGCGCTGGAACTCTTCCTCTTCGGTCTTGGCGGTGCCGGTCATACCCGCCAGTTTGTTGTACATGCGGAAGTAATTTTGGAAGGTGATCGTGGCCAGCGTCATCGACTCTTTCTGCACCTTGACGCCCTCTTTGGCCTCAATCGCCTGGTGCAGGCCCTCGGCGTAGCGCCGGCCTTCCATCAAGCGGCCCGTGAATTCATCGACGATGATCACCTCGTTGCCGCGCACGATGTAGTCGCGGTCGCGATGGTAGAGGGCCACGGCGCGCAGCGCGTTGTCGAGATAAGGCAACATCTCAAAGTGCTCAGGGTCGTAGAGATTGTCGATCCCGAGCGTGCGTTCGACGTAGGCGATGCCTTCCTCGGTCAGCGTCGCCGTCATCTCCTTTTCGTTGACGACGTAGTGCTTCCCCGGCGTCAGGCGCTTGGCGAGATTGGCGAACTGCACGTAGTAGTCGGAGCTTTCTCGCGCCTCGCCGGAGATGATCAGCGGCGTGCGCGCCTCGTCGATCAGGATATTGTCCACCTCATCGACGATGGCGTAATGCAGCTCGCGTTGCACCACCTGGCTGATGTCGCGCACCATGTTGTCGCGCAGGTAGTCGAAGCCGAACTCGTTGTTGGTGCCGTAGGTGATGTCGGCGAGATAGGCCTCGCGCCGCGTGATCGGCTTCAGATACTGGAAGCGGTCGTCGGCGTTGGGAAACTCCGGATCGAAGAGAAAGCTGGCCTGGTCGGGATGGCCGGCGCTGTTTTGGATGACCGCTGCGCTCAGGCCCAGCATGTGATAGATCGGCCCCATGAGCTGAAGGCCGACTTTCGACAGATAGTCGTTGGGCGTGACCAGGTGCACGCCGTGGCCGGTCAAGGCGTTCAGATAAAGCGGCAGCGTGGCGACCAGCGTCTTGCCTTCGCCGGTCTTCATCTCGGCGATGCGGCCGCTGTGCAGCACCATGCCGCCGAGCAGTTGCACATCGTAATGGCGCAGGCCGGTTGTGCGCTTGCTGGCCTCGCGCACGGCGGCGAACGCTTCGGGCAGAATCTCCCAGAGGATTTTCTCCTCTTCCTTGCGCAGCTCCTTTTTCAGGCGCTCGACTTCCACGCGGGCGAATTTCTGGTTTTCCGTGCCCAACACGGCCAGATATTCTTGCTCGGCCTCGGCCAGCGCCTCGCGAATTTCCGCCGTAGCTTCGGCGATGCGCTCCTTAAAGCGCTGCGTCATAGCGCGCAGCTCTTCGGCGCTCTTGCGCTCGAATTCTTTTTCCAGGCCGTTGATCCGCTCGACGATCGGACGATACTTTTTGAGCGCCTTCTCGTTTGGATCGCCGGTGATTGTGTAATAAAGTTTTTTGAACATGTGAGAACACCTTTAACCATCGACTGCCCGTGGTCGGCGCAACTTGTAGGTCAGCGCAGAGGACCGGCAGTCGTTTTTCTGCAACGCGCGCCGTCCTGGCAAGACGGCGTTTTTCCCAGCAAATATGTATTGTACCATGCGCAGCGTCACGGTCAATGTAAGCACGATGCAGATGCCGGGGCGCGCCTTGGAGCGCTGGCCGCAACCAAAGCATTTCGGAAGACCCGGGCGTCGATCTGCATGTTCTTTGATGCAAGACGACTCTGGAGCCTGCTTCGTTCCTCGCCCTCTTTGCGTCGGCGTCTGTGGTATACTTGCGAGCGGATTGCGCGTGCATCCGCCCATCATCCAAAGCTTGAACACTCTATGAAGTTTGACGCTTACCTGCTCACAGGCGATCTGCGCCAGATGCCTACGCTGGCCGCCGCCATCGAAGCCGCCGGCTTCCACGGCGTGTGGACGGCGGAAACCGCCCACAATCCCTTTCTGCCGCTGGTGTTGGCGGCGGAGCACACCCGGCGCATTTCGTTAGGCACGGCAATCGCCGTGGCCTTTGCGCGCTCGCCGACGACGCTGGCGCACATCGCCTGGGATTTGCAGCGCTACAGCCAGGGGCGTTTCCTGCTCGGGCTGGGGACGCAGGTGAAAGCCCACGTCGTCCTGCGCTACGGCATGCGCTGGGAAAAGCCTGTGCGCCAGATGCGGGAGACGATCGAGGCGATCCGGGCCGTTTGGGAAAGCTGGCGCAAGGGCGGAACGTCGCTCAACTACCGGGGGGAGTTTTACACGCTGCGGCTGATGACGCCCTTCTTCGCCGAGCCGCCGCTGGAGCATCCGGACCCGCCGATTTACATCTCGGCAGTGAACGAGCAGATGCTCCGTCTGGCGGGCGGCCTGTGCGAGGGGGTGCACATTCACCCCTTTCATTCGGTGAAATATCTGCGCGAGTACGCCTGGCCGCATCTGCGCGAGGGAATGCGCAGCGCAGGGCGTTCGCGCCTCCATTTCACGGCGGTGGCGGCTGTGTTTGTCATCCCGACCGACGGCGAAAAGCCTGCCAGCGTCTATGAGCGCTCGGTGCGCGAACAGATTGCCTTTTACATGAGCACGCCCGCCTATCGCACGATCGTAGACCTGCACGGCTGGACGGCGACGGCGGAGCAGCTCAGCCTTATGGCTCGGCAAGGGGCATGGCAGGCGATGGGCGAGCGGATCACCGATGAAATGCTCGACGCCTTCGCCGTCACAGGAAGCTGGGCGGCCTTGCCCGGCTTCATTCAACAGCGTTACGCCGGTCGCCTGCTCGACCGCGTCGCCTACTATTTGCCCTACATTCCCGGCGAAGAGCAGGAAGGGTGGGCGGCGACGCTGCGAGGATTCCGGCGGGAGCCTGCGGAATGACGCTTTGCAGCGCTTCGTTAGCCTGTCCGGGACGTCGGGGCGGTCGAGGGCGTGCGGCTGAGAGCCGCACCTACGAACATTGAGGGGGGATTTTGCGTTCGGGTGGCAAACCGGTCGGCCTTGTTCGTGGCTTCGGGGCGGTCGAGGGTGTGCGGCTGAGAGCCGCACCTACGAAAATTGAAGGGTGATTTTGTCGAAAGCCTT
>Ga0209721_1000231_pt1 | contig 55626 bp, 65 predicted proteins | sample TshhotsprinmetaG_FD_184139 | JGI IMG/M metagenome (GOLD analysis project Ga0209721, IMG submission 184139) | Hot spring microbial communities from South Africa to study Microbial Dark Matter (Phase II) - Tshipise hot spring metaG (SPAdes)... | ecosystem: Environmental > Aquatic > Thermal springs...
GTTACAACGAGCGTAAACCCCGCCCCACCCGCCAAAAATGCCTGCGCGATCGCACCCCACCCCACACAAAACCCAACCCGAAGCCAGTCCAGCACAGCACGGAAACACTTTCACCAAATAACCCATTATGTTTTGCGCAAAATGCTATAATGCCTTTGTCGAGCATTTCGACAGCGCACTTTGAAAGCCAGCTTTTGCGATGAATAAGGCAAACCCACGCCACAAAAAATCTAAAAGTGTGGGAAAGTAAGCCCTCATCGCAAAAAACGCACTTTTTACCCCAGTTATCCACAGGGGGGCTGTGGATAACTCCAGTTTCTCATAAATACCCCCTCCAGCACCCCTGTACAGCACGGTGTTTAACGGGGTATGCTGTTGCAAACAAAAAGCCCCGTAAGGGGATTGAAACCGTTGGCCCCTTACCGAAGCCGAAGGCTGGCGCGGCAAGGTCAGGTTGCAAACAAAAAGCCCCGTAAGGGGATTGAAACGGCAATAACACCCGTGGCTACCGCCAGTCCGTCATGCGCCTTGTTGCAAACAAAAAGCCCCGTAAGGGGATTGAAACCCACCACCACCCGCTCCAGGGATGGGGGCTCGAGGACACGGAGTTGCAAACAAAAAGCCCCGTAAGGGGATTGAAACTAAGATCGATCTCCAGCATCTCTACCTCCTGTGATTGAGAGTTGCAAACAAAAAGCCCCGTAAGGGGATTGAAACCCATCTAATTTTAGTTCTCTCGAAATTATTGCAACAGTTATGTTGCAAACAAAAAGCCCCGTAAGGGGATTGAAACTCGACCCAAGGCAGGTGGGCCAGCCTCACCGCACTCTCGTGGGTTGCAAACAAAAAGCCCCGTAAGGGGATTGAAACTAGATTTTATATTGCGCACACTCATGTTATGCATACTCGTTGCAAACAAAAAGCCCCGTAAGGGGATTGAAACTCCTCCAACCGCGACATTGACTCGTGAGGAGGTGGCAGCAGTTGCAAACAAAAAGCCCCGTAAGGGGATTGAAACTTTTGTGAAAATCCCTCTATATACGCCATTATATTCAGTATGTTGCAAACAAAAAGCCCCGTAAGGGGATTGAAACTAGATTTTATATTGCGCACACTCATGTTATGCATACTCGTTGCAAACAAAAAGCCCCGTAAGGGGATTGAAACCAGGGTCGGCTTATTGAGTTGCCAAACGGCGTAATCGTGTTGCAAACAAAAAGCCCCGTAAGGGGATTGAAACTTGTCAGCTCAAGCAGCTCGTTAGGCAGTAGCGGCGGACATTGTGTTGCAAACAAAAAGCCCCGTAAGGGGATTGAAACCTTTAATGTCGGCATATGCTACCTTGATTGATGACTACAATAAGAGACGGGAGGTGCTTGGCCGACCGCACGTCCCCGCCATGCCCAGCAAAAGCACGAGCGAGCGAATGTATCGGTGATCAGAATGACAATCAGAAATGATCTGGATTACATATCTATGGTTGATCGTTGGGTGCTTATGACTCACATCCTCGAGATAATGCGTACGAAGGCTGGCTGCACACCCACTGCAGCTCAGAAAAATCAGATAGAGAAGATGCAAAGGTTTATTGAGCACTTGGAAGATGCGATAGCAGCTTACCGCAAGGAGCGTGGTAGGGCTCCTTCTTAATAGCCAGCGGACCTGGGACGGCCTGATTGCCCCGGTTCTTTTGAGGAGCGTTGGTTGCAAACAAAAAGCCCCGCAAGGGGATTAGAGTCACCCCCTAAATGGCTGCCCTGGAAAGCTCGGTGGCTGTTTGGGGGTTTGGTTTTATTACCAAAAAGCTTCTAAAAAATGAAGTACGCTTTTAAAAATGGGAAAATTGGTTCAGAAGTACAACCCCTACACGAATAAATTCGAGATGGTTCCAGAAGACTGGGTTTTGCGGTACAACCCCTTCCAAAACCGCCACGAGTTTGCCCCAGCGGGCAGCGGGTTCTCGTATCTGCCAACCAACGGTGAGTTTTCGGCTATTCCTGCGCCGCCGAAATACAACCCGCACCAGGAGACCTTTTCTCCCGGCAAGAGGGACTGGGAGCTGGTGTACAACCCGCTCGAGGGCGAGTTTGAAATACGGCCAACAAAAAAGGACGACCCCGAGTGGTGAAGTGCTGTTTGGGGCGTTTGTCCAGCAAAACCCGGCTTTGTGCGCGGCGGAGGTTGTGAGGGGGGTGGGGGTGCGCTACACTGGGTTGCAGGAGGAACCAACATGGGCATTCTCGACCGCCTTTCCCGCCTGATTCGGGCCAATATCAACGATCTGATTAAACGGGCCGAAGACCCGGAAAAAATCATCGAGCAGGCCCTGGAGGATATGCGCTCCACGCTGCGCGAGGCCCGGATGGAGGTGGCCGAGGCCATGGCCGAGCTGAAGAAGCTCGAGCGCGAGCAGCAAAGCTACGCCGAGCAGGCGCGGGCCTGGGAGCAAAAAGCCGCCGAGGCCCTCAAGGGCGGGCGTGAAGACCTGGCCCGTGAGGCCCTCAAGCGCAAACAGCAGGCCCAGGCCCTGGCCGATGGCTTTGCCCAGCAGGTGGCCCAGCAACAGACCCTGGTCAACCAGCTCACCACCCAGCTCAAGGCCCTGGAGGGCAAAATTCAGGAGTCCGAGGCCAAGAAAGCCCTGCTCATAGCCCGCAAGAAAGGCGTGGAGGCCGCCGAGACGGTGCGCAGGTTCGAGTCCAAGGTAGACGCCCACAGCGCGGTGGAGGCCTTCGAGGACATGGAACGCCGCATCGAGGCCATGGAGGACAAGCACGCGGCCCTTTCGGAGCTGGATAAAAGCGACGTGGAGAAGGAGCTGGAAAGCCTGGGCAGCAACAAGGCTGTCGAAGACGACCTGGCCCGCCTCAAGCGCGAGCTGGGGATGGCGTAGGGCGCTTTACATTCACCGATTGCGGATAGTTGAAAGCAGGCAGAACCCCCGAGCAAATCGGGGGTTATTGCTTTTGGACTAGCTAGAGTTGTGGGTGGTGGCTTCGGCTAAAGCTAAAGCCAAACCGGCTTTAGGTGAGAGTCCCAGCGGCGGGTAGCCCAGGGCCTGCGCGGCAGGGTCGCCCTCGAGGGCTACCAGCAGGGTGGGGTAGTGGGTGCTGTCCAGGTGGGGCTCGAGCACCGCCCGCGTGTAGGCCAGCTCCTCGTCGTCGAGCCACTGCACCGCACCAGCAAACCGCAGGGCCTGGCCCTCGTAGACCAGGATTTCTCGTAGCGTTTTCGGTATCGCCTGGTGGTACGACCAAGCTGCTTGATAGAGGTGCAGCCGGGTCTGCTGGCGGATGTACTCGGGGGAGGGCTTCTCGGAAGTCCAGCAAGGAATTGAGACCCAGCCGTAGCGGTGGGCGAGGGCCAGCTCCCGCTCGCTCAGCCCCCATAACCCTTTTTGGGTGGTGTAGCGGTGGGTCCAGCCGCCCCTGGCATCGTCCAGCACCGTGAGCGAAACCTTGAGCTGGGCCTGAACTGGGGGTAGCTGCTGGGCGGCTTCCTCCATTGCAGCCTGGGCCAGGGCCTCGGCCTGCAAGGCCAGCAGTTCCTGCACATAGGCCAGCGCGTGTTCTTTGGCCATGGGGTTGGCGGCAATCAGGGGCACCAGCTCCACATCGTCGCCCTGGGCGTTCAGTACCTTGGCGAGATAGGCCCGGAAGCGCGTGAGGTCTCGAGGCTTCCGATAGAGCTCCTCCAGGTGGTGCAGCAGGGGTACGTACTGCCAGGGCATACCTATAGCGTATCCTTAAGGCACCATGGCCGGTATTGCCCTGTTGGAGCTGATGCTCTTGTTGCTGGCGGTGGGGCTTTTGCTCTGGGTGTTTGGGGCCAGCCGGAACCTGCCGCCCGCGCAGGAAGAGCAGGCCCACCGGCTGGAGGCGGCCCTGGCCGAGATTGGACGGCTAGGGGGGCGGCTGCCCCATCTGCACGATGCGCTCAAGCCGGCCCAGCAGTACGGGCGAGACCTGCGTAAGCTGCTGCCGCAACTGGCCGAGCTCGAGCGCTTTTTAGCCAAGCCCAGCACCGAAGGCCCCACCCGCGACCGCCTGCTGGTGCGCCACCACGAGCTTTTGCAGGGCTTTGAGCGGGGTGTGGAGTACCTCGAGCGCCTGGGGGCCGAGCTGTTGCTGATCTCGGGTTCCGAAGAGCCCCCGGCCCTGGCCGAGCTGCCGCAGCTCTTAATCGAATTGCGCGAGATTTTACATCCACTAAGCCCCACCCGAGGGTAAATTGGGGCGATGCGACGAATCGCGCTGCTGCTACTGCTGCTGCTGGGGGCCTGCGCGCCCCGCGCCACCGAACCCCAGAGCAATACCGCCCTCATTCAGGGCCCGGTGGGCTTCTACCCCTCCCAGCCGGGGCTGGACTGGGTCTATCTCCCGCCTCGGGCTTCCCTGGGCGACCCGCCGGTGCGTTTATCGGTGCTGGGCCCCACCACCTTTGAGGGCCAGCCAGCCATCCGCTACCGCCTGAGCGGACGGGGCCTCGAGCGCTCCTACTACCGCCAGGTGGATGCCGCCGGGGTGCGGCTTTTGGGCATGGAAGACTTCGACCGGCTGCAGGTGACCCGCTACACCCCCCCCATCCAGGAATACCCCCCCCAGGCCAGCCTGGTGGTGGGGGCCCGCTGGGGCGGTCAGACCCGCGAGGTTATCGAGCTGCGCGCGGGTAACAACGTCACCCGGGTGAGCGACCGGGTGCTGGACTACACCTACACGGTGCTGGGTAAGTCCAACGTGACCGTACCGGCGGGCAGCTTCGAGGTGTTCCGCATCGCCTGGGAGGTGCGCGATCCCCGGAACCCCAACCTGCGCGAGGGCTTCGAGATCTGGTTTTACCCTGGGGTGGGCGAGATCTACAGCTCGGTGAACTTTGGCGAACAGGGCGGGCTCTCGCTGATTGACCGCAACTTCAAATAGGCCCCTTTGTTCCCTGGGGTACTGCAACCGACCCACGAACCCCTAAAGTTTAGAACAATGCGCGCGGCGGTCGGGTCATCGCCGGGTCGTTTTGGGAGGCGCCTGTGATATTGCAAAAGGTCAACCAGCCGCAAGACCTCAAAACCCTCACGCAAGAAGAGCTGCTGCAACTGGCCCAGGAACTGCGCAGTGAGATTATCCGGGTGTGCGCCCAGAACGGCGGCCACCTGGCTTCCTCGCTGGGGGCGGTGGAGCTGATTGTGGCCCTGCACCGGGTGTTTGACTCGCCCAGGGATCGCCTGTTGTTCGATGTGGGTCACCAGGCTTATGCCCACAAAATCCTGACCGGGCGCAAGGAGGTCTTCCACACCATCCGCCAGGAAGGGGGCATCTCGGGCTTTACCAAGGTCTCGGAGAGCGAGCACGACGCCATTACGGTGGGCCACGCCTCCACCTCGCTGGCCAACGCCCTGGGCATGGCTATTGCCCGCGATACCCTGGGCGAAAACTACCATGTGGTGGGCATCATCGGCGACGGGGCCCTGACCGGCGGGATGGCCCTGGCCGCGCTCAACGTGATTGGCGAGCGCAAGCCCAGGCTGCTGATGATTCTGAACGACAACGAGATGTCCATCTCCGAGAACGTGGGGGCCCTGAACCGCTACTTCAAGGAGTATCAGACCAAGAAATGGGTACAGGACACCCAGAAGTGGGGTAAGCAGGTCTTGGAGGGCATCTCACCCCGGCTCTTTAGCCTGGTAGACCGGGCCAAGGAGGCCGCCAAGCTGATGCTGCACCAGGAGAACCCCTTTTACGCCTGGGGCATCCGCTATGTGGGGCCGGTGGACGGGCACGACCTGCCGGGCCTGATTCACATCCTCGAGCAGATCAAAGAACTCGACGGCCCCACCCTGCTGCACATCGTGACCCAGAAAGGCAAGGGCTACGGGGTGGCCGAGGAAGACCCCATCTACTGGCACGGGCCGCCCGGCTTCAACCCCCAAAAACCCGAGAAGGTGAGCAAGGGTTACTCCTGGTCGGCGGCCTTTGGCGACGCGGTGACCGAGCTGGCCCATAAGGAGCCCCGGCTTTTCGTCATCACCCCGGCCATGCGCGAGGGTTCGGGGCTGGTGAAGTACTCCCAGACCCACCCCGAGCGCTACCTGGACACCGGCATCTGCGAGGATGTGGCGGCCACGGTGGCGGCGGGCATGGCCCTGCGGGGCCTCAAGCCGGTGCTGGCTATTTACTCGACCTTCATGCAGCGGGCCTACGACCAGATCATCCACGACATCGCCATCGAGAACCTGTCGGTGGTGTTTGCGGTGGATCGAGCCGGGATTGTGGGGGGCGACGGGGCTACCCACAACGGCGTTTTCGACATCGCCTACCTGCGCACCGTGCCCAACGTGCAGATTGCCGCCCCCAAGGATGCTCTGGAGCTTCGGGCCATGCTCAAGAAGGCCCTGGAGCTGGGCGGGCCCATCGCCATCCGCTACGCCCGCGACAACGTGGAAAAAGCCCCCGAGGGGGTCTGGCCCGAGATCGAGTGGGGCCGCTGGGAGGTGCTGAAGGAGGGCTCCAAGGCTTATATCCTGGCCTTTGGCAAGACCCTAAAGTATGCCCTCGAGGCCGCCCAGGATCACCCCGAGATTGGCGTCATCAACGCCCGCTTCCTCAAGCCGCTGGACAAGGGGATGCTGGAAGCGCTGGCCCTGGAGGGCTACAAGCTGGTGACCACCGAAGACCACCAGAAGATGGGGGGGTTTGGCAGCGCGGTGCTGGAAGCCCTTAATGAACTGGGCCTGAAACCCGATATCCGCGTGCTGGGCCTGCCGGATGTCTTCTTTGACCATGGCTCCATTCCCCGCATGCACCGCGAGGCCGGCATTGACGCTGCGGCCATCCGGGCAGCCCTGGCCGGGATGGGCCTCGAGGTCAAGACGGCCACCCGCCGGGTGTGAACCCCCTCATCCAGGCTTGCCCTGGCTTTGCTATCCTGAACTTGGTTGGGGAGTAGCTGACCGCAAACGCGGGTGTCGGGGCCGTCAGTACAGGGCTAAAACCCTCGGTCAAGACAAGTCGAAAAACTTCAGCGAGACCACCACGGCAAAAACCCGTGGTGGTTTTTGCATGGTGAAAGGAGCAGACAAGACGCGATGAAAAAAATCTTTTTCAAACTGCTGGCTCTGCTGGTTGGGAGACTGTTAGCCAGGCGCTTTGGTTATGGCCGGCCCTACTACCCGGCCCATTACGACCCCCACTACCGGGGCGGGTTTTTCAAGCCCTACAAGTACAAGAGGAAAAAGAGCTGGCGCAAGAAGCTATTGGACTGGCTGGACTAGCCCATGGCTTTATGCACCGGGTGGTAGGCTGGGCTGGATGAAAGTCTTTGCGCTGGCGGCCAACACCTACCTGCTGGACACACCGCAAGGCCCGCTGCTGGTGGACTCGGGGCTGCCGGGCCAGCGGCGCAGGCTCGAGCGCTATCTGGGTAGTGTGAAGCCTGCTGCCCTGCTGCTCACCCACCACCACCTCGACCACGTGGGCGGGGCCCAGATGCTCTGGGAGCGCTACGGGCTGCCCATCTATGCCCATCCGCTGGATATCCCCTTCATAAGCGGGGAAGCGCGCCGCCCACCTTTTCCGCCCATTCCCGGGCTGGGTGACTGGATTGCCAACAGCCCCCGGCCGGTACCCAAAGAGGCCCTGAGGCCCGTTGAAGAAGGCGCGGAAGTGATGGGCTGGCAGGTGGTGCACCTGCCCGGCCATACCCCCGGTCAGATTGGCCTGCTGCGTGAAGGGGTTTTGCTGGCTGCCGACGCGCTGCGGGTGGGTGTGAAAGGCCCCTGGGTTCCCCCGGCCATGGTCAACCACGACACCCAACAGGCCCGGCGCACGGTGGGGAAGATCGCCCGCCTCGAGGCCCAGAAGATCTACGTGGGGCACGGGCCGCCCACCACTGCCCTGGCGGTGCGCGCCCTGGCCGAAAAGCTGGGGGTCTGAGCGCTGCAAACTAGCGCTGCAAATCCCCCTTCTTCACCGGCAACCCCGCGGCCTGCCAGGCCGAAATTCCCCCGGCCAGGTTGTAGACCTCGAGGCCCTTCTCGGCCAGAAACTCGGCGGCCTGCTGGCTGCGGCTGCCGCTCTCGCAAAAGCAGATGATGGGCCGGTCTTTGGGCAGGCTTTCCCAGCGCCTGGCCAGCTCGGCCAGCGGCAGGCCCTGGGAGCCCGGTATTTTGCTTAGTTTGCGCTCGAGGGGGGTGCGCACGTCAATCAGGAGTGCCCCGGCCCTGAGCTTTTCCTGGGCTTCCAGCGCACTAATCCGGGGCACCCTTGGCCCCAGCCCCAGCAGATTTTTGAACCAACCCCACATACTTTTCAGTCTAGAGGTCAACCACCCTTGCGAAATATATCCCCTGGGGGTATACTGAACATACCGGTGGGGGTATATGTGGCCCCTCGCCAAAGGAGAAACCATGTTTTTAGACGAGAAAATTCAAGCCCAGGTGCGCGAGATGCTGGCCCCCATCCAAACCCCTGTGGAGGTGGTGGTCTTTACCACCGCGGGCCTCGAGCTGCCCGGCCAGGAAGTGGGGCTGCAGGACGAAACCCTGGGCCTGCTCAAGGAAGTGGTGGCCCTGAACCCCCACCTGAGCCTGGAGCAGCGCTCCATCCACTCCGACCCCGAGGCCCAGGCCTTGGGCCTGCGCTATGCGCCCACCATCCTGCTACGGGAAAAAGGCTCGAACCGCAACAACATCCGCTTTTTGGGGCTGCCGGCCGGCTACGAGTTCAGCACCCTGATCGAAACCTTGCTGATGCTGGGCACCGGCGAGAGCAAGCTGGGTGAAAAGTCGCAGGCCGATCTGCAAAAAGTTGCCTCGCCGGTGCGCATGCAGGCCTTCGTAACCCCCACCTGCCCCTACTGCCCGCAGGCCGTGCTGGCGACCTACAAGCTGGCCTACCACAACCCCAACATCATCGCCGAAGGGGTAGAGGCCAGCGAGTTCCCTCTGCTCTCGAGGCGCTACAACATCTCGGGGGTGCCCGATACCATCATCAGCGGCGCAACCCAGCAGCGCATTCTGGGTGGGCAGCCCGACCGGGTCTTCGTGGAGGCGGCCATTAAGGCCAGCGCTGGGGTGGTGGTATGAAGGCCATAGCCAGCCTGGTGGTTTTTCTGGTGGCCTCCGCGGGGCTGGCCCAGGGCTTCAAGGTCGTAACTGTGGACGACCTCTACCGCGCGCTGCCCGATCCCAAAACCTTCGTTATTGATGTGCGCACCCCGCAGGAGTATGCCCGGGGGCACGTTCCCGGAGCGGTTAACTGGCCCCTGCAACAGATCGAGCAATGGTGGAGCAAAGTCCCCAAGGATCGGGTGGTCTACGTCAAGTGTAACACCCAGAACCGCAGCAGGGTTGCCGTGCAGTACCTGCTCTCCAGGGGGTATCGGAATCTGAACCTGGTTACCGGGGGCATTCAGGCCTGGATGGCCCGCGGGTATCCCACCACCCGATAAAGGAGCTTTTGCCATGACCACCGTCCCTGAAGCACCCCCGAATCTTCGCTTTGACGTGCAGGATAAAACCCGGATCATCCACCGGCTGCGCCGCCTGGAAGGTCAGGTGCGCGGTCTGCAAAAGATGGTGGAGGAAGACCGGGAATGCCGGGAAATCCTCACCCTCCTGAGCGGGGTTAAGCGTGCACTGGACTCGGTGGGGGAGGAGATCCTGGAGGCCTACCTGGCCCGCTGCCAGGCTGGCCCAGGGCAGCCCCAACCCGCCCAGGTGATCGAGGTGGTGCGGCTTTTGCGGAAGTAATACCGTTTCCGCTTGAATCCTTCACTGTTGAACGCAGTCAGAGGTGAAGTATTCAAGCCGACCGAAGGGAGTAGAAAAGCATTTCGGTAGTATCGTTTAGGCTTGCCGAAGTGAACGATACTACCGAAATGCGTATAAGACCACCAACTGGCTAATCTTCTGCAAGCTGACTGGAGATCAGGGCAGGGTGAATTCGGTCGCGGCCCGCTTGTTTTGCTTTGTAGAGGGCCTGGTCGGCTTGCTCGAGCCAGCGCTGCACGGTGGCCATCGAGGGGGGGATTTCGCCGCCGGCCAGACCGGCCGAGATGCTTAGCTGCCAGGCGATGGGGCTGATCTGCAGGGCCCGCACCTCGCTCTGGATGCGCTCCAGCACCCGGTAGGCGTCCTCGAGGTCGGCCCCGAACAGCACCAGCGCAAACTCCTCTCCCCCCAATCGCACCGCCAGGTCGTCGCTCCGGCTGGCCTTGCGCAATACCTCGGCCAACTGTTTAAGCAGCTTGTCGCCGACCGGGTGGCCGTAGGTGTCGTTGACCTGTTTGAAGCGGTCGAGATCCAGCAGGGCCAGGGTGATGGGTTTGCTGCGCTCGCTCGCCAGGCGAATCAGGCGCTGCATCTGGCGCTCAAAACCCCGGCGGTTCAAAAGCCCGGTGAGCGGGTCGGTGTAGGCCTTGCTGCGCCATTCGTTGAGGGTCAGGGAGAGCCGCAGCCGCTCGGTGAGCAGGGGGGCCAGGGCTTCCAGCCTGCGGGTGTCTTTGGGTGCGCTGGAGAAGTAAAGCCGTCCCTCGGTGGGGGTGTCCAGGGCCAGCTCGAAGGTATAGACGTAAGGGCCGTTCTGCCCTGCCCGAATGGTTACGTCGGAGCGCACCTCGATCCCCACCAGGTTGCCGTACAGAGGTTGGAGCCCCTCCATCACGCTGTGCAGCACCCCTTGGGGCGTGAGGTTTTGGGTGGACTGGGCTTTGCTGGAGAGGCTCTCGAGCAGGTTGATCCAGAGCTCGAGCTGCCGCTCGGCTTTGATAATCCGCTGATAGACCCCCCAGCCCACGCCGCCCAGGGTGACCAGCACCACATAGCCCCATCCCACCAAGACCATGCTGTGGAACGGGTGCGCAACCTGGGAAGGCCATCCCAGCAGCACCAGGCTGCCCAGCAAGCCACCCAGCACAAACCCCAGCAAACCTTTGCCCAGGCGGGCCTCGGTGGCCTCGAGGTAGCCTCCCCAGCCGATCAGCACGAAGCCCAGGGCCCAGACCGGATACACAAACCCGCCGGGGGGCCAGCCCAGCGCCAGGGCCCAGCTACCCCCGGCCTTGAAGATCAGCCCCAGGCCCCAGATCAGGCGGCTTTCACCAGCCTGTCCGTGCAAAGCCGATTCTAGAAGGGGCAGGGCCAGCAGCACCGGTAGCAGGTCGGTTAGCCACACCATCTGAGAAGAGCGGTTTGGAAGAACAGACAGGGCAGTTACCAGGGCGGCCAGTGCAAAGGGTAGCAGGGCCAGGGTCAGGCGGGGGGGTTCGTACAGGGGCAGTTGGCGCAGGGTGGCGGCCCAGGTCAGCGCGGCGGCGAACAGCAGGACGCCAGAGGGTGTCAGCGGGGCCTCGAGGCCCCCCTGGCGCTCGAGGAGCCAGACCGCAGCCTGCACGCCCCAGAGCAGCGTTCCCAGACTGGCCCAGCGCCAGACCGGCTCGGCCCGGGCCGGCCAACAAAGCGCCAGACCAGAGGCAACAGCCAGCAACAAGAGCCCGACTTCGGGGTGTACTCCCATCACCTTCATGAAAGTAGCATTGACATGGAAGGAAGTATCCGAAAAATGCACATTACTACGTTAATTTTGTTCGAATTTCCCGTTAACTGAAGCGGGCTTTCTTAATCTCGTGGGTTCACGGGCCAACCCAACCCGATAAATTCGGGCTATGTTCAAGGTGGTGCTTTACCAACCCGAAATTCCCCAGAACGCCGGCAACATCGCCCGTACCTGCGCGGCCACCGGGGCCGAGCTGCACCTGATTCGCCCGCTGGGCTTCCAGTGGAACAGCGCCAAACTGCGGCGGGCCGGGCTGGATTACTGGCCCGAGGTAGATTACGTTTTGCACGACTCCTGGAGGGCTTTCCTGGAAACCCTGCCCCCGGATGGCCGGATCTGGGCCTTTAGCAGCAAGGTGTCACGGCTGTACACCGAGGTGCGCTACCAACCCGGCGATTACCTTTTGTTTGGGCCGGAAAGCCGCGGGCTCCCCAGCGAGGTATTAGAGCGCTTTCCCGGTGTGACCATTCCTATGCCGGGCAGGGGCGGGCGCTCGCTTAACCTGGCGGTGGCGGTGGGGGTGGGGCTGTACGAGGCGCTGAGGCAGGTAGGATGGGGCTTCCGGGCCGCCCGAAACCTTGGCGCTACTTAGCCAGCCGGGTGAGTGCGAAGCGCAGCGCCTCGATGGCTTTCAGGAACTCGGGGATTTCCAGGTGTTCGTTGGGGGTGTGGTCGAGGGTGGAGTCCCCCGGCCCGTAGGCCACCATCGGCACCTTCCAGTGCGGGGCCACAATGTTCATGTCCGAGGTACCGGTTTTGTACTTGAACACCGGCTCGCCCCCGGCCTGGCGGATGCCGATGCGCAGGGCGCGGGTGAGGGGGGTGTCCTTGGGGCCCACATAGGGCACCTCGCGCCCGGAGAAGTCGAGATCCAGAACCGGCGGGGCGTAGGCCGAAAGATGCCGGACGGCCTCCTCGACCGAGAGGCGGGGCGGGAGGCGCAGGTCGAACTTCATCTCGGCGAGCTGGCGGGTGTCGGGGTGCTCAATGCGGAAGTCGCGCAGGTTGTACTGCACCTGGTTGAAGGGCCCCTGGCCGCTGTTCATGGCCTCGGCCCAGGCCTTGATGCTCACGAAGTAGCTGATGAGCTCCTCGGCAGCGTTGGGCTCGTGGTGAGCCGAGTGGAAGTTATCCTTCTCGCGGCGCACCCGTACCAGCAGGCGGCCCTTGTAGCCCAGGGTGATGCCCTGCCAGCTCGAGGGTTCCCCAATCACCACGTAATCGGGCTTGAGCTTGTCCACCACGTAGCGGGCGCCCTTGGAGCTGGGCACCTCTTCCTCGGTGGCGCCCACCAGGTGGATGGTGAGCTTCTGCAAGACCTCCGGCGGGAGGCTGGCGGCAGCCAGAATGAAGGTTACGAAGGGCCCCTTGGCGTCCACCGAGCCGCGGCCAAACAGCTTCTGGCCCTCGAGGCGCACCGGTACCTCGCCGGGCACGGTGTCGATGTGACCCAGAAGCACCACCTGCACCGGCCCCGTGCCAATCTGACCGCGGGCGTTGTCGGCTTCGTCCACCCAGGCTTTGGTAAAGCCCAACCTTCGCATGCCCTCGGCCAGGTATTGGGCTACCGCGCGCTCCTGCCCCGAGACCGAGGGGATCTCCAGGGCGCCTTTCAAAAACTCAACGGGGTCTAGGCTCAGGCCAGTATTCATAACAGTTTCGCTGGTCTTGCGGGCCTTTTGCAGGCCAAACGCTTTTAGAATAGCACCTGTGGGTGGCGTGGGGCCTCTTGACTTCTTGCAAAATTCCTTAGAATAAAGACCAGTTTGGCGGCTCTGTCCATCTGCCCAAGCCCAACCAACGGAGGAAAAAGCCATGCCCCACGTGATTGTTGAACCCTGCATCGGCACCAAGGACAAGTCCTGTGTCGAAGTCTGCCCGGTGGAGTGCATCTACGACGGCGGTGACCAGTTCTACATCCACCCCGACGAGTGCATTGACTGCGGGGCCTGTGTGCCGGCCTGCCCGGTCTCGGCCATCTACCCCGAGGAAGACGTGCCCGAGCAGTGGCAGGACTACATCGCCAAAAACCGCAAGCTGGCGGGACTCGAGTAGATCCTTTTGCTTCGACGGGCCGGGGCAACCCCCGGCCCTGGTTTTTTTCAAGCATCAGATGCCTTGTTTTCGACGGACGACGGGGGCTCTGCTGTCGACTCCAGCAGGGCCCTTCGTTTATCGCGCCGGATGCGCCACCCCAGGTAGTACACCGCCACCATCCGCAGCCCCATGGAAGCCAGAATGGGCAGGTGGTAGGGACTGGGAAAGAGCTGGTGATTTTTGTGCAGGTTGCCCAGCGCCCCGCCCAGCAAAGAGCCCAGCATGCCCCCCACCGCGTAGGCCGTCCAGTACCAGGCCAGGTAGAGGTTGCGTTTTTGCGGTGGCGCGCTTTGCAAGGCCACGTTGGTCAGGGCGGTGCCGATTCCACCCCAGGCCACCGCATCAAAGACCGCAGCCAGCCAGATGGTCTCGAGGCGGCCTGGCCCACCGGCCAGCCACAAAGGGGGCAGCACCAGGGCGGCCACGCTGCTGCTGAACAACAACACCTGCCAGTGCCCAATCCGGTCGGCCAGCCGACCCCACAAGGGGCTCAGCACCAGCCCACAGCTTGCGGCGATCACCGTCCAGAGGCCCACCTGGGTAAAGCTCATGCGGGCGTACTCGAGGAAGAGCGGAAACACGAAGGGCCCTCCCACGCTCACCGCGCCCAAAAACAGCACCACAAACCCCAAAAAGCCCCGGAAGCGCCGGTCGGAGAGAGGCTGGATGTACTCGGCCAGGCGGGGCGGGCTGCTGGTCATGGGCGGTTCAAACTGCCGTCGCAGGATGAAGGTGGCCCCCACCCCGGCCCCCACCGCCAGGCCCAGCACCAGCAGGAACCCCCAGGGTTTGCCCAGGGCGTCAATCAGGGCGCCAGCGGCCAGGTTGCCCAGGGTGCCCACCAGGCCCAGCAGCCCGTTGCGCAGCCCAAAGTAGCGGCCCCGTAGTTGATCTGGCACCAGGTCGGCCATCCAGCTTGTCCACAGCACGCTAACTGGAGCCAGGATGAGCTGTGAGAGGGCGGCAATGGTCAAAAGGCCTGGTATGCGCCAGGCTTCGGGCATCAACGGCACGAACAGAGCCAGCACGAACAGCCCGCGTCCGAACACCGAGAGGTTGGCGCTCAGATCCTTCCGGCTGCCCCGAAAAAACAGGGCCAGCGGCGCGGCCATCTGTCCGACCATGGGCAGCGCCCCCAGGATGGCCAGGGCCACCGGGGGCGCCCCCAGCCACAGCGCATAGCCGGTCATGACCATGCCGGTGCTCCAGTTGATGAATAGAATCGCGAGCACGCCCTCCCAGATGGCTAGGATTTGCGAGCGACGCGGTTCACCAGGGGGCGGTGTCACGAGAGTCCATTATTGACCTGGGGGTCAGTTTTGCAAAGGGCGTCCTTATCGCACCAACCCGGGGGAGGGGCTCGGCTGGGTAGCCAGAAGAAGGGGGTGAGAACTGCCCGAATGGTCTGGATATGTATTTTGCGTGAAGCCATGGGTTGGTTTATTGCTCCAGAACGGCAAATTTTTTGATGGCCGACTTAATGCTGTCTACACACGAGCCACCCGGTTCTTACACACCCCTCGCGCATACTTCCTTTCAGGAACGGGCCCAGGCCCTTCCGAGATCGAAAGGAGAACAGTATGAAGAAGTCCATCCTGATTGCTAGCCTCACTGCTCTGGCCCTTAGCTTTGCTACTGCACAAGATGTGCGCATTGACCAGGGCGATCCCTCGGCGGTTCTGGTGCAATGGGTCAGCTTGCTGCCCCAGGAGGTGCAGTTGGACGCCTTGAGCCAGGGCCAGGCCCGGCTGCTCTACGATGCCCTGAGCGGCCTGTCCTATGCTTTTACGCCGGCCCAGGCGCAGGAGGTGGTGCAGGCCATACGCCAGGCTTTGCCCCAGGATGAGGTGCAGGCCCTCGAGCGCGCCGCGGCTCAGACCGCCAGCCTCAGCGACTCGGACAAGGAAGCGCTGGTCTATTTCTCCGGAGCCCAGTTTGAGGACAGCCTGCGGACAGCCCTGGCCCAACTCTCGGTGGCGGTTACCCCAGACTACTCAGGCGAATAACCGGGTTTATACGCCTTTCGGTAGTATCGTTTAGGCTTGTCAAAGTGAACGATACTACCGTAATGCTTTTCTACTCCCTTCGGTCGGCTTGAACCCTTCACCCCTGACTGCGTCCAAAGCTGAAGGATTCAAGCGGAAACGGTATTATTCAGACCGAAGACCCTCAGTTTTGGGGGTCTTTTTCAAATCTACATAAAGGCCACCCGAATCCTTCACAGGGCTCTGCCAGGCTATACCCATGTCGTCCACAGCCGATACACTGGATTCGATGGCGCTGGTACTGGTGGTGGAAGACGAGCCGGAGATCGCTGAGATTCTGGAAGGTTACCTGCGCCGGGAGGGGTTCCGCACCGAGCGGGCCTCCGATGGCCGGCAGGCCCTGAACCTGGTGCGAGCGGCCCGGCCCGACCTGGTGCTGCTGGACATCATGCTGCCGGAGATGGACGGCCTCGAGGTGCTGCGCCGCATCCGCAGCAGCGGCCACACCCCGGTGATCCTGGTGACGGCCCGCACCGAGGATCTGGACAAGCTGCTGGGCTTAGAGCTGGGGGCCGACGACTACGTGACCAAGCCCTTCAGCCCGCGCGAGGTGGTGGCCCGGGTCAAGGCGGTGCTGCGGCGGGTGGTGCTGGCCGAGGCCCCTAAAGAGGTTCTGCGGGTGGGGCCGCTGGAGATTGATAGCGAGAAGGTGGTGGCCCGGCTGGGCGGGGTGCGCCTCGAGCTCACCCCCACCGAGTTTCGCCTGCTGGAAGCCCTGGCCCGCACCCCCGGCAAGGCCTTCAGCCGGGCCGAGCTGCTGGAGGCCGCCCTGCCCGACTCGGACGCGCTGGAGCGGGTGGTGGACGTGCACCTCAAGAACCTGCGCAGGAAGCTCGAGGCCGCTGGGGGCGCGGGACTTCTGGAGACCGTGCGGGGGGTGGGGTACCGGCTCTGGACGGAATAGGCGCGCCCCCCTGAAAACCTATGCGCTTTTTCAATCGTATCGAGGTTCGACTAAGCCTGCTGATGGCGCTGGTGGTGGTGGCGACCAGCCTGCTCACGGTGGGTCTCAACACCTACCAGCGCGAGCGCACCTTCCGGGAGCTGCCCGCCGAGGTGCGCGATATCCTGCGGCGCAGCGATAGCCGCCTGCCGGCGCTGGGTTTCCCTTCGGAGCTGCGCGATGTGCTGCTTTCCGGCCAGGAGATTCGCGTGCGGCTCGAGCCCAACCCCGACCCTGAGAACCCCAACCCGGTCTTTGTGCTGAGCCTGCCCGATGGTTCGGGCACCGAGATTCGGGTGCAGCCGCCGCCCCGCCTGCGGCGGCCCAACCTGGAGACCCGGTTGCAGCAGAACCTGCTGATTGCGAGCCTGGCCGCGACCGGCCTGGGGGTGCTGCTGGCGCTGATCTTTGCCCGGCGGATTGCGCGGCCCATCGAGGCCATTTCCGATGCCGCAGGCCGCCTGGCCCAGGGCGACCTCAAGGCCCGGGTGGGCCCCCAGCCGGGCGAGGACGAGGTGGCCCGGCTGGCCCGCAACTTCGACCAGATGGCCGAGGCTTTGGAGCGGCTCGAGGCCGAGCGCCGGGCCATGATTGCCGATATTGCCCACGAGCTGCGCACCCCCCTCACGGTGATGCAGGGCCGCCTCGAGGCCATCCAGGATGGGGTCATGCCCCTGGAGATGAGCGAGGTAGACCGGCTGCACCAGCAGGCCCGGCTGCTCTCGCGCCTGGTTGAAGACCTGCGCACCCTTTCGCTGGCCGATGCGGGGCGGCTCAACCTGACCTTGCAGCCCCTCAACCTGGCTGAGCTGGCCGACCGGATGGCCGACACCTTTCAGGCGGCTCTGGAGGCCAAGCGGATTACGCTCGAGCGGCGGCTGCCCGAAGGGCCCGTCCTGGTGCGGGCCGATTCTGACCGGCTGGCCCAGGTGATCGGGAACCTGCTCTCCAACGCCCTGGGTCACACCCCGGCCGGGGGGTGGATTGGGCTCGAGGTGGCCGCCGAGGCTGCGCAGGCCCGCTTGCGGGTGCTGGACAGCGGCCCGGGCATCCCCGCGGAAGCCCTGAACAAGGTCTTCGACCGTTTCTACCGGGCCGAGGCCTCGCGCTCCAGGGCCACCGGCGGCAGCGGGCTGGGGCTCTCCATCGTCAAGGCCCTGGTGGAGCTGCACAAAGGAACGGTGACGGCCCGCAACCGTCCCGAGGGCGGGGCAGTTTTCGAGGTGCGCCTGCCGCTTCATCAGGCCGGTTGAATCCGGATCCACAGCTCGGCTGCAAGCCCGCGGGGCTCGAGGTTCCTGAGCTCCAAGCGGCCCTCGTGTACCTGGGCTACCTGGGCCGCCACACTCAGGCCCAGGCCGTTGCCCGGCACCCGGGTGCCGGGGGCGCGGTAGAAGGGCTCGGCGGCCCGTTTGAGCACCTCGGGCGGCATGCCCGGCCCTTCGTCCTGTACCCGCAGAATGGCGAACCGGTGGTCGTCGGAGTGGGCCAGCTCGAGCCGCACCGGGGCCCCCGGGGCGTACTTCTGGGCGTTGGAGAGCAGGTTTTCCAGGGCCTGGCGCAGCAGAAAGGGGTCGCCGGAGGTTTCCAGGTGAAGGGGCCCCTGGTAGGGCACGCCCGCTTTTTGTGCGACCTCCTGGGCTAGCTGGGCCACGTCCAGCCCCACCCGCTGCCCCCGGCCCTCCCGCGCCAGGGTCAGGAGCGACTCGCTCAGGTGGGTCATGCGCTCCACCTCCTCCCGCACCACCGATAGGGTCTCCTCGGGCGAGGCCAGCCCCTGTTGCAGTGCGTCGAGCTGCAAGCGCAGCGAGGTCAGGGGGGTGCGCAGCTCGTGGGCAGCGTTGCGGGTGAACTCGGTCTCGCGTTGGCGGAAGGCCGAGAGCCGCTCGAGCATCTGGTTGAAGGTCTGGCTCAGGTGCAGGAGCTCCCCGCTGCCCTCGGCGGGCACCCGCAGGCTCAGGTCGCCCGAGTCGGCCACCCGGCGGGCGGCCTGCTGGAGGTGGCGCAGGGGCCGCAGGGCCGGCCCGCTTACCAGCCAGGCCACCCAGGCCCCCAGGAGTGCCACCACCAGGGCGGTGAACAGCACGGTCTGCTGGTAGCCGGCCAGGCTGGCCCGCACCTGGCTGGCCTCGAGCGCCCCCTGCAGGTAAAGTTCGGGGCCCAGGCGCACGCTACGGTAGAGCCAGTTCTGCTCGAGCCGGGCCTCGGGGCGGTTGTCCAGCGGTATTTCGTCGGGGAAACTCCCCCACTCCCGCAGCACCACCTGCCCCTGCACCAGCCGTGCATGGGCGATGGTGCCCACCGGCGCGGGGTTGGGAAGGGGAAGCGGGGGCGTGTTGTCGCGCAGGCGCTCCATCCACTCGGTGCCGGAATCGCCGTCCCGATCGCGCCTAAATAGCCGCGGGGGGCCCCGGCGGCCCTCGAGCTGGTCGGCGATGCGGGCCAGGTAGGCGTTCAGGTCGCGCTCGAGGTTGCCCATCTGCAAGCGCTCGAAGCTGGCGTACCCTAAAAACCCCTGCACCAGCAGGGCCAGGGCAATAGCCAGGGCGATAAACAGGGCCAGGCGCAGCCGCAGGCTCATGGCTCCACCCCCAGCCGGTAGCCCCCCGGCACCGTGCGCACCACGCGGCTATCCAGCTTGTTGCGCAGGTGGTGTACACACACCTTGACCACCCCGGTATCGGAGGCTTCCTCCCCCCAGATCAGGTCGAGCAGCTCCTCGGGGCTGTAGACCCGGCCCGGAAACAGGGCCAGCCGTTCCAGCAGCGCGTACTCCCGCCCGGATAGCTCCACCAGCCGCCCCTCCCAGCGCACGCTGCGGTCGGCGAGGTCGAGCTCGAGGGGGCCCAACTGCACCCGGCTTTGTTTGACCTCGCTCATCCGGCGCAGCAAAGCCCGCACCCGCGCCAGAAGCTCGGGCAGGTCGAAGGGTTTGACCACGTAGTCGTCACCGCCTTCGTCCAGACCCATCACCCGGTCGGCCAGGGCGTCGCGGGCGGTCATGAAGAGAATGGGGCCTTTGTAGCCGGCGGCGCGGGCTTCACGGGCCAGAATAAACCCCCCGTCCTCCGACTCGGGCAGGCGCACGTCCAGAATCATCAGGTCGGGCTCGGCCTCGGCCAGCAGCGCACGGGCCGTGGTCAGGTCGGGCGCATGGCGCACCTGGTGCCCCTGGGCCTCCAGCGCCCGCAGAACCGGGCGGGCGATGTTGGGCTCGTCTTCGACCAGCAAGAGCCGCATGCCTATAGCTTGCATTGTAGGGGTTATGGGTGGGTTATAGGTCAAAACTGCTTAGGCACGGGCTTCTTGTAGATGAGAGAGCCTCTCAGCGAGCCGTAACTGCTCCGTAACCGCCCTGCCCCAGACTTCTTCTCGGGAAAGCCAGAGGGCTTTCCGCAAGGAGGAGAGTATGAACAAAACGCTAAAAACCCTGTTGGTGGTCTCGAGCCTGGCGGTAGCGGGCGCCTTTGCCCAGCAAACCCCGGCGCCCCAGCCCACCCCGATGCAGCGCATGGCCGCGCCCAAGGGCCTGATTGGCAACCTGTACTGGAGCGCGGCCCAGTTCCTGGGGGTCACCCCCGCCGAGCTGGCGGTGCTGAGCGGTGGTACCAAGACCCTGGCCCAGGTGGCCACCGACCTCGGCAAGACCCCAGCGGCCCTCGAGGCGGCCCTGGTCACCGCCCGCAACCAGGCCATTGACCAGGCCGTGCAGGCCGGGCGGCTTACTGCCGAGCAGGCCAATACCCTCAAGGCCAGCAGCCAGGCTGTGGCCAAGGCCTTTGTGGCCCAGCCGGTGCAACTGCGCATGGGCCTGGGGGGCCGGGGTGACTGGGACGGCCCCCGGGGGCGGGGGCGCTAGGCCCTGTCCGGTGGTAGAAGTCGGGCGTGTGGTTGAAGCTTCGGCCACACGCCCTTACTACAAAAGCAGAGGCTTACCCGAAACCACTTTTTTGCGGTGGGAGGCGCAGTATGTGGATGATGGATTACCGTGGACGTTGGGATGGCTTTGGCTACTACGGCTTTGGCTGGATGGACGATGTGCTGTGGGCCCTGCTGTTGCTCGGACTGATTGCGCTGGTGGCGGTGCTGATTGTGCGACTGTTGCGCAGCCCCACCAATGGCAGCAAAGCGGCCCCCGACCGGGCCCTGGAGATCGCCCGCGAGCGCTATGCCAAAGGCGAGATCAGCCAGGCCGAGTTCGAGACCCTCAAGAAGAACCTGAGCGGATAGCAGCGGGCGGGATTCGCTGTGCAAAGGTGAACCCCGCCTTCCTAACCCGTTTGCCACCGTTTATCTAGAAAATGTTGGAAAAAAGGAGGGCCAAAATGGATAACGACGATAAACCGATTGGAACGATTCTGAACCGCCGTAAGGTGCTGGCCGCCCTGGGCCTGGGCGGGCTGGCCGGGGTGGGTGGGCTAATGAATGGACAGAGGGCCGCAGCCCAGAACAACGCCCTGCCTTCCTGCATTGTGCGCCCGGCCCTGACCGAGGGGCCCTACTTTGTGGATGTCCAGCTCAACCGCTCCGATATCCGCTCCGACCCCACCACGGGGGTGGTGAAGCCAGGGGTGCCCCTGAGCCTGCGCTTTGTGGTCTCGAGGGTCTCGGCCAGCGGATGCACCCCACTGCCGGGGGCCATGGTGGACATCTGGCAGTGCGACGCCCAGGGCCTCTACTCCGGGGTACAGGATCGCTTCGCCGACACCCGCGGGCAGAAGTGGCTGCGCGGCTACCAGATTACCGATGCCCAGGGGGTGGCCCAGTTCACCACCATCTACCCCGGCTGGTATCCGGGCCGCACCGTGCACATCCACTTCAAAATTCGCTACCAGAACCGCGACTTCACCTCGCAGCTCTTCTTCGACGATGCCCTGAGCGACCGCATTTTTGCCAACCCGCCCTATGTGAAAACGGGCACCCGCACCCGCAACGCCAACGACAGCATCTACCGCAACGGGGGGAGCCAGCTTTTGCTCAACCTGACCCAGAGCGGGCAGGGCTATGCCGCTACCTTTGATATTGGACTGAACCTCTAGCCTTCACCAAAACTCCATCCTTTTTTTACGCAAACCTTATGCCGCACGGGGATACTTCCCCGCGGAAAGGAGAACCCGTGATGCCGCTGGCCCTGTTCAAACCGCGCCCGTACCGGCACCAGGCCCACTACGAGGGGGTGCTGGGCACGACCCTGACCCTTCAGGTGCGCGCCCGGGGTTCGCAGCAAGCCCGCGCCGCCGAGGCCGCCGTTCTGGCTGAGATCGATCGCCTCGAGCGCATCTTCAGTAGCTTTTCGCCCGAATCCGAGTTCGCGCGCTGGCAGGCCCAGGGCGTAGCCCAGCTTTCGCCCGAGCTCCAGGCCTTGCTGCGCGCCGCCGAGGGCTGGATGGCCCACACCCACGGGGCCTTTAACCCGGCGGCTGCGGCCATCCAGGCTTTATACAGGCAAAACCCCGAGCCCGCCGAGGGCGAACTCGAGGCCCTGCGCCGGGCCCTCCAGGGCCCCTTGTGGCGGCTGGAGGGCCGCACGGCCCACAAGCTCACCGCGCTGCCCCTCACCCTCAACGCCCTGGCCAAAGGGCATATCGCCGACCGCGCGGCCCAGGCCGCGGTGGCCCAGGGGGCCGAAGAGGTGCTGCTCAACCTGGGCGGGGAGATCCGGCATATCGGGTCGCAGCCGGTGCGGGTTGCGGTGGCCAACCCCTGGGCTGGGGCCGACAACGCCCTGCCGCTGGCCCGCCTCACGATCTGCAGCCAGGGGGTGGCCACCAGCGGGCGCTCGCAGCGGGGAGCGCATCTGTTCGACCCCCGCACGGCCCGGCCTGCCACCCAGGTGGTGCAGGCCACGGTGGTGGCCCCAGACGCGGCCACCGCCGATGTGCTGGCCACGGCTTTCTGTGTGCTCGAGCCCATGCTCAGCCTGGCCCTGGCCGAGGTATTTGGGGTGGGCTGCTTATTGGTGGAGGCCAACGGGCGCACCCACACCAACCCCCGCTTTGCACAAGAAGAAACCGAGGTGACCCGATGAAGCGTTCCTTGATCAGCCGTCGAAACTTTATACACCGCAGCATTGGCCTGGTGCTTACCCTGTGGGCCGGCCAAAGCCTGGCCCAGACTCGCTGGGCCGGCATGAAGCTGGACATTACCTTCGAGTTTGTGGGGAACGGTTTTCGCTACCGCCCGCCCTATGTGGCGGTCTGGCTCGAGGACGCCCAGGGCCTGCCGGTGCGCACCCTGGCGGTCTGGTTTGAGCAGTCCCGCAAGGGCCCGCGCTGGCTCAACGAACTCCGGCGCTGGTACCGCAGCAATGAGCCCACCGAGGCCGTCTCGGGCCCCACCCGGATGCCGGGGCGCTACACCCTGAGCTGGGACGGCAAGGACGACAAGGGCAACCTGGTTAATCAGGGTGACTATTACGTGTGCGTTGAGCTGGTGCGCGAGCATGGCCCCTACGAGCTGTTCCGCGAAAAAGTCATCCTGGCCCAGACCCCCTTCAAGCGCAGCTACAACGTGGCCGGCGAGCTTAAGGAGGTGAGCCTTTCCTATGACCGGCAGGGTTAGGATGCCAGTGGAAAAAGCGCAGAAACCACTGCGCTCGAGGGTTTATGCCCTGGCCCGCTGGCTGCACCTCTACGCTTCTATGTTGAGCCTGCTGGTGGTGCTGTTTTTTGCCGCTACCGGCATCACCCTCAACCACCCCGAGTGGGTATTTGGCAATACCCAGACCATCCACACCTACCAGGGCACCCTGCCCCAGGGCTGGCAGCAAGGGGGCGAGATCAACTGGCTCAAAGCCGCCGAGGCCTTGCGGGCTGCCCACGGCCTGAGGGGTCGGGTGAACGATACCCGCGCCGACGACCAGGAGGCTTCCATCAGCTTCCGCGCCCCCGGCTATGCCGCCGATGCCTTCATTAGCCGGGCCGACGGCAGCTATACCCTCAAGGTGGTGGCCCAGGGGCCGGTAGCCGTCCTGAACGATCTGCACCGCGGGCGCGATGCTGGCCCGGCCTGGGCCTGGCTGATTGACCTCTCGGGCGGGTTTTTGTTGCTGGTGGCGCTTACGGGCTTCGTGCTCTCGCTGTACTTCCGCAAAACCCGCAGCGCGGCCTTGACCGTGGCGTTGACGGGCCTTGGTGTTCTGTTGCTTCTGACCTGGCTGGCTATACGGTAGCCCCTTTGGGGTCTTTGCCCGCGGCCAGCGCGTAGGCAATAAAACCGGCCAGCGCAGCAAACCCCACCCCGGTGCGGGCCTGGCCGGTCTCGGGGTCGAAGGACTCGCAGGCGTAGCCCTGATCGAGGGGGGCCTGCTCGAGGATCATGAGCGCGTCCCCTGCCGGCCGCATCAGCCCCGAGAGAATCCGGTTGGCCAGGCCAAAGCCCGAGGGAAAGGGAAAATGGGCCGAGCCCTCGCCGGGGAAGCGCCCTTTGTAGTGGTGGGGGTTGTCGCTTCCCAGAATCCACAGCGCAGTGGCCTGCCAGATGGGGTCCTGGCGGCTGCAAAAGCCCAGGTGCGGGAGCAGCAGCAGGCTGCCCGCGGGTTCGTCGGCGAAGGTGTGGGGGCCCCCCGGCTCAAAGCTGAAAACGAAGCGTCCGTTGCGCTCGGCCTGGCGGTAGAGGGTCTCGCGGATGGCCCGGGCCTCGAGCCTGAGCGCCTCGGCCTCCGGCCAGAAGGGGGCCAGCCGTTCCAGCGCCACGCACCACAGCGCGTTGTCGTAGGTCAGGTAGGGCTCCCTGACCGGGTCGTCGGTGGGGGAGAGGAAGGTGCGGTAGAGGGTGAGGGAGGGGTGCTTTTCCTCGGCCACCCGCGCCAACACCCAGGCCAGGGGTTCGCGCAGCTCGGCCACCAGCTCGGGGTTGGGGCCGGTGGCCTCGAGGTAGCGGGCCAGGGCCAGGGGGTAGGCCGCGGCCTGGTCGAGCTCGAAGCCGGGATACAGGGGCGGCCCGCCCAGGTACTGGGCGTGCTCCCCCGGCCAGCGGGCGTAGCGCTGGAAAACCGCTTTCAGCACCGCCCTTGCCCGTTTGCGGTCGGCCTTGAGCAGGGCCGGAAAAAACCACAAAAGCGCGTCGCGGGCCCAGTAGGCCCCCGAGACGTAGTAGTGGGGGCTCCTCGAGGTGAGCACCACGGGCTCGCCCTCCAGGGTGTCGGCCTGGGCGTAGAAATAACTGAAAATCAGATGCCGCCGGTAGACCTCGTAAAGAGGGCCAGCGTAATTGGTGCTCAGCAGGGCCAGTTTGTGCAGGGTTTTGCGCAGCAGGTTTTCCCAGCCCACCCGCCGCAGGTGCAGGGCGGTGGTGCGGGCCCCGTCAGCCTCGGGGGCCAGGCCCAGGTAGAGCGTGACCGGGCCGGCGTCCCACTCGAGCACGAACTGCAGGCCCCAATCTATGTGGCGCGGCGGGGGGTCGGCCTGCAGGCCCAGGGCCAGCAACGTACGCTCGGCGCGGGCTTCCAGCACATGGCTCCCCGTCCAGGTATCGTGCCCGCTGCGAAAAAGGCAGTCGAGCGGCTCCTCCCGGAAGCGCCGCAGGCCCAGGTACTCCAAATTGCCGGCCACTTGAATGGGCCCCGGCAGGCGGGGTTCGATGTGCAGGGCCACCCCCCGTTCACCGTAGGGGGCCAGCAGCGTGACCGTGAGGTGCTCGTTCTCCCAACAGGGAATCCAGTCCGCGAGGCGCGAGAGCTGCCAGCCCTGCCCGGATACTTCCAGAAGCGGCGCCCCCACCCAGTCCAGCAGGCCATTGAGCCCCAGGGAGGCCACCCCAATGCGCGCAATCGAGGGGGCTTTGGGGCTGGCTTCTAGGTGCACCTCGAGGTTCCCGGTGGGCAGGTGCTCGGGGGGTGCGTCCAGGATGGGGGCGGGCGTCATCAGCTCCATAAGGCGGCTCACTGCTTCTTGAGGTTATCGAAGTAGACCCAGATAAAGTACAGCGCTAGCAACACCAAGAGCACAAACAACGCCGTCACGATGCCCCGCAGCCAGTCGGCGAACATCACGCCCACCAGCACCCCTGCAGCAAAGCTGACCAGATGCGTGCGGTACTGCCGCTGTATCCTGCGGCCCAGGCTTTCCTTCATCCAGTCCAGATTACCAGGAAACCCATCCTATCGCGCTTCCCTCTGTTTTTGTCGCCCGCCCTGGAGGGCCCTAGCCCTTGACCCCGGTCAGTACCACGCCCTCGATAATCTGCCGCTGGAAGAATAGGAAGACCAGCAACACCGGCAGCACCGCCAGGCTGCTGGCCGCCATAATCAGGTTCCAGGCGGTGCCGGCCTCGCTTGAAAACAGCGCCACCCCCACCGGTACGGTGCGCATATCAGCGGTTTGCACCACAATCAGGGGCCACAAAAAGGCGTTCCAGTTGCCCAGAAAGGTAAAGATGCCCAAAGCCGCCAGGGCCGGACGCACCAGCGGGAAGGCGATGCGCCAGAACACCCCAAACTCGCTCAGCCCGTCTATTCGCCCGGCATCCAGCAGGTCGGTGGGCAGGGTATCGAAAAACTGCCGCATCAGAAACACCCCAAACGCACTGATGAGGCCCGGAAAGAGCAGACCCCAGTAGGTGTTGCTCCAGCCGTACTCGGTGCTCATCACATACCAGGGGATGATCAGCATCTCGGTGGGCACCATCAGGGTCGAAAGGATTAGCACGAAGATAAACCCCTTGCCGGGGAAGCGCAGCTTGGCCAGGGTGTAACCCACCAGCGAGTCGAAGAACAGCACCGAGGCCGTGGTGATGATCGCCACAATCAGACTATTCAGGAACCAGCGGGGGAACTGCGTATCGAACAGCACCTCGCGGTAGTTGTCCAGGGTGGGGGCCTGGGGCAGCAGCCGGAGCTCGAAAATCTCGGCGAAGGGTTTGAGGGAGGTCAGGAACATCCACACAAACGGAAAGAACATCACCAGGCTGCCCAGGGTCAGCAGGAGATAGATTAGGAAGGTAGACAGGCGTTTCATCAGTACTCCACCCGTCGCGACAGCAGCCGCAGTTGCACCAGGGTGATGACCAGGATAATCACGAACAGCAGCACCGTGATGGCGGCAGCATAGCCCAGGTCAAACCGGGCAAAGGCTTGCTGGTAGATGTACAGAGCCAGGGTGAGCGTGGAGCCCAGCGGCCCGCCCTGGTCGGTGAAGTTGAGGTTGACCACCTGGGTGAACAGCTGCAAAAAGCCGATGGTGCCGATTACCGCCGAGAAGACCATCACCGGGTTCAAAAGCGGAAGGGTGATGTGGCGGAAGAGCTGCCAGTTATTGGCCCCGTCAATCCGAGCGGCCTCGTAGTAGTCGCGGGGGATGTTTTGCAGACCCGCCAGAAACAGCACCACCTGAAAACCCAGGTTTTGCCACACCACCACCATCGTCACTGTGGCCAGGGCCTGGGAGGGGCTGGTCAGGAAGGGCTGGGGCGGGATACCAAACACCCCCAGAATCTCGTTAACGATGCCAAAGTTGGGTGATAGCATCCAGCTAAACACCCAGGCGATGGCAGCCGCAGGGGTGACGTAGGGCGCAAAGTAGATGGCCCGGAACACGTCCCGAAAGCGCGTCACCGCGTTGAGCAAGAGGGCGATGCAAAGCCCTAGCAGGAGCTGCAGCGGAACGCCCAGCAGGGTGTAGGCCAGTGTGTTTTGCAGGGCTTTGAGCAGGAGCCGGTCGTCCAGCATCTGATGGTAGTGCTCGAGGCCCACAAAAGGCCGTTGGCTGGGGTCGGCGTGCCAGTCGAAGAGCGAGAGCCACAAAGCCTGGAAGGCTGGCCAGATGCGGATAAACAGGAAAAAGGCCAGCGGGACGATTAAGAAGGCCAGGGCCCAGAGCGCCTCACGGTGGGCCAGCGAGACGCCGCGTCGGGCGGGTTCAGACGGTCTCATAAGAGAATGCCATTTCGGACTCAAAGGGGCTGCTTTGAATCCTGAGATCCCTTACGGGCGTTCGGTCTTGGGAGGGCCGGGGTTCCTCACCGCTGGGCGAGGAATCCCCGGCTCGGGTATTGCAGGGTTTCAGTCCTGCTACTTCCAGAAGGCATCCAGCAGCTTCTGCTCCTCGGCGGCGGCTATGCGCCAGGACTCTGCGGGGTCTCTGTTCTCCAGGAGCACCCGGTTGATGGCATCGGTCATGACCTTGCGCTGCCCAATTTCATCCACAAAAGGCGTGGCCTTGGCATAGGACAGCGAGAGCACGAAGGGGCCAAAGATCCTGTCCAGCGTGAGCTTGGGGTCTTTGATCAGGCTCTTGCGGGCCGGCAGCTCACCCACCTTCTCGAGCCAGTAGCGCTGGGTTTCCTCGGAGACTAAAAACTCCAGAAACTTGAGCGAGGCCGCCAGCTTGGGCCCGGTGGCCAGGGGGGTCAGGCCGTGCATCCAGAAGGAGCCGTAGTTTACCTTGCGACCGCCAACTTTTTCTACGGGCAGCTCGGCCACCCCCCAGTTGAACTTGGCCCCGCTGCGGATGGTGCCGATGGCGAATGAGCCGTCAACAATCATGCCCACCCGGCCGGCGATAAAGGCGTCGCGGTAGGCGTTGTTGCCGGGGAAGAACTGGTTGCCCAGGGTGCCCACGTTGTACTTTTTGAACCAGTCGGTGTAGAAGGTGAAGGCCCTGAGGCCGGCGGCATCGCCGTAGAGCACCCGGCGCCCGTCGTCGGAGTAGGGCCGCCCGCCAAACTGCCGAACCAGTACCTCGCGTACCAGGTGGTGATCCTGCCCGTCGGGGGCCATGGCGTAGCCCAGCTGGCTGAACCGGTTGCCGTCCTTAACGGTGAGTTTGGCTGCGATGCTCAGGAACTCGTCCCAGGTTTTGGGGGGGTTCTTGAAGCCGGCGGCGTTCAAGAGGTCGCGGTTGTAGAACAGGGCCAGCGAACGCACCGCGGTGGGCATGCCGTAGAGCCTGCCCCCTACCTTGGCGGCCTGGGCCAGGCTCGAGAACTCGTTGTCCAGCACCCTGGTGTACTCGGCGGGCAGGGGTTGCAGATACCCGGCCTTGACCCAGGTGGGCAGCCAGCCATAAAACAGGTTGACCACATCCGGTCCCTGGCCCGCGGGAATCGAGGAAGCCACCTTTTGCTGATAGGCGTCGAAGGGGAAGGTCTGATGCAGCACCTTGATGCCGGGGTTGGCGGCCTCGAATTTTTTGATCAGCTCATTCACCGCCTCGACCTTGCTTTTGAAGTCGTACTGCCAGTAGGTGATGGTGACCTGACCCTGGGCCAGTGCCGCTCCCAGCAAAACGGTCAGGATGAACAAGGCTTTTCGCATCAACTACCTCCTTTAACCTCGATGGGTCATACCCATTATATGACCAACCGGTCACCCGTCCAAAAAGAGCCCCACGACCCACAGCGGATTTTTCCTCATCCTGGGGCGCAAATGGTTTTTTGAACAGGAAAACCTGGCTGGCTGCGACGGGTTCTGGGGCGAGGCGGCCCGGATGCTCAGGCCAGCTTCGGAAGTGATGCGCGGCCGTGGGGGATGAGCTCGAGCCTCCGCCCGTGCTCGGTAGGGGTCAGGCGGATCTCCAGGCTGTCCGGAAACACCTCGGGCTTCCCCCACTCGATCAACACCAGGCGGGCCTCGGGCAGGTAGTCCTCGAGGCCCAGATTAAAAAGCTCCTCCTGGTCGGCCATGCGGTAGGCATCAATGTGCACGATCAGGCCCTGCGGGCTGGGGTATTCGTGAATCAGGGTGTAGGTGGGGCTGGTCACCTCGCCCCGAAACCCCAGGGCCTGGGCGATGAACTGCACCAGGGTGGTTTTGCCCGCGCCCATAGGCCCCGTAAGCAGCACCAGCGCCCCTTCGGGCAGGCTGTGTGCGAGCCGGTGGGCAACCGAACGGGTGTCTTCCAGATGCTTCAGCAGCACGCTTACTAGCTTATCGCCTAGATGAGCCTGTGCTTCCAATCCGCCCAGGCCGCGGGTGTCATAATGGCGCGGTCATGTCGAAGAGCGCCTCTATTCCCTTCATCCTGATTTCGGTACTTATCAACGTGATGGGCCTGGGTCTGGTCATTCCGGTCTTGCCCAAGCTCATCGAGACCCTGGCCGGCGGCGTGGAGGCCGGGGCCCGGCTCAATGGCCTGTTTTTTGCGGTGTACGCCGTAATGCAATTCGCCTTTGGCCCCATCCTGGGCATGCTCTCCGACCGCTACGGGCGCCGCCCGGTGCTGCTGGCCTCGCTGGTGGGCACCGCCGTGGATTACTTGATTGCCGCCCTCACCCAGTCCATCTGGGTGCTGTTTGCGGCGCGGGTGATTGCCGGGGCATTGGGGGCCAGCCTCTCGACCGCCAACGCCTACATTGCCGATATTTCCAAACCCGAAGAGCGGGCCCGCAACTTTGGCCTGATTGGGGCTACCTTTGGGATGGGTTTCGTGCTGGGGCCGGTGCTGGGCGGGCTACTGGGCAACATTGACCTGCGCCTGCCTTTCTACTTTGCGGCGGGACTGGCCTTCCTCAACTTTTTGTATGGCTACTTTGTGCTGCCCGAGTCGCTCAAGCCGGAAAACCGCAACACCCAGGCCCGCTCGCTCAACCCGTTTGTGGCCCTGGGGATCTTGCGCAAGACCCCCATCCTGCGGGGGTTATCCCTGAGCCTCGCGCTCATCTTTCTGGCCTTCGGGTCTTTGCAGAGTGTGTGGGTGCTGTACACCGCCTACAAGTTTGGCTGGGAGCCGCTCGAGGTGGGCTTCTCGCTGTTTCTGGTGGGCTTGGGCGGGGTGATTGTCCAGGCCGGGCTGGTTCGGCCCGTGGTGGCCCACCTGGGGGAGCGCCGGGCCCTGACCCTGGCCCAGAGCATGGGGCTGTTCTCCTTCACCTTGTACGGCCTGGCCACCCAGGGCTGGATGATGTACGCCATCATCGCCCTGGCCGCCCTGAGCAACCTGGGCCAGCCCCTCATTCAGTCCTTCCTGACCCGCGAGGTCTCGCCGCAGGAGCAGGGCACCCTGCAAGGGGCGCTGGCCGGGCTGCAAAGCCTGACGGTGGCGGTGGGCGGTCTTTTGGGTGGGTTCCTCTTTTCGGTGGTGGCGAGGCCCGAGGTGGCCCCCTGGCTGGTGGGGCTGCCTTTTTTTGTGGGGGCCCTGCTCTACGCCACGGCGGCGGCCAACACCGCCCGGCTGTTTCGCGGCCTGCGAGGCAGTTAGCGGCGCCGGGCCAGGGCCTGCCGGATGGCCTCGGCGTCGGCCTGGCTGTAGCCGTACAGGGTGATCTCCAGCGGGTCGGGGGCGGCCTCGAGCTCGTCCAGCATAACTTCTGCCACCTGGGGCACGCCCAGCCCGCCCACCCCGGTGCCCAGCAGGGGAAAGGCCAGCCGGTAGAGCCGGTGCTCCAGGGCCAGCCGCAGGGCGGCCTGGGTAGCGCTGCGGACGGTGTCCAGGGTAGCGGGCTGGTCGCCCAGCACCGCCGCGTGAATCACCTTGCGCACGGGTAGCTGGCCGGCCCCGGTGAGGGCCGCCTCGCCCACCCGGATGGGCCCGTGGCGGTCACACTCCCCCTGAATGCTGGGGCCGCCCCTGCGCCGGATGGCCCCGGCCACGCCACTTCCCAGAATGAGGTGGTTGTTGGCTGCGTTGACGATGGCGTCGCCGGCAAACTCGGTGATGTCACCCTGGGCCACCTGGATGCGGGCCATACCGTTATTTTAGAGGCCTACCCATCAAACGCCATGTGATGTATATAATGTATAATCGGGTCATGGTGCGTAAGCAGCTCTACCTGCGGCCCGAGCACGAGCGGCTTCTCAAACAAAAAGCCCGGGAGACCGGCCTTTCCGAGGCCGAGCTGATGCGCCAGGCCCTCGACCAATTTTTTCGAGATGTGGATGCGCCCCTACCAGGTCATGTGGAGGCCCTGGGGGCTTTTCTGAGGGAGGCCCAGCAGATTTCCAAACAGCATCGCCTGCCGGCAGAATGGCGCTTCAGGCGTGAGGAGGCCTACACCCGCGAGGCTCGCTGGGAGCGGGAGAAAACGTGAAATATCGCTATCTGGTGGATACCAACCTCCTGATCTACCCCCTGGATGCTCGAGACCCCCGTAAACAGCAGCAGGCTGCCAATGTGCTCCTCGAGCTAGTCCAGGAGGGTCGGGCAGCCCTACCGGTGCAGGCCCTGAGCGAGTTTGCCAGCGTAGCCCTGCGCCGCCTCGAGCCGCCCCTGAGCCCGCAACAGGTGGGGCTCGAGGTCGAGCGGCTGATGCAGGCCTTTCCGGTGCTTCCCCTCACCGCGCCGGTGGTGCTGGAGGCCCTGCGGGGCGTAACCCAGCACCGGCTCAGCTACTACGACGCCCAGGTCTGGGCCACGGCCCGACTCTACCAGGTGCCCCTGGTGCTTTCGGAGGACTTTCCCACGGGGGCGGTGCTGGAGGGGGTGCGGTTTCTTAATCCGCTGGAGGATGCGCTTGGCTAAACCTGGTAGTGCACGTAGGGGTTCTCGTGCGGGGGCCCGTCGGATATCCAGAGCTCCTTTGTTCCCAGGTTCATAATCACCGAAACGATGGTGCGGTAGGGCTCGCCCAGCGCGTATTCCTCCGGGCTGGCGGTGCGGCAGACCGCATAAGGGGCGCCATCCCGGTCGGATAGGGCCGCTTTGAGGTCTTCCAGGCCGGGTTTTTCCACCTCGCCCAGCCGCAGGGCCAGGCGCTCGGCCCGGTGGTGCGAGCGGTCGAGCCACTCGATGGGCGGCACCTCGATGCCGTAGCGCTCGGGGGCCAGGTAGTGGTTGGCGTGCACCAGCTGGCGCTCGTCCTGCCAGCGGCAGACGCCCTGGGGGGAGACCTCGATATCCACGGCCTGGGCCCCCTGCCCCAGCAGGAAATTGCCCGAGGCGGTGCGGGGTTCTTCCAACACCACGGCCTGGGCGGCCTCCAGGGTTTTTTGCCGCAACGCCTCGTAGGTGCGCAGGTGGAAGGGTTTGCCCAGCCCGGCCCAGTTGTCGCCCACCGAGACCAGCCCGTTGATGCACAGGCCCAGACCGTGGGAGTTGAGCCCGATCTTGCCACCAAAAATACCGGCCTCGGTAAAGGCCAGGATGCGGGTTCCGTCGGGCTCGGTGATGTGCTGCAAGGCCCCCTGTACCCCTTCCATCCAGTCCCAGTTCTGGCCCAGCCACAGGTGGCCGTCGGCGCTGTGGGCGGGCATCAGGGCAAAGGCGGTGCAGCCGTTGGGGGCCTCGCGGGCCGGGTAGACCGGGGGGGTGTCCTGGGCGAACTGATGATAGACGATCTCGTAGCGCACGTTGAGGGTGGCGATATCGACCAGGGGTTGCCCCGACCCCGCGGCGATGCCCTCGAGGCCCTGGGCGTAGGCTGGGTTTTGCTCCCGGATGGCCTGGAAGTAGCGGGCCCCCCGTTCGCGGGCCTCGCTGGGGGAGAGCTTGCACTCCACCTCGAAGCGGTGAAAGTAGAGCTCGAGGTTGTGGGCGATTTGCCCGGCCCAGGCGGTTCCTTGCTGATGGCCTTGCTCGTAGGGCGGGCCGGAGAGTTGCAGATAAGGTAGCATACCCTCTGCCATTATGGGCCTAGGGGCCCAGGTGGAATGTAAACCCCGGCCCACCGCGCCACAGGGCGTGATCCACGTTGAAGCACAGGCCATCGTTGTACTCCAGCGGGTAGAACACCCTCTGGGGCGGGTAGCCAATCAGGCTGTAGATAGGGGTGTGGCCGTGTACCAGCCGGTGGCCGCCCAGTTGCCCCAGAAATTCCTCGGTCAGGGCGGTGCCCCCCTCGAGGAAAGCAAACCGGCTGGAAAACTGCTCGGCCAGAAGATCCCATGTTTCAACCCTGTCCGAGTGCAGGATGTCGTACAGGTTGCGGTTGATCTGCGCCAGGCTCTCACCCCATTCCAGGTAAAACAAACTGTCGGCGTGCATCAGCAGGGTGTTTTCGACCAGGGCCAGGGCGGGGCGGTTGGAGAGCCACTCAATATGGGCCTCGTTCAGGCGCTCGAGATCCCGGGCCTGGCCGCCGACCTGTTTCCAGATCTCGCGAAAAGTCACGCTTTGGCCCTGGCGCTTGAAGCTGGGAATCTCGGTATCGGTAAAGTGGTGCGCGGCCAGCAGCATCAGGTCGTGATTGCCCAGAAGGGCGTGCACGGCACCGCCGGCAGCGGTAGCCTCGAGCTCCAGGCGCATCAAAAGCTCAATCACCCCCACCCCATCGGGGCCGCGGTCGGTGTAGTCCCCCAGGAACCAGAGCTGATTGGAACCCCCGATCCACTCAAGCCCCTCGCCAATGAAGCCCTCGCGTTGCAGGAGCCGGATGAGGGGCTGAAGGCAGCCGTGGATGTCGCCGACGACGTAGTGCACCGCCCGACAGTGTATCATCCAAAGGGTGAAGGTGCCGCGCAGCCGACTGTTTCTGGCTTTTTTGCAGGTGGGTTTGGTGGCTTTTGGCGGGGGTGGACAGGCCCAGATTTATCAGAGCATCGTGCTCAAGCACCGCTGGATGGAGGAGCGGGAGTTTCTGGAAACCACCGCGCTGTGCCGCATCCTGCCGGGGCCGGTGTTCGCCAACACCGCGGCCCACATCGGAACGCGCCTGGGTGGGGTGCTGGGGGGGGTGCTGGCCCTGCTGGGGGTCTTGACCCCGGGGGCCTCCCTGATGCTGCTGTTGAGCTTTGCCTATTTTCGCTTTGGGGCGGTGCCCGGCTCGCTGGCCGAACACGCCCTCAACGGGGTGGCGGCGGCGGCCATCGGGCTGATTCTGGCTACCATGCTGCGCCAGGCCCCCATCGCGCTGGACTCCCTCAAGGCCATCGGGCTGGCCCTGGTGGTGTTTGTGACCTATGGCCTGCTGCACTGGCCGCTGCTGCTGGTGCTGCTGCTCACGGTGCCGGTGGGGATGGGCCTGTACTGGTCGGAGGCCGCAGAAAATCCGGCCCACCATCGGGCAGGCCAGGGGATGGAGGCCGATGGCCGTGGGTGAAACCCTCGAGGTCTTCCTGGCCTTCCTGCGCTTTGGGGTGCTTAGTTTTGGCGGAGGCATGGCCAACCTGCCCGAGATGGCCCGCGTCATCATCGGCAACGGCTGGGTCACCCGGCAGGAGTTTGCCGATGGCTTTGCCCTGGGGCAGTTTGTACCGGGGCCCAATATGCTGGCGGTGCTGTTCTATGGCCTGAGCGCTGCGGGGCTGGGCGGGGCCCTGGCCGCTGCCCTGGGCATGTTCTTGCCGGGCGCGGTGGGGGCCATGTGGCTGGTGTGGGGCTGGGCCTGGATGTCCAGAGCCCAGTGGAGCCGGGCCCTGCGCAAGGCGTTGGTGCCCATCAGCATGGGCCTGGGCGCCAGCATGGTTCTGGTGCTGGTTCAGCTCAGCGTGGACTCACTCTTCTGGGGCCTGGGGGTGCTCCTGGCCTGTTACCTGATTTACCGCGGTGTGAGTGTGGTAATCGTAATTGCTGGAGGGGGGCTGTTGGGGCTGCTGACGGGGCTTTTGTAAGGCGCTGGTGTTATGCCAAGGCCCACTCGAGGGCGACCAGATGTTCGGTGGGTCGGAACCCCACCGAGGTGTAGAGGTCTTTGGCGAAGTAGTGCAGGTCGGCCAGGATCACCAAGTCTTTTGCACCCAGCTCACCAAAGCCGTATTGGGCAACGTGGTATAGCAGGGTTCCAGCCAGCCCCTGGCGGCGAAAGTCGGGATGGGTGTCCACGCTCTGAAAACGCCCCAGCCCGTCTTTGGCAAATAACCCCATCGAAGCTGCCAGTTGCCCACCCACAAACGCCCCGAACCAGTTTCCCCAACCTGCGGCAATCATGCGTCGGTACTCGGCAGCTTTGTGCTTCAGAAAGATTTCATACCCTTCGCCCTCACGTTCTTCGGCAGGCAGGGCGGCGTTTTGGATCAGCGCCATTTCCAGCCACTGCGCCCAGTCGGTGTCCGAATGGAAGGCGCGGCACTGGCAATGGGTGTTTAGGGTGCGGGGGGGATGAACCTTCTGCGTTGTTTGTACCACGGTTTGTTCCAACCAGAAACCCGCCTCGAGGAATTCCTGCGCTGCCCCTTGTTCACCGTTCACAAAATCCCAGGTAAACACAAAGTGGTTCAGCAAGCCCAACTCATCGTGAAAAATCTGCTTCCAGCGTTGCAAATCGCCGGGTTCGGGCGGCGCTTGGAAAATCAGGTAGTTGCCCCAGCGGTAGGTGGGGTTTTGCGGAGTGCGCACCACGATGTAGCTGGGCTTGACTTCGATATGGCTCTCGAAACTACGCAGCATCAGCTCGGTGCGGAGGCCCAGTGATTTTAGCTTCATAGCCGTTCTCGAAAAGAGATTTGGGTAGTACCCATTGCAAACCCCAGCTTCTTGTTGATGATCAACAGCGGGGCGTAGTTGGCGTAGCGGAGCGAAGCAGGGGGCGCGCTTGCATCGTGAAGGGGCGGATCAAAGCGTCTTGCTGAAGTCTAGCCATTGGTTGACCTCGGTGAATCCGGCGGACTGGTAGAACTCTAAAGTATCTGGCTCGCAGGCGACGCAAGCGGTCTTTGCCCCCAGCGCCTTCAGGCGGCGGAAACCTTCGGTCAGCACCGCCCGCCCCAAGCCCCTGCCCTCGAAGGTCGGGCGGGTGCCCACCGGCTCGAACTCTCCGATCCTATTAACCGGGTCGTACCAGATGATGCAGTACGAGGCGAATCGGCCTTCGGGGCTGACCGTCACCAGATCCAAGTCGGGGCGGTAGAGGGGGGCGGAGCGGATGTTGAGGTAACTCTGCATGGAAAACCGCGAAGGGTGCCAGACCTCGAGGTGGATGTCCACCCGCTCCCCCATTTCATGTGGCTCGAGGTGGCGCACCACGAAGCCCTCGGGCAGCCTGGGTGGGGGGATGTCCTTGTCCAGCGGGCGCTCGAGGAAGTACATCATGAAGGGGCTCTGGGCGTACCCGAGGGCTTGTAGGGTCTGGATGGTCTCGAGGTTGCTGCGGGCCGCGCTGGTGCTGACCCTAGCCGTGGGATCGAGACCAAGGGCGTGTGTCTCGGCGTGGGTGACCATCGCTCGAAGCAACTCTGACCGTTCCTCCGGCGAGAGCCACGGGGCCATGTAGAGGTCGAACTTGGCTCGCTTCTGGAGCACGAAGCCCACCACCGCGCCGCCCTGTTCCCAAATGCGAATCCCCTCCTCGGGTTTGTAGCTGGCATTTTGAAGCACGCCCCAGACAAAGTCGCCGGGGCACATAAGCTCGCTGGGTGTGGGGGTGCGGCGCCAGCACTCGATCACGAAGGCGGTCAGCGGCTCTAAGTCGGCAGGCCTGTAAGGTCTCGAGTCGAAGGTCATTCAATAGCCCCGTGAATGCTTTGTACAAGGTTTGGAACTCATACTAAATCTGCGCTTGAGTGGCGCATAAAGCGCCACTCACTTGCCGCACCGAATAGGTTCCGGCTTCGCCGGAATCGCGCAAGCGACTTGGCCTGAGGGGCGACCGAGGGTCTTTTCCGTTGCTTTTCGGTCAGTTATAAGCAGAATCGGTAGCACACTAGTTTTCCTCGCGCAGAACCTTTACCAAATCAATCCACGCGGGCATTTTCTCGAAGCCCAGGGCTTCGTTAATACCGAGCATCGAGCGGTTGGTCTGGGCGTTCTCGGTGCGGACTGCGGTTTTACCCAGATTTTTGGCGTGGGTCAGCGCTGCGACCTTGAGCGCCAGCGCGACGCCCTTGTGCCGGTGCGCCCGCTTTACTGTGGTGAAGCCGGTATTCAGGTCGTTGTCGGCGGGGCGGTGGAAGAGCATCGAGACGCCTGCGTACTCGCCGTCCTTCACCGCCAGGAACCACAGCTCAGGGCGGAAGTCTGGGTTGGAACGGACGTTCTCCCAGTAGCGTTCCATGTCAGGAAAGGTGAAGCTCTCGCCGGGTGGCAGCGGTACGTCGTGGCTGCCCTCCTTGTCCAGCTCGTACATCTTGTGCTCCCGCTCCGGGTCGGAGGCCAGCTCGGCAAAGCTCCTGACCTCGTAGCCCTGAGCCAGCACCTTTTCCACGGCCTTGGCCCACTGCGCGGGGTCGAACTTGGCCAGCTCGAGCTTCGATTCCCAGGTCCGGAACTCCTCGCGAAAGCCCCGTTTTTCTGCAAAACGCAGGGCCTCGGGTTTGTCGGCGCGGGTGGAGGCCAGCAACTTGATGGGGTCGTGGGGTTGCAGTTCTTGCATCATGCGCTCGTAGAGGGCAGTGCCGATGCCCTGGTTCTGGTGCGTGGGATGCACCGAGACTCCCACCCCGAACTTCTGCGGGTGATAGATCCACTCCATGTGAAAGAACGACGCCCAGCCCACCACCTCCCCGTTTTTCTCGGCCACCAGGCGGCGCAGGATCAGGCCGGGTTTCCTGCGCTCGTCGCTGGCCTTGAGGGTCTCGGCTAGCACGGGGTTGTCGGGCCAGATGAGGTTGCGTACCCGGGCCATTTCGGGGTAGTCGGCGGGCGTAAAGGGTCGAATCGAAAAGCTCATGATAACTCCTGTTCAGCGGGGCTCGAGGTCTCTTCCCCAAGCGCCAGCACATAGTCCGTCCAGATGGGCTGCTTCACAAAGCCCAGGGCCTCGTTGATGGCAAGCATGGCCCGGTTGTTCGACTCGTTGCCGGTGCGGATCTCCCGGATGCCCATGGTCTGAGCGAACTGGATGGCTTTGAGCTTGAGGGCCAGGGCCAGGCCCTTACGGCGGTAGGCCCGGCGGGTGCCGGTGAGGCCGGTTTGCAGATAGTCGCCGTCGGTTTTCCAGAGGGTGCTCAGGGCCGCGTACTGCCCGGTGTGGGGGTCTACGGCCACGAAATGGCCCTCGGGCAGGTAGTACTGGCTCTCGAAAATCCATTTGCAGTAGTCCTCGAAGCGCACCTCGCTCAACTCCCCAGGGCGGGGGACATCCTGGCGAACCTCGAGCCAGAGGTCGTAGAGTTTCTGCCGGTGCTGGGGGTCGGCCTCCAGCTCCTTCAGGCTTCTGAGCTGGAAACCGGCGGCCTCCACTGCCTCGATTTTGCCGGCCCAGGAAGCGAGGTCGAAGTTCCGCACATCAAGGCGCGACTCCCAATACCTCATCTTCTCCACGTAGCCCAGCTTTTTGAGCCAGGCCATGGCCTGGGGCTGGTCTTCGCGGGTGGTGCTCAGAATCGAGATGGGGTCGTGGGGCTTTAGGGCCTCCATCACCTGCCGGTACAGCGCTTTCCCGATTCCCTGGCTGCGAAACCTCGGGTGTACCGTGACCCAGACCGCAAACTTTTGGGGGTGGTACATGCCCTCAAACTGGGTGTAATGGGCCACCCCCACCACCTGCCCACCCTGCTCGGCCACAAAGCGCCCCCACTTAATTTCCGGGGCGTGGCGGTCGCCCTCGCGCAGCCCGGCTACGCTATGGGCCTCGTCGGGCCAGGCCGCCTTCAGTACCTCAGCGATGGCCGGGTAATCGTGTTCTTCAAAGGGTCGGATCGTAAGATTGGGTTTCATGGATTCCTCGGATGCGGGGCTAGGGCTGCGGGTCAGAAGACCCGCCAAAAGCAGGCTGGCCGGGTTTTGGGGGTACGGGACTGAGGCGCAGCAGCACCCTGGCCGGCTCTTTCACGAAGCCCATCGCCTCGTTGATGGCCAGCATGGGGCGGTTGCTCTGGTGGTTGGAGGTGCGGATGTACCGGGCCCCATAAGCCCGGGCGAATTCCGCTGCCCGCAGCTTGAGGGCCAGCGCCAGGCCCCGTCGGCGGTGGCTTCTGCGCACCCCGGTGAGGCCGGTTTGCAGGGTCTGGGGGCGGTGGGACTTGAAAAGCATGGTCAGCCCTACCAGATGCGCGCCCTCGAGGGCCACGAAGAACCCCTCGGGCAGCAGGTTGGGGCCTTTGAGGCTGCGCTCCTGCCAGACCTCGAAGGGCCAGGGGGTGATGGGCTCGGCGGTGGGCACATCTCCCAGCAACTCGATTTCCAGTGCATACAGGTCACGCTGAAAGGCTTCCTCTTGCCAGGGCAGGGCGCTCAGGGGCTGGATGGTGAGGCCGGGCGGCAGGGGGCGGGCCAGGGGGCTGGGGTCGAAGTGGGCCAGGTCGAGCACTGAGTCCCAGCGGCGCTCCACCTCGACAAAGCCCTGGGCGGTTAGAAAGCGGTACTGGGGCCAGTCTTCCCGCACCGTGGTCTGCAGCGCATGCGGCTGGTGTGGGGCGATGCGCCCCTGCAAAAACTGCCACAAGGGCCCTTCCAGGGCCTGGTGGTGGGGGTGCAGGTAGTACTGCACCTCGAGCACCCCCGGCCTGGGGTCGTAGTAGGGGGTGGCGTACTCCAGCACCCCTACGGCTTCTCCCGCCACTTCAACCACAAAGCGCGCCAGCACATCGCCCTGGGCTCGAGTGCGGTCGAGGTGCTGCAGCCCGGCCAGGTCGGGCGGACTTTCGGGGTGGGCGGCCTGCCGCACCGCTGCGTAGGTCTGATAATCGGCTGCCGAAAACAAAAAAGGCCGAACCTGCATTGAACAATTCCTCCTTTAGCTACAAGCCCTGGAACAGCCAATAACCCTGTGGCCCCGACTGCGTCCACCCGACACTGTAGCAGAGAAAGGCCCCTGCCGCACGTAACGCCGCGGGGCCTCTTTTGGTGCAAATGTCCTGCGCGGGTGGGGGCTGGGTGGATATGCTGGGCGCGCTGTGTGGATGTGGGGGGTGGTCATCTCGAGCTTGCTAACCACCTTGCTGGTGGTTGTTTTTAGCCATCGAGGGCGCTGGGGACATACGCCTTTTTACATGCTTCTTGGGGCAGTGGGCCTGCTGGTCTGGTCGAGCGCCTGGTTTCCGGGGCTTTACTTCGGTCTTTTGGCCCTGCAGGTGGGGCTGCTGCTGGCATCGCTGGATCAGCCGCCGCGCTGGGGCAGAACCTGGCGGGGCCTGCTTTTGTTGGGCGGGCTGGGCCTGGGTGTTGATTTTTTGCTGCGCGCGCTGGGCCTCCCGCTGCCATCCAGGGCCGGCCATCTGGTGGCCCTGGGGCTGGGGGTGCTGCTGGGCGGGGGGGTGGTGCGCTGGCTTTACCCAAGGCTGGCCCCCAAGGGCCCGGTTCGGGCCCTGGCCGTGGTGCTACCGCTGCTGGCGCTAACCAACAGCGGGCTGCTTTTTCTGGCGACCCAGGAGAGGCTGGACAGGCTGGTGCTGGGGTTTTTGCTACAGGTTATATCGGCCGGGCCCCTGCTGGCTTTTTACCTCGAGGCGCTGCAACACCAGCGGCGCAGCGCCTCGATTGAGTCGGTGTACGCGGCCCTGCTCGATACCGTGGCGGCGCTGCCCCACCGCTCGGAGGCAGAGCTATGGTCGCGGCTCCTGGCCTCGGCCGTGCAGGTGGTGCCCGGTGCCCAGGCCGGTAGCATCCGCCTGCGGCAGGGGGCCGATTTCGTCTTTGTGGCGCAGCAAGGCTTCGACGAAGGTGTTTTGGGCCTGCGCAGCAGCGCCCACGAAGCAATGGCCTGGCACGGAGACCCTTTGCAGTGGCGCCAGGGGCAGCCCCGTATTGCCAACCACGCCGATTTGCAGCGAATCTGGGCCACCCAGGCGGCCAATTACCGGCTTTATGAACGCCTGAACCGGGCCAGCCGCCAGCGCATCCAGCAGATCCGCTCGACCCTCTGTGTGCCCATACCGTTGGGCGATGAGGTGATGGCGGAGATCAACCTCGACGCCTTTCACGACCGGGCCTTCGACCACCGATCGATCGAGGTGGCCCGGCAGTACGCCCAACAGGTTCGGGCGCTTTTGGCTGTGCACCGCCAGCAAAGCGAGCTCGAGGCCCGGGTTCGCGAGCTCGAGGTCATCGAAGCCCTGAGCGGGGCCTTGCGGGGACTCAAGGGCACCGGCGAGATCACTCAGGCGGCTGGTGTACGAGACCATCCGCCTGATGAACTCCGAGCATGCCGCGCTGCTGCTGCTGGAGCCCGATGGTGAGCACCAGCGCTGCTATGCGGCGGCCGGGATGTTCCTGGAGATCAAGGACACCCTGGTGCCCAGGGGATGGGGCCTGGGCTGGGCGGCCATCGAGACCCGTGCGCCCATCTGGTTGGATCAGGCCCACCTCGATCAGCGGGCCTACGGACAGTTCAGGCATCCCCCAGGGGCTTATTCGGAGCTGGTGATACCCCTGCTCAACTCCCAGGGCCAGCCCCTGGGGGTGCTGATCTCCGCGCGCAACGGCGAGCGGGCTTACCTCGAGCGAGACGTGCGCCTGCTGCAAATCATCGGCAACATCGCAGCCAACACCCTGGAGCGCGTGCGGGCCAACGAGAGCCTCGAGGCCGAAATCGCCGAAAAAACCGCCCTGCTCGAACTCTCACAGATGCTGGGGGGCAACGATGCGGCCTTGTTGCCTGCGGCGATGGAGAAAATTCGCCAGATGGGTCACGCCGACGCGATCGCCTTGGGGGTGCAGGAGCCGGATGGATACCACCTGCGCTGGCTGACGGGCCATCTGGGGGCCGAGGCCAAGGAGTTTTTGCAGAAGCCCCTGCCCCTCGAGCACCCTTTGGTCAACCTAATCCCGATAGAAAAGGCATTTCGGGTTGGCGATACCGCCGCACACCCTTTGCTGAAGCCGTATGCCAGGGTGGGTATACGTGGCCTGTACCTGCGCACGGTGGTTCATGAACCCGAGCTGAAGGTGGCCCTGGCCCTGATGCGGCTGGAGCCCAGCCCGGGCTGGGGCCCGGCGGAGGATCGGCTGCTGGAGGGGGCTGCCCAGATTTTGGGGGCCTTGCTCCTGCGCCTGGAGCGCACCCGGCAGCTCGAGACCGCCTACGAAGGGGCTTTGCGGGCCATCGGCCTGGCCCTGGAGGCGCGGGATCGCGAGACCGCCGGGCACACCGACCGGGTTGCGGCCCTGGTCGAGCAGCTAGGCCGGGCGCTGGGCCTGAGTGAGGCCGAGCTACGCGACCTGCGCTGGGGGGCCTACCTGCACGATGTGGGCAAGCTTGCTCTCTCCGATGCCATCCTGCTCAAGCCCGATAAGCTAACCCCTGAGGAGTTTTGCACCATGCGAACCCATACCCATCTGGGGGACGATCTGGTGCGCAACCTGCCCTTTGTACCCCTGGTAGCGCGCCAGATTGTGCGACACCACCACGAGCGCTGGGATGGGCGGGGCTACCCCGATGGCCTGGCCGGGGAAGATATCCCCTTGGCAGCCCGTATTTTCGCGGTCTGCGATGTTTTCGACGCCCTTTGCTCCCACCGGCCTTACAAAACCGCCCTATCGCCGGAGCAAGCCGCCCAGGAGCTTTGGCGCAGCGCCCAGAGCGGGCACCTCGACCAAAATTTGGTGAAGGTATTCCTCAAGACCCAGGGCCTCGAGGCTGCCACCTCGCAGGCTGCCGACTGAGACATGGGTAGGTTCGTTACGCTCCACACGGCTTTTTGCGCTATGATGAAAACCAATGGTCGAATTTTCACGAGATTTACTAGGCTTGGAGCAGCGCATCGTCATGGTCACCGGAGCGGGGCGGGGCTTTGGGCGTTCAATTGCCCGTTCTTACGCCCGCAATGGGGCCACGGTTATCACGGTAGACCCCGACGTGGAGATGGCGACCGCCATCGCCTCCGAGGTTGAGCAGCTCGGCGCCCCGGCCATTCCCATCCGGGGGGATATGTCGGTGGTGCTGGATGTGATCAACACCTTCGAGAAAATCGAGGAGCTCTTTGGGATGCTGGATGGGATAGTCCACGTGACCAGCGCCGAGAGCAAAACCCCCTTTGTCGAACTATTAGAGGCTGAGTGGTACGATCTGCTCAACGCCGATGTAAAGTCGAGCCTGTACGTGTTGCAGCAGGGCCTGCGCTACTTGAGCGGGGGGGGGTTCGTCACCCTGGTACTCCCCCCCTTGCAGCGCGAACAGCCCCACGTGGCCGCCATTCGCGGTGCGGTGGCTGGCCTGATAGAAGGGGCCACCCGGGTCTTCCCCACCAACGTGCGGGTCAACGGGGTCATCCCCAGCCGCGACCCGGTGGGTGAGGAGCACGACCGATCCCTGGTGCGGGTGGCTGTTGCGCTGGGCTCGATGGTTTCAGAAGGGGTGCGGGGCCAGCTCCTGGAGGTTCTGCTGCCCGATCCCCCCCACCAACCAGAGATCTACGATCTGCTGAGGGAGCTGCCATGAGGCCACCGACGACCTCACTGGCTGGATTGCAAGGCCTATGAACTGTCCTTTTTGTGGGAACCCCGATAGCCGCGTGCTGGACTCGCGTCCTTCCGACGAGGGCTCGGTGATTCGCCGCCGCCGGGAGTGCCCGGCCTGCAAGCGTCGCTTCACCACCTATGAGCGGGCCCAGGTGGAGCCGCTGCTGGTCATCAAGCGCTCGGGGCGTAAAGAGACCTTCGACCCCAACAAACTTTTGCGCGGCCTGAGCCTGGCCGCCCGTAAACGGCCCATCGATCCGGAGGTGTTGCAGGAGTTTGCCTTTGGTTTCGAAGATACCGTCAAGGAGATGGAAATTACCTCCGAGGAGATCGGGCTGCGTTCGCTGGCCTTTCTGAAGGAGCTCGATCCGGTGGCCTACATTCGCTTCGCCTCGGTCTACCGCGAGTTTGACAGCCTGGAGAACTTTATTGAAGAGGTGCGCAAGCTGGATCGCAAGCCAGGCAAGGGTAAAAAAGCCCAGAAGGCAGAAGAAGAAACACCTGACCTGGCCGATGAGGCCAAGCTGGGAACAGTCTGACCCCATGGCCCGCTGGGCGGTGTTAGACTATAGGTGTGAGTGACCCGCTGGCCGAGTTGAACCGTTTGCAGGAACGCGACCTCGAGCTTGACCAGATTCGCGAAGATCAATCCCGCGTTCCCGATGAGCTGGCCCAGGCCCGTGAGCACTTCAGGAAACTGGAAATTTCTCTGGGCGATTTGCAAGAGCAGCTGCGCGAGGTGCGCCTGGCCTATAACAAGCTCGACCTCGAGCTGCAAGACCTCAAAAGCAAGCGCGAAAAAGCCAAGGCAGCCCAGGCCCAGGCCACCGGGGCTAAAGAGCAGACCCAGTACGGCGAGCAGATTCGCCAGTTGTCGGGCCTGATTGAGGATCTCGAAGGCAATAACAAAGACGTCGTGGGCCAGATTATGCCGCTGCTCGAGCAGATCGAGAAGCTGGAGGCGGAACTGGCCCAGGTCAAGGCCCAGATGGAAGAGGCCCGGCCTAAGCTCGAGGCTTTGGAGACAGCCAACCAGGCGCGGGTGGACGCCCTCGAGGCCGAATACCAGTCCAAAAAGGTCAGCCGCGACCAGCTAGCCGCCACCATTCCCACTGCCATTGTCAAGGAGTACGAGTCCATCCGCCGGGCCCGCAAGGGCACCGGTCTGACCAAAATGGCCAAGGCCGGCAACGGCTACCGCTGCACCGCCTGCAATGTGCAGCTTCCCATGCACGTGGCCCAGCAGGTTCACCAGGCCAGCAAGGTGGTGCGCTGCCCCTCCTGCGGGCGCATTCTTTGGAAAGGCGCGTAGTCGCGGTCGCCTCCCCATGCCCTATACCCCCATCCTGGCTACCCTGGGCTTCGTGCTGTCGCCGGACAGGCAGGAGGTGCTGCTGGTGCACCGCAACGCCCGGCCTCAGGATCCGGCCTATGGCAAATACAACGGTCTGGGCGGCAAGCTCGAGCCCCACGAAGACGTGGTGGCGGGCATGCGGCGGGAAATCCTGGAAGAATCCGGCCTCACTGCACTGCAACTCCACCTGCGCGGCACCATCTCCTGGCCGGGGTTTGGCCGGGAGGGCGAGGACTGGTTCGGCTTCATTTTTCTGATTACGGAGTGGACAGGCAGCCCCCATACAGCCAACGGCGAAGGCGAGCTGCACTGGGTGCCCATCCAAAAAATTCTGCGCCAGGAGCTGCCCATGTGGCCGGGCGACCGGTACTTCTTGCCGCTGGTCTTCGATGCCGATCCACGGCCTTTTCATGGAGTGATGCCCTACCGCGGGGGCCAGGTGCTCTCCTGGTCGTTTAGCCGCTAGTCGGCCTGTCCTCCGTACTGAGGCCGCCCGAAGCCGTAGGGGGGAGAACTCCGTTTACCTCGGAAGCAACAGGCCCCGACGGAGATTAACACCATCTCATGCCAGCGGGGTTTCTTTCTGTTACCATGGCGTTACGTCGTCCCTGCTATTTACGGTTATTTATCACATTAAGGGAGGAGCCGGGCCTGTATGATAACCATTCACCGTTCGGGACAGTATCGCTTTTACGTCAACTCGGGCTATAACCTCGAGCCCCCCTACATCTGCGTCAAGCATGAGGGACACGTCGCCAAGTTCTCGCTCCAGCCGCTGGCCTTGCAGTCCAACAACGGTTTTTCCCGCACCGAGCTGAGCCGCATCCAGCAGGCCGTTCTGGATGCCCGCGACCAATTGCTCAAACACTGGGCCAACGTCCGGGGCACCGAGGGCGAGAAGCCCAGCGGGGAGCTGCTCCTGCACCAGGAGTGAGGCTTTAGACGGGCCGGCCCGCCATCATAAAGCTGGCGGTCATGCCGCCGTCCACCGGCAGGATCGCCCCGGTGATAAAGCTGGCTTTTTCGGAGGCCAAAAACACCACGGCCTGGGCCACCTCCTCGGGCCGGCCTAAGCGGCGCAGGGCGTGCAGGTCTTCCCAGTCCTGCCGGGTGAGTTCGGGGTGCGGGGACATCTGGATGGCCTCCAGCACGTTTTCGGTAGCGATGGCTCCAGGGGCCACCGCATTGACCCGGATCTTCATGGGGGCCAGGTCGAGCGCCAAGGAGCGGGTCAGGTTGACCAGACCCCCTTTGGAGGCGTTGTAGGCCGCGTTGTTTTGCTCGGCGAACAGACCCTGCACGCTGGCCACGTTCACAATCGCACCCCCACCGTTTTTGACCATCTCCCGCGCGGCCAGCGCCGAGAGGTGCATGGGGGCGGTCAGGTTGACCTCCAGGGCCTGCCGCCAGTCGGCCAGCCCCACCTTGAGCGCCGAACCGGGGGGTGCGATGGCCGCATTGTTGACCAGGACGTGTACCCCGCCCCACTGCTTGACCGCCTGCTCAACAAAACGCTCGCGGTGCTCGGGCTGGGCCAGGTCGGCGTAGACGAACAGGCCCCCCAGGCGCTTGGCAACCTCGAGGCCCTCGGGCCGCACGTCGCACAGCACCAGAAGAGCCCGCTCCTGTGCAAAAGCCTCGGCGATGGCCCGTCCAATGCCCCGGGCTGCGCCGGTGACCAGTACCACTTTGCCGTGAAACATGTCCTAAAGTTTATCCAAAGCCAGCTTGTTGTGGGGCCGCTGGAAGCCTGAGAGGAGCCCACCCCTCGATTGCTTTCTGTTACGGTAAGTTTATGGCGCAAGGACTGGTGAGTGGAAAATATCAACTTACTCTACCGGTAGAGGTTCGCAAGGCGCTGGGCATCAAGCCGGGCGACCGCGTGGAGTATGTGGTCAAGGAGGGGCGTCTGGAGATCTGGGTGATCCGCCCTGACCTGTCCAAGGTGCTCGACGAGGTGCTTGCCGAGCACGACTTCGCCGCGCTACGCGCCGAGACCCACGATGATGCCGTGCGGTACGTGCGGGAGATGCGGAGCCTGGATGATTAGCCTGGACACCAACGTGATATTTTCGGCGCTCAACAAGGCGGGTGTCCACCACGACCGCGCCCGGCAGCTCCTGAAAAAGTATGGGGCGCTGGTTCTCTCGCCGGTGGTACACGCCGAGCTGATGGCCTCGAGCGATGCGCCGGGCATCCAACTTTTCCTGCAGAAAGCCCAGATATCTACCCTCTGGGAGGTGCCGCCCGCGGTGTGGGAAGCGGCGGGTAGGGGCTTTGGACAGTAGGCGCAAGGGCGGGCTCCCGCGAAGAACCCTGGCCGACTTCCTGATTGCCGCCCATGCCGAGTATCACGGGCTCGGGGTGATGAGCTTCGACGACACGGTTTTCACCGCGGTCTTCCCCAGCCTGCGGTTAATCCGCTAGGTGCCAAGCGTTAAGACCGGGGGGCGCGGGTTTTGCCGTCCAGGGTCAGGAGGGGGCCGTACAGCTCGGGCCGACGGTCGCGGAAGAAACCAAAACCGGCCCGGAAAGCGCGGGCTTCCTCCAGGTTGAGTTCGGCCAGCAGGATGGTCTCTTCGCTGCGGCCGGCCTCGGCCAGCTTGTTGCCCATGTAGTCGGCGATGAAGGAGGAGCCGTAGTAGGTCTGGGTGTGGCCCTCCACCACCTCGGTGCCCACCCGGTTGGCCGCCGCCAGGTAGCAGAGATTCGCGACCGCATGGCCGATCATGGCCCGCTGCCACATGTCTTTGGTATCCACCCCGCCCGCCTCGGCCGGCTCGGAGCCGATGGCCGTGGGGTAGAGCAGAATCTCGGCCCCCAGCAGGGCCATGCTGCGGGCGCACTCGGGGAACCACTGGTCCCAGCAGATGCCGGCCCCCACGTGGCCGAAGCGGGTAGGGAAGGCCTTGAAGCCGGTATCGCCGGGGTTGAAGTAGTATTTCTCCTCGTAGCCGGGGCCGTCGGGGATGTGCGACTTGCGGTAAACCCCCAGCACCTCCCCCGAGGCGTCAATCAGGGCCAGGCTGTTGAAGTAAGCCTGCCCCGCTTTTTCGAAAAACGAGATGGGGAGCACCACCTGTAGCTCCCGGGCTAGCTGCTGGAAGTGCGGCAGAAAAGGGTGATGCTCGACCGGGTGGGCCAGGGCAAAGAACCTTTCCCGCTCGACCTGGCAGAAGTAGAGGCTCTCGAAAAGCTCGGGCAGCAGCACGATCTGCGCGCCCTGGGCGGCGGCCTCGCGCACCATCTGGGTGGCCTTGGCCACGTTCTGCTCGCGGTCGGCGGTCATGGACATCTGAACAACGGCTAGCTTGGTCATGGCGGCTCCTCTAGCGTGTTTGGCCCGGCCATATGGCGCCGGCGGGCTGCTGCTGGGTGACGCAGTGGAAGCTGCCCCCGCCGGTGATCAGGTAGCGGCTTTGGAGGCCGATCACCTCGCGGCCGGGGAAGAGCGGGCGCAGGATTTCCAGGGCCTGTTCGTCGTGGGGGTCGCCGTAGATGGGCACCAGCACGGCGCCGTTGGCGATGTAGAAGTTGGCGTAGGTGAGGGGGAGGCGGGTCTCGCTATCCAGCCAGAGCGGGTTTTTGGGGAGGGGCAGCTCCACGATGCGAAAACCCCCCAGGCTTCGCAGGATTTCCAGGTTCTCCTGCAGGGGGCGGTGGTTGGGGTCGTCGGGGTCTGGGCAGACCGCCGTCACAATGGTATAGGGCGAGGCAAAGCGGGTCAGGGTGTCGATGTGTCCGTCGGTGTGGTCGCCCTCGAGGCCGTTGCCCAGCCAGATCAGGTGCTCGATGCCCAGAAACTGTTGCAGGTAGCCCTCGAGCGCCTCCTCGTCGAGGCCGGGGTTGCGCGCCGGTGAGAGCAGGCACTGCCGGGTGGTGAGGCCCACCCCCTGACCGTTGACCTCGAGGCTCCCCCCCTCCATCACGATGCCCGCCTCGAACAGCCCCATGCCCAGGATGCGGGCCATCTGCAAGGGCATCTGGTTGTCCTGCTGGGCTGGGTACTTCCCGCCCCAACCGTTGAACTCCCAGTTGACGGCGGCCACCTCAACTGGCCCCGACGGGGGGGTACGGGTTACAAAAATCGCCCCGGAGTCGCGCAGCCACAGGTCGTCGTGGGGGATGCGGTGAAAGGTGATGGGGCCCGCCAGCCTTTGCCGGGCGTCCCGCTCGGATTCTTCGTCGTGCAGCACCAGGTGCACCGGCTCGAAGCGGGCCAGGGTGTTCACGAAGGCCGCGAACTCCTGCCGCACGGGCTCCAGGTAGCCCAGCCATTTTTCCTCGTCGTAGGGCCAGGCCGTCCAGGTGGCGGCGTGCGGGGCCCATTCGGCGGGCATACGAAAGCCCAGGGCGCGGGGGGTGAGGTTCTCCACAAAGCCAAAAGTATAGCAGGTTGACCGGGTTATTGCAGGGCGGCCTCGAGGTCGGCCCAGAGATCCTCGACATCCTCGATGCCCACGCTCAGCCGCAGCAGGGAAGGGGGTAGGTGCTCCTGCCCCGGAATGGCCGCCCGGCGCTCCATGGTAGACTCCACCCCCCCCAGGCTGGTGGCGTGGCGGATCAGCCGGACGCGCCGACAGACCGCGTCGGCCTCGGCGGCCCCGCCGTGCAGCTCGAAGGAGATGATGCTGCCAAAGCCCTTCAGCACGCGCCTGGCGGTGGCGTGGGTGGGGTGGGAGGGGAGGCCTGGGTAGCGCACACGGGCCACCCGGGGGTGCTGCTCGAGGCGAAGGGCCAGCGTCTGGGCGTTCTCCTGGGCTTTTTGCAGGCGGAGGGCCAGGGTGCGCGCCCCCCGCACGGCCAGGAAGGCCTCGAGGGTGCCGGGGGTGGCGCCGCTGAGTTCCCTGGACTTTCGCAGGGCCTGCCACAAAGCCTCGTCGCGGGTGGTGGCCACCCCCCCGAGCAGGTCGGAGTGGCCCCCGATAAACTTGGTGGCCGACTGAATGGAGACCGTGGCCCCAAACGCCAGGGGCTGCTGGTTGAGGGGGGTGGCAAAGGTGTTGTCCACCGCCAGAATGGCGCCGGGCTTGCGCGGGGCCTGTCCGATGGCGGCCAGATCCACCACCGTGAGCAGCGGGTTGGAGGGGGACTCGAGCCAGATCAGGTCGGCCTCGCCACAGGCCCGCACCCAGCCCTCGGTGTCCTCCAGGGCCAGCCGACGCACCGACCAGCGCTTCTTCTCGGCTCCGGCCAGGGCCAGCCCCACCACCCCCTGGTAGCAGTCGTCCGGCAGCACCACCAGCGCCCCCACCGGAAGCTGATCAAAAACCGCCGCCACCGCGGCCATACCCGAGGCAAAGGCCACGGCCTTCCCATCCTCGAGCCCCCCCACCAGGGCCTCGAGGGCCTCCCAGGTGGGCGTGCCGCCGTCGCGGGCGTAGGCCCGTTCCTGCCCCAGGATGAAGTTGGAGGCCGGAACCAGCGGGGTATTGAGGGGTTCGCCGGGCGCGGTTGGGCGGCCAGCGGCCACCAGCCAGGAGGCCGGTCTGAGTCGGGAAGGCTTGTCCATGCCCGCAAGTATACCCACCTGCTACACTATTGTCATGGTGCAACTGTTCAACGCCGATACCGGCGCGCCCATCGGCCAGATTAGCGAGGCCCAGCTTTCGTTCCTGGTCGCCCAGATGGAAGAGGAACACGCCCAGGATCAGGACTACTACCTGAATGCGGATTTACTGGAGACCTGGCGTGAGCAGGGCGCCGACCCGGCCCTCATCGAGCTGCTGGCTAAAGCCATGGGGGATGGGGAAGAACTGAGCATCCGCTGGTCGAGGTAGCTACGAGAGTGTGGCCTCGTCCATCAGCCCCTCGGCCCAGGCCTCGAGGTGGCCCACATCCCCAATCGAGAGGGCGGTGCCTTCGGGGTAGAGCAGACGGGTGATGGAGGTGTTCTGGATTTGAAACTTGCGCCAGGAACCATTCTCCAGCTCGAGCACAATCTTGAGCGCGGCCCGGATCACCCCCCCGTGGGTCACCACGATAAACCGGCCTTCCGGTAGCTCCTCGATAAATTCCTGTACCCGCGCGGCCAGGTCGGCCATGCTCTCGCCGCCGGGGCGCTTGGTGTTCCAGGGGTCGCGCTGGATGGCCTCGTGGAACTCGGGGTAGAGCACCTGCATCTCGCTGCGCAACAGCCCCTGCAACTCGCCGGCGTAAATCTCGCGCAGGCGGGGGTCGAAGGTAGGTGTAAGGCGCAGGGCCTCGGCGATGGGCTTGGCGGTGAGGGCCGCCCTTTGCAGATCGGAGCTGTACAGGCCATCGAAGCCCTGGCGGCAGGCGGCCAGGCGCTCGGCCACCCGGAAGGCCTGGTGCAGGCCCTGCGGGGAGAGATTGATGTCGTAATGCCCCTGAAAACGCCCCTCCGCGTTCCAGGGGGTCTCGCCGTGGCGTACCAGCCAGAGTTCTTTCATAGGAAGGTGCCGGGCTTAGACAACTCTAATCCCTGACCCTTCCATGATATACCCTACGGGGTAACTTTGCGGTAGCCGTTGCCGGGCCTTGGACGCCACGTCTGGACTCAAGACCAAAATGTAACCAAGCCCCATGTTGAAGACCCGGTACATCTCCTGCTCGGGAACCTGTCCGGCCCGCTGAATCAGCTCAAAAATGGGAGGGATGGGGAAACTGCCCCGCCGAATCTCGGCCCCCAGGCCTTCCGGCAGCACCCGGGGCAGGTTCTCGAACACCCCCCCACCGGTGATGTGGGCCATGGCGCGGATCTCGAGGCCCTCGCGCTGCAAGATTTCTACCTCGTTCAGGTAGCAGCGGTGGGGTTCCAGCAGGGCCTCGGCCAGCGACTGCCCGCCCAGCTCGGGCCGGGGTTCCTCGAGGTTCCACCCCGCGAACACCTTGCGGGCCAGGCTGTAGCCGTTGGTGTGCAGCCCCGAGGAGGGCAGGGCCAGCAGCACGTCGCCGGGCTGTACCCTGGAGCCGTCCACCACCTGGGCCTTATCCACCACGCCCACAATGGTGCCCACCAGATCCAGGCCGCCCTCCTGGTAGACCCCCGGCATCTCGGCGGTCTCGCCCCCCAGCAGGGGGATGCCCACCGCCTTGCAGGCCTCGGCCAGCGATGCCAGGATCTGGGCCAGCACCTCGGCTTCCAGCCGGGCGCTGGCGATGTAGTCCATGAAGAAGAGCGGCCGGGCCCCCTGCACCAGCAGGTCGTTGACCGAGTGGTTCACGATGTCGAAGCCCAGCCCCCCATAGCGCCCGGTCTGGGCGGCCAGAAGGGTCTTGGTGCCTACCCCGTCGGTGGAGGCCACCAGCACCGGCTCGGCCATCGCTTTGAGCCAGGCGACCTCGAGCATCCCCCCAAAGGCCCCCAGGCCCCGCAGCACCTCGGGGGTGTAGGTTTCCTTGATTTTGCTGGCGGCGGCCTTCAGAGCGCCCGCCTTGCGCTCAATGTCCACCCCCGCTTCCCGGTAGTTCATAGCTCGACCCCCAGCATCTCGCCCAGCATCTTTTTGACCACGTCGGCCTTGGCGGTGCCCTTGGTCTCCTTCATGATGGGGCCCAGCAGGGCGTTGGCGGCCTTGAGGTTGCCACCCTTGACCTGCTCCACCACCTTGGGGTTGGCAGCCACCACCCGCTCCACCAGGGGCCGCAGCGCGCCCTCGTCCGCGACCGCCCGCAGGCCGCGTTCCTCCACCAGCTTCAAGGGGTCGGCCCCTTCCATCACCTCGGGGAGTAGCTGGCTCAAGACCCGGTTGGTGATCTCGCGTCGCTCGAACAGCCCTGCCAGCGCGGCCAGGTGCTGGGGGGTGAGGGCAGTCTCCTGCACTTCCACCAGCCGCTCGTTCAGATAACCGGCCACCTCGGCGTTGAGCAGGTTGGCGACGGTCTGGGGGTTGCCCTGGTGGTGGGCCAGGGTTTGGTCGAAGAAGCGGGCCAGCGAGGGGTTGTAGGCCAGGATTTCGGCGTCGTAGGGGCGCACCCCGGCCTCCACGTAGCGGGCGTATTTCTGGGCGGGCAGCTCGGGCATGGCCGCGCGGAGCCGCTCAAGCCAGGCCTCGTCCACCACGATGGGGGGCAGGTCGGGGTCGGGGAAGTAGCGGTAGTCGGCCTCACCTTCCTTCAGGCGCATCACGTAGGTTTTGCCGGCGGCCTCGTCGAAGCCTAAAGTGGCCTGCTCGACCCTGCGCCCGCTGCGCAGGATTTCCTGCTGCCGCCGTATCTCGTACTCGAGGGCCCGCGCCACGCTGCGGAAGGAGTTCAGGTTCTTGATCTCGACCTTGGTTCCGAGCGGCTCTCCCACCCGCCGCACCGAGACGTTCACGTCGGCCCGCATCTTGCCCTCCTCGGGGTTGGCGTCGGATACCCCCAGGGTCTGGGCGATCGAGCGAATGTGGGAGAGAAAAACCCGGGCCTGCTCGGGGGTGCGGATGTCCGGTTCGGTGACCATCTCGATCAGGGGGGAGCCGGCCCGGTTGAGGTCAATCAGGGAATAGGAGGCCCCCTCGGGGTGGGTGGACTTGGCCGCGTCCTCCTCGAGGTGCACCCGCTTGATGCGCACCCGCTGCCCCTCCACCTCCAGGTAGCCGTGGGCCGCGATGGGCAGGTCGTACTGGGAGATCTGGTAGTTTTTGGGCATGTCGGGGTAGTAGTAGCTCTTGCGGTGGAACTGCGTCCAGGGGGCAATCTGGCAGTTCAGGGCCAGCCCGAACAGGATGCCGTACTCCACGGCCTGGGCGTTGACCACCGGCAGTACCCCCGGCAGGCCCAGGCAGACCGGGCAGGTGTGGGTGTTGGGCGGGTCGCCAAAATAGCTGGCATCGCAGCCGCAGAACATCTTGCTTTTGGTTTTGAGGTGCAGGTGGACTTCCAGCCCTACCACGGCTTCGAAATCGGGCATACCGGAAACATTATAGGCTGCTTCATTCCGGGGACTACAGGTGGCCTCGAGCCCCTGAACAACACGCCTGCAAACCAATTTTTATTTATGGTGAGGCAGTAGCTGTTGCAACCTGCTTTGATGAGAGCTGGTTGCTATCGTTTTGGGCCTATGGATGCCCTGGAGGGTAGATGTTACAATCTGGATTGCTTGCCTGGGCAAGCCCCGTGCGCTCGTAGCTCAGTATGGATAGAGCAAAGGTTTCCTAAACCTTAGGTCGCAGGTTCGAGTCCTGCCGGGCGCACCAGTCCAGGACGCTAAAACCCCAGCTTGCTAAAGGCTGGGGTTATCGCTTGACACCTTATTGACACCTAAACCCTCAACTCCGAATACTCCCCCACCTTACCCAGAATGGCCTGCACATAGCTTGCATTCCGCTGCCCCGCCAGGAAGGCCCCCGGCCCCACGTTGTAGGCGTGCAGCACCTCACACCAGGACGCACCGGGCAGACGGGTGTTTTTCAGCCAGCGCAAGTAGAGAATGCCTGCAGACACCGCGTACTGAATCCGCACCGGCGTGGGCATGTTTAGCAGGAGCGTTGGATCAAGCCGAACGGTTTTGAACGCGCACGGCTTGACCTGCATGGGGCCAATCTCCGTACCCGAAGCGCAGTTGGCCCCGTTGTTACTTATTCGCAGGGCCTCCGCTACCCGGTCTACATGCGGGTTGAAGGTGCTCTCGCGCCAGGCTACCGCCACCACCAGATCGGGGGGAACCTCCAGCCCCTCGGCCTGGGCCAGGGCCCCGGCCACCACCGCCGCCAGCGAGCGGCCCCCGCACTCACTGCACGAGGTATTTTTCAGGCGCGGGTTAGCTTCCACGACACGGGCATAGATGCGATCTATGAGATCCCAGCGGCTCTTATCCAGGGGCGGAGGGCCTGGGGGCGGGTAGGGGCAGGTAGGGGATGGCGACGTGCCAACGGCTCCCCCACTGCGAGGGGCCGAGGCCGCCCGTCCTGCTGCCAGGGCCAGGAGGGCCGCGCCGCCCAGGCCAAGCCAGATGAGTTTATCCTTGCCGCTTTTTGCCATCCTCAGCCCCCCTGACGGTTCGGCAGATACCCTTACGCCCCCGATTTAGGGTCAGATAGCCTGCTCTACCCCTATACCACAAAAATCCATACAGGTCGCTGTAGCTCACCCGCCCAGCGTTTGCACTGGCCCCCCCGTGCAGCGTCCACCACTGGCTAGTACTAGCGGGGTCAACGACCACCTCGAGCACTGGCACCAGCGGCCTGGCTACGGGGGCCAGACGGTTACGGGTGGTGGCAGTCAGTATCATGTCCAGCTAACCCCCCATCCCGTCAGCCGCAGCTCGTTGAGGTTCGTTTTTGTAAACTCCTGCCCTGGGTCAAAAACAAAACCAAACGCAAAGGCACGGTTAACAGACAAATGCTGCCAAGCGAGTCCCATGGCGCGAATGGTAAAGTTGGCTTCGTTTGCAATGAATGTCAGCTCTTCAATAAACCGCTGTTTTGAGCCGGGTACATAAGCGGCTATACTGGGCGTTTTCAAAAAACCTGTATTCTGCTCACCTGTGTTGGTGTTGTAATTCGGTGTAAATGTATTCGGTCGCACCCAAAACCCCCAGTTGCTAGCGTTGTCCGAATACCCGTATGCACCTCCGGATGCAATTTTGTCTAGCATGCCGATATCTGACGCG
>Ga0209721_1000236_pt1 | contig 55245 bp, 55 predicted proteins | sample TshhotsprinmetaG_FD_184139 | JGI IMG/M metagenome (GOLD analysis project Ga0209721, IMG submission 184139) | Hot spring microbial communities from South Africa to study Microbial Dark Matter (Phase II) - Tshipise hot spring metaG (SPAdes)... | ecosystem: Environmental > Aquatic > Thermal springs...
CCAGTCGCCGCCGGTCCCCACCTTGCCGGTGGACTCAAGGCCCACGTACATCTCAAGGACGTTCAGTTCCTTCGCCGAAGCTTTGAAGTACCGGGCCATGACGGACTCCAGGTCGTCGTCGGTGACCGCCTGTCCGGTCTCCAACAGCTCCGCGGTGCCGCTGGCGATGCCCAGCGTCAGCGTCTTTAGCTGGCTGAAGTACTGGTCCACCTGGTTGGCGTTGTTGGCGATCATCTCCATCCCCAGGGTGTTAACCTGGTCGTTCAGGATGGAGTGGCTCTGGAGGGCCACCATGGCCACCATGAGCCCCAACAGGACTGTGACCCCAATCCCAAGCAACGTCAGCTTCTTGGCTATCGACAAGTTCCTCATATCCACGCCTCCCGGTACGGTAAGATGACTGCGGCCAGAATTATATACCCAAATCCGGCCCACTTATGTGGTTAAACTCCCGTGGATTTCAGCGTTAAGGCTGGGGGCGTTAGGTTGGGAACTGGGATTCGGTCCATCGAATGCGAACCTTTGGGCGGAAGGGGCCCCGTCATGGTGCTGTCCGGGGCCCCATTTAGTCTAGCGGCTTTTCAGCTTCCTTACCGCCGCCCGGATGGCGGACACCTCGCTGCCCACCCGGGCGGCCATCTCCTTCAGCGGCTTTTCAGCCTCCTTGGCCATCTCCACGGGCCAGCCCGCGGTCTCGAGGATCTCCTCCGGCTTGAGACGGTAGATCTCCGCCACCTCCGCCAGAGTCTGGCTCCCCTTTATCTCCTCCGGGTTAGGCGCCTTGGCGTCACGAGATGTCTCACGAGCCTTTAGGTAAGCTCCCACCTTGGCCTTCACCGCCTCGTCATCCACCCCCTCCATCCTCTTGAGGGGCACGTCCCTGGGGGAGTCGGGGCTGATCCCTGCGGCGTTCATGAACTCCTCCACCGGGAGGGCCACCTTGGAGGCCGCCTCCTCTACGGTCATCCAGCCGAATATCCCCTCCGCCGGGTCCGCCTTGGCCTCCAGGGATGTGGGGGAGAAGGTCCGCCAGCCGCCGGATACCTTGGCCACCCCGTAGGCCCCCAGGAACAGCCCAAGGCCAATGATGCCCACCGCAAGGGGGGACAGCTTCCTCCCAAGGGCCCTGAAGTCCAGCGCCCCCTTCGCGGGGCAGAACTCCACGCATTCACCGCAGGATATGCAGTCCCCATTGGACAGCCTGCCGGCGGTGGACACCGTTATCCCCATGGGACACGCTCTGTCGCAGGCTCCGCAGTTCACACACCTGTCCGGGTGTCTCTCCACCCGGGTCAGGCTCAGCTTCTGCAGGATCCAAAGCCCGCCCCCAAGGGGGCACAGGTAGCGGCAGAAGAACCGGGATATTCCCATGCCCGCCAGGATCACCAAGAGGGCCAGGACCGCGAAGCCCCACGGGTTGGCGGCGATCTCGTCCAGGCCGCCACCAAGGTGGGCCCAGGCGACCCATGGGTCGTAGGGCCTGAACACCAGGGTGCCCGTGGCCCAGGATCCCGCCAGCACCACCCCCAAGATCAGAAGCTTCACGTGCCTGGCCGTGTGGGGGATGCGCCTCTGATCCACCTTGAACCCAAGCCTCCTGCCCAGGGCCCCCGCTGCCTCCCCAAGGGCCCCCAAGGGACATATCCAGCCGCAGAAGGTCCTCCCCAGGAGCAGCGTGGACGCCGCCACGGTGCCGAAGAGCAAGAGGGAGCTCATGGCCACCCGCCGGAGGAACGTCCCGTGCTTGAGGTATGAGTACAGGCTCTCCAGCCCCCCGAAGGGGCACAGGGCATCCACCGGCGGGACCCCCGATGGGCCACCCCCCACCACCTGATGCCGGTAAGCCACGTAGGTCATGAATCCGAGGAACCCCGCAAGGGATGCGTACCTCAAGTACCTGCCCAATTTGCCTTCCCTCATGTTCATCCCCCCCCATAAGTTTTATGAGGCTATGATATGACCTTGAAGGGGGGCGAACAGGGTCAAACCCCCAACGGGCCCTTAAGCTAAATTACCTATCTTGTCTTGATGCGGTGGGGAATGGGGTTGTTAGAGCCTTCCCATGGCCCCCTCCACCTCTTCCCGGGTGGGCATGGAGGGCTGGGCCCCCGCCTTGAGACACGCCAGGGAGCCGGCGGTGACCCCGAACCGGACCGCCTCCTCCATGGAGTGCCCCTCGGAGATCATCACCGCAAAGGCCCCCATGAAGGCGTCCCCCGCTCCGGTGGAGTCCACCACCTCCACCCTGGAGGCCTCAACCGAGCCGCTGGACTCGACGGAGAGGAACCTTGCCCCCCGGGAGCCCATGGTGAGCACCACCCCCTTGACGCCCAAGCCCAGAAGACGCCCCATGGACAGGTCCGGATCGTCCGTCCCCCCGAGCTGGGTCAGCTCCACCTGGTTTAGCACCAGATAGTCCACTAAGCCTATGACCTCATCCGGCAGGGGCTTGAGGGGGGAGGGGTTGAGGAACGTGAGGCAACCCATGTCCCTGGCCATGCGGAGGCCCCGGGATACGGTATCAACCGGTATCTCCAGCTGGAACACCGCGGAGGTGGCGTCCTTGAAGTGGTCCTCCTGGAGGTCCCAGGGCTTCAGGTCCAGGTTCGCCCCGGGGGCCACTATTATGGCGTTGTCATCCCCGAAGACCGTCACCTGGGCAACCCCTGTGTGGCCCCCGGACCTTCCCACCATGGCGTGGATGCCCTCCCTCAGGAGGCTCTCCACCAGCCGGTCACCGAAGGGATCGTTGCCCACCTTCCCCACCATCCTGACCGAGGCCCCCATCCTGGCGCAGGCCACCGCCTGGTTGCCCCCCTTGCCCCCCTCGGCGGTGGAGAATACCCCCCCGGTCAGGGTCTCCCCCCTCATGGGGAGCCTCTCCGCCCTCATCACCATGTCCAAGTTCAACGACCCTACCACCGTGATTCTAGCCATGGGGATCACTTCCTTAATAAAGGATGACATCATGAAGTTGCAGAAGTTTGTTGACAAGCCCTCCGGGGAGAAAGTAACACGCCCGCAAAGGGTTGCGCAATCCTTTGCGCTAAGATTTGGCCATAGGCTGGGGGGCTTGGTATCATGGTGACCATGAAGGACGTGGCGCTTCTGGCGGGCGTTTCGGTGTCCACCGTGTCCCACGTTCTCAACGGCACCAGGAACGTGGCCCCCGAGACCAGGGACCGGGTGATGAGGGCGGTGGACGCCCTGGGCTACCGACCCAACATGATGGCCCGGGGGCTCAGGCGCAAGGGGATATTCCTCCTTGGGCTGGTGGTGCCCGACGCCACCAACCCCTACTTCGCCGAGGTGGCCCGGGCGGTGGAGGACCGGTGCTACGAGAGGGGGTTCTCCCTCATGGTGGCCAGCTCCGGTGGGATCCCCGAGCGGGAGGCCCGGGCGGTGGAGGCCATGGGGCTTCACCGGGTTGGGGGCATCATCATGGTCGGGCTGGGCTTCCCGGAGGAGCAGGCCCGGATCCTGTCGGGGCTGGAGATCCCGGTGGTGATGGTGGATCGCAAGATAGGTGACCTCCCGGTGGACTCGATCCAGTCCGACAACGTTGGAGGGGGGCGGATGGCGGCCCGGCACCTGCTGGACCTGGGGCACCGGAGGATTGGGTGCGTGACCGGTCCCATGGGGTTGGGTCCCAGCGAGGACAGGCTAAGGGGTTTCATGGAGGAGATCGAAGAGGCCCGGGTGGACCGGTCATGGGTGTCCGTGATCCATGGGGATTTCGGCTGCGAGTCCGGATACCGGGCTGCCAGGGGGATGCTGTCCCGGCCGGACAGGCCCACCGCCATATTCGCCATGAACGACCTGATGGCCCTGGGGGTTATGGGGGCCGCAAGGGATGCGGGGCTCTCGGTGCCATCGGACCTCTCGGTAGTTGGCTTCGACGGCATATCCATGGGTCGCTTCTTCGTCCCATCGCTCACCACCGTGGCCCAACCCATAGCGTCCATGGGGCATGGGGCGGTGGACAGGATCGTGGACAGGATGATGGGGGATGTGGAAGGTGAGATAATGGCCCGGGTCCTTCCTTGTTCCCTGATCCAGAGGGGGTCCTCGGCCCCGTTTAGGTGCGGCGGATAGAGAGACGTTCTAGAATGGGGGTGGTATCCTCGAGGATCTCAGCGCGTGGCCGGCTGGGGTAGGCCGGATCCGGTTCTGAAGGTGTTGGTTTAGCTCTGAGTGACTAGAGAAGGGAGATGTTGAGTTTGAAGAGGAAGCTCATCTGCGCTCTGATGGTGGCGTGTCTGGCGCTGGTCATGGCGGTGCCCGCCATGGCGGCCAACAAGCCCATGAAGGTGGCCCTGATCCTCTCCGGGTTCCTGGGGGACAAGTCCTTCAACGACTCGGCCCATCAGGGGCTACTCCGGGCCAAGAAGGACTTCGGCATAGACCTCAAGGTCCTGGAGTCCAAGAACCCCGCCGACTGGGAGGCCAACCTGCTCTCCATGGCCTCCGCCAAGTACGATCTGATCATAGGCTCCAGCACCCAGATAGCGGAGCTCATCAAGAAGCACGCCGCCTCCTTCCCGGACGTCAAGTTCGGCGTCATAGACGGGGCGGTCAAGGCTCCCAACGTCATGTCCATAATCTTCGCCCAGAACGAGGGCTCCTTCCTGGCCGGCGCCGCCGCCGCCATGTTCACCACCAAGACCAACATCCCCGGCGTCAACGACAAGAAGATCATCGGCTGGGTGGGCGGCATGGACATCCCGGTCCTTCAGGACTTCCTCACCGGCTACAAGCAGGGGGCCAAGTACATCGACCCCTCCGTCAAGGTGCTGGTCTCCTTCGCGGGTAGCTTCAGCGATCCCCTCAAGGGCAAGGAGCTGGCCATGGCCCAGTTCGAGCAGGGGGCGGACATCGTCATGAACGTGGCCTCCACCACCGGCAACGGCATCCTGGAGGCCGCCAAGGAGAAGGGGCGCTACGCCATCGGGGTCGACATGGACCAGGACGGCATCTACCCGGGTCACATCCTGACCTCCATGATCAAGCGGGTTGACGTGGCCACCTACAAGCTGGTCAAGGACGTGAAGGATAACAAGTTCAAGGGCAACACGGTGATCGAGATGGGCGTGGCGGACGGCGGGGTGGGCCTCACCGACATGTCGGTCATGAAGAAGGCCCTGGGCAACAAGTTCCCCAACGACATCCTGGTCAAGATCAAGCAGCTCACCGCGGACATCAGGTCCGGCAAGATAAAGGTGGAGCAGTACAAGGGCTTCCAGCGGGGCATCTAACCTCCCGCTGCGGAGGGGCGGGCTGAAGTCCGCCCCTTTTAATCTTGCCCCCATGGGGCTTAAGGGGTGTCTCAAAGTCCGATGGAACCCATAGTTCTGATGAAGGACATAGTCAAGGACTTCCCGGGCGTGAGGGCGGTTGACGGGGGCTTCTTCGACCTGATGCCCGGGGAGGCCCACGCCCTCATAGGGGAGAACGGGGCGGGGAAGTCCACGTTGATGAAGATCCTCTACGGGGTTTACCAGCCCGACTCGGGGGTCATTACCGTGAAGGGGGAGACGTTTCCCCACCAGAGCCCCGGCGAGGCCATATCCCGGGGGATAGGTATGGTTCACCAGGAGTTCATGCTCGTCCAGCAGCTAACCGTCCTGGAGAACGTGATCCTCGGCTTCGAGCCCCGGGTGGGCATGGGCAAGATAGACTTCAAGGCGGCGGAGGAGAGGATCTCCGCCATAATGGACGGCTACGGCCTCAAGGTGGACCTGAGGAAGAAGGTCAACGACATATCGGTGGGGGAGGCCCAGCGGGTGGAGATAGTGAAGGCCCTCTATCGGGGGGCGGATGTGCTCATCCTGGACGAGCCCACAGCGGTGCTCACCCCTCAGGAGGCGGAGGGGCTGTTCCAGGTGATAAGGTCCCTCACCAGCCTTGGCAAGTCGGTGATATTCATATCCCACAAGCTGAACGAGGTAATGGAGGTGGCGTCCCGGGTTACGGTGATGCGCCAGGGCCGCCACATAGGAACCGTTGAAAAGTCCGCCACTTCGATCCCGGAGCTGGCCCGCCTGATGGTGGGACGGGACGTGTTCCTTGGGGTCCAGCGGTCCGGATCCGCCAAGGCGGGGGATGTGGCGTTGGAGGTAAGGGACATATACGTTCCAAGTAGCACCGAGCACTCCAAGATCCGGGGGGTATCCTTCCAGGTGAGGAGGTCCGAGATCCTGGGCATCGCCGGGGTGGACGGGAACGGTCAGAGCGAGCTGGCGGAGGCTATAGCGGGCCTGAGGCCCGTGGAGCGGGGCCAGGTGATCATAGACGGGGTCCAGGTTCAGAACCTTACCCCTCTCCAGGTCCGCCAGGCGGGGCTTGCCCACATCCCGGAGGACCGGAACACCCGGGGGCTCAACAGGACCATGACGGTGAAGGAGAACCTGGCGGGGCTGGCGTTCCGCAAGCCCCCCATATCCAAGGGGCTGGCCATAGTGGGGGGGGCCCTCAAGGAGTTCGCCGAGAGACTCATATCCGCCTTCGACGTGAGGCCCCCACTGGCGGACGCCCCGGTCACGGGCTTCTCGGGGGGCAACGCCCAGAAGATAGTGGTGGCCCGGGAGGTGGACTCCAACCCCAAGGTGCTTCTGGCCTGCCAGCCCACCCGGGGGGTGGACATAGGCTCCATAGAGAACATCCGCAAGGAGCTGGTTAAGGTGAGGGACAGGGGCACCGCCATAGTCCTCATATCCGCGGACCTGGAGGAGATCTTGTCCCTGTCGGACAGGATAGCGGTCATGTACGAGGGACGCATAACCGGCATAATCGACGCGGACGAGGCGGACGAGGAGCGGCTTGGGCTCCTCATGACTGGAGGTGCCGTCAATGGGTAGGTACTTGAACGGTCTGCTCACCGCCGCCCTTGCCTTGGGGATCGGGGCGGCGGCCATAGCCCTGATGGGGCAGAGCCCGGTGGAGGCCTACGTGGAGCTCCTGAAGGGGGCCTTCGTGGGCAAGTTCAACCTGGGAGGGACCCTGGAGAAGTTCGTTCCCCTACTCCTGACCGCCCTGGCCTTTGCGGTTGCCTCCAAGGCTTCGGTGTTCAACGTGGGCGTCGAGGGGGAGCTCTACCTGGGGGCCATGGCGGCCGCCTGGGTGGCGCTGAGCGTGAAGTCCGTCCCGGCCCCGATCCACCTGATCCTCTGCTTCGGCGCCGCCGTCCTGGCCGGGGGGCTTTGGGCCGCCATACCCGGGGCCCTCAAGGCCCACTACGGGGTCAACGAGGTCTGCGTCACCATCCTGGCCAACTACGTGGCCATATTCTTCACATCCTACCTGGTGAACTACCCCCTGTCCTCTGGCCTGGGGGCGCCCCAGACCACACCGGTGCCGGATCACCTGATGCTTAGCCGGATTATGCCCCCCAGCATGGCCAACAGCGGCCTCTTCATAGCCCTCGCCATCCTGGTGGGCACCTACTGGGTGGTCCACAAGAGCACCCTGGGGTACCGGCTCCGGGCGGTGGGGGAGAACCGGCACTACGCGGAGCACGTGGGGATAGACGCCAAGGCCACCATGATATGGGCTATGGTGGCCAGCGGGGCCTTCGGGGGCATAGCGGGGGCCATCCAGGTCCTGGGGGTCTTCGGCTGCTTCGTGGACAACTTCTCCCCCGGACTCGCCTTCGACGGCATGCTGGCGTCCCTTATAGCCCGGAACGACATAAGGCTCATACCCATACTCTCCTTCTTCCTGGCGGCCCTCAAGGCGGGGGCCCTGGGCATGGAGAGGTTCACCGGGGTTCCCAAGGCCCTGGTTGACACCGTCATAGCCCTCTTCATCCTTTTGGCCTCCATGGAGGGGCTCTTCAAGTTCAAGATGGGCTCCAGGCCCGCTAGGAGGGGTTGAGAACCATGATCGAATCTCTGGGGGACCTGATGGATAACCTATCCCTGGTGGTGGACTACACGCTGATCCGGTCCACCATAAGATCCTCCATGCCCATAATCTACGCCGCCATGGCGTGCGTCATCACCCAGCAGGCGGACATCCTCAACATAGGGGTGGAGGGGATCATGCTCTGCGGGGCCTTTGCTGCCGTGGCGGTCAGCTACTTCTCCGGAAGCTGGCTCCTGGCGCTTGGCGCCTCGGTCCTGGTGGGGATCCTGTTGGCGGCCTTCATGGCGGTGGCCCACATAAAGTACAAGTCCGACATCTTCGTGGCCGGCATGGGGATAAACATGTTCGCCCTGGCCATAACCAAGCTACTGCTCAACAAGATGCTCAACGAGTCCGGGTCCTTCATGAGCCCCGACATAGTCCCAATGCCGAGGATAGACGTCCCCGTCCTGGCCTCCAACGACGTGCTCAACAGCCTCTTCAACAACTATTCGATAATGGAGCCCCTGGGCTTCGTCCTGGTGTTGGTCCTTCAGTACCTGCTCTACCGCACCATATGGGGTTTGAGGCTCCGCTGCGTGGGCATGAACCCGAAGGCGGCGGAGACCGCGGGCATAAGGGTGGACCTTCGGAAGTTCGAGGTGATGATCTACTCGGGGATCATCGGTGGGGTGGCGGGGGCCTACCTTTCCCTGGGCTACAGCAGGGTCTTCGCGGAGAACATGACCAACGGCCGGGGCTTCATGGGGGTGGCCGCCATGCTCTTCGGTGGCGGTGACCCCATCAAGAGCATGCTGGGCTGCTTCATCTTCGGCCTGGCGGACTCCATCGGGGCCCGGCTCCAGACCTTCGGATTCCCCTCTCAGTTCATTCTCATGATACCCTACATAGCCACCGCATCCATCCTGAGCCTGGCCATGTACAGGAAGCTCAAGAGGGAGCGGGTCGCCATGAGTGCCGTAGCGGAGCCCCAAAAGGAGTGATGGATTTGGCAAAGGAGAAGGTGATCTTGGATATGGACCCGGGGCACGACGACGCAGTGGCCATGATGATGGCCGCGTCGCACCCGTCCCTGGAGATCAAGGCCATAACGGTGGTGGCAGGGAACCAGACCCTGGAGAAGACGGTTAGGAACGCCCTCAACGTGGCGTCGGTGCTGAGCCTGAAGGGGGTACCCATCGCGGCGGGCATGTCCCGCCCTATGGTGAGGGAGCAGGTGATAGCGGACGACATCCACGGGGAGACCGGACTGGACGGTCCGGTCTTCGAGGAGCACGATCTCCAGCGGGATCCAAGGCACGGGGTGGACCTCATCATCGAGACCCTACTGGCCTCCGACGGGGACGTGAGCATCCTGCCCACCGGGCCGCTCACTAACGTGGCCATGGCCATGCGCAAGGACCCCAGGATAGTGTCCAAGATAAAGCGAATCGTGCTAATGGGGGGATCCTACCAGCTGGGCAACGTGACCCCCGCGGCGGAGTTCAACATCTACGCGGACCCCGAGGCGGCCCACGTGGTGTTCTCCTCCGGGGTGCCGATAGTGATGATGGGACTGGATCTCACCCGACAGGTCCGGTGCACCCGGCAGGTGATAGACCGCATGGGGGCCATCGGCAACCGGGTGTCCAAGCTCTTCGTGGATCTCATGGAGTTCTTCTCCAAGACCCAGGAGGAGGTCTTCGGGTGGGATGCGCCCCCCCTTCACGATCCCACCACCGTGGCCTACGTGATAGACCCCTCCATCTTCGTCACCAAGCCGATGAGGGTGGACGTGGAGCTGAGGGGTGATCACACCTACGGGAGGACATGCTGCGACTACTTCGGGGTCACCAAGCGGGAGCCCAACGCGGAGGTGGCCACAACCCTTGACCTGGACCGCTTCTGGGACCTGCTGGAGGATTGTCTCAGGCGCTACTCGTGATCCAGATCGATCCGAAGGGGCTCGGGTATCCGACCCCGGGCCCCTTCGTTTACCTGGACGCCATGTCCAGGAAGAGTCGGTGGACCTCCTGGTTTTGGGTCAGCTCCGGGTGGAAGGAGCAGATGAGGCACCTGCCCCAGCTCATCAGCACCGGTTGTCCTGAGCTCACCCCCAGCACCGAAGCCCCCTCCTGGGGGCTCAGCCTTGGAGCCCGGATGAATACCCCCGGTATCTGGCGTCCGTCCCACAGGGTCACCGGTTGGCAGAAGCTGTCCACCTGGGCGCCGTAGTGATTCCGCTCCGCCTCAGCGGGGAAGACCCCGAGGAGCCCCTCCGGTGGATCGTTGGTGACCCTCTGGCAGGCTAGGATGGCCCCCGCGCAGGTGCCCATGAGGGCCAGTTCGCCCGCCATGATCCTATCTCTCATGGGATCCACAAGGCCGGTCTGGACCAGGAATCGGCCGATTACGGTGCTCTCCCCGCCGGGGATCACCACCCCGGACAGCCCCTCCATGTCCGCTTTGCCCCTGACCGGCACCGCCTCGGCTCCCAGCTTCCCTAGGGCCTCCATGTGCTCCCTGAAGGCCCCCTGAAAGGCCAGCACCCCTACCCTCATGGCTCACCAACCCCGGGTCTGAAGCAGGCTCCCCTGGTCCATGGAGCTAACGCATATGCCCCGCATGGCCTCCCCCAGCCCCTCGGAGACCCGGGCCACCAGGTCCCAGTCCTGGCGGTGGGCCACCGCCTGGACGATGGCCCTGGCCCTATCGAAGGGGTTCTCGCTCTTGAATATGCCGCTTCCCACGAAGACCCCGTCGCACCCCAGGTTCATCATGAGCGCCGCGTCGGCGGGGGTGGCTATCCCTCCGGCGGCGAAGTTCACCACCGGGAGGTGTCCCATCTCCGCGCAGATCTCCAGTAGCTCCCGGGGCACCCGGTGACGCTGGGCCAGCTGGTCCAGTTCGTGCCCCGACATGCCCTTGAGGGCCTCTATCTCCCGGTTCACGGTCTTCACGTGCCTCACCGCCTCGGACACGTCCCCGGTGCCCGCCTCCCCCTTGGTCCTTATCATGGCGGCCCCCTCCCGGATCCTCCGGAGCGCCTCCCCCAGGTCCCGGGCGCCGCACACGAAGGGGACCTTGAACTGGTGCTTGTCTATGTGGGCCTCGTGGTCCGCCGGGGTGAGCACCTCGCTCTCGTCGATGAAGTCCACCTTAAGGGCCTCCAGAATCCGGGCCTCGGCGAAGTGGCCTATCCGGGCCTTGGCCATCACCGGGATGGACACCGCCTCCTGGATCTCCCTGACCTTGCTGGGGTCCGCCATCCTGGCCACCCCACCCTGTTGGCGGATCTCCGCCGGCACCCTCTCCAGGGCCATTACCGCGCAGGCCCCCGCCTCCTGGGCGATCCGAGCCTGCTCTGCGGTGGTGACGTCCATTATGACGCCCCCCACCAGCATCCTGGCCAGGCCGTCCTTCAGCTTCCAATCATCACCCTTAAACATGGGAAGATCCCCCCTTTGAACTTGTCCCTGGGAGGATACAACGTTCCCCCCCGGTGGCCCATGGCCATGACCGGGGGGGAACCTAAGATTTCTGGAACGGCACAGTTTGAGTTAACCTTAGATTGCAACTGTGCTCATGGGCCTCATCCCTGGTAGTCGAAGATGGGGGTGCTGAAGTACCTCTCCCCCCGATCGCCGAAGATGACCACGATGTTGCCCGACTCCATGGTCTTGGCCAGCTCCTGGGCGGCGTGGAGGGTTGCCCCGGAGGACATGCCCGCCATGATGCCCTCCTTGGCGGATATGGACCTGGCGCCAGCGATGGCGTCGTCCCGGCTCACGTCGATGATCCCCGCCAGCAGGCTCCTGTCCGCGATGAGGGGCTGGTAGGCCTCGGAACGGTGCTTGAGCCCGTCGATGCCCCCCGTGTTGGGCATGGGTTCCACCCCGTACACCTTGGCGGATACCCCCTTGTCCACGAAGGCCTTGGCCACCCCCATGAGGCAGCCGCCGGTGCCGAAGCCCGCCACGAAGGCGTCCACCTTCTCCCCATGCTGGTGGAGCTGCTCTATGATCTCTATCCCGGTGCCCCTCCGATGGGCCTCCACGTTGTCCTGGTTCTCGTTCTGGTTAACGTAGAAGCAGTCCGGATGCTCCTTGGCGTAGGCCATGGCGGACAGGATGTGGCTGTCCGGGTCGTCCTTGGTGGTCAGCACCAGGTCCGCCCCCCAGTACTTGAGGATCTTCCTCCGCTCGATGGTCTTGGCCTCGGACATGAAGATCTTGAGCTTGTATCCCTTCACCGCCGCCACCATCCCGAGGGCTATGCCGGTGTTGCCGCTGGTGGCCTCCACCAGGGTCATCCCGGGCTTGAGCTCCCCCCTGGCCTCGGCCCCCTCCACCATGGACAGGGCCACCCGGTCCTTCAGAGAGCCGCTGGGATTCAACATCTCCAGCTTGGCCCATATCTTGACCTTCGGGTTGGTGGACGAGTTCCTCAACAAGACCAGCGGGGTGTTGCCCACGTGGGCCAGTATGCCTTCTCTCACTTCGCACTCCTCCTTATGGGCGTTTAACCCTAAGGATTTTGCTTCCAAGGGGGGGATATGTCAATAAACCGGCGGGGATAAAAATAAAGGTCATCAGTGATGATGAGTGGTGCGCTGGACCGCTTTGACACCTTGACGCTTCTGGTGTACACTTCGGCCCATATCGGCCGGGAGGTGAGATGTTGAGTCGCATTGGGATGGCGAGCTTCGTTAACCCGCTCCCTAGCCCGGGGGTCCTTTGCCCCCCGGACAGGTTCCCCTTTGCGCCCTCAGCCCAGCCTTGAAACCGGTTCTCAGTTGAGTGGAGCATGGAGGGGTCGTCCGCCGGGGCGGCCCCTCATATTTTTTTTCACTAGGGAGGGGTTCTCGAATGGACAGGAGAAGGTTGAAGGTGGCCATACTTGGGGCGGGCACCATAGGCGGGGCGGTGGCCATGGCCTTGTCCCCCCACTTTGACGTCTGCGCCACCCGGAGGAGGGGCTCCATAGTCCCCGGGCTGATCGAGGCGGGTGTGGAGGAGGCCCCCTCCAATCGGGAGGCGGCCGGGTGGGCGGACCTGGTGATCCTGTCGGTGAAGCCCAAGCAGGTGATGCCGGTGCTGGAGGAGATATCTTCCGTGGAGGGACCCAGGCTTCTGATCTCCCTGGCGGCCGCCATGCCCACCTGGATACTCGAGAGGATATGTCACATTCCGGTGATAAGGGCCATGACCAACACCGCCTGTCGGATAAGGCGGGGCTACACGGTCTACGCCAACGGCAGGGGGGTCTCCCAGGCGGAGGAGGACCTGGCCCGGGACGTGTTCAGGTCCATGGGGAGCTTCGACCGGGTGGACGAGCAGCACCTGGACGTCCTGACCGCTATGGCGGGGAGCGGTCCCGCCTACATATACACCGTGCTGGAGGCCATGATCCTGGGGGCCCTGAAGGTGGGGCTCCCCAGGGACATAGCCCTCAAGGCGGCGGCTCACACCGCCATAGGGGCCTCCTGCCTCCTTCTGGACTCGGGGGACCACCCGGCGGAACTGCGGGACCAGGTGATAACCCCCGGCGGGGTCACCATAGAGGGCCTCTACGAGCTGGAGGAGGGCCGGGTCAGGACCGCCTTCATGCGGGCGGTCTTTGCCGCCTCCGCCAAGGCGGTGGAGCTGGCGGAGACGGTTAGAGGGCAGGCGGAGGTCCGGGCCTCGGTTGAAAACCCCAGGGGAATCAATTAAACTAACCTTAGAAGTTTTTCGCTTGAGAGAGGGGTGGTGCGCTTTGTCTCAGATGGATGGGCTGGACAGGTCAAAGGTGCTGGCCTCCGCGGTCCTAGGGGTGTGCCTGGTGGTGTCCGCCTTCGTGTTGGGGATGGCGGCGGACCGGATCAAGGGCAGCGAGAGGTACGTTACGGTCAAGGGGTTCTCGGAGATGGAAGTCCGGGCGGACCTGGCGGTGTGGCCCATAATGTTCAAGGTGTCCGCCAACGACCTGGGCACCCTGCAGCGGCTCAACGATAGGGCCAAGGGGGAGATAAAGGCCTTTCTGACCTCCATGGGCTTCTCGCCCCAGGAGATATCCGAGGCGCCCCCCCAGATAACGGACCTGAAGACCCAGTTCGCGGTGGATCAGGGGATGAGGATAGAGGAGCGCTACGTGTCCCAGAGCTACGTGACCTTGAGGACCGGCCAGGTGGACAAGGTCAAGGTGGCCATGGAGAGGGCTGGGGATCTGGTCAGCAAGGGGGTGGTGCTCTCCCAGGAGTATGGGGTGATGCCGGAGTTCATCTTCACCAAGCTGGACTCCATAAAGCCCAAGATGGTGGCGGAGGCCACGGTTAGCGCCCGGCGCGCGGCGGAGCAGTTCGCCAGCGACTCCCAGAGCCGGCTTGGGGGGATAAGGCGGGCGGAGCAGGGTTACTTCAGCATCGAGGACAGGGACAAGGGCTCCCCGGACTACAAGCGGGTGCGGGTGGTTACCACCGTCCAGTACTACCTGGAGAACTGATCCGCCCCCCTTAAGCGGACGATGGTGCCTGGCCCTCAGCCATCCAGAAGGGCCAGGCACTCCACGTGGTCCGTCCAGGGGAAGAAGTCGTAGGGGATGATCTTCCTGCACCGGTACCCCCGGGCCTCCAGCATGTCCAGGTCCCTATTTAATGTCCCCGCGGAGCAGGACAGGTACGCCAGCCGGCGGACCTTGGTGGTCCCCAGCAGGTCCACCACCTCCGCCTCCAGGCCGGACCTTGGGGGGTTGACGTAGGCCAGCCGCTGGTTCTCCTGGAAGCGGGACATGAACAGGCCTATCTGGGGGGTCCGCTGGGCACAGGTCCCCTGGAGGAGCTTCGATGATGGGCTATTGAGCTTAGCCATGCGGAGCGCCAGGCCGGATATCTCCACCCCAAGGGTCTCGGCCCCGGCGGAGGAAAGGGCCCTCAGGGACACCCCGTCTCCGCAGTAGAGGTCCGCCGCCCCTAATCCCACCCCGGGGGATAGGAACCTCACCGCCTCGTCGATGGAGTCCCGGTGGAGCTCCGGGATCTGCTGGGTGAACGACCAGGGGCCGTAGAAGGTACCCAGGTCCCCCAGGGACCTCTCCTCCCCCCAAAGTAGCCGCCACTCCCCCCGGGAGAATATCCTCCTGCCCGCCACCGGGTTTGCGTGTCCCCATATGCCCCGGCACCCCGCCTGGGCCACCTTGCTCCACTCGATATCCAGGTGGGGCACCCCCCTTGACTTGAAGACCAGGGCCACCTGGGCGAAGGTTACCGCCACGAAGGCCAAGGGAAGCTCCGGGGGTAGCGACTCCGACAGTAGCCTCAGCGTCCGGTTCACCCGTGGGGACTGCACCGGGCAGTCCTCCAGGGGTATCAGCCGGTCCTGCCGCATCATGCCGAACCTCCAGCGGCGATCCACCACCGCCGCGTGGAGCCGGACCCTCTCCCGGTACCCCCAAAGGCGGTCTGGCCCCGGGGTCCTTATGGGGGATATGAACCCCGTCCTCCCGGGCAGGGCCCTTCCGAGCCATTCCTCCTTCAGCCTCAGGCCCTCCTGGTAGGTCAGGTGGATGTACCTGCAGCCCCTGCAGTCCGGTGCGCACCTCATGACCTCTTGGGCCTCCCGGATGGAAGGTGCAGGTCCATGAAGATGCCCATTAGGCGGCATAGGGTGGTAACCCCCATGCAGACGTACATGGCCCAGTGATCCCCCATGATGGACCTGGCGGGGATGAAGACCAGGCTCCCCAGGATGGCGGCGGAGGCGTAGACCTCCCGTCGGAAGATCAATGGGGGGGTGCCGGACAGCACGTCCCTCAGTATGCCGCCCCCCACAGCGGTTATCACCCCCAGGGCCACCACTGTGAAGGTGCTCTGGAACCCCATGTTCACCGCCATCATGGATCCCCCGGCGGCGAAGGCCCCGAGCCCTATGGCGTCCAGCACCGCCACCGTCCTGTCCGCCTTGAGAACCGGGATGGGGCGGCCGAAGACCGCCAGGGAGGTCGCTATGGCCAGGACGCAGTACCCCGGGTATCGGATCGCCAGGGGGGGAAGGTTCCCGGAGAGCACGTCCCGGGTTATCCCCCCGCCAACGGCGGTGATGAGCCCCAGCACCACCACGCCGAAGATGTCGAACCCCTTCCTTACCCCGGTGAACGCCCCGGAGGCGGCGAAGGCAAGGGTCCCCATGACTTCAAAGGTCCTCCACAGGGTGCCGCTGAAGTCCCAAAGGTCCATGATCGTCTTCCCCCTTAATTTCGTCCGCTGAAGTTTATCATAAAATGGAGCCAAGTTTTAGGCGCCCCTGGTGGCGGCCCGGAGGTGTTTACTCATGAGCGAGCAGGTGTGCATCTTCGTGAACGATGAGCTGGTTTGGGCCCTTGGGGGCGGAAGGGTAGTGGGATCTCCCGGACCGGGGAGTAGGGAGGAGAGGTACCTGGGACCCTACGTGGCCCTCCCCGGGGACTTCAACGGGCATGCCCACCCGGAGCAGTCCCTGTACGTGAACCTGGTGGAGGAGGGGTGGGACCTGGGTACCTGGTGCAGGAGGACCATATACGCCCACAGCGTCCACATGACGCCGGAGCTCATCTACCTCGGGTGCCTCAGGGCCTTCGGGAGGATGCTGCTCAACGGGATCACCTCCGTAGCGGTCTCGTTCTACTGCCACAACCGGATGGGCAACGGCCTGGACCGGGAGGTCATAAGGGCCGCCCTGGACGCGGGGATCAGGATCATGTTCGGCCGGATGAACTACGACGTGGTCTCCCCCGATGCCTACCCGGAGAAGAGGGCCTCCCAGGAGTCCTACAACGAGGGGACCGCCTATGAGGGACACCTCATCTCCCTGATGGAGGAGTTCCGGGGATTTGAGGGGGTTGACGTAGTCCCGTCCCTTCACAGCTTCCACGCCAACACCCTGGAGGGGATCGCCAAGGGGATGGAGCTGGCGGCGGAGATGTCCGCCCCCCTTCAGTTCCATCTCTCGGAGGATCCCCAGGACGTGGACATATGCCTGGACCTTTACGGGGAGCGACCGGTCTTCGTCCTGGCTAGGCTCATGGAGAGGGCGGGCCCGGTGCGGCTGTTGCTGTCTGACGCCATATGGCTGGACCGGGCGGAGAAGGAGATGTTGAGGGAGATGGGGGCCTCGGTGGTCTTCAACCCAAGGATGAACCGGAGGATGGGGGTCGGAACCGCTGACTTCCGAGGCATCATCGATAGGGGCATACCGGTCTACCTGGGCACCGACGGAGAGGCCAGCAACTACGGCCTGAGCGTGGAGGAGGAGAGGCGATTCCTCCGGGAGGAGTTCGAATGCGAGGTGGAGCCCATCCCCTTCTGCCTTCCCTCCGGGGTGGTGGGTTCATCGGAGGTGGGGGCCTTCGGTGACGTGAAGGTCCTGAGGGACGGGGCGGTGGAGGACGTCTTCGTGGGGGGCAGGAAGGTGGTATCCCAGGGTAGGCTACTCACCGTGGACCTGGACGAGGTGTGTGATAGGATAGCCCGGTTGACCGTCCTCTGGTGATCTCATGTGATAAAATATCGGAATAAACAACAAGGGGGTGACATAAAATGGACTTCAACGAGCTGTTCCCGGTGGGGACTTACAGGCGGATGGTGAAGAAGGTCTCCGTGTCCGACACGGTGACCAACAGGTCCAAGGCCTTGGAGGAGTTCATGTCCACCGCTGCCTTTCTGGAGACCATGACCCAGCTGGCGGTGGAGATCCTGGATCACAAGCTCCCGGAGGGGTTTGTTTCCGTGGGGGTGAGGTCCGAGGTTCATAACTTGGCTCCCGCGGTGCTGGGGGACGATGTGACCTTCACGGTGACGGTGGACCGGGTGGAGGGTAATCGGGTGGTCCTCTCCATGAAGGCGGACGATCCCCACGGCCCGGTTGCCACCGGACTTCAGGAGCGGGTGGTGGTGAGCACCGATTTGCTCGAGAAGAGGGTGTGGGAGCGCTTTGGAGGAAGGTGAGGTCCCGGGGGGCCAGATGATCATGCCTTGCGGTAGCGGACGAGGGGGGCCTTGGGCCCCCCTCGAGTCATCTCCATCCTCTCATCATCTGTTCGTGGTGACGTTGCTTCTCCCGATCCTGGATGGAGAACTTCCTCTCCGCCCACTTGGACAGCCTCACGAATGGGAGCCCCAGGAGCAGGTATATGATGGCCACCATGATCCCGGTTCCGAAGTAGTCGTAGTAGGTGGCGGCGATCTGTCCGTAGGCCTTGGTGAGGTCCACCATGGTTATTATGGAGACCAGGGAGGAGTCCTTGAGCAGGGATATAAAGTCGTTGGTGACCGGGGGGATCACCACCCGGAACGCCTGGGGGACCACCACGTGCCTCAATGCCTGCCAGCGGGTCATGGAGAGGGCCAGGGCCGCCTCCATCTGTCCCCTTGGCACCGCCAGGAGCCCCGCCCTGTAGTTCTCCGCCTCGTAGGCGGCGTAGTTCATCCCCAGCCCGATGACCCCCGCCATGAAGGGGGAGAGCTTGATCCCCACGTTGGGTAGCCCGTAGAAGATGAAGAAGAGCTGGATCAGCACCGGGGTCCCCCGGATGGCCTCGATGTATCCCAGCGCCAGGGTGGAGGCCCACCGGGGGCCGAAGACCCTCATGATGGCCAGCACGAACCCGAACGCCATGGCCAGCAACATGGCGCATATGGACACCTTCAGGGTCACCGTCGCCGCCTGGCCGAAGGTGGGGAGGAAGCTCACGTAGCGCCTCACCCGGTCCGCCAAGGACAGCCGGGGCTTGTGGGCCTCCGCCCAGTCGTTGTAGGCGTAGGGGGGCGACTTGGGAGGGGAGAAATCGTTCCACTCCTTGGCCATCACCGGGTTCCATAGGTTCCACTTGTCGTATATGCGCCGCAGCTCCCCCGAGTCCCGGAGCTTCATGAGGGCGGCGTTTATCTCCTTGAGGAGCTCCCTGTCCTCCTTCCGGACCGCTATGGCGTAGGTCATGGACCCCACCGGCTCGCCCACGAACTTGACCCCCGGGTTGAACCCGGCGGAGTACATGGCTATGGGGGCGTCGAAGAGGGTGGCGTCCAGTCGCCCGTTCATCAGGTCGTCGTAGGCGTTGGGCTCCACTATGTATGTCCTTATGTCCCTGCAGCCCAGATCCTTGAGCATGAAGTAGGCGTAGGACTGCTTTAGGGTCCCCACCGTCTTGTCCTTCAGGTCCTCAAAGGACCTTATTTCCCGGTTCTCCCTCCGGACCGCTATCTGCAGGTAGGTGTGGTAGTAGGGGATGGAGAAGGCCACCTCCTGTTCGTGTTCCGGCGTAACCTCCAGGCCGTTTATGGCCACGTCGTAGAGCCGCCGGTTGAGCCCCGGTATCAGGTTGTCCCAGCTGTTGTTGACGAAGACCGGTTTGCGGCCCATCTCTCGGGCCACCGCCTCGATTATGTCCACCTCGAAGCCTATGAGCCGGTCCACGTTATTTGGGTCGTTGAACATGAAGGGGACCCCCCCCTCGGAGTCGCCCGCCCAGCGGAGCACCCTCTCCTCCCCGAAGGCCAGGGATGCGAGGGAGAGGAGCAGGGCTATGGTGAGGATGAGCTTCCGCATGGCTAGACCCCCTCTCCCACCAGGTGTCTCAGGAACTCCCTGGTGCGGTCGTTCCTGGGGTTCGTGAAGAGGACCTCCCCATCGTCTATCTCCACGATCTCTCCCTTGTCCATGAAAACCACGTAGTCCGACGCCTCCCGGGCGAAGCGCATCTCGTGGGTGACTATGATCTGGGTCATCCCCTCCGCGTCCAGGTCCTTCATGACCTGAAGGACCTCCCCCACCAGCTCCGGGTCCAGGGCTGATGTGGGCTCGTCGTAGAGCATCACCCGGGGGCTCATGGCCAGCGCCCGGGCGATGGCGGCCCGCTGGGTCTGCCCTCCCGATAGGGTGGAGGGGTACCGGTTGATCCGGTCCCCCAGGCCCACCTTGCGTAGGAGCTCCACCGCCCGGGCCTCGGCGGCCTCCCGGGGCTCCTTCTTCACCACCATGGGGGCCAGCATAACGTTCTCCAGCACCGTCTTGTGGGGGAACAGGGTGAAGGACTGGAAGACCATGCCCACCTCTTTGCGGATCTCGTGGGCCTTGGCCAGGGTCTCCTTCCCGTACCCCTTCTCGGTCCCGTCCCTCTCCAGGGTGTGGCCGCAGACGGTGAGGCGGCCGCTGTCCATGATCTCCAGGCAGTTCAGGCACCGAAGGAGCGTGGACTTGCCGCAACCCGAGGGACCTATGATGGACACCAGGTCCCCCTCCCTTATGGTGAGGCTAACGTTCCTGAGGACCTCACCGTCCTCGAATCCCTTGCAGAGGTTCTCCACCATCACCAGGGGCTGAGCCTTCTGGTTCATCTCCCGCTAGCCCTCGAATATGTAGGTCTTGATGGGGGGGAACCCGTTGAAGTTGACCGAGCAGTAGCTGGCGGTGTAGGCCCCGGCGGAGAGGAAGTAGACCCGGTCACCCTCGGAGAGGCTCACCGGCAGCTCGTACTTGAAGTGCTCGTACAGGATGTCCACGCTGTCGCAGGTGGGACCCGCCAGGATGGTCTTCTGGCTCGGCCCCCGGCGGTCCACGTATATGGGGTACTTTATGGCCTCGTCCAAGGTCTCTATGAGCCCCCCGAACTTGCCCGCATCAAGGTAGACCCAGCTGTATGGGTTGGTCTGGGACTTCTTGGAGACCATGACCACCTCGGAGACCAGGACCCCCGCGTCCCCCACCATGCCCCTGCCGGGCTCGATCCATATCTCCGGCAGTTTCTCCCCGAAGTCCTCCTTTAGGAAGCGAAGTATCTCCGAGGCGTAGAGCGAAAGGGGGGCGGTGGGCTCCAGGTACTGGGCGGGGAGTCCCCCCCCCAGGTTTATCATCTTGAGATCCACGTTGAACTCCCTGGCGGAGTCGAACAGGTACTTGCAGGTGGAGATCAGGAACCCCCACTGGCCGATGTCCCTCTGCTGGGACCCCACGTGGAAGGAGAGCCCGTAGGGCTCCACCGGTAGCCGGGTGGAGAGGCCTATGAGCCTGTATATGGAGTCCGGGTGGGTGCCGAACTTCCTGGACAGGGGCCAATCGGCGCCGCTACAGTCCGAGAGTATCCGGTAGAAGACCTTGGATCCCGGGGCGTTCTCCGCTATCTTCCGCAGGTCCGACTCGCAGTCGGTGGCGAAGACCCGGACCCCCTTGGAGTAGGCGTATGCCACGTCCCGGGCCTTCTTTATGGTGTTGCCGTAGCTTATCCGCTCCGGCTCCACACCCAGCCGGAGTAGCTGGTCAAGCTCGTATATGGACGCCACGTCGAAGCAACTGCCCCGTTTGGACAGCTCCCGGATGATCTCGTCGTGAGGGTTTGCCTTCACGGCGTAGTAGCACTTTGCGAAGCCCATCTCACGGTCTATCTCCTGGTACCGTTCGATGACCTTTGACATGTCCATCACGAGACACGGGGTCTCCTTCTGGCTTGCGAAGGCCTTGATCCTCTCGAACCTGTCCGGATGGAAATACCTGTCAAGGTCGAAAGCGTAGATGGGTGTCCTCAAATTTCCCTCTCTCCTCCCCTTTTTTATGTGCCTTGCCGGTTGGGCACTGATGAAGTTTAATGGTATATCCCCCGATGGGCAATCCCACCGAGTGGTATATTTATTGAATCGAGGCCCCCGGGGCCGGGACAATCAGCCAGTGGGAGGGTGTGTGAGCCATGAACCGAGCCTTCGTTAGGGAAGAGGACGAGGACCTTCTGAACCAGAGGTACGACGAGGCCTACGTCAAGAAGCGTTCCGAGTGGCTTAGGATCCAGCGGAAGAAGCTGGCGTTCCTCACCTCCGACCCAAAGGCGGAGGAGATAGACCCCAAGACGAGGGAGAGGTGGATAGAGCAGACCCGGGAGGACATAGAGCGCACCCAGGAGGAGCTACGCCGCCTGGGTGCGCTGGAGTAGGGAGCACCTAGAGGTAGTCCCTCTCCACCGAATCGTCCTTGGGAACCTGCGGGGCCGCTGGGGGCGAATCCTCCGGGGCCCCGCCCTTATCGTTCGCCCGGTTGGACGGACCCGCCACCGATGGCTTGGAGGGGGCGGAGGCCCTGTCCCCGTCGGACGCCTTGGGCTTGGAGGGTGATCCATCGCCCTTGGTTATCCATATCCTGGTCCCCTTCCCTATGTAGGTCACCAGGGTCTCGATGTCCCGGTTCCTCATCCGTATGCAACCGTGGGTGACCCTCTTCCCGATGGAGGATGGGCTGTTGGTGCCGTGGATGGCAATCTGCCAAGGGTTGTAGAAGGAGATCAGCTTGCTGCCGTAGACCCCCTTCTGGGGCTCCCCGGGCTCGTTGAACCAGGCGGGGTCGAAGACCATGTTCCTGGCATCCTGGACGATCCGGCGAACCTTGAAGACCCCCTCGGGGGTTATGAGGTCCAGCCGGTCCTTCTTCACGTCCCCCTTGCCACGGCCTATGGCCACCGGGAAGGACTTCACCTGCTCCTCCCCCTTCATCAGGTAGAGCCTAAGCTTCGACTTGTCTATCTTGATCCAGTACTCGTCCTTCTCCGGCGTGAAGGGGATGGAGGCCCCCAGGGACGGGGTGGACCACAGGGCCACGGTGAGCGCCAACACCAGCAGGACGATCCTCTTCAAATTGGGCCCTCCCTTCCACCTGAGCGTTTGGCTGAGAATTATAGCATCTTTCCCCTTTTTGGCTTATAGTAGCATAATGGGGGCCGGGGCATCCCGGCCAGTTGGGTGTTGCGATCGCTGGATTGGTCTCGGCTGGCGGCGCGCGTCGTCATATCCATCAACTCAAGGGAGGGGAAGCACATGGAAGTTCTTAAGGTCTCCGGCAACTCCCAGCCTAAGGCGGTGGCTGGCGCCATAGCGGCGGTCCTTCGGGAGTCGGGTTCCGTGGAGGTCCAGGCGGTTGGGGCCGGGGCGGTCAACCAGGCGGTCAAGTCCATCGCCATAGCCAGGGGGTACGTGGCCCCCAACGGGATCGACCTGATCTGCATTCCCGCCTTCGCAAGGATAGAGATCGACGACGAGGAGAGGACCGCCATAAAGTTCCTCCTGGAATCCCGCTGACCCGTGGTCTTGGCCCTGGGCGTAAGCCATCCGGAAAGATAGGGAGCCCCCCAGGGGGCTCCCTTCGTCTTTTCGGGGTTTTCTCTTGACCGGTTTGCCCCGCGGCCCTCACGGATAGGCCTCGCGAAGGATGGACCTCAGCTTCTCCGGGGTCATGGAGGCGTACCCCTTACCTCGGAACTCCACCACCGGCGGTTGGGAACAGGCCCCGAGGCAGGAGCTTCTCCTGACGGTGACGCTGTGGGTCAGGTTCATCTCCTCCACCACCCTTACGGCGATATCGTAGAAGGACTTGTCACACGCCTTGCAGACCAAGAGGTTCTCGGCCCCCAGGGCGGCGCGGGTTCCCCCCAACGGGGCCGTAACGGCCACCAGTAGCGCCAGGGCCAATGCCAGGCGGAGAAATCGTTTTCCCCCTCTCATGCTCATCACCCCCTAAGTTTTCATCCCGTTGCCGATTATATATGGCTGGCCCCGGGGTGTAATTGGTAAAATCTACCCCGGAAGGGTTGGCTTAAATGCGTATCTTACGAGCCACTTCCCCTTAAGGGACCGGAGGCTGGCCACGGACCCGATTGGCCCCTAGAGCGGTTGCAATAGGGCCCAGGATTTTAGTAATATACCAGGATAAGCCTGTGTGGATGGGGCGCTGTGTGCCCCATTTTTATTATAATTTTTCAAATATTTGGGGGGATTGCGATGGAACCCATAAGGGCTCCCAGGGGCACCAAGGACGTGATGCCCGACGAGTCTTGGAAGTGGGCGTACGTCATGTCCGTCTTCCGGGGGGTGGCGGATGACTTCGGCTACCGGGAGGTTCACCTTCCCATCTTCGAGCACACGGAGCTTTTCTGTCGGGGCATAGGGGACACCACCGACGTGGTGGAGAAGGAGATGTACACCTTCACTGACCGAGGGGGTAGGAGCATAACCTTAAGGCCGGAGCTCACCGCGTCGATGGTGAGGGCCTACCTGGAGCACGACCTTAGGAACCAGCAGCAGCCGGTGAAGCTCTGGAGCGTGGGTCCCATGTTTCGCTACGAGCGTCCTCAGAAGGGGCGCTACCGCCAGTTCTGGCAGGTGGACGTGGAGGCCTTGGGTTCCCAGGATCCCATGGTGGACCTGGAGGTCATAGGCTTCTCCCTGGAGCTCTACCGGAGGCTGGGGCTCTCCAACCTGGAGGTGGTGCTCAACTCCGTGGGTTGTCCCAAGTGCAGGCCGGTGCACAGGAAGGCCCTGACTGACTTCCTGGGGGCCAAGCTGGACGGGCTCTGTGAGACCTGCCGGGGCAGGTTTCACCGGAACCCCTTGAGGATCCTGGACTGCAAGAACCCGGACTGCAAGGCCCTCACCGAGGATGCCCCCGCCATGACGGACCACCTGTGCGACGAGTGCCGGGATCACTTCCACGCGTTGCTCAAGGGGCTGGACGCGGCGGGGGCGGTGGTAAAGCTGGACAAGCGGCTGGTTAGGGGGTTGGACTACTACACCAAGACCGCCTACGAGATCCTCTCCGGCGACCTGGGGGCCCAGAACGCAGTATGTGGCGGGGGCCGGTACGACCACCTGGCGGAGGCCATAGGGGGGCCCTTCGTCCCCGGGGTGGGCTTCGCCTCCGGGGTGGAGCGGATCGTGATAACCATGGAGAGCCAGGGGTGCTCCTTCGGCCAGGAGCCCTCCATCGACGCCTTCGTGGTGACCGCCTCGCCGGAGATGAACGTGCGGCTCGCCGCCTCGGCGCTCCTCAAGGGGCTGAGGGCCCTGGGGGTCCGGTCGGACATGGACTACTCGGGCAAGTCCTTCAAGGCCCAGATGAAGCTGGCCTCCCAGAGGAACGCCCCCTGGGTCTGCATAATCGGGGATGAGGAGCTCTTGAGGTCGGTGGTCACCCTTAAGGATATGGGCTCCGGTGAGCAGACCCAGGTGCCCCTGGGGGATTCGGCGGAGATAGCCAAGCGGGTTAGGGGGTAGTTTAGATATGGAGGTTTCCAGCCAGTTCTTCTCTGAGCGTTGGAAGAGGTCGGTCAAGTGCGGCCTGGTGGACCTCTCTATGGCGGGCAGCCAGGTGGTCCTGAACGGATGGCTTCGCCGCCGCAGGGACCTGGGGGGGATCATATTCCTGGAGCTCTGGGATCACACCGGTGCCGTCCAGGTGGTTATAAACCCCGAGGTGGCCCCGGAGGCTCACGACAGGGCCAAGGAGGTCCGGAGCGAGTACGTGATGGCCATTCGCGGCTCCGTTCAGCGGAGGCCCCAGGGGACCGAGAACCCGGACATGCCCACCGGCCAGGTGGAGGTGGTGGCCCAGGACATACTGGTGCTCTCCCCGTCCAAGCCGTTGCCCTTCGAGATAGGGGAGGCGGATCGGGTGGACGAGAACCTCCGGCTCCGATACCGGTTCCTGGACCTGAGGCGGGAGAGGATGCAGCATAACCTGAGGGTTAGGAGCGCCGCCGCCCAGTTCACCCGGAACTACCTGGTCCAGAACGGGTTCCTTGAGGTGGAGACTCCCATGCTCACCAAGTCCACCCCCGAGGGGGCCAGGGACTTCCTGGTGCCCAGCCGGGTGAACCCGGGCAAGTTCTTCGCCTTGCCCCAGTCGCCCCAGATATTCAAGCAGATACTGATGGTCTCCGGCTGTGACCGCTACTTCCAGATAGTCAAGTGTTTCCGGGACGAGGACCTGAGGGCGGACAGGCAGCCGGAGTTTACCCAGGTGGACCTGGAGATGAGCTTCATCACCGAGGAGGACGTGTTCTCCCTGCTGGAGGGCTACATGAGGGGCCTCTTCAAGGAGATCCTGGGGGAGGAGATACCCACCCCATTCCGCAGGATCACCTGGCGGGAGGCCATGGACCTCTACGGTAGCGACAAGCCGGACCTTCGGATCCCGGAGGCCATGGTGGACCTGACGGAGGTCATGGGCTTCGAGGGGTCTCCCCTCCAGGAGGTCAAGGAGTCCGGCGGGGTGGTCAAGGGGCTTAGGCTGCCCGGCGGGGCCAAGCTATCCCGGAAGGAGGTCTCCAACCTGGAGGCCAGGGCGGTTGAGCTGGGGGCTCGGGGCCTGGCGGTGATCCAGCGCAACGGGGAGGCCCTAAAGGGTCCCTTCGTGAAGATCATGGACGAGGCCGCCAGGGCCAGGCTAATTGAGGCGTCGAACCTGGGTGACGGGGACGCGGTCCTCATCCTGGCTGACCGGTCCTGGAGGACCGCCTGCGAGGTCCTTGGGGCATTGAGGCTCGAGGTCTTCCGGTCCATGGGGCTGGTGGAGGAGGGCTGGCGCTTCCTCTGGGTGGTGGACTTCCCCCTTTTCGAGTGGGACCAGGAGGAGGGCCGGTACGTGTCGGTGCACCACCCCTTCACTTCCCCCAAGGAGGAGGACCTTGATCTGATGGAGAGGGACCCCGGATCGGTCCGGTCCAGGGCCTACGACCTGGTGCTCAACGGAAGCGAGGTGGGGGGAGGGTCCATAAGGATCCACCACCCGGTGGTTCAGGAGCGGGTCTTCAAGGCCCTTGGCTTCGAGGAGGAGCAGCTGAGGGACCGGTTCGGCTTCCTGTTGGATGCCCTATCCTACGGTACCCCGCCTCACGGGGGGCTTGCCCTTGGCTTCGACCGGCTCACCATGATGCTCTGCGGCGCCAGGTCCATAAGGGAGGTAATGGCGTTCCCCAAGACCCAGAGGGCCCAGTGCCTACTGTCCGGGGCCCCGTCCCAGGTGGACAGGTCCCAGCTGGACGAGCTCTTCATAGCCAGCACCGCGGAGGAGGCCCAGTAGGTACGACCCTTAAACCCCATTAGGGAGGTGTCTTACGGTGCTTAAGGTGAGGTTCCTTGGACACGCGGCTTTTCACTTGGAGGGGGACGGGTTCAGCGCCCTGGTGGATCCGTTCTTGAGTGGCAACCCCGCATGTGCCGGGGCGGAGGGGATAGAGCCCCAGTGGATATTCGTCACCCACGGCCATGGGGATCACCTGGGTGACACGGTGTCCATCGCCAAGAGGACCGGGGCCACGGTGGTGTGCAACTACGAGCTCTCCCTGATCCTGGGTAGGCAGGGGGTCAACACCATGGGGATGTACTTCGCCGGCAGGACCCAGATGCCCTTCGGGACCGTGAGGATGGTGAAGGCCCTTCACGGCTCCGGGGTGGTGGAGGGGGACCGGGTGCTCTACGGAGGGCTGGCGTGCGGGTTCGTGATAGAGGTCTGTGGCGTGAAGGTCTATCACGCGGGGGACACGGGGCTTACCTCCGACATGGCTCTCCTGGCTCAGGATGGGATAGACCTGGCCCTTCTGCCCATAGGGGGCTTCTACGTGATGGATTGCGAGGACGCCGCCCGGGCGGTGGGGATGATAAGGCCCAAGCGGGTGGTGCCCATGCACTACGACACGTTCCCCCCCATAAAGGCGGACCCTCGTAGGTTCGCCCAGCTGGTGGGGGACCTGGCGGAGGTTAGGACGCTCAAGCCCGGGGAGGAGATGGAGCTGTAGGTTCGGGGAGGGATGCAGACCAGGGGACGGGCCTCAAGTCGGTCCCCTGGTTTTAATTTGGGTCTAGGTCAGTACTTGAGGCCGAACACCGGGTGGAAGATCCGCTCGTCGTGGAGGAACCGGGCCTGTTCCTCCAGGGCCTTCTTTGCCCTGTCCCCCATCCTTATGGCCAGGATGGAGGTGAGCACGTGGACCAGGAAGAGGGGGCCTATGATGCTGCTCCCGAAGGTGGGGGAGGAGGCGGAGACGAAGAGGGACAGGTCCGCGAACCGGCAGACCGGTGCGGCGGGGCTGTCGGTGATGGATATTATTCGGCAGCCGTTGGAGTGGGCGATCTCCACCGACTCGGTGACCTCCACCACGTAGCTGGGCAACTCGCACACCACCAGCAGGTCCCCCTCCCGGGCCACCCGGACCTGTTCGTGCAGGGTTAGGGTGCCCCGCTTGAGGAGGAAGGAGTTTAGGTTCATGACCCTAAGTCGCACCTGGAGGGACTCCGCCACCATGGAGGAGATGCCCCATCCGAGGCAGTATATGTTGTTGGCCTCGGTGACCATCTGGCAGAAGGAGGCGGAGCTGGCGGCGGACATCTGGGTCCAGGTGTCGTCCAGGTTGGCGTGTTCCATCTTGTAGATGGTGTCCGGCAGGCTGTCCTCCGAGTTGGACACCTTGGCCAGCATGGCGGCGGGGTTCACCTGTTCCAGGATTGCCCTCTGGAGGGCGTCCTTGAGCTCCGAGTAGCCCTCGAAGCCCAGCATCCGGGCCACCCGGACCAGCTGGGCCTTGGAGACCTTCAGGTCCTCCGCCACGTCCCCTATGGACCTGAAGGCCGCCTCCCTCATGTTGGACAGCAGGTACTCCACCACCCGCCTTGCCTTGTTGGGCATGCTGTCTATCCTGTCCATCATCAGCGCCTGAAGCTGGGCACTGTCCATAATGCCACCCCTTCCGAGAACTTTTGTTTATAATTAAATTATCCCAACCGGGGAATTGCGTTCATTTTTGGTCATCAATTGGGGGGACCTACCGGGTTTTATGGGGCACAGAGGGAGCTCAGCTAAACCCATTGGAGACACATGTTCAAGATCCCATGTACATTATAGTACCTGAAGGGGTAAAAAGAAACTGATTTTCCGTATGGATTACATGTTCCATGGTGACAAGGTTGAGGTGATGGGGTAGTGGGGAGGGTCCTCTAGGACCCTCCCCGGTTGCTGGAGGGGTACTACTTTGAGGCAACCGCCGCCTTGGCGGTCTCGAAGCCCCGCTCGATGGCGTTCTTGTTCACCTCTATGAGGGCCGCCTTGCCGCCCGCGGAGAGCTTCTTCTCCAGGGCCTTTACGATGCTCTCCTTGGAGACCACCCCGGTGGCCCCCGCCACGGCGCCCAGCATGACCATGTTGGCCACCTTGAGGTTGCCCAGCTTCTCGGCGATCTCGTTGCAGGGGACCTTGACGGAGACCAGGTCGGTTCGTTGGGGCTCCCGGTCTATGACGGACTGGTTTATAAGCAGACACCCGTTGGGGGTCACCGCGGGCTCGAACTTGACCAGGGAGGGGATGTTCATGGCCACCACCACCTCCGCGTCGTTGGTGACCGGGGAGGCCACCTCCTGGTCGCTTATGACCACCGTGCAGTTGGCGGTTCCACCCCTCATCTCCGGGCCGTAGGAGGGCATCCAGGTGACGTGCTTGCCCTCCAGCATGCCCGCATAGGAGATTATCTGTCCCATGAGCATGACGCCCTGGCCGCCGAAGCCGGCGAAGATCATACGAGTGTTCATGGTCTACTCACCCACCTTGTCCACGAATACTCCCAAGGGATACTCGGGAACCATGTTCTCCTCCAGCCACTTGAGGGACTTGACCGGGTCCATTCCCCAGTTGGTGGGGCAGGTGGATAGCACCTCCACCATTCCGAACCCGATGCCCCTCACCTGGGCCAGGAAGGCCTTCCGGATGGCCTCCTTGGTCTTCCTGACGTCCTGGGGGGTGTTGACCTTGGTCCGGGCCAGGTAGGCCACGCCCCGGGTCTCCTTGATGATCTCCGAGACCCTAAGGGGGTACCCGTCGTTCTCCGCCTTCCTGCCGTAGGGGGTGGTGGTGCTCTTCATCCCCAGCAGGGTGGTGGGGGCCATCTGGCCGCCGGTCATGCCGTAGATGGCGTTGTTGACGAAGATGGTGGTTATCTTCTCACCCCGGTTGGCGGCGTGGACTATCTCGGCGGTGCCGATGGCGCCCAGGTCCCCGTCCCCCTGGTAGGTGAAGACGTACAGGTCCGGCCTGGCCCTCTTTATGCCCGTGGCCACCGCCGGGGCCCTGCCGTGGGCGGCGATGGTGCCGTCGGTGTCGAAGAACTCGTAGGCGAACACCGAGCAGCCGATGGGGGCCACGGTGATGGTGTTCTCCCTCATGTCAAGCTCGTCCAGCACCTCCGCCACCAGCCGGTGGATAACCCCGTGGGTGCAACCGGGGCAGTAGGTGAACTCCCTCATGGTGAGGCTCTCGGGCCTCTTCATAACAACCTGGAAAGTCATATCCGGCTTACCTCCCCAGCTTAGAGTTTAGGGCCCCGAGGATCTCGTCGGGGGTGGGGACAACCCCGCCCATCCGCTTGAAGAACTCTATGGGGGCGTTGTCCTTCACCGCCAGCTTCACGTCCTCCAGCATCTGCCCCATGTTCATCTCCGCGTCGAAGATCAGCTTCTTGCCCTTGGAGAGCTCCTCCAGGCGCTTGTAGGGGAAGGGCCAGATGGTGATGGGCCTGAAGAGCCCCGCCTTTATGCCCTGTTCCCTGGCCTGGTCCACCACGCTCTTGGCTATCCGGGCCACGGTGCCGAAGGCGGTGATAACCACCTCCGCGTCCTCGAGCCGGTACTCCTCCCACCGGGTCTCGTTCCGCTCCATCTCCTCGTACTTGGCCACCAGCGCCAGGTTCATCTGCTCCAGCCGGTAGGGATCCAGGTCGAAGGGGGCCACGATCCTCTTCTGGCGGCCCTTGTTGCCCTTGAGGGCCCAGGTGTCGTGGGTGGGTAGCTGGGACAGGTCAACGAAGTCCGGGAAGGTAACGGGCTCCATGATCTGGCCGATGACCCCGTCCGCCACGATGAGGGTGGGGTTCCGGTACTTGTCCGCCAGGTCGAAGGCCAGCACCGTCAGGTCCACCGCCTCCTGGACGGTGGAGGGGGCCAGGACTATCAGCTTGTAGTCCCCGTGTCCGCCCCCCTTGGTGGCCTGCCAGTAGTCCCCCTGGGAGGGCTGGATGTCCCCCAGCCCCGGTCCTCCGCGCACCACGTTGACCAGCACCGCCGGCAGCTCCGCGCAGGCCATGTAGGAGACCCCTTCCTGCATGAGGCTGTAACCCGGCGAGGAGGTGGAGGTCATGACCCGGGTGCCCGTGCAGGCGGCCCCGTAGACCATGTTTATGGTGGCCACCTCGCTCTCGGTCTGGAGGAAGGTGCCGTTCACCTCCGGCATCCGTTTGGACATGTACTCCGGGAGCTCGTTCTGAGGCGTTATGGGGTAGCCGAAGAACAGCCTGCAGCCCGCCCTAACGGCCGCCTCTCCCATGGCTTCAGTTCCCTTTACCAAAACTCTCTCGGCCATCTACGTTCCCCTCCCAATCTTGGTTTGGACCCAGCTCTCTTAAGCGTTCTCCACTTCCTTGTAGACGGTTATGCAGACGTCGGGGCATATGTTGTAGCAGAACCCGCAACCGATGCACTTGTCCACGTGCTTCGCCTCCGCCGGGTGGTAGCCCTTGTTGTTGAAGTTGTCCCCGAACTCGATGACCTTCATGGGACACACGCTCACGCAGAGCCCGCAGCCCTTGCACCTCTCCTGATCGATTTCGATCTTTCCCTTGGCCTTTGCCATCCCGCTCACACCTCCGTAAAGGGTCTATATTTCCATCCGCATGAACCGGCGTATCTTGAAGACCGGGAACCGAAGGCCCTGGACGTCCAGGAAGTCCGGCACCACCGTGTACTTCACCGGTATGGACAACCTCTCCGACGCCTCCGCCAGGACCTCCTCCCCCCGACGGATCAGGTCCGGGGTGGTCTCCCTGGAGAGGTTGGGGTTGTTTATCAGGTAGTCCACCTTGAGGTCCGCCACCCGGGAGAGGTCATTGAGGGCCCTCTCGATCCCCGCCACAGTGGAGGAGAAGGGACGGGCCACGTTGACCACCATGGATATCTCGCAGTCCCCCAGGTGGGGCTTCAGATAACCGAGCACCACCACGCCCCCCTCCTCGCCCCCCACGTCCATCACCGTCTTATACTCCTGTCGCTCCAGGTAGCCCCTGGCGGCGCCGGTGATGACCGGAAGGTCCCCATTTCTCAACGCCCCCTTTGGGTACACGGGGGTGAGCCCCATCTCCTCCAGCTCCTCCGCCACGTCCCGGCTCCTGAAGTAGGGGGAGATTATGTCCCCGTCCACTATGGCCACCTGGGGGTGCTGGCTCCGGAGGTACAGGGCCCAGTTTATGGCCATCTCGGTCTTGCCGCTTCCGAACAGGCCGATGAAAGCGTAGTTCTTCCTCAGTTGGGTCACGCTGGGCCTCCTAACTGATCCTCATCTCGGAGTAGATCTTGGGGGTCTCCTCTCCCCTAAGGACCCTCAGCCCCCCCATGGCCAGGGCCCTCTCCTCGTCGCCGCCGGGGAAGACGAGGACCGGGGCTATGAACTCCACCATCTCCCTTATCCAGGGCACCATCCGGTCCTCGTCGTAGGCCAGGCCCCCGGTTAGGACGATGCCGTCCACCTCTCCGCTGAGCACCGCCGCCATCTTGCCGATCCACTTGGCGGTCTGGTATGCCATGGCCCGGTAGACCAACAGGGCCTCCTGGTCCCCCTGGTCTATCCGCTTGGAGACCTCCATTCCGTCGTTGGTCCCCAGGTAGTCCACCATGCCTCCCTGTCCCTTGATCTTCTTCTTCATCTGGTCCAGGGTGTACCTGCCGCTGTAGCAGAGGTCGATCAGCTGGGTCAGGGGAAGGGTGCCGCTCCTCTCGGGGGTGAAGGGCCCGTCCCCGTCCAGGGCGTTGTTGACGTTGACCACCCGGCCCCTCTTGTGGGCCCCAACGGATATGCCACCCCCCATGTGGACCACGATTAGGTTCACGTCCTCGTAGGCCTTGCCCAGCTCCTTGGCGGCCGCCCTGGCGGTGGCCTTCTGGTTCAGGGCGTGGAATATGGACCTGCGCTTGAACATGGGGTGCCCGGAGTAGCGGGCCAGGGGCTCCAGCTCGTCCACCACCACCGAGTCCACGATGAACGAGGGGATTCCGAACTCCCGGGTGAACTGGTATGCGATGAGGGCCCCCAGGTTGGAGGCGTGCTCCCCGTTCTTGCCGGACATCAGGTCCTCCAACATGTCATCGGTGACCTTGTAGGTGCCCCCGGAGGATATGGGATCCAGCAGGCCTCCGCGACCCACCACGGCGGACAGCTCCTCGGGAGGTACCCCCGCCTCCTGGAGGAAGGCCTCGATTATCTTGGTCCTGAAGGCGAACTGATCCGTAAGCCGCTTGAAGGGGGCCAGCTCCTCGGAGGAGTGCCTCAGGGTCTTGGAGGCCAGGAGCTCATCGTCCTCGAAGACCGCCACCTTGGTGCTGGTGGAACCGGGATTTATGACCAGTATCTTCATCGTCGTAGCACCGCCCTTTTAGTGGCTTAGTTTGAACCCCCGGCGGAGAAGGTGAACTCCTTCGCCGCCTCCTGGCCGGTCATCACCCGCAGGGCCCCGTACGCCAGGGCCTCCATCTCCATCTCTCCCGGCACGGTGAACACCCGGGCGAAGCGCCCCACCCGGGACTGGATCATCTGGACGAACCGATCGCTGTGGGCCATCCCGCCGGTGATGACGATGCAGTCCACCCTGCCCTTGAGGGCCACGCACATGGCCCCTATCTCCTGGGCTATCTGGTAGGCCATGGCCTCTATGACCTCCAACGCCTTGGGGTCCTCCTGGGCCATCTTGAAGGCCTCCCGGAGGTCATTGGTCCCCAGGTAGGCCACCAGCCCCCCTTTGCCCACGAAGGTCTTCTTGAGCTGGTCCTTGGTGTACTGTCCCGAGTAGGCCACCTTGACCACGTCGCCCACCGGGAGCTCCCCGGACCTCTCCACGCTGAAGGGGCCCTCGTCGTTGGCGTTGTTCACGTCGAACATGCGTCCCCTCTCGAAGGGGGCCACGGAGATGCCGCCCCCCAGATGGGCTATCACCATGTTGGTCTCGTTGAAGGGGCGCTTGAGCTCCTCCTCCGCCACCTTGATGCCCACCACCCGCATGTTGGATATGTGGGACAGGCACTTTCGCTCCAGGTCCTTTATGCCCGATATGCGGGCCACCGGATCCATCTCGTCCACGCTGACCGGATCGGTAACGTAGACCGGGATGGGCTTGGAGGCCTTCCGGGCCATGTCCAGCCCTATCACCGCCGCCAGGTTGGACGCGTGTTGCACCCTGGCGTGGTGGAGCAGGAAGTCCTCCATGGCCTGGTTGGCCAGGTAGGTGCCGCTCTCCAGTGGTGGCAGTATCCCCCCCCGGGCGGCTATGGCGTCCAGCTGATCCAGCGACACCCGGTTCGTCGCCAGGAAGTCCATTATGGCCCTCTCCCGGAGCTCCCGCTGGTCCATAAGGGTCTCGTACCGGTCCAGCTCCTCCGCCGGGTGGGACAGGTTCTCCTGGGATATCCTATCCCTGTCCTCGAAGAGGGCCACCTTGGTGCTGCTGGATCCGGGGTTTATGACCAGTATCTTCATGTTACATCAGCCCCTTCTCCCGACCGTACTGGGCGATCACGTCCTTTAGGCGCCTTACCCCCTCCACGATCCTCTCCTCCGGCGGCAGGCAGAAGGAGAGCCTCATGGAGGTGGACGGGGTCTTCTCTATGGAGAAGGCCTCGCCGGGTATGTAGTAGACGTTCTTGGCCTTGGCCACGTCGAACATGCCTATGGTGTCGAAGCCCTGGGGCAGGGTGACCCACACGAAGAGGCCCCCCTCGGGGTCCACCCACTTGGCGCCCTTTATCTCCGAGAAGTGCTCGTTCAGGGCCCTTATCATGGTATCCTTCTTGCCCCGATAGAGCTCTATGCCGGGCTTCAGCTGCTCCACCAGGTCGTGCCTCTCCAGGTACCGGGCGGCTATCCGCTGGGTCAAGGTGGGGCAGCAGAGGTCCATGGCCTGCTTGGCCATGGTGGCCCGCCTTATGATGGAGCTGTGGCCCACCATCATCCCTATGCGCAGCCCAGGCGTGAGCACCTTGCTGAAGGAGTTGAGGAGCACCACCCGGTCGGGACCCGCCAGCTTGTAGAGGGAGGGCAGGCGCTCGCCGCTGAAGCGGAGCATCCCGTAGGGATCGTCCTCCAGGATGAGGATGTCGTACCGGTCGCATATCTCGATGAGCTTCTTGCGCTTCTCCAGGCTCATGGTGACGCTGGCGGGGTTGTGGAAGTTGGGGACCGTGTAGAGGAACTTGACCTTCTTTATCTCCCCCTTGGCGTCCAGCTCCCGGAGGCGGTTCTCCAGGTAGCCCACGTCCATGCCGTCGTCCTCCAGGGGGACGGTCTCGAAGCGGGGGAAGGACATCCTGAAGGCGCTGACCGCCCCCAGGTAGGCGGGGAACTCCAGGAAGCAGATGCTGTCCTTGTCCAGGAAGATCCGGGCCATCAGGTCCAGGGCCTGCTGGGATCCGGTGGTGAACAGGAGCTGGTCCCGCTGGACGTCCGCGATGCCGTAGATGCGGTTAAGGAGCTTGATTATCTGGGCGGCCAGGAGGTCATCCCCCTCGGTGGTGCCGTACTGGAGGGTGTAGGAGTAGTCCTGTTCCACCACCTCCTTGGCTATCTCCGCCAGCTGATGCCTGGGGAAGGTGTTGGGATCCGGCACCCCGCCGCCGAAGGATATGGCCTCCGGCGAGGCGGCGAACTTCAGGAGCTCCCTTATGATGGAGGAACGCAGGTTGAGCCCCACCTCTGACAGCCTGTCTTCAAATGACATGACACCCACTCCTTCGTCTCTTTTATGACCCCCGCGGCAACCGCCGCCTTATCGGGCAATGGAAGGATACTTAACACCCTGGGACCGCTTGTCAAGTCGAGTAGAGTTTCACAAGGTCACTGCATACACGTGACGCCCAACCTTTTTTATGTGATTTTCTGGGTAAACCTTTGGTATAAAGTTACCATCTGGCGATAAGTTTAAACTTGCCAATGGGGGGTGTCAACTGGATGGGTTTGAAGGTTCTAAATTTTTTCATTCTTTATGTCCGGGGCTGGAACTTAAGTATCAAAAACCATGATCTATCCGTTAAGTGGCCCCGGGAGCGTCAAAGGCAGTCCCACTGGGAGTAGTCCCCCCGGGACCACTCGGGCCACACGGCGGCCCAGGCGAAGTGGTCCGCCTCCCGCTCGAACCGGCTCAGGGGCTGGAAGGTCCGCTCCCAGAAGGCCTTCCCCTTGGGGTGTTTCACTATGTGGTAGATCTCGTGAAAGAGGGTGAACCGGCGCCAGAAGGGGGGAAGCCCCGCGTTTATGAGTATGGCTCCCCTGGAGCCCCGGCAGACGTGAAAGCCGAACACGTCCTCCGGCAGGTCCACGTAGCGGACCTCTAGGGACCTGCCGCTCAGCTCCTCCGCCATCACCAGCACGTCGAACTGGTCCTTCCCAACCCAACGCCGGGCCTCCTCCCGGGCCCAGCGAGGTATCTCCTCCGGGGGGGAGGGGTAGCTGAACCTCAACCCCCCGCTACTCCTGGTCTTCCTCATCCCACTCCTCTAGGATGGTCTCCACCAGCCGGTTTATCCTCTTTACCTCCCTGGGGGAGAGCTTCCTGCTCCTGTACCACACCTCCACCTGGCCGGAGGCAAGCACCTCCTCCAGCTGCATTCGCTTACCGTCCCCGGGGGAGTCCTTCACCAGGTCCGCCACCGTGACGTCCAGCGCCTCCGCCAGCCTCTCCAGCAGGTCCATGGAGGGCCTCCGACGGTTGCTCTCGATGGACTGAATGTAGACCCGGCTGACGTTCACCGTGTCCGCCAGCCCCTGCTGGGTCAGCCCCTTGGCCCGCCGCAGCACCTTGACCCTCATCCCTAAGCTCAACTCATCACCCCCCGCCTGTCAATTCTATGTAAGTCAAAATTATAGTTCACAATCTTTGGGTTATCAACAAGGTGGCGCCTAAGCCCCAGGGCGAAGAGGCCGCAGGCCAGCAGGTCCGCCGCCCCCCCGGGGCTCACCCGCAGCTCCTTTAGCCGCAAGTCCAGCCGGAGGATGGGGGAGTAGTCCCCCGCCAGGGGATCGAACTCCCCGAGGGCCCGCAGGGCCGCCTCCCGGTAGGGGCCCCTCCAGAGCTGGTAACCCCCCCGGTGGATCACGTTGCTGTCCTGGCAGGTCCCCATGGCGGCCAGGAGCCCCGCGATGGACGCGTCGTTCAGCGTGGCCCCCCTCGAGAGCCACCCGCTGATGGTGGGGCAGATGTGTCTCACCACCGTGGGGAAGCCCCCCTCCGCCTCGCCCCTTATGCCGGTGACCCCGTGCTCCAGGTAGAGCCTCTCCCCGTGGGTAAGCTCCCTCCCTGGAAGCCTCCCCTCCTTCAAGGGGCGGAGCTCCCTATCCACCGCGCCCATCACCGGCTCGGCGGCTCTAAATGCCACCTCCTTAGGTTCCGGAGGCCTTCCCTCCCGGGCGCACCTACCTGCCCCGTAGAGCCATAGGGACAGGGCGAAGATGAGCCCCTTGTGGGTGTTGACCCCTCCGGTGGCTTTGAACATGGCCTCCTCCATCCGGAGCCCCACGGGCCTCATGGCCTTCAGGGCCTCCTCCCCCTGGAGACCAAGGAGCCCCGCCATGGCCTGTTCCTCCCACAGGGGGGCCAGGGCGGAGGAGCTGTGGAGGAACGTAACCCAGTCCATATCCAGATGGGCCCCCCGGTCCAGGGGGTCCACCAGGCCAGGCTTCGGCGCCACCAGCACCTCCGTGGTGGCCGCCCAGGCGGCCAGGGCCCCGAGCGATCTGGCCAGCCAGCGCACCCCCATGGGATCCTCAGCCATGGCGCACTCACCTCCCGGTTGATCCCTCAGGATTCGATGTTAAACTTTGGTCCTGAAGAGTATATCAGAGCCCCATGGCCGTAAGGAGGGAAGGGCTATGACCGCAGATTTGGATCCGGTGGCCCTGGTGGAGGGGCGTCTCAGAGAGCTTCGCTACCAGGGGAGGATCTTGAGGTCCCAGGACACGATCCACACGGTGGACGATGCCGCCCGGACCGTTGGTGTTGAACCCCGGCGGATATTGAAGAGCATACTGGTGATGGACCAGGGGGAGCTGAAGCTGGCCCTCATGTGCGGCCCCAACAGGTTGGACCTCAAGAAGATGGCCCGCCTCATGGGGGTCAAGCGTCTCAGGATGGCCACCTTCGACGAGGTGGTGTCCATGACCCCCTTTAAGCCCGGCGGAGTGCCCCCCCTGGGCTACCCGGTCCAGCCCCCCGCCGCCATGGATCAGGACCTGTTCCACTACGACGTGGTGTGGGCCGCCGCCGGGGACGACCACTCGTTCTTTCCCGTGTCCCCCGGGGACCTTAGGGACTACACCCAGGCCCTGGTGGGGGAGATAGCCAAGGCGTAGCCCCCGGGGCTGGCCCCTCAGGAGAGCATGTACTCCCTGATCTCCTCCTCGTCCATGCCGGCCCCCACCGCCACCGCCAGCCGGAGCCTCGCCTGGAGGGGCCGGAGGGTCCCCCCGTCTATGGCCCCCATGTCCAGGAGGCGGCTGGCGGATCCCTCGAAGTCGTAGAGGGAGAGCACCCTTCCCAGCTGGCACCGGGAGGTGAGCACCACCGGCACCCGGCGGCGGATCAGGTTCTTGATGTGGGGGGTCCAGGAGGGGGGCACGTTACCGGTGCCGAAGCACCCCAGCACCAGCCCCTTGAGGGACTCGTCCCGGAAAAGGTGCGAAAGGGTCAGCTCCCCGCCTCCCAGGGAGGCGTAGAGCACCTCCACGTCCTTGGCGGGCACCACCGGCCGGTCAATGACCCGGGCCCTCCGGGGGTGCCTTGCCACGTAGACCCGGTTCTGAACCACCTCCCCAACCGGTCCCGCTCCGGGGGAGGCGAAGTCGTGCCCCCGGTGGCTGTAGAACTTGCAGGCCTCCGAGGCGGCGAAGAGCTCCCCCCGGGAGAAGATGAGGACCCCCATCCCCCAGCAGGCCTCCGACGAGGCGGCCACCACCGCCTGACGCAGGTTCACCGCCCCCTCGTTGCTGCCGTGTCTGGCGGGGGAGCCCAGGCCGGTGAAGACTATTGGGTTGGGGTAGGGCCAGAGCAGGTCCACCAGGTAGGCCATCTCCTCCATCACGTCGGTCCCGCTGGCCACCGCTATGCCGCTGTAGCCGTCGCCTATCAGGGATCGGAAGAGCTCCAGCAGGTCGGTGGTGACCCTTATGGTGTAGTGGCTGCTGGGTTGTCTGCTCCATTCGATCACCTCCGTCTCCCCCACCAGCTCGGGGGGAAGGGAGATGAGGGACTTCACCGACTCCACCGGGGACATGTCCCCCAGGGACGGACTCCCGGCGAAGACCAGGGCGGTCTTCTGCGATGCCATGATACCCCTCCTCGGCGGGGATCCCCCGCCATGTGGTCTTCAGGTGCTGTAAAGCCTCGGACTCAGTAGCCCAGGTTTTGAAGGACTATTATAACGTGGGCGTCCCTTCCCATGGGGCACCTCTCCAGTATGGAGATCACCCGGCACATCCTCTCGGGCACATTGCAGTCCACGCAGAAGCCGGTCCTGCCGCATGGCACCGGGGAGTTGAGCCTCGAGGCGTTGGGGGAGGCAGCCTGCCGGGCCCGCTTGAGGGCCGCATCCAGGTCGTGGACTATCTTGTTCACCCCCACCACGAAGATCAGCTTGCCGGGGCCGAAGGATATGCCCGCCACTCGGTTCCCCGCCCCGTCGATGTTGACTATGTGGCCATCCTTGGACAGGGCGTTGGCGCTGGTGACGAACGCGTCCGCCATTATCTCCTCCAGCAGCCGCTGTTTCCGCTCCTCGGGGGTCATGTCCCCCCAGTGCTGTATAACCCGGTTCCCCCGCCTCTCCAGGGCCCCCAACAGACCTATATCCCGTACGGTTACGCTGCCCGGCACGCCCACGTGAGCGTCCTCGGGTATGAGGGACAGGATCAGCTCCCGGGCGGAGTCCCGGTCCTCAACCACCGATGCGGAGTACCCCCGCTCCCTCAGCCTGGTGGCGGTGCTCTCCGCAAGGGCCCTAAGGGCGTTACGGCGGTGATCCTCGAAGCCGTTCATTGGAAGGATACCTCCTTCTGACAGGTTATGGCGATCCCCCCGATTATACCCCTTGTGGAGTCCCGCCTTGCTATGGCATTTTGGTGCCTGTATCATACTTGAGTCTCCAGGGGAGGGATTCGAATGACCTTGTCTTGCGGGGATGAGAAGGTGGCCCTCCGTGTCCTGGTCAGAGGGCGGGTTCAGGGGGTCGGCTTCAGGCACTTCGTGCATATGAAGGCGGCGGAGCTGGGCCTTAGTGGCTTCGTCAGGAACGTGGGGGAGGACCAGGTGGAGGCCCTCCTGGTGGGCCCCAGGTCCGCGGTGGAGGCGGCGGTGGAGGCCACCTCCAGGGGACCCAGGTGGTCCCGGGTGGACCAGCTATCCACCCAACCGGTGCCATTGGAGGCCTGTGAGGACGGGCCCTTCAGGGTGCTGACGTCCATATGAGGGGGAGATGCGGATGCCAAGGGTAACTTGGTTTGAGAGGCTGAAGGGGGATCGGGTGGATCTGTGCCTGGACGAGAACCCCTTCCACCTCGCCGGCGGGGGGCAGCCCGGTGGAAGGGGCATGCTAGTGTCCCCCGGTGTGCAGGTGGAGGTCCAGGACTGCCGAGTTAGGGATGGCCGGGAGGTCCTGACCGGAAGGATCATCGGCGGGGATATGGCCCTCGGGGAGACGGTGGAGGCCCAGGTGGACCTCCAGTGGAGGGACTGGGTGGCCCGGATGCACTCCGGGGAGCACGCCCTCTCCAGGGCCCTGGAGAGGAACCGGCCGGGGCTTCGGGTCTTCAAGGTCAACATCGGCGAGCGGGAGGGGCTGATAACCCTCGACTTCCAGGGGGACCTCACCTGGGACCTGCTGTGGGTCGCGGAGGAGGAGGCCAACCGGGTGGTGGGGGAGGACCTGCCGGTGACGGTGGAGGAGCTGACCGGGTATCGGGCGGCGGAGGATCCGGACCTCAAGGCCAACTGGGAGCGACTTCAGCTGGATCCGCCGGAGATCATAAGGGTGGTCAGCCTGGGCGGCTACGACCGGGTGGCCTGCTGCGGGGTCCATGTGGAGCGCACCGGCCAGATAGGGGGCGTCATGGTGCTGGGCTTCAAGGGATCCAGCCCCCGGTGGGAGGTTCGATACACGGTGGATCCCGTGAGGACCCAGCTCATGATGGAATGGAGCCGCATGGTCCGCCGGATGTCCCGGGAGATAGGCTGTCCCCCGGAGGACATCGAGAGGGTCTACTGGGGGGCCTTCGAGGACGCCAAGGCCAAGGCCAAGCTGTTGGACAGGCTGAGGGACCACCTGTGCCTTCCCTTCGAGGAGAGGGTCCGGGGGGGGCATCGGTTCCACCTATTGGATCTGAGGCCCCTGGGGATGGTGCCGGCGGAGATGATGAACTTCGCGGTCCGGCGGCGGGTGGAGTCGGACCCGTCCTCCCTGGGGGTTGGGGTGGTCCCCGCCGAGCAGGGCCTCCGGTTCGTGGCCTGCCGGGGGGCCGGATGTCCGGTGGACCTGTCCGCCTGGCTTAAGCGGATGAGGCCCAGGGGCCTCAAGGGGGGCGGATCGCCCCAGATGGTGAGCGGGGTGGCGGAGGAGTGCCCCCTGGATGAGTGGATCGATTCGATGCTGGAGGGGGTTTGAACTTGGGCATTCTGCATTGGTTGGTGGACTTCCTGGTGAGCACCGTGGGAAGGATGGGGTACCTTGGGGTGGTGGGGCTCATGTTCCTGGAGTCCTCCTTCTTCCCCTTCCCCAGCGAGGTGGTGGTACCCCCCGCGGGCTACCTGGCCAGCAAGGGGGAGATGAACCTGGGGCTCGTGATAGGGGCCGGAACGCTGGGTAGCCTCCTGGGGGCCTGGTTCAACTACTGGATAGCGGTCCGGTTCGGGCGCCCCTTCTTCGAGCGGTACGGCAGGTACTTCGGGGTGACCCCATCGGCGCTTGACAAGGCGGAGCGGTTCTTCGACAGGCACGGCCACGTGGGGACCTTCACCGGCCGGCTGGTGCCGGTGGTCCGGCAGTACATATCCCTCCCCGCCGGGGTGGCCAGGATGTCCCTCATCTGGTTCTCGGTCTACACCGCCCTGGGGGCCGGGATATGGGTCACCGTGTTGGCCCTGGCGGGCTACTGGTTCGGAAGCAACGCGGACATGGTGCACCGGTTCGTGGGAAAGGCCTCCTTCGCCCTCATGGGGCTGGTGGCGTTGGTGCTTTGCGCCTACGCCTACCGGGTGGGCCGGTCGTCCCGGGACGGGGGTTGATGGGGCCCTTTGCCGGGTATCGGGGGGTGGCCCTGGCCCTCCTGGCGGTCCTGTTCTCCTCCCCCTGTTGGGGCCGGGAGGGGCTGGTTCTGGCCCCCCCTAAGGTGGGGATCTACCTTGGGGGGCATCCCACGTCGGGTCCCTACGATGACCAGCTGACCCAGGAGGCCATAGACCGGTTCCTGGAGGACACGGGCCGCAGGCCCGTCTGGATGTACGTGAGCTGGAACTGGGACGGGGATAGCCCCTTCCCATCCGAGATCTGCCGGCTGATCCACGCCAACCGGATGATCCCCTTCGTAGGCGTCATGCCCTGGAGCACCCGGGTGCAGAACCGGAGGGAGCCGAAGGTGAGCCTGGACGCCATAGCCAGGGGCCTCTACGACCCTCAGCTGGCCCGGGCGGCCCGGGCGGTGCGGGAGTTGGGTTTCCCCATAATGGTCTCCTTCGGCCCCGAGGCAGACGGGGGGTGGTTCCCCTGGTCCGGGCGCTTCAACGGCGGGAGCCGCTGCGATCTCTACGGGGACCCCAAGGTCCCCGACGGGCCCGAGAGGTTCCGGGATGCGTTCCGCCGGTTCGTGGAGGTCTTCAGGGCCAACGGGGCGGTGGACGTCACCTGGGTGCTACACCTGGCGGAGCGGCCCGGCCCGGACCTGCCCTGGAATCAGGCGGTCCACTACTACCCGGGGGACGTGTGGGTTGACTGGGTGGGGGTCAGCCTCTACGGACGGCTGGGGGTCAACCCGGTCCGCCCCATGGAGGAGCTCCTGAGCCGGGCGGTGCCCCGGCTGCTGGAGGTCTCCAAGGGGGGTAAGCCCCTGGCGGTGCTGGAGTGGAACGTGGCGGACGGACCCGGGGTGGACAAGCCCCGGTGGGTGGAGGAGGCCTTCGCCGCCTTTGCCCGGTGGGGGGGGAGGGGGCTCAAGGGGGTTGCCTGGTGGGACAAGGCGATGCGGCCCGATGGGACCCCCTCCCGGCTGGACCTCAGGTCCTCCCCCCCCTCCGCCCAGGTCTACCGGAGATGGGCCCTGACGGACCTCTTCGCGCCGGAGCCGGTCTTCGTCCCGAGAGGGTCGTTTTAGGGGCCTCAGGATTTCGAGGCCTTCTTGCGCTCGTTGGGGTCCAGAATAGCCTTCCTAACCCGGATGGACTGGGGGGTTATCTCCACCAGCTCGTCCTCGGCGATCCACTCCAGGGCCCCCTCCACGGAGAGGGGCCGTGGGGCGTCCAGGATCACCGTGGCGTCCTTGGTGGCGGACCGGTGGTTGGTGAGCTGCTTCCTCTTGGCGGGGTTGCAGGGCAGGTCGTTGCCCCTGGAGTGTTCCCCCACCACCATACCGCAGTAGACCATGTCCCCCGGGGAGATGAAGAGGGTGCCCCGGACCTGGAGGTTCTCCAGCGCGTACGACGTGGCCTGCCCGTCGTCCACGCTCACCATGGAGCCCCTGGTCCTTCCGGAGATCTCCCCCGCCCAGGGGGTCTGGCCGATGACTCGGCTGGACATGGTGCCCAGCCCCTTGGTGTCCGTGAGGAACTCCCCCCGGTAGCCTATGAGCCCCCGGGTGGGGATCCTGAACTCCAGCCTGACGGAGCCAAGCCCAGGGTTGGAGACCGAGACCAGCTCCCCCTTGCGGAGGGAGAGCTTCTGGATCACCGCCCCCTGGAACTCCTCCGGCACGTCTATTATCAGCTCCTCCAGAGGCTCCAGGGTGTGGCCCTCGGAGTCCAGGGAGGTTATGACCTCCGGGCGGGATACGCAGAACTCCATCCCCTCCCGCCTCATCTCCTCGATGAGGATCGCCAGGTGTAGCTCCCCCCGGCCGGACACCTTGACCCCGTCGTGGCGCCCCAGGTCCTCCACCTTAAGGGCCACGTCGGTCTTGCTCTCCCTCTCCAGCCGGGCCTTCAGCTGCCTCAGGGTGACCGCCTGTCCCTCCCTTCCCGAGAGGGGGCCGTTGTTGACCAGGAAGAACATGGATACCGTGGGCTCCTCCACGTCCAGGGGGGGCATTGGGGCCACGTCGGATCCGGCGGCGGTGAAGGTGTCCCCCAGGGCTATCTCGTCTGGGCCGGAGAACCAGACGATGTCCCCCGCCTGGGCCTCCTCCACCTCCACCCGGTCCAGCCCGTCGGTGACGAACAGGTGCTCGCAGCGGCAGTCCCCGGTCCAGACGGGCTCAAATCGGTTGGCCCTCCGGTCGGTCCAGGCCACCCGGACCTGTCTTAGGTCCTGGGACCTCCTCATGGTGCCGCTGAGGATCTTTCCGCAGCCGATCTGGCCCAGGTAGTCGCTCCAGGCCAGGGTGCAGACCTGCACGAGGAGGGGTCCCTCGGGATCCACCTTGGGGGGAGGGACGAAGTCCACGATGGTCTTGAAGAGGTCCTCCATGCCCTCCCCCTGGGTGGCTAGGTCCCTGGTGACCCATCCGTTGAGGCCCGAGCCGTAGAGGATGGGGAAGTCGCACTGCTCGTCCGTGGCCCCCAGTTCCACGAAGAGGTCGAAGGTCTTGTTGAGGGCCCCCTCCGGGTCCCCGTGGGGCCTGTCCACCTTGTTGACGATCACGATGGGCCTCAGGCCCATCTTGAGGGCCCTGGAGAGCACGTACCGGGTCTGGGGCATGGGGCCCTCCACCGCGTCCACCAGGAGGAGCGCCGAGTCCACCAGGGAGAGGACCCGCTCCACCTCTCCGGAGAAGTCCGCGTGTCCCGGGGTGTCCACGATGTTTATCTTGTAGTCTCCCCAGCGGACGGTGCAGTGTTTGGCCTTGATGGTGATGCCCCGCTCCCTCTCCAGGTCGTGGCTGTCCATTATCCTCTCCGAGAGCCTGGCGTTCTCCCGGAAGGTCTTGGCGGCCCTGAAGATGGAGTCTATGAGGGTGGTCTTTCCGTGGTCTATGTGGGCTATTATGGCCACGTTCCGTATCTTCTCGTGGGACTTCATTTTCATACCTTCCTTCCTTGGTATGCGGCGTTGGGCCGCAAAAAATTAGAATACCACAAAAGTCCCCCGATTGGACCCCTTAGGGAGTCTTTTGTCGATTTTTAGACGCATATTTGACGTCAATCGTTGGAGGGTTTAGAATTCGAACCGCAGGTGCCCCGTGCGCACTCACAACTTCCGGGAGGAGGAGATGCATATGATATCTAACGAGGATATCCGGCGGGCCATGACCGTGAGGCTTGATGAGGTTCCGGAGGAGATACCCCCCTTCGAGCCCGGGATCCGAAGGGCCCCCGACAGGGGCTTCACCCTCACCGAGGCTCAGACGGTGGTGGCGCTGAAGAACGCCCTCAGGTACGTGCCCGAGGAGTACCACGAGAAGCTCGCCCCGGAGTTCCTTAACGAGCTGATGACCCGGGGCAGGATATACGGCTACCGCTTCAGGCCCAAGGGGCGCATATGGGGCAGGCCCATAGACCAGTATCAGGGCCGCTGCCTGGAGGGCAAGGCCTTCCAGGTGATGATCGACAACAACCTGGACTTCGACGTGGCCCTCTACCCCTACGAGCTGGTCACCTACGGGGAGACCGGCCAGGTGTGTCAGAACTGGATGCAGTACCGGCTGATAATGAAGTACCTCCAGGTGATGACCCAGGACCAGACCCTGGTGATCCAGTCGGGGCACCCCCTGGGGCTCTTCAAGTCCCACCCTGAGGCGCCCCGGGTGATAATCACCAACGGGCTCATGGTGGGCCTCTACGATAACCCCGCGGATTTCCACCTGGCCACCCAGCTGGGGGTGGCCAACTACGGCCAGATGACCGCCGGTGGGTGGATGTACATAGGTCCCCAGGGGATAGTGCACGGCACCTTCAACACCATCCTCAACGCGGGCCGGCTGAAGTTGGGCATAAAGGACCACGAGGACCTGAGGGGACACCTATTCATATCCTCCGGCCTGGGGGGCATGAGCGGCGCCCAGCCCAAGGCGGCGGAGATAGCCGGCGCGGTGGGCATAATCGCCGAGGTTGACTTCAGCAGGATAAAGACCCGGCTCGACCAGGGCTGGGTCAGCAAGTGCTCCTCCGACCTGGACGAGGTGTTCCGCTGGGCCAACGAGGCCCTCTCCAAGCGGGAGCCCCTGTCCATTGCCTACCACGGCAACATAGTGGACCTGCTCCAGTACTGCGTGGACAGGAACGTAAAGGTGGAGCTACTGTCCGACCAGACCTCGTGCCATGCGGTCTACGAGGGGGGCTACTGTCCCCAGGGGCTCACCTTCGATGAGAGGACCAAGCTCCTCAAGGAGGACAGGACCCGGTTCTGCGAGCTGGTGGACCGGAGCCTGAGGAAGCACTTCGAGCTGATCAAGACCCTGACCGACCGGGGGGCCTACTTCTTCGACTACGGCAACTCCTTCCTCAAGGCGGTGTTTGATGCGGGGGTCCGGGAGGTCTCTAAGAACGGGGTGGACGACAAGGACGGGTTCATCTTCCCCTCCTACGTGGAGGACATAATGGGCCCCATGCTGTTCGACTACGGCTACGGTCCCTTCCGCTGGGTGTGCCTCTCCGGTGACCCCGAGGACCTCAGGAAGACCGACCGGGCCGCCATGGAGTGCATCGACCCCAACCGGCGGGGCCAGGACCGGGACAACTGGGTGTGGATCCGGGACGCGGAGAAGAACCGCCTGGTGGTGGGCACCCAGGCCAGGATCCTCTACCAGGACGCGGAGGGCCGGGTCAGGATAGCCCTGAGGTTCAACGAGATGGTCCGCAAGGGGCAGGTGGGCCCCATAATGCTGGGCAGGGACCATCACGACGTGTCCGGCACTGACAGCCCCTTCCGGGAGACCGCCAACATAAAGGACGGCAGCAACATGATGGCGGAGATGGCCACCCACTGCTTCGCCGGCAACGCCGCCAGGGGCATGAGCCTGATCGCCCTTCACAACGGCGGCGGCGTGGGCATAGGCAAGTCCATAAACGGCGGATTCGGCCTGGTGCTGGATGGCTCCCACCGGGTGGACGAGATAATAAAGTCCGCCCTGTCCTGGGACGTGATGGGCGGTGTTGCCAGGAGGGCCTGGGCCAGGAACCAGAACGCCATAGAGGTGTCAAGGGAGTACAACCTCAAGTCCGACGGCCGGGACCACATAACCCTTCCCTACATCCCAAGGGACGGGCTTGTGGAGGAGATAGTGCACCGGGCCTTCTCGAAGGGCTAGGCGTGAGGGCAGTATCCCTGGGGGAGAGTTAAAAGCCGAAAGATAAGGATAGAAAGGGGCCGGGGCACAGCCCCGGTCCCCTTCTTCGGCTGTCATACCTAAGCTGCCGGTTCAGCCCCTGCAGATGCGGCTTAGGCCTTTCCGGTCCCCGCCGTCGGCTATGGCTCCAGGTTGTAGGTCAATACCCCCTTGGCCCCCGGGTATCCCCCAACTATGAAGCAGTACTTGCCCGGAGGGAGCTGCATTATGGGGTTCCCGCTGGAGTTCACCATGTACTTGCCCAGGGTGACGGAGTAGATGTTCTCCCCCAGCTTGTTGGAACGGTAGCCGGTCTTAGGGTCCTCGTAGCTGAAGCCCGTGATTACCGCGGTTTTGCCCTCCGGCACCGTGAAATCCCCGGGCACCCGCTCCGCACTGAGGGCCCCCATCACCGCCTGGATGGAGGAGCTGGTACTGACCGATGCGTACACCGAGTAGGGGCCGGAGGTGCCCAGCGCCGCGGTGCTGGCCAAAAGAAGCGACAGCAGCCCGCCTATTATGATGAACCTGGCCTTCATGACATCATCCCCTTTCGTCCTGTCCGGCGGCTTAACTTATAACTTAACTAGAGTCTGGAGAAAAAATAGTCGTCGCCTGAACTTTCCTCGCACCAATCACCGTAGATGGCAGAAAATCAGTTTCTTTCGTCGTTGCTCGATAGCGATCAGTCTTTATCTCATCACCACTGTCTGATCGAGACAACGATGTTGCGCTCCTCGGCGCAGCACCACAAAGTACTACACTGACACTGCTTGCGACGTCTCCGTAGGTATCAACCTTTTTTTGCAAGATCTTCGATTCCGCACTCCTGCGATAGATTTCCCAAAGTGTATTTACGATCGCTTCTGTCGATGTCTTTTTCATCTCTGTCATCGTTTCGACAATGGCGGTCGTGCCCGTGTTGAAATCCCTTGCATTTGATTCCAACCGCGCAATCACAGATTTTTTCAGCGAACCAATGCGCGAAGATACCATAGAGTCACAGTAGTCACATACACACTTTGCATAAGCCTGCGGCACCGAAACAATAAAAACAACCACCGCCGCCACGATCAGCTTGACGCAACGCATGGCATTACTGCCGCTGCGCTTGTGCCTGAGCACGACGAACGTGTAGAATAAAAAACCGTAATCGGCACGTAGAAAAGGAGTAAATGGCGATGAACTCGTTCGAACACTATCACCAGTACCTCTACGACTTCTTTACTTTTGCGCGCGACAGCATGCTCGATGCCTTCTACGAAAGTCATCCAAAAGATGTGTTTGAAATCAAGCGCATTCGACTTGAAGTTCATAAAATCTTGAACGAAAACGGCGCTGAATCGGCGTTCCCCGATAATCTGAAATACGTCGAGAATTTCCTGTACGATGAAATCGCGAAAAATCAGGTTCGATTCGAAGAATATCCGGTATTGTCCAATTTCCTCGATAACGCCCTGTTCATGACGACAGGTTATAAAAACGCAACGGTCAAATCACGCGACGAAGAAATTATCGATCGTCTTGAAAACATAAAACCAGCATCCGGCAATCTGGTCGACGACGAAATGCAACGGCTCGAAGCCATCGTGTCTCGCGCGATCGATCGCATCGCGACACGCGTCATCGAACAAAGCGAAGACATCGGTTTTCTGGGGAAAATGGCTTCGCGAATCATCGCGCTTCGAGAAGACCTCTCAAAAATCGTAGTACTTTCTCACGGTAATACAAAACTTGCGAAAAAATATTTAGATATATATACACAAAAACATAAAGAACGGCTTGGTGATTTCATCGTGAAAGAGCTTCAGCAGATCGCAGGCCGCATCGACAAGATGAACAGGATCGAAAAAGACGACGATCGTGATTTTTCCATGGAAATATGACAGACAAAACGGTATAATTCGTTCGTCTATGACCCCGATTGTGAAGAAAGAAAAAATCGCATGAGTGACAGTACGAAAACCAATATCCAAAATATTCTGCTTCGTGATGGACGTTCCAGTATCGCGATGAATCGTTATGTATTCATCGACGAAAACAAATACAACGCATGGAACGCTTACCGCAGAATCGTGTCGCACGTTGCCACGTCAGAGCGCGACCGGTGGGATACGATCGTTTCGATTCGCGAAGGCGATCGACATGGCTTCTACATCTGGCCGCGCCCCAATGGGTTCGAATTCGTTGCAACCGAAGCCGTATTGCGCGAACACGAAAGCTTTTGCTCGAAATGGCGCAACGTATTGCAAAAGACCAAAGTACAGTAGAAGCCGAAATTCGCCACGGCAGCATTTTTCTTCAGCATGAAAAATCAGACTATACGATCATTTCTCCTATTCTAACGCCTTGGAGAAAAAGAGCGTACAGAACTCCTCGAAGATCAAAGAAAATACCTGGAAAACTATTTGGCAAAAGAAATAACACTTGCGGTAAAAGAATTCGGATTCGATATCGAACAAGAGGACATGTGGTGTAAAGTCGAGTCGTTTCGTATACTCGAAAAACCTTTCCGTCCCATGCGGTTTTGCAAAGAACCGCAATATGCCGCTTCCGAAATTCGCTCTTGGCGGCATCTGGCAGATCGGATATTTTGCACGGTTTGGTTACGGAAGGATCTTCTATGGCGTCAATTCATTTCGTTTGAAATAAAACGAACGGCAGCAGCGCCGCCAGCGGCAGGAGATCGTCTGACGAAGCGACGCGCCCGCCCAGGATTCAACAGGACGACCGCAAGATGAGCCAGAAATACGAAAAACTGAAAACCCTGCTCAAGGAGCTGTTCCAGCTCGACCAGCCGGAGCTGGACTTCGGCATCTACCGCATCCTGCATGCACGGAACGCGGAGGTGACGCAGTTCCTGGACAATGACCTGCTGCCGCAGGTGAAGCAGGCCTTCGCCCAGTACCGCACCGCCGACAAGGCCGAACTGGAGAAGGAGCTGGCCAAGGCCATCGAAGCCGCCCAGGCCCTGGGCGTCGATCCGGAAAGCACGCAGAAGGTCAAGGACCTGCGCGCCCGCCTGGCCAGTGAGGCCGTGGACGCCGGGGCGCTGGAAGCCGAGGTCTACGACCATCTCTACAGTTTCTTTCGCCGCTACTACTCCGAAGGCGACTTCCTCAGCAAGCGCGTCTACAAACCCGGCGTCTACGCCATCCCCTACGAGGGCGAAGAGGTCAAGCTTCACTGGGCCAACGCGGACCAGTACTACATCAAGACCAGCGAATATTTGCGGGACTATGCGTTCCGCCTGCGCCCGGAGGATGAAGCGAACCCGATGCGCGTCCACTTCAAGCTGGCGGACGCCGCCGAGGGCGAGCACGGCAACGTCAAGGAACAGGCGGGCAAGGAGCGCCGCTTCCGGCTCGCCCCGGCGCCCTTTGCGGCCATCGAGGACGGCGAGCTGGTGATCCGCTTCACCTACAAACCGGAGACGGAAAAGCAGAAGGACCTGAACGCCGAGGCCGAGGCCGCGATCCTGGCCCTCGACGATCCGGCGCTGGCCGACTGGATCAAGGCCCTGGGCGGGCAGCATGTGCGCGCCGACGGCACGGCCTCGGAGAACACCCGCCTGCGCGTGCATCTGGACCGCTACACCGCCCGCAACACCTTCGACTACTTCATCCACAAGGACCTGGGCGGCTTTCTGCGGCGCGAGCTGGACTTCTACATCAAGAGCGAGGTCATGCACCTCGACGACGTGGAAAGCGAAACCGCGCCGCGCGTCGAGCAGTACCTGTCCAAGATCAAGGTCATCCGCCGCATCGCCCACAAGATCATCGACTTCCTGGCGCAGCTGGAAGAATTCCAGAAGAAGCTGTGGCTGAAGAAGAAGTTTGTCGTGGAGACGAGCTACTGCATCCGGCTGGGTGTGATTCCGGAGGAGTTCTATCCGGAGATAGCCGCCAATGATGCGCAGCGTGAGGAATGGGTTCGTCTATTCGCAATCGATGAAATCAAGGGCGACCTGACGACGCCGGGATATAGCGTGCCGCTGACGGTGGAGTTTCTGAAGGCACATCCGACGTTGGTGGTGGATACGCGGAATTTTGATGATGCCTTCGCGATGCAACTGCTGGAAGCCTCGGACGATGTAGACACGAAGACGGACGGCGTGCTGGTGCATAGCGAGAATTTTCAGGCACTGTCGCTTATTCAGCGCACCTACAAATCCTCTATCAACACGATAACCATTGACCCACCCTACAACCGCCAGGGAGACGGCTTCCCCTACAAGGACAACTACAAGCACGCCTCTTGGCTCACGATGATGAATGACCGCGTGCAATTGGCACGCCAACTTCTGGCCACAAACGGCGCCTTGTTCTCGAACATCGACGAGAACGAGCGGGATTCGCTGCAGGCCGTCCTGGATTTCAACTTTGGACGAGAGAACCGAATCGAGGAACTGATCTGGGCACAAAACACGACGCACAGCCAGTCACCACTGTATTCAACCAACCATGAGTACGTGGAAGTTTATGCCCGTGACCGCGCCTCGGCCGAGCAGACCCCGGACCTATTCCGAGAGCCCAAGCCCGGGTATCGCGAGATGATGGAACTCATCAATCGGCTCAATCCGGACTATCCGCCCATCAAGACTGTTGAACAGGAAATTCAAAAGCTGTTTCAGCAACACATTGCCGAATACAAGGCTGAACTTCAGGAACTTGGTCTTGAGTACGATGAAGAAACCAAGAAACAGGATCCGTGGCGTGGCATTTATAACTATTACCATGTCGAGTATCGCGACACACAGGGTCAGCTTGTCCCAGAAAATGAGGCTAGGAGTCGATCCGCGCGGTTGGTAATCTGGCGAGAAGATAATCCGTCGGCGCCTGCCCAAAAACAAGCGCCAAGCACACGGGATCCAGAGGACCCGAATTATCGCTTTTATAGACCATTACATCCAAAGACTGGCAAGCCGTGCCCTTCCCCAAAAACCGGGTGGCGGTGGCCATATTCATGGCCAATTAACAACCGAGATAGCTTTGAAGTCCTTGATCGCCAAGGAAGAATTGCCTGGGGTGATGACGAGACGAAAATCCCCCAATATAAGCGATTCTTACACGAAGTGGAAACGAACGTTTCCAAGTCCTTCTTTCACGACTATACGGACGGAGAAAAGCAGATTGCCGCGCTTTTTGGGGTAACAGGGATTTTCCCAACTCCCAAACCTACTACTTTGCCTGCCCGTTTCATATCTCAGACTGCAGGCCAGAATGGCGTTGTTCTTGATTTCTTTGCCGGCTCTGGAACTGCTGGCCACGCAGCGATCAACCTCAATCGCGAAGATGGTGGACACCGCAAGTTCATTCTGATCGAACAAGCCGGATACTTCGATACCGTTCTGCTCCCCCGTCTGAAGAAGGTGACGTTCACACCGGAGTGGCGCGATGGCAAGCCCGCACGTCTTCCCACCACCGAAGAAGCCGAACGCAGCCCCCGAATCATGAAGGTGATCCGCCTCGAATCCTACGAGGACACGCTGAACAACCTGGAGCTGCGTCGCACCGAGGCGCAGCAAAGCCTGCTCGACAGCCCGCAGGCGCAGGGGGCGGACGGCTTCAGGGAGCAGTACCTGCTGCGCTACATGCTGGACGTGGAAACGCGCGGCAGCCAGTCGCTGCTGAACGTGTCCGCCTTCATGGACCCCACGGCCTACAGGCTGAAGGTCAAGCGCCCGGGTTCGGACGAGTCCCGCGAGGTGAATGTCGACCTGCTGGAGACCTTCAACTGGCTGATCGGCCTGAAGGTGGACCACATCGCCGCGCCGCGCACCTACAGCGCCGCGTTCCGCCGCGACGCCGACCCGGACCTGCCGGCGGACGCGCCGCGCCGGCTGCTGCTGGACGGCCGCCTGAAGGAGGACCCGGACGGCCCGTGGTGGTTCCGCACCGTCACCGGCACCACGCCGGACGGCCGCCGCACGCTCGTCATCTGGCGCAAGCGCCCGGGCGGGGAGGATCCGGAAGGCATCGAGCGCGACAACCTGGTGCTGGACGAATGGTTCCGCAAGCAGGGTTACTCCAGCAAGGACAGTGAATTCGACCTGATCTACGTGAACGGCGACAACAACCTGGAAAACCTCAAGGCCCCGGATGACACCTGGAAGGTGCGCCTGATCGAGGAGGACTTCTTCCGCCTGATGTTCGAAATGGGAGGGACGTAATACATGGCAAACCAAAGATACTCGGTCACACCTCATCCGATCGAAACACTGCTGACGTGGGTCAAGTCGGGCGAGATTGCCATTCCGGAAATACAGCGGCCATTCGTTTGGGAAGCTACGAAGGTCAGGAACCTGCTCGATTCCCTGTATCGCGGCTATCCGGTGGGGTACCTCATTACCTGGCGCAATCCGAACATGAAGCTGAAGGATGGCACTTCTTCAGCAGGCAAGCGCATCCTCATCGATGGCCAGCAGCGCGTCACCGCGCTGATGGCCTCATTGCTCGGCCATGAGGTGTTGACCAAGGATTACGAGACGATACGCATCCGCATTGCCTTTCATCCCCAGGAAGAGCGGTTCGAAGTCGCCAACCCTGCAATCCGCAGAGACGCTGCCTGGATCCACGACGTCGCGGACGTCTTCGCCCCTGATGCCAGCCTGACGGAGCTCACGGATGACTACGCCGAGCGGAATCCTGACGCTGACCGCAAGCGCGTCTCGCGCGTATTGGAAAAGCTTCGGCAGATCATCAACAACCATGTCGGCATCATCGAGCTGGCGGAAGACCTCGATATTGAGACGGTCACCGAGATCTTTATCCGTGTCAATTCGGCTGGAAAAGAGCTTTCCCAGGCTGACTTTGCCATGTCGAAGATCGCCGTAAACGAAACCTACGGCGGCAACCTGTTGCGGAAGGCCATTGACTACTTCTGCCATCTTGCCGTTGTGCCCGACTTCCTGAAGACCATCGAAAAGAACGACAAGGCCTTTGCTGCTTCCGAGTTCCTGCCAGCCATGCGGTGGCTCAAGGATGTCAACGACGATATCTACGATCCTACCTACACCGACATGCTGCGTGTGGCGTTCACGTCGGAATTCGGCCGCGGCAAGCTGCAGGACCTCGTCGCTTTGCTTTCTGGCCGCAACTTCGAAACCAAGCAGTACGAGGAGGCGATTGCCGAGGAATCGTTCGGGAAGCTCAAGAAAGGCATCCTGGCCTTTATCAACAAGACCCACTTCGAACGCCTCACTATGATCTTGCGTTCGGCGGGCTTTGTGACTCGTGACCTGATCGGTGGACACAATGCGGTCAACTTCGCCTATATCATTTACTTGCGTGGTCGCGCGGAGGGCCTTCCGGCTGCCGACTTGGAGCAGCTGGTGCGACGTTGGTACGTGATGTCCATCCTGCGTGGGCGTTACGCTGGCAACCCGGAAACTGCCTTCGACTTCGACATCCGCCAGGTGGAGGCACGCGGGCTGGCAAGCTATGTCAGTGCGGTTATTGAAAACGAACTGCCCGATAGCTTCTGGACCGGTATGCTTCCTCAGCTTATGGACACCTCGGCGTCGAACAGCCCCTATTTCCTTTGTTACCAGGCAGCCCAGGTCAAACTCGGCGACAAAGGCTTCCTCTCCCGTGACATCACGGTCCTCGACCTTTTGATGAACCGCACCGATGTGCACCACATCTACCCGAAAAATTACTTGAAAGAGCAGGGCCTATCGCGCGGACGCTACAACCAGATTGCCAACTTCGTTCTTGCACAAAGCGAGATCAACATCGCCATTGGCAACAAACCACCCAAGCAGTACTTCGGGGAACTGGCCGAACAGGTAAATGGAGGAAAGAAAAAGTACGGTGGCATCACTGACAAGGACGAACTACGCGCCAATCTCGTGGCGAACTGCATTCCCGCATCGATGCTCGAAGGGGAAATTCCAGATTATGACGCTTTCCTCGAAGAACGCCGCAAGCTCATGGCCTTGAAGATCAAGCGTTGGTTCGAGGTGTTGTGATGCTAAAAGTAATTCATAGCCAAAACCACGCAATGAGCCAGAAATACGAAAAACTGAAAACCCTGCTCAAGGAGCTGTTCCAGCTCGACCAGCCGGAGCTGGACTTCGGCATCTACCGCATCCTGCATGCACGGAACG
>Ga0209721_1000238_pt1 | contig 55070 bp, 40 predicted proteins | sample TshhotsprinmetaG_FD_184139 | JGI IMG/M metagenome (GOLD analysis project Ga0209721, IMG submission 184139) | Hot spring microbial communities from South Africa to study Microbial Dark Matter (Phase II) - Tshipise hot spring metaG (SPAdes)... | ecosystem: Environmental > Aquatic > Thermal springs...
AGGGTGGGTGCTGGTAGGTGAAGATTGCGCTCCGGCTGACTGGGCTGAAAACCGGTTGCGCGCGATCGTATCTGGTGGGCAAAGAAGCTGTGAAACGCTCCAAACTGGCTGCGCGCAGCACAGATGGGTTACGCGGATTCAACTGCGCATCGTAAGAAGGCTCAGGGTGAATAACGACTTCACCCTGAGCTACGAGCAAACAAAGGATTAAAACGGAATATCCTCATCATCCAGCGGCTGCGGCTGATTGCGCGCTGGTGTTCGACTTGCTGGCGGGCGCGCTGTTGGCGTATTGCCGACAGACCGCGAGGTGCCGGTTGGGGGAGGTGGTGGAGTGCGTTGCACCGGCTCTTCAACCGGTTCGTCGTAAACTTGCTCGGCATCAGGCACTTGACCGCGCTCGCCTTTTGCCGAGAGGATGATCATGTCCTGCGCAATAACTTCTGTGGTGTAGCGCTCTTGCCCGTCACGATCAATCCATTTACGAGTCTGGAGACGGCCCTCGATGTAGACGCGCGTACCCTTCGTGAGATACTGGTTGCAGATTTCGCCTAGCTTATCCCAGGCGACAATGCGGAACCATTCGGTCTCTTCGTGAGCATTGCCGTCTTTGTCGCGCCACGTGCGGTTGCTCGCTACCCGGAATGTGGTTACGGCGCTTCCTTGTGCGGTGTAACGCATTTCAGGATCGGCGCCAAGATGACCCGTCAACTGTACCTTGTTTAAGTCCTTCGCCATTGCACCCTCCTCGTCTCTCGTGTGTGATCGTCCCGACAGTACCGAACCGAGCGAGAGCTTCCCCGCACGTTTTCGAACTATTGTGCGAATTATAACACTTGCTTTAGTCGCCGTCAAGCGATTTTACTGACAGATTGGTTACTATTCAGCCGGTTATGAGAGGCCGATGTCGAACCCCGCTTCGAGGTCGCGCCGCGAATAGCGCCGGAAGGCGAGCACCGTTGTCGTGTGGCGAACGCCGGGAATGCGGGCGATTCCGCCAGGCACGGCGTCGTCGAGCGATTCGTAAGCGTTGACGCGCAAGACAGCGATAATGTCGTACTCGCCGGTCACCGAATAGACTTCGGCAACGTTTGGCAGCTCGGCAACTTCTTGCGCGATGTCGCTGATCCGTTGCGGTTCGCAAGTGATGAATACAAATGCAGTGACCATTCGCGTGCTCCTTTGCTCGCTGGCAGTTAATTGTCTTCATCATACCAGATGATATAAGTCTGGCAGTTGGATACCCGGTGTCTGGCCTGATCTTCGCGCGGCAATGGCGAGGCAGGAAGCCGGTTTTCACTGGCTTCATTCCATCCCAAAGCAGTTTCTCAATCGGTTCGATAACTTCCGTGACGGTGGAGATCGTGCCTGCCCGTTGCGCCAGTTGTTGCGTGTCGGTCTTAACAAAGTATGGAAGGTTGTGGTATAGGCCATCCGCTCTGTTCCCGCCAGGTAAGAGCGAGGGCAGCCTGGGTCAGCGCGTAGCGGTCTGGGAAGATGCCGGTGACGGTGTTCGGAAATAACGCACCGATTTGCAACGCTGATGAGGTTATGTCGTCGATTGGCAGGTATTGTGAGCGTGTTTTCCTCACTGAAATGATGCGATGCGCATAAGGATAAACCGGCATTCGTCTGGCTGAAGCGCGCTACAGCAGATATGCCGGTTTCATTGCTGGCCGTTGACAAATTGTGCTACCAGTGCGTGACGTACCTCAATACCACTGGCTCATGTTACTGAGCCACCATGCCACCATCGACGACCATGATATGGCCGGTCACGTAAGACGCTGCCGGTGAGCATAGCCAGATGACCGCGCCAGCGACTTCTTCTGGTTGGCCGATCCGGCCCAACGGGATTGAGGCCAATGTGCCGGTTTCTGCGCCAGGCTGTGCCAGCAGGCGATTGAGCATCGGTGTTTGAATGGCGCCAGGGCAGATCGCATTGATGCGAATGCCTGCTTTGGCATATTCCAGCGCCGCAGCTTTTGTAAGCTGAATTACACCGCCTTTAGCGGCGCAATAAGCAGGAATACCCGGCGTTCCCACCAGCCCGACCACAGAGGCTGTGTTAACGATGCTTCCTCCGCCCTGGCGCAGCATGTGCTGAATTTCGTACTTCATGCATAGCCAGGTACCTTTGAGATTGACATTGATCGCGCGATCCCAGTCGTCTTCGGTATAATCAGCCGTCGCTGCGATGGCTCCTTCGATGGCAGCATTATTGTGGGCAAAATCGAGGCGACCATACTGCTCGATAATATGGTTGATTAACGCTGCCACTGCTCCTGCTTGTGAGACATCAGTTGGCACAAAAAGAGCCTCACCGCCGGCAGCTTTGATCTGGGCTACCGTTTCCTCGCCACCCGCCACAGATACGTCGGCCACAACAACTCTGGCTCCCTCGCGCGCAAAAGCCAGGGCACTGGCTCGACCAATCCCGGAAGCGCCACCGGTAACAAGGGCAACCTTTCCTGCGAAGTCACTGCTCACGATATGCCTCCAAAAGTTCGAAAACTGCGGAATGTAAACAGTATTATAGTACGATGTTGTATCGTAATATTTGCGCTGGCGCGATATGAGATAGCCGGTTTTGACGGTGAAAAGCGTGGTCTGGTTGGACAAGCTCACGCAACGCACATTTAAAATGGCTCTGGGGGCCGCGCGCGCCAGAGCATAGGGGTGAGCCAGTACCAGAGTGTGTTGAGCAAAACCAGCGCGCCGGCGCCGATGACACTCAGTTTGCCAGCCCACCCGCGTCGCCAGAGCGCATCGGTTGTTGCCGCTGCGCCAAGCGCAATCGCCCAGCCAAGCGCCATCAGGTAGCGCGGACTGTTCGAGACCAGCGTGATGAATGGCAAGACGGCGAAGATGATGGCAACGACCCAGCTCAGGCCCATCAGCGCCGTTGTGATTTGCCATCCCTGCCAGCGCCACACGAGCCAAAGCCCAACAATGGCGAATGGTAATGGCAAAAAGCCGTAATGCGCGATCAGGCCGGCCTGCCAGAGGGTTTGCCAGAGCGTGTCACGGCTGACCGGGGCCCGATTGGCGACGGCAGACAATCCGCCTTCGCGAGCCGTCTCCAGTTGTTTCAGAAACATCGGGATGTATGCGCTGTAGAAGAAGATGATAGCGAAGAGTAGGCCGACGCCGATCCCGATCGTGAGTGGCCAGCGAACTCGTTGTGCCCAGGCTGCGCCCATCCAGCTTGCCGGCCAGACAATCGTCAGTAAGAGACCAAGCAGGGCGACAGTGCTGATCAGAAAGCCAAAATGTCCGAGGCAGACTGCGGCGCACATGGCGGCGACTCCCAATGCCCATTCACGCTGATACTGGTGGGCCTGCCAGTCTTCCCAGGCTCTGATGACAACCCAGATCAGCGTAAGGTAAAGGAATTGGGTGATGATGTGCGTGTCGAATGACCACCATGTGGTCAGGTAGGTGGCAGCGGTAAAGGCATAGATGCCTGCCGCCAGCAAGGCAGGTCGCGGCGCGAGCGCTCGCCGCGCGATGAAGTAGACCATAATTGCGCCGAGACTATCGGCCAGCGCAGCGCCAATCTGCAAGAGGAGTGGCGTTTCGATTCCCAACACGCGGCCCGGTGCCAGTAACAGGTAAGGTCCGGGTGGATAGGGAAAGTCGATCCCGCGATTGCGCGAGACGATGGTGATCAACCCGCCTAACGCTTCATGAAAGCGATTGGTGTGAAAGCCGATGTCACCGTGCATACTGGCGGGGTAGAATCGACCGCCAATCCGGGTGGCAAAACTAATAGCAGCGATTGCGCTTAGATGGTGAGCAATCGCGTGATCGGCAATGATCGCGCGTAGTCCGGTCTGCGCGGCCAGGGTAAGTGGGTAGGCGAGGATCAGCGCAGTGAACGCAGGTTGAGCGCCAAACGCCGATCGAACGGGATCGATCAGAAGCGCGATGGCGAGCGCGCCTGTCCCAATGGCCAATCCCCAAACCGCACCGGAGTTAAGTGTTCGGTAGAGGATAAGCCAGCCCAGCAGCATTGCGCCCAACCAGTACCCTAATGGCTCAAGTTCTGGCCATGTCGGGATCGTGGCTGTAGCAATGACGACCACCCGGTCGAGCGGCAAACCCAGCAGGCGCGGGTCTTGCTCTGGCCTGAATGTGTCGCTGACCAGGCGGATACGCAGGCGACCATCGGTGTCCGCAGGCAAGACCAGCCAGTCCCGGCCACCCGACGACCGCGTCGGTATGTCGGCCACCAGTTGATCGTCAATCCAGACCTGGTATTGAGATGGGACACGTTCGACAATTGTGTCGCCGATCGGGAGCCAGCTTAAGACAAGAACAGTATTGCGGGTTCCTATTCCGGGTAGATCGATGCTAGAGTTGCCTGCCGTCCAGCGAAATTGACCGTAGCGGTACAGCTCGCTGGTGTTGAAATCGCGCAGGAGTGGGAGATCGGCATTGCCTACTCCCTCTTCGTATCCGACATCTATTGTATATTGATGTGGTAGCTGAGCCGAAAGGACTGCGCTGGCAACGATGACAACCAATGCCAGCCAGAGCGCCGGCGCGCGCAGAGCGCGCCATTCCTGCCTGATCTGGTTGCCCAACCAGAAGACGATCGCCGTTCTCACTGTGCTGGAACCTCGCGTGGATTATCAGAGCGGAACCGGTTTAGCCTGTTCTCGCGTCAGAAAAGCGAACAGGCAACTACAGTATACGGCAGTATCTCTCGGGAGTGACATGCAAACAGGGATGTAGCAATTGCTACATCCCTGTCAGTTGCGATAAATATTGTGACTAGCGGGTCAGCCATACAGTAGCGGGTATGACCGTCGTACCGCGCAGACCATCGTCAGGCGGTACGACTTGTTTGACCCCAAACCCGACCTCAGGCCGGGAATGAATCATCATCTTCATCGATCTCAATATCGTTATCGCCCGACAGCAACTCCTCGAGACGAGCGCGTAGCAGAGCGTCGCTATCGCTTTGTGGCGCAGGGTTCCCGTTGGTTGACGGCAACGCAGTCGCGCGTGGCGTTTCAGCCGACTTCTCTTCAGTCTGTTGCACCTCTTCGAGCATGCGCGCCATTTCGCTGATCAGATCCTCGTGCGGACGCTCAAGCCGCTTTTCGATACCGGTGCCGGCTGGAATGAGCTTGCCGATCACGACATTCTCCTTCAAGCCGCGCAGATAATCGACCTTGCCCTGAATGGCGGCATCGGTGAGAACGCGAGTCGTCTCCTGGAACGAAGCTGCTGCCAGGAAACTGTCGGTGTTGAGTGAGGCTTTGGTGATGCCCAGCAGCATAGTTGCCGCCGTGGCCGGATCACCGCCCTGACTGACGATGTCGTTGTTAAGACGGCGGAATTCCGTGCTATCGACCAGCTCACCCGGGAGCAAACCGGTATCACCGGGTTCCTCGATCCGCACGCGCCGCAACATCTGGCGCACAATTACTTCGATGTGCTTGTCGTTGATGTTAACGCCTTGCGAGCGGTAGACCTTTTGCGCTTCGTTGACCAGATAGCGCTGCACGGCTTCACGGCCCTGCAATTCGAGCAGTTCTTGCGGGTTGGCGCTACCATCGGTCAATTGCTGGCCGGCCATCACCCGCTCGCCATTCTCTACCCGGATGCGAGAATTGTGCGGCACTACCAGCTCTCGCTCTTCGTGATCTTCCTGGCTGATCACGATCCGGTCAGGCTGGACAAAGGCCTTACCGGTCAGGCGAGCAATGATCTGCGCGCCTCCCGGCCCTTCAGCAATCACCTGTCCTTCGTGAACATCGCTCTCATGCTCGATGGTTGGCGTAAATCCTCGTCCCAGCGGATACTCGTCGGTGTAGACATCAGTCGAGACGATGCGGATGGTGCGCACGCCTTCTTCATCGCGCGTGATCTGCACCACGCCATCGATTTCGGCCAGCAAGGCCTTGCCTTTTGGCACACGCGCTTCAAAGATCTCTTGCACGCGGGGCAGACCCTGCGTAATGTCATCTGCTGAAGCCACGCCACCGGTGTGGAAGGTACGCAACGTAAGCTGCGTACCCGGCTCGCCAATCGATTGAGCCGCGATAATCCCGACCGCTTCGCCGATTTCAACCAGCTTGCCGGTGGCCAGATTGCGCCCATAGCAGAGCCGGCAGAGACCATGCTCGGCCTGGCAGGTGAGCGGCGACCGAACAAACACCGACTCCTGTCCGGCAGCCATAATTGCGGTGGCCAGTTCTTCATCAATTTCGGTATTGCGGTCGGCGATCAGCTCGCCCGTCTCTTTGTGGTAGATCGGCGCTGCAAGGATGCGGCCAAGTATCCGCACTTGCAGCTTTTCCATTAACTCGTTATCATCGGCGCCGTGGAGCCACAGACCCTCTTCGGTGCCACAGTCTTCAATCGTAATGATGACATCTTGCGCCACATCAACCAGCCGGCGGGTAAGGTAGCCAGCGTCGGCAGTGCGCAACGCGGTGTCGGCCAGACCCTTGCGTCCACCGTGGGTGGAGACGAAGTAGTCAAGCACCGACAGCCCCTCACGGAAGTTTGCCTTAATCGGTAGCTCGATAATCCGGCCAGTGGGATCTGACATCAAGCCACGCATACCGGCCATCTGTGAGATCTGGTTAATGTTACCGCGCGCGCCTGACGTTGACATCATCGCTACCGGGCCGAAGGGGTTGAGGTTTTCCTTCACCGCGTTGATCGTCTGCTTGGTTGCCTCTTGCCAGATCCGCACTACTTCCTGGTAGCGCTCCTCTTCGGTGATCAGACCGCGGCGGAACTGCTTCTCAACATCAGCGACCTGTTGCTCGGCTTCGCGAACGATGTCATATTTCTTGGCCGGCACTTCGATATCATCAATGCCGATCGTCATTCCGCCGAGAGTGGCATAGCGGAAGCCGAGCGCCTTGATCCGGTCAGCCTGTTGGGCTGTCATCTCGGAACCGTAAATGCGGGCCAATTCCTGCACGTGCTTATTGCCGTGCGCGGCGCGCACCTCGTTGAGCTGGTTTTCGCTCAGATTGCGCAGGTTAGTGTAGTACTGATAGCAATCGGCGATGATCTCCTTGAGACCCTTCTTGTCGATCAGGCGATTGCGAAAACGTAGCGGCGGTTGCAGCTCGTTGTTGAGCAATACGCGCCCAATCGTGGTCTCGATCACCATGCGCGGCGTGCCATCGGCAGCGGGTGGCAATTCGCGCACAGGCCGGTCACTCTTCCCGGAAATGGCGCCGTTCATCCGGATCCAGATTGGCGCCTGGATGTCAACCAGATCCTTCTCATACGCCAGCATTGCTTCGTCGATCGAAGCAAACCGCTTGCCCGAACCTTTAGCGCCATCGCGCACCATGGTCAGATAGTAGCAACCAAGCACGATGTCCTGCGACGGTGTGATGATCGGTTCGCCATGGGCCGGACTAAGCAGGTTGTATTTGCTCAACATCCGGGTGCGCGCCTCTTCCTGCGCTTTGCGTGAGAGCGGCACGTGTACTGCCATCTGGTCACCATCGAAGTCGGCGTTAAAGGCCGCGCAGACAAGCGGATGGAGCTGAATGGCCGACCCTTCGATCAGTTTGGCTTCAAACGCCTGAATCGAGAGGCGGTGAAGCGACGGCGCTCGGTTGAGCAGCACCAGATAGTCCTTAATCACCTCTTCGAGCGCATCCCAGACTTCAGGGCGCACTCGCTCAACGGCGCGCTTGGCATTCTTGATATTGTGGGCAACGCCGCGTTCGACCAATCGGCGCATCACAAACGGCTTAAACAGCTCCAGCGCCATCTTCTTGGGCAGACCGCACTGGTGCAATTGCAGGTTAGGGCCGACCACAATCACTGAGCGACCAGAATAGTCTACGCGCTTACCGAGCAGGTTCTGGCGGAAGCGACCCTGCTTGCCCTTGAGCATATCGCTCAGGCTCTTCAGGCGATGCTTACCCTTGCCGCTCACTGCGCGACCGCGGCGGCCATTATCGATCAGCGCATCAACTGCCTCTTGCAGCATGCGCTTCTCGTTGCGGACGATAATTTCCGGCGCATTGAGTTCGATCAGCCGCTTGAGGCGATTATTGCGATTGATAACCCGGCGGTAGAGATCGTTCAAGTCGCTGGTTGCAAAGCGACCGCCATCGAGCTGCACCATCGGGCGCAGGTCAGGTGGAATCACCGGCAGCACGGTGAGGATCATCCACTCGGGCCGATTGCCGCTCTTGCGGAAGGCTTCTACCACGCGCAGCCGCTTGGTTGCCTTCTTGCGGCGTTGACCCTGTGAAGTCTGCACTTCCATCTGCAACTCTTCGGCTAGTTTCTCCAGATTAACTGTGCGCTCGATCAACTCGCGCACTGCGCCGGCACCCATATCGGCACGGAAGACGCCGGGAGCAATTTCGCGCAACTGGCGATACTCAGTCTCGGTGATGATCCGGCCTACCTTCAGATTATCGAGCTGCTCGAGCTTCTCTTTCTCTTCGCGCATCAGATTATCAAGCTCGCGCTGGAGTCGCTCTTGCAACCGCTCTTGCTCTTGGGTGGCCTCATACGCCTTGCGCTCACGCTCAGCATCAGTCAGCATTTCGGCGTCGGCCAGATCGCGACGGCGACGCTCTTCGAGCACATCAAGCTCTTGCTCAACCAGTTCGTCAAGCTGGTCGAGCGTGTTCTCGGTGATCGGCTCACCCTCTTCAACCACCGTTACGCCTCGGAAGATAATATCTTCGTCGGCCAGGGTGCCGGTCAATTCTTCCAGCCGTTCGCGCAAGCGCTCTGCCTCGCCGGCAATCTCATCGCGCAGGCGGCGGTACTCCTCTTCGATCTGGTGTTGGGTGCTGCGCTGAGCCGTCTCCATCCCGCCCAGATCCTGCGTGAGCTGCGTACTCAGCTCAATCCGCTTCTCTTCCGCCTGCTTTTGGATCTTCTCGCGGCGCGCGGCGTACTCTTCCTGGATCATCTCGCGCGCCACCTGAAGCATATCTTCCTTGACCTCAACGATGATGTATGAGGCAAAGTAGAGCACGCGCTCCAGATTGCGCGGCGAAATATCGAGCAAGAGACCGAGTCGTGAAGGGGTGCCCTTGACAAACCAGATATGGCTTACCGGTGAGGCCAGGTTGATGTGTCCCATCCGCTCGCGGCGAACCTTGGCCCGCGTCACTTCGACGCCGCACTTGTCGCAGACAACGCCCTTGTAACGCACCCGCTTGTATTTACCACAAAAACACTCCCAGTCCTTGGTCGGACCGAAGATGCGTTCGCAGAACAACCCATCGCGTTCGGGCTTGAGCGTGCGATAGTTGATAGTTTCAGGCTTGGTGACTTCGCCGTGTGACCACGATCGGATATCCTCAGGTGAAGCGAGACTGATCCGAATGGCGTTGAAGTCGTTAATTTCCAGCATGTGGACTTACTCCTGTCGCGGGAGAGAACCGCCAGATTAGACGCGCCGACGCGGTTGGCGCCACCGCGATGGCGCAGCGATGAGATCAGATCCGTTGTGTTTTGCGTGAATGCGAGACGGGAGTCCAATCCCGTCTCGCGCGTCAGGATTGAGCTAGAACTCGCCGCGTTCCATACCACTCAGGTTGATACCTTCGAGCGCGCCGATGTCGCTATCGAGGTCATCGCTCAGCTCCACCGGCTTCTCGTCGGCGCTCAATACTTCGACATTGAGGCCGAGGCTCTGCAATTCTTTAATCAGAACCTTGAAGCTTTCGGGCACACCGGCCTCCTGGATCGGCTCACCCTTCACAATTGCCTCGTAGGTCTTGACGCGACCGACCACATCATCCGATTTGACGGTCAACATCTCTTGCAGAGTGTAGGCGGCGCCGTAGGCTTCCAGCGCCCAAACCTCCATCTCACCGAAGCGCTGACCACCGAACTGAGCTTTACCGCCGAGCGGTTGCTGAGTAACCAGGCTGTAGGGGCCAGTCGAACGGGCGTGAATTTTGTCTTCGACCAGGTGGGCCAGCTTCAGCATATAGGCATAGCCGACGGTGACCGGATGGTCAAACTTTTCGCCAGTGCGACCGTCATAGAGCGTCACCTTGCCATCAGGGGGTAACCCGGCCTCGATCAACAGATTCTTGATCTGATCTTCGTGCGCGCCGTCGAACACCGGCGTAGCGACACGGAAGCCAAGGCGAGCGGCGGCCCAGCCGAGGTGCGTTTCAAGGATCTGGCCGATATTCATACGCGACGGCACGCCGATCGGGTTGAGGATGATGTCAACCGGACGACCATCGGGCAGGAACGGCATATCCTCGATCGGCAGCACCCGCGATACCACACCCTTATTTCCGTGGCGACCGGCCATCTTATCGCCAGCGCTGATCTTGCGCTTCTGGCAGAGCAACACGCGCACAGTCTGGTTCACGCCGACCGGCAATTCAGCGCCTTCACTGCGCGAGAAGACCTTCACATCGATGACCTTGCCGCGCACACCGTTGGGCACGCGCAAAGAACTATCTTTCACTTCACGCGCCTTTTCGCCGAAGATAGCGCGCAACAGTCGCTCTTCAGCCGTCAAATCGGTTTCACCCTTGGGGGTAATCTTGCCGACCAGAATATCGTTTGGCTGCACTTCTGCGCCGATGTAGATGATACCGCGCTCATCGAGATTGCGCAGGCTCTCCTGGCCAACGTTGGGAATGTCGCGGGTAATCTCTTCGGGGCCGAGCTTGGTGTCACGCGCTTCAACCTCGTACTTTTCGATATGGATCGAGGTAAAGATGTCTTCGCGCACCAGGCGCTCGCTCACCAGGATGGCGTCCTCGAAATTCCCGCCTTCCCACGGCATATAAGCAACCAGCACATTCTGACCGAGCGCCAGTTCACCCTGATCGGTGCTCGAGCTATCGGCAATCACGTCACCGGCGCGCACGCGCTGACCCTTCACCACTGCCGGACGCTGATTGATGCAGGTGTCCTGGTTACTGCGCATAAACTTGCGCAAACGATATTCAGTCTGCGTGCCGTCATCTTCTTCAATCACGATCCGGTTGCTGGTTGCGCTAATCACCGTACCAGTGCGGCGCGCTACAACCACCTGACCGCTATCGCGGGCAGCGCGGTACTCCATCCCGGTGCCGACAATCGGCGCATCGGGACGCAGCAATGGCACTGCCTGTCGTTGCATGTTCGAACCCATCAGCGCGCGGTTAGCGTCATCGTGCTCGAGGAAGGGGATAAGCGAAGTCGAAACGCTGACCACCTGCTTGGGTGACACGTCCATATAATCGACGCGCTCGACTCGTTCGGTCACGAAATCCTCGCCAAAGCGGCACGAGACGGTTGTTTCCAGGAAGCGGTTATGTTCATCGAGCGGCGCATTCGCCTGCACGATGACAAACCGATCCTCTTCATCGGCGCTCAGGTAATCAACCTCTTGTGACACAACCGGTCGGATCTTGATATGCTTCAGTGGCAATGCTGCAATTCGTTCCGCCAGAGCGCGATTGATCTCAGTGCCGGCCTCGGCGATCACTTCATCGGTATCAGGATCAACAATATCCTCGCGCAGAATCTGACCGCGTAGCAAGCCAACTGTAATCTGGCGGGCAATCTGGTCATCAACCCGAGTGCCTTTAGCGGCAATCAGCTCACCGGTGCGCAGATCGCGCACATCGCGGAGCAAAATGCCCTTCTCTTTCCAGACCTGAACATTGTCAACGGTGTTATAGACCTTGCGGTAAGGGGTTTCGAGGAAACCCATTTCGTTGACGCGGGCGAACGTTGACATAGTGCCGATCAGGCCGATATTCGGGCCTTCCGGCGTCTCTACCGGGCAGATTCGTCCGTAGTGCGAGTGATGCACGTCGCGCACTTCAAAGCCGGCGCGGTCGCGAGAGAGACCACCCGGACCGAGCGCCGAGAGACGGCGTTTGTTGGTCAGCTCGGCGAGCGGATTGGTTTGATCCATAAACTGGCTCAACTGCGACCCGCCGAAGAATTCGCGCATCGCTGCCACGACTGGCCGGATATTGATCAGGCCATTCGGGGTAGCACTGGCTGGCTCTTGCAGTGACATGCGCTCTTTAACGACCCGCTCGAGGCGGAGCAGGCCGACGCGGAACTGCTGCTGGATCAGCTCACCGACAGTGCGCACGCGCCGGTTGCCGAGATGGTCGATGTCATCGGGCCGACCGTGACCATTATTGAGCAGGATCATCTGCTCAACGATCCGGAAGATGTCACGCGGGAGCAATACGCGCACGCTCAGATCGGGCGATTTAGCGTTGCTACGGCGGGAATCACGCTCCCAGAGGTTCTTGTTAAGCTTGTAGCGACCCACCTTAGCCAGATCATAGCGGCGCGGGTTAAAGAGGAGCGATTCGATCAAGGTGCGCGCATTCTCAAGGGTAGGCGGATCGCCGGGCCGCAACCGCTTGTACAGCTCAAGCAGCGCCTCTTTCGCGTTGCGCGACGGATCCTTATCAAGTGTCGCCTGGATATACGGATGCTCGGCCACGGTATCGACGTGGCGGAACAACTCGATAATCTGATCATTGTGTCCGTACTTGTCAAGCTCATTATCTGGTGCCCAGCGCCCGCTGCCATCTTCTTCGGCCAGCCATGCGGTAATGGCTCGCAGCAAAATAGTGACCGGGATCTTGCGCTTGCGATCAACCTTGACGCTGATCACATCGCGCTTGTTGGTCTCAAATTCGAGCCAGGCGCCGCGATTCGGGATCAGCTTGGCCGCATGCAGCGAGCGACCGCTGGTAGGATCCTTCTCATCTTTGAAGTAGACGCCGGGCGAGCGGATCAACTGCGACACCACCACCCGTTCGGCTCCGTTGTACACAAAGGTGCCGTTGTCGGTCATGATGGGAAAATCACCGAGGAAGATCTCAGATTCCTTGATCTCACCGGTGGTCAAGATCCGCAGCTCGACTCGCACGCGCAGTGGCGCAGCATAGGTGAGATCGCGTTCACGGCATTCGAACTCATCGTAACGTGGCTCGCCAAAGGTATAGTCACGGAAGTGGAGTTCCAGGTTCTTGCCGGTAAAATCGGTGATCGGCGAGATCTCGTCGAAGAGTTCGCGCAGCCCCTCGCGTTTAAACCATTCAAAACTCTTGAGTTGGGTTTCGATCAGCAACGGCAGATCGATAGCGTCTTTAATCCGAGCGAAGGAGCGACGCTCGATCCGACGTGACCGGCGACCATCGGCGCCCGGGTCGATCGGGGCGATTAGCGGCTGAAGGACCACGCTCTCAATCAACGGGGGCATACGCACCTCTCTTCAAATCACTTACGGGTAGGCACACGACCTTGCGTGGCGGATGGTATCGGTAGAAAAAAACAGAAACAGCCGTCCTCGGCCTTCCCATCAGCGGGTTGCCGTTGGACTGGCACACTCCCAATTCGCAGTTCAGTGATCGTTACGCCCCACACGGGGACTTCCTGCCATCGGTTTGCTCAGGCTTGTCTTCGCGCGTCTTATAGATCGCGAAAAATGATGATACCATGCTCTTACAAAAAGATCAAGGATGATTTTGTTGATTCTCGCCCGCATATGTAGTATACCACGTTCCGGGCAGCGTGGGCTTGAATAACGATGAGTGATATCAATTATTTTCTCAAACGGAAATCAGTTGCGGCGATGCAGTCGATGGAATAACCGGCGCTACCGGGAGGCGAAAGCTCACTGTGGTACCACGACCGGTCTGACTGGTAGCCCAGATCTGACCACCATGGGCCTCGACCAGACGGCGCGCGATGGCCAGGCCCAGGCCGGCGCCGCCGCTGCTGCGGGTTCGCGACCGATCGGCGCGGTAGAAGCGATCAAAAATATGCGGCAGATCGGCAGGATCAATTCCAGCGCCGGTGTCGCGCACGCTGAAGACTACTCCGGCGGAGTCTGGAACGACGCTCAGGTTGATCGTGCCGCCCGCCGGCGTATGGCGCAGCGCGTTGCTGATCAGATTGCTCAGCACTTGCGCAATTCGTTGTGGATCGACCTCGATGTCAGGCAGATCAGGCGCTACTTCAGCCTTGAGCTGAATAGAGCGTTCAGCGGCGCTTTGCGCAAACGAACGCACCGCTTCATTGATCAGCATCGCTGGCGCGACACTTTCGCGGTAGAGCGGCAGTTGACCGGCGTCGGCTAGCGCCAGCAGATGGAGATCGTTGATCAGGCGTTCGAGAAGGGCAACTTCGGCCAACAAAGCTTCGATCTGTTCGGCGTCGGCTTCGTACACGCCATCTTGAATACCCTCCAGACGCCCTTTGATAATTGCCAGCGGAGTGCGCAGCTCGTGGGCAATATCGGCAGTGAGCTGGCGTCGCTGCTGATCGGCCTGCTGCAACGCCGTTGCCATCCGGTTAAAACTCTCGGCCAGTTCGGCCAGTTCACGCACATTGGCCGGTTGTACCCGGCTGCTATGATCGCCATCGGCGATGGCGTGCGCCGCAGCGCTAATTTGACGCAAAGGCGCGCTGATCCGACGCGAAAAGATGGCTGCCATACCGAGCAAGACGAGCATTAATCCGGCGCCGGCACCCAGAATACCCAGGATGAGGGGGCGACGGTTGAGATGCCCGACTGGAAATGACTCATCGGTGTCAACGACCGAAATGACCAGCGTGCCGACCTGCTGGTTGTTCACTTCAATCGGAATCCGCCGGACTGCCTCGTTGCCACGCGCGTTGATAGGGCGACGACGACCGGCAATGATCCGCCCATTATTGTCAAGCAGTGAAACGGTCGACTCTATCTCACCGAAGGCCTGCGGCAGTGGCCCCAATTGTCGCTCAACGCCGCGCCACGAACCGGTTTGCCGGTAGTAGGCGGCCAGTTGGTCGGCTTGAGCGCGCGCTGCGATTTCGGCTTCTATCCAGCGGATCTGGTTCGGATCATTCCAGCGGGTCACCAGCCAGAATGATAACACCATCCCGCTGATGCCGAGCACAATCACGAGCGCAAAGGTGGCGAGCATCAAATTGAAGATGCGCGGCGGGCGCATAGCAGACCTCACGGGTCAACGTCTTGACGTGGGAGTAGTGACAGGTTATCGTCCGTCACGAAACCGGCTCGCGCAGCAATGTGGTGGCGCGTAGTTGCCCACTTCTGGTAATTCAGATCAATCTTGCTCGGCAAACTTATAGCCAATGCCATACACCGTCAAAATCAGGCGTGGCGGCCCATTCGGGTCAGGCTCGATCTTCCGGCGCAGGTTTTTGATATGGGCGTCAATAGTGCGATCAAAGCCGGTATAGCTGGTATCATAAATGCGTTCGAGCAGTTGAGCGCGAGTAAATGGTCGTCCCGGCGCGCTAGCCAGCACGGTCAGCAGATCAAACTCTGTTGCCGTCAGTTCAATTGTTTCGCCATCACGACGCACAATTCGGCGGTCGAGGTCGATGATCAGGCCACCGGCTTGAATCACTTTCCCCGGCTGCAAGGCGCCTTCACTGCGTCGCAGCACGGCGCGCACGCGGGCAACCAGTTCGCGCGGGCTAAACGGTTTGGTAATGTAATCATCGGCGCCCAGCTCAAGCCCGATAAGCCGGTCGGTCTCTTCCACGCGCGCGGTGAGCATAATGATCGGCAGGTGGGCAGTCAGGGGGTCTTGTCGCAGCGCTCGCGTGACATCAAGCCCATCCATACCGGGCAACATCAGATCAAGCACCATTAACGCCGGGCGCTCCTGGCGAGCCAGCCGCAACGCAGTCTGACCATCGCCAGCGCTAATCACCTGGAAGCCGGCTCGTTCCAGATAATCGCGGGCAATTTTGACGATGCCCGGCTCATCATCGACCACAAGAATCGCGCGTGACATACGGTTGTCAGAGCCTAACCAACTCGATATGCCTGTCGAGGCGCGCGCCAGCGCGCGCCTCTTTTCTACGATACCATTTGCTGCCGGTGGATGCAATCAGATCGGCAGCAGCCCTTATTTTACTCGACCCGCGGGTCGTGACCGGCTGGCGTGAGCGGCGGTGACGGCGGTGTGTTCGGTGGGGTTGGCCCCGCAGGCGGATTCTGGCGCTGGCGGAAGATGCGGAAACCAAGCCAGATCAGTAAGGCCAGCGCAGCCAGTTTGAACAGGCCGTCAATCAGGTCAAACAGGCCGCGCCACCATCCCTTACCGCCCATCATACCGGGCATCTGATAGCCCCAGCCGGGCGGGGCAAACTGGCCGTGTTCGCCGCGCCCTCGCAAACCGGGTGGAACGAACTGGCCGTGTTCGCCGCGCCCTCGCAAGCCGGGCGGTGTGTTGGGGACGACCTGTTGATTTGACCAGCCCGGCATATTCCAGGCTGCCCAGGCCGCGCGTCGGCTCATCGCCAGGCTGCCCAGAGCAGTTAGCAGCGCCAGCAACGAAATACCGAGCGCCAGCCAGGCTATCCAGTTGATGCGTCGTTGTTCCATAAGCATACACTCCTTACGCTCCTCAATGTTCCCGGGCAGAGTTATGTGTGCCCTGCGCCACTATCAGGATAGCAATCAATTGTGAAGATGTCGTGAACGGACGGTGGAGACTTCTGGATTCAAGTCAGCTCTCTCTGTCAAAGGTTGGCTCATCGTTTGCGTCGTCGCCCGCGAGTGGTTGCCTCTACCATCACAATCTGGGCGAGCGCAGAATGTTTTAAAAGAGTATCAAAATGCCACGGCGAACGGTTTGCCAGGATCTCACCTGCCACAAACGCAGGATTTAATAGCGTTTACCGGGGTTCTTGATGAACATGAGCGATGGCAGGTGCGCTAACATACCTGCCGTTCTCTCTGTGCATGGCGAGAAGGATCTTATCTATAAGTTGATTGATCGATCAATCAAAACGTGCTATACTCAGCCTGTGCGGGCGCCGCTTTGACGACATGACGCGAATGATTGCTTCGTCAAACCGGCTTTTGTCAGTGCATGGCTCTCTTAGACGCGAAAGATGGCTCCTATGCTTCCTCCTCGCTGGCGTAAAGTGCTGCGTGACGCGCGTGCCACTCCGACCCGAACGGTGCTGGTGACCCTTTCGATTGCGGTGGGAGTATTCGCGTTTGGCGTGATCTTGACCACTCGCGCCGTGATCGAGCGCGAGTTACAGCGCAGTTTTTACGCTATCGAGCCGGCGAGCGCTACCATCACTACGACAGCGTTTCCCGATGAGCTGGCTGAAGCGGTTGAGCGTTTGCCGGGAGTGGCAATTGCCGAAGGACGGCGGGTAGTGCCGGCGCGGATCCAGGTTGAAGATCAGTGGCATGATGCCGTTCTGACGGTCTTGCCTGATGATGGAATTCGTCGAATTGGAATTGTGCATCCGCAGGCCGGGGTATGGCCACCGGTTGATCGGGCACTATTCGTGGAACGGGCCTCGCTGGCGCGAACGAGTGGCGCTATTGGCGATCAGGTTATCGTCGAATTGCCAGGAGCAGATCAGCGGATTATGCCGATTGCCGGCACAATCCACGATCTCAGCACCCCGCTGGCCGTTATTACCGCCCAGAAGTTCGTGTACGTTACCGCCGAGACATTACGCTGGCTGGGTGGGCCAGAGGACTATAACCAGCTACTCTTTGTCGTTGACGGCGATCGACGGGATCTCGATCACATTCGGGCCGTTACCCGTGAAGTAGAGCGGTTCATTGAACGGAGTGGCCGTCCGGTGCTGCACACGAACGTTCCGCCACCGTTGCAACATCCGGCTGAAGCGCTTTTACCTGTGATTACGGTGTTGATGACGATCGTGGGTTTGCTGGCGCTGGTTGCCAGTAGTTTTCTCAGCATCAACACCATTCAGGCCATTCTGAGTCAGCAGACGCGCCAGCTTGGGGTGATGGCAGCTATTGGCGCCGGACCGCGCGCACTGGCCGGAATGTATATGGCGACTGCCGCTTTGTTTGGCATGCTGGCGTTGATGTTAGCTGTTCCCGCCGGGATGGTGGCAACGCAGGCGTTTGCCGGTTTCCTTGGCGGGCAACTAAATATCGATTTGCCGTGGCCGGTATTCAGTGTTGAAGTGCTGGTTTTGCAGATTGGCGCCGGTATTGCGGTGCCGGTGTTGACTGCATTGTGGCCGATCCGCAGCGCTTTGGGTCGACCGGTACGGATGCTGCTGAGCGGCGAGACGGCGCCACCGCCACCGCCGCTAATGGTGACCTTGCTGACGCGCGTGTTGGGCCGATGGCTACGCCGACCGACCTTGCTGGCGTTGCGCAACGCTTTTCGGCAGCGCGCCCGACTGCTGCGCACGCTGGTCGCGTTGGCGCTCGGTGGCAGTGTCTTGATGACGGTTATGACGCAGCGCGCGTCGCTGTTTGCAACGCTTGAGGACAGTCTGGTCGGGTTGAATTATGATCTCGAAGTGCAGTTGGCGCATACCTATCGCGTCGAGCGGGTGATGCCGCCGATTGCCTCGCTGCCAGGCGTGACTCACATCGAGAGCACGCTGCGCGCATCGGCCTTTCCAGTGCGACCCGATGGCGTCGATGGCGAAGAGCTGGCGCTACGCGCGTTACCGGCTGAGACTGATTTCTTCCATCCGCGAATTGCCGAAGGGCGCTGGCTGGCCGGTTCTGGCGCGCGGGAAGTGGTCTTTTCAACCAATATCCGCAGTAAAGAACCGTATCTGCGTGTGGGTGATTGGGTGACGTTGTCGATCAATGGTCACGAGTCGCAATGGCGGCTGGTTGGCCTGATCGAAGTCTTTACTCCTCCTACGATGCCGGCGCAGGCCTATGTTGACCTGACTGCGTTTACTGCCGAACACGGCGGGGTGGGGCGTACCGACACGTTGCGGGTAGCAACAATCGGCCACGATCCCTTCAGCCATGCTATGGCGGCAGCGGCAATTGAGCAGCAACTGACCGCCTTTGGCATCGATCTGCGCCTGATCCGCACGATGAGCGACGAGCGGCGCATTCTCGAAGAACGCTTCAATCTGGCGACTGGCGCACTCTCGATTATGGCTTTGATTATCGGAACAGTGGGCGCGCTCGGTTTGACCGGTACGCTCAGCATCAATGTGCTCGAACGAACCCGCGAGATCGGTATTCTGCGCGCCATCGGCGCCAGTGATGACGCCATTCGTGAACTGGTGGTGACCGAAGGTTTGACGATTGCCCTGCTGGCCTGGGTTGCCGGCGTGATCCTCTCAATTCCGATGAGCTATGCGCTGGCTTACATCTTCGGAATGGCCTTGCTCAATATTCCGCTCATCTGGACATATTCGTTTCCGGCGATCTGGATGTGGTTAGGGGTGGTGATCCTTTTTGCCCTGATCGCGAGCATCTTGCCGGCTCGCGCTGCGACCCGGGTAGCAGTGCGTGAAGCGCTGGCGTATGAATAGACGGTGTGATATGTCAAGCGGCGAACCATTGATCGAATTGCGAGCGGTGACCAAGGCCTACACTACTGCTGCTGGCGACTATCTGGCGCTGCGCGGCATTGATCTGCGCATTGCGCCCGGCGAGTTTGTGGCCATTGTCGGGAAATCGGGAAGCGGGAAGTCAACCTTGCTCAATGTCATTACCGGTATCGACCGGGCCAGCAGTGGCGAGGTGCTGGTTGCCGGCGCCGATCTGATGCGCTTGCCAGAGGCGCATTTGGCCGCGTGGCGAGGGCGAACGGTAGGGATTGTCTTTCAGTTTTTTCAGCTCTTGCCGACGCTCACAGCGCTGGAAAATGTGATGTTGCCGATGGATTTTGCCGGCTTTGGCACGCTGCGTGAACGTCAAGCGCGGGCGCTGGCTTTGCTGGAACGGGTGGGACTGGCCGATCAGGCCGCGAAGTTGCCGCTGGCATTGTCGGGTGGACAGCAACAGCGGGTGGCAATTGCGCGCGCGCTGGCCAATAACCCGCCGTTGCTGGTTGCCGATGAGCCGACCGGCAATCTCGATTCGCAGACCGCTGAAGACGTGTTTCAGCTCTTTATTGAGCTGGCCCAACAAGGTACGACGATTGTCATGGTTACCCACGATGCCGAGCTGGCGCGACGGGCCGGTCGGGTGGTGTTGGTGTCTGATGGTCATATTGTTGCCTGAAAGAGTGTCGTTATGCGCAAATTGATCATTCCTCTGCTGGCGCTTGGTTTAATTGCGGGTGGAGCGTATGCCATCTTCGGGCCAAATGGGCCGGGGGCGCAATCGGTGGCGCCGCCGTTACCCACCATGAACACAGTGACGTTACCGGTAAGTGTTGAAGGGCGGGTGATGCCGGCGCAACAGGCCTGGTTACGATTTGAGCGCAGCGGGATGGTGAGTGAAATCCTGGTTCATGAAGGTGAGTCAGTGGCTGCCGGGCAGGTGCTCATCCGGCTCGATGACCGCGCGCAGCTTTTAGCGGTAGAGCAAGCCGAGGCCGCTCTGTCCCGCGCTCAGGCGCGTTATGCGCAGTTGCTGGCCGGCGCGTCGCCCGAAGCGCGAGCAGTGGCTGACGCGGCATTACAGGTGGCAGTTGCGCAGGCCACTCAAGTCGCCCTGGCAGTAGATCAAAGCGACGTGCAGGCAGCAGAAGCGCAACTGGCCGAAGCGCGCGCCGCTCGCGCCGAATTGCTGGCCGGCGCAGATGCCGAACTGGTGGAGCAGGCGGTGGCGGCGCGCGATCAGGCGGTAGCTGCGCTGGCCGCGCAACGCAGCGCGCTGGCTGCGGCGAAGGTCAACGCTCAACTGGCGCTTGAACAAGCGGCAAACGTTGTGCGTGATCGCCAGGCTGATTACAGCCGTATCTATTGGGAGAATGAGGATCTGCGGCAGCGTCTGGGAGACGATGAGTTGCCGCAAGCGCGCCTTGACGCAGAAGCTGCCGCTCTGCGCGCAGTGCAAAACGCCGAGATTGCGTTAGCGCAGGCGCGGGTAGCCGCCGAGCAGGCAGCTCAGGCCGAGATTGAGGGGATTGCCGCTGCCGAAGCGCGGGTGCGTGAAGCTGAGGCGCGACTGGCCGCGTTGCTGGCGCCACCGGCTGCCGATAAACTGGCTGCGCTTGATGCGCGCATTGCTGCCGCCGAAGCAACGCTGGCCCGGCTTCGCGGCGATCCCCGTCAGGCTCAGCTCGCGCTGGCGGCGGCGCAGGTGGCGCAGGCTCAGGCCCAGGTAGCGCAGGTGAATGCCGCGCCGCGTGACCACGAGCTGGCGCAGGCTCAGGCCGATGTGGCTGCTGCCGAAGCGGCGTTGGCACTGGCCCGTCTGGAATACGATAAATTGAACTTACGCGCACCTTTTGCTGGTGTCGTCGCTCAGATTGAGCTGCACCCCGGTGAGCTGGCCGGCCCGACGACACCGGCGCTCTTGCTCGGTGATTTCAGCGCCTGGCATGTCGAAACGGTAGATTTGAACGAAATCGACGCTGCACGCATTACTACCGGCGCGACGGCGACAGTGACGTTTGATGCATTGCCCGGTCTGTCCCTGCCGGGACGGGTGCAGGCCATCTATCCGCATGGAGTCGATCGGTTAGGTGAAGTGGTCTATACTACAGTTATCGAACTCTTACAATCAGATCCGCGTTTGCGCTGGAATATGACGGCTACGGTGACCATTGAGGCGCCCTGATAGCGCTTTGGTCTTTCCTGTGCCAGATCTTGTGTGGTCAGCGCTAAACTACGAGGTTGTATGCCGCTTCATGATGAATTTCAGCATCGGCGTCAGCAAATCATCGATGGCGCGCTCGAAGTGTTTGCTCGCTTTGGGTTTGAGCGGGCGACCAATCGCGACATCGCGCGCGCTGCCGGGATTGGCTCACCCGGCCTGATCTACCACTACTTCAAAGATAAAACCGATCTGCTTTATCAGGTAATTCGCGAGCGGATGCCACTCATTCCGTTGATCGACGCAATTGAGCAGCTCGGCGATGAAGCGCCAGAGATCGCCTTGCCTCGGCTCGGCGCGCGGCTGGCGCAGGCGATCGATCAACCGATCACCATCGCGATTGGGAAGATCGTGATCGGAGAAGTGTTGCGGCATCCTCAATTGACACAAATGATCAACGAGATCGGTCCTGGTCGCGCGATTAATGCTATGGCTGCCTATTTAGCTCGCCAGATGGAGCTGGGTCGCCTGCGCCGCACCGATCCAAATGTGGCAGCGCGCTTGCTGGTTGGGCCGATCATTGCCTATCTCCTGTCGCGCAACGTGCTCAATCAACCGGAAGCGCAGGCGATTGCCGCGCCAGATATGGTTACCGAGGCAATTACACTCTTTTTGCGCGGAATGCGGCCTGAGTAGTTGATGGATCTGTGGCTTCCAGTTTGGCCGTCGTCGCAGTGCGTGATGCGCTGGTTATGGTTCGGTCATAGCAAGGCGGGACACAAGCGCTGTGTCCCGCCAGGGTAGGCCACTTCGTGACCTGCACCCGGTCAAGCTGGCATGTGACCGGTATCAATAGGCAGGCGGAAGAAACTCGTTGGTGAAGGCCTTATTAACTTCGACCGGGCCGGGCAAGAGGCCGGCTGCGCGCATGAATTCCTCGGTCTTGACCCAGAGATTGCCATCGGTGTAACCCAGTCCATACTGCCTGGTAGTCTCATTTTGCCAGAAGGGCAGGCTCTCTTCCAGCACTTTGCGTTGCAGCTCAGGATCGCCAAGCTGCGCTTCGGGAATGAACTGAAGGCTCAGATCGAACGCTTCAGCCGGGTTAGCCAGCGTATCGGCCAGACCGCGCAGACTGGCGCGGACGAAGCGGCGCACCAGATCCGGTTCTTGCTCAATCAGCGCCTCACTCACCGCGATACCGTTGGCTGCCAGATTGAAGATGTCGGCAGCCAGCAGCATATTGACCTCAACCCCCTGCGCGCGCAACTGCACCGGTTCGTTCATCGCATAGCCAGTCGCTACCGGAATCTTGTCTTCCATCACGGCTGCTGCCTGAGTAAAGCCGATCTCCTGTACGGTGATGTCAGCTTCGCTCATACCACCAGCGTAAAGTGCCGCAAGCAAGGCATAGAAACTCTCGCCGAATCGACCCGGAATACCAATAGTCTGTCCTCGCAAATCGTTCACACTCTGCAACGGCACATTACTCTTGGCAAAGAAGGCAATTGGGAAGCGCTGATAGAGCGTCATGACCGTCTTAACCGGGATCCCCTGCTGCCGCGCCAGCAGCACTGATGTGCCGCTCGTGGTGGCAAACTCGACCCCGCTGGCCGGCCACGTCGCTGCCCGCTGCAACACATCATTCTCAAAGTTGTAATCGAAAACGACTTCAATCCCTTCGGCGGCGTAATACCCTTTAGCGGCTGTCACGTAGTAGGGGGCAAACTGGATATTGGGAATGTATGACATTGCCAGGGTAACCCGGCGAAGCGACGGCTGCGTCTCGGCTGTCGGCGCAGTGGTCGGCGTGGGCGCAGTGGTTGAGGTTGCGCCGCAGGCCGAGATGGCCAGAGTCAGGATTGCGAGCAGAATGACACGTAGCAACTTCATACCTCTCCTCACAAAGACAATTTGCAAACGGATTGATTGCGCGGCGAGTTACGCTTCCCAGCGCACCAGCATGCGTTCGAGCGCCACTGCCAGCACGTACAATGTCAGCGTAATCAGCGCCAGCGTAATCAACGATACAAAAATCAACGGTGTATCGAACAAGCCGCGCGCGATATTGATCAGCGCCCCCAACCCGACGCGACCGGCGACAAATTCGCCGACGACTGCGCCGGTGGTCGCCAGTGCCAGGCCGGTTCGCACGCCTCCGAACAGCACCGGTAGCGCCAGTGGCGCTTCGACATAACGCAACAGTTGCCAGCGGTTTGCGCCACTGATGTGAGCCATCTCGATCAGTTCGCGCGGAATGCTGCGGATGGCAACAATCGTGCTGATCAGGATCGGCAGAAACGTGATCAGCGCCGCCACCAGTACCTTCGCCGACAGACCGGCGCCAAACCAGAGGATGATTAGCGGCGCTACGGCCACCACTGGAATCGCCTGACTCGCCGCCAGTACCGGCGCGAGCGCCTGTTCGAGCCAGCGCAGATGGGCCAGGATGTAGCCAAGGATCAAGGCGACCAGCAGAGCCAGCCCGAAACCGCCGAGCGCCGCGCTCAAAGTGGCGGCAGTGTGCTGCCAGAGCAGACCACTGCTCAGCGCCTGCCCGAAACGAGTGGCGACCAGCAGCGGCGAGGGCAGAATGAAGGGAGGATAGCCACTGATATTGACCAGTGCCTGCCAGAGCATCAAGAGCGTGAGCAACGTCACCGGCAGGCCGAGCGCCGGCAATTCAACGCGGCGCAGTGTCTTCGCGCGCGGGGACGCAGTAGTCATCGGCAGTGTCTGTTGCATCGTCATCTGTCTCCTTTCGAGGCGGGAATCAAAAACCCCGCCGAGCGAACGCTCTTCGGGGACAGATACGAGAGCAGCGCAGGAAACCAGCCTGCCTGCCATAGCAACGATAGCATGGCACATTTCATCAACTGCGCCATTCGTTGCCCATATCTGGATCTTCTTTACATCCGGACTGTAACCGTCGGCCCCGGAGTTGCACCGGATCCTGCGTGCCTCTCAACACGCTCGTGGGCTATACCACCGATCGGGAATTTCACCCTGCCCCGAAGATCGTTTGTCGTTTGTGATGATAGCATCAATCACGCGCCGATGTCAAGGGTATGAAGAGGGAAGGTTTGACGACTGGCTCTGTTGCTGGTATGCTAGCGACGAAAAGTATTTCGTTAAGCGACATTTGCAGGCGTATGACCACTATCCTGGACGAATTGCGGTGGCGCGGCTTGCTGTACGAGAGCAGTGACGGCCTCGAAGAAACGCTAGCCCGCGAGCGGATCACACTCTACATTGGCTTCGATCCCAGTGCCGACAGCCTCCATATCGGGCATCTTCTCCCCCTGCTCACCCTGGCGCGCTTCCAACGCTGGGGCCACACCCCGATTGCCCTGGCCGGGGGTGGCACCGGCTTAATTGGCGATCCGAGCGGCAAGACGCATGAGCGCCCTCTGTTGAGCAAAGAACAGGTGGCGGCTAATGTTGAGTCGATCAAGCGGCAACTTGCGCAATTCCTCGACTTCAACGCCGGTGACCACTCTGCCAAACTGCTCAACAATGCCGACTGGCTGACCCGCCTGTCACTCATCGATTTTCTGCGCGATGTTGGCAAACACCTGACCGTCAACTACATGCTGGCGAAAGACTCGGTGCGAGCGCGGATGGCAAGTGAAACCGGTATCTCCTTCACCGAGTTCAGCTACATGCTCCTCCAGGCTTACGACTTTGCCTACCTCTTCGAGCACCACGGCTGCAAACTCCAGGCCGGCGGCAGTGATCAGTGGGGAAACATTACCGCCGGTATTGAATTGATCCGTCGCGCGTTTGGGCAACGGGCCTATGGATTGGTCTACCCGCTGGTGACAAAAGCGGATGGCACGAAATTTGGCAAGACCGAATCGGGCGCAGTGTGGCTCGATCCGAAGCGCACATCGCCATACCGCTTCTACCAGTTCTGGTACAACGTCGATGATGCCGATGTCGGCAAGTACCTGAAGTACTTTACCTGGCTAAGCGCCGCCGAGATCGAGGAACTGGAACAGAGCGTAACCCAACACCCTGAACGCCGCGCCGCGCAGCAGCGACTGGCGCGCGAAGTGACGCGCATGGTGCATGGTGAAACGGCGCTGGCGCGCGCTGAAGAGGCGTCACAGGCGCTGTTCGGTGGCGCGTTGACAAGTCTCAGCGCAGAAGATGTGGCCGACATCTTCGAAGATGTGCCTTCGAGCACCCTGCCTCGCCACGAGCTGTCCGGTGAGGGTGTCGCGTTGATTGACACCCTTGTTCGTTGTGGCATCGCCACTTCCAGGAGCGACGCGCGGCGGGCGATTGAAGGCGGCGGCATCTACATCAACAACGTGCAGAGCGCCGACGCGGCGCGTCGCCTGACCATCAACGACAGCATTGATGGACAGTTTATCGTGTTGCGCAAAGGACGCAAGAACTATCACCTGATCAGGCTGGTATAACCGGTCATTGATAGTCGATGTGATCAGGGCAGGCGCGAAGCCTGCCCTGATTGCGGTATCGCGCGCTGTAACCGGTTTGGTGCGGCCCTTTTTCGTGCCCTCGGTTTGTCGAAGGTATGGTCTTGGAGTGCTGGCGGGTGAGCCTATCTGCCCCGCCCTTTTTCCAGTTCGCCCCGCGTGAACCAAACGATTCACGGTCTTAAGCGCTTTGACAATCAATCATATACTAAAGCCAGGAACGTATTCTTCAGAAGAAATGCATTGTCAGATTGCAAGATGCTTGTTACAATCCAGGCTGGCATACGGCTTTCACATTTTTGCCCAACCTGGCATGAGTGCATCAGGTGTGTGATTGGTGCTGAACTGTTACCACTCCCCGCGAGCTACAGCGCCGGTTATCGCGCAGATAGCCGGTCGATCCGCCAGACACTAGCAGCAATGCGGGCTAGTTGCTGCTGCCAATTGAGGAGACGTTGAGGCGTCCATTCGTCATTCGCTTCTGCCAGCTTGCGCGTTAGCGCAAATGCACTGCGCTGGAGTATCAGTCGTTTATCTGCATACGGTCGGTTACCCATTTCACGGTTGAGGTTCGTCTCAATCAGAACCATATTGCCCAGCCGGAAAATGAAGCTTTCCAGATCGCGATTGGCGAACGCTTCCCAGCCGTTTTCTGGCGATTATGGTGTAAAGCGCAGAAGCGGTATCAAAATCCTGCCCGCTCACCTGCTTTTCCAGGCGGCCCAGGATGTAGCGGACGATCCTGGCCTTGCGACCATGCGTTGTTTTTAATGCTGCTTCAGCGAAATCGGCGCGAAAGGCTGCATCGCTGCGATAGATTGGACGGAGTGCGTTGATTGCTTCGGCTAGCGTAGTGATGGCGCCCTGATGGATGGCAAGCGCAACGGTATTGTAGACGCGCTCCTGATCGCCAGGGTGAAGTGAACCGATAACGTTGTAGCGGAAGGAGATAACCACGCTCGCCCGCAGAAGTTCGCCAAGGTCTGCGTCGGACAGGCGGCGCTTTGCCGCCATCAACATCGGGTAAGGTTGTCGCACTGAGAACAGGAGCAACTCTTGCGCGCTGCGTTGCCAATCAGCGTCCCACTGAGAGACTGCTGGCTGGTGAAGCGCCAGGTAAGTGTCGATGTCTTCATCCATCTCGCGAAGCAGGGTGAAGACATCGGCGGCTGAGGTGATACGATTGCGGATGACTTTGAATAACTCAGAATGGCGAACAAATGCATTGCGGCTATTCCAGTGCAGGCGCAGAAAATCGGGTAGACTTTCACTCCCTAATCGGTCAACCAGATTATCCCAGCGTCGTTCAAGCTCATCGATCTCGCCAGCGTTAGCACGCGAGCACTGCGAAGAGATAATTCTTGAGCAAATCGGTGGCAGATAGGCGCGCGCCACGGGCGTTGAGCGTTTCAAATACACGATAGGCATTGAGTTCGTCTGAAACGGTGATTACGGTAAAGAAGAGACCATCGCTGATCTGCTCGATAACTTCGGCAAGTGCCATGCCTGGGTCAATACTGCCGCCAATACGCTCCTGTAGTTTTTGCTTGAACCAGAGAAAACCTTTCCGCATCATCAACGTCGATGCAGAAAATCCGCGTTGAGGCAACGAATCGCTGAGCGTCACCAGATAGTCGCGGTAGTAGCGATCGTTGTTTCGATTGAGCGATAGTTTGTTGTACGATTGTAGCGTCACCGGGTTAAGCGAGCCAATGTAACTGGCGCGCAGTTGATCGAGGCGCTTCTGATTGTATGCCGCGTTATGATTTTGTTGAATCTGTTCTTTGAGTAATGACATTCCTGCCAATACCAGCAAACTCAACGTGGTAAGTCGTTGTTGCCCGTCGATAACTGCAAATGAGCGATTGTCGGTGGTTTGCAGAACGAGATAACCCATGTAACGGGCAGGTTCTTTCTTGTCCAGAACATCCAGGATGTCACGCCAGAGGTCTTCCCATTCTTCCTCGCCCCACGAATAATCGCGCTGGAAAGTCGGAATCTGGTAGGTCAAACCATTGCTAAGGAGTTGGCGATAGGTGCGGTTGTCGGTATCGAAATTTGTTGCGATGGGCATAAGTCTCGTCTCAATCCGCATTGCTGTTTTACCCTTTTAGAGTGGTTATGTGTATGATACGCGCGGCTATCCAGCAATGCCGGTTGTTGTTCGCTCTGAATCATTAGTTAGTTCAAAGTGATCTTGCCTGCAACGACTTTTTGCCATTTGATACCTGTTTGATCCATTCCTGGTATTGCTGCTGTTTCGTTTTTATGTATCATACCCAGAAGATGAAGCGCGCATCATGGCCTGGCAACCAATACTTAAACAGGATGAAAACGCTATGCCTCGCCAGCTTGTCGTCTTTACCGTGACGCTGGTAGTGATGCTGGTTACGCCGGTAACAGTTGCGCTGGCTATCGACCCCGCGAACCAAACTCCTGATCTTCTCTTCGACGAGGCGCAGACGGTCTACTACGGTAATCTGGCGCGCCGGAACCAGCATTTGCCGCCACTGCGCTGGAACCGACAACTTACTCACGCGGCGCGCTGGTTTGCCTGGGATTCGGTAGAGAATCGCAGCGCACCGTATTGCGGTCATCAGGATACCAATGGGCAGTGGCCGAGCGATCGAGCGCCGTTGTTTGGATATCTTGGTCGCAGCGGCGCTGAGAATGCCATCTGTGGCTACGCAACGCCCCAAGCAGCTATCAATGGCTGGCTGAACAGTCCCGGCCATCGGGCAAATCTGCTGAATGCCGATCATCGTGAGATCGGTCTTGGCTACTACCGTCGCCAGAGCGATGGACGCGGCTATATAGCGCAGAAGTTTGGCAATGATCCGGTGTACGCGCCGGTCGTTATCGAGCACGAGGCTCCGAATACGCTCAATCCAGATGTGGCGTTGTACATCTATCAACGGGAAGCGAAAAGTAGCTTTGCCGCGCTTGGGCCGGCGACCGAGATGATGATTTCGACCAATTCCTGTTTTAGTGGAGCAAGCTGGCAACCGTTTGCGACGGAAACTCGGGTTCGTTTGCCTGAAGGAGAGGGTTGGCGCACCGTCTACGTCAAGACTCGTGATGCGGCAGGCGCCACTCAGGTTGTCAGCGATACGATCTATCTCGGATCGCAGTTTCCCATTACTGAGCTGTCCGCCACATTGAGCGATCGGCAACCTGCGGTAACCCTGACCGGGCTTGCCCATCCTGCCTTTTCGCAGGTCCAGTTTAGTCTGGGCTGGCTGGTCGATGAAACGTTCTCCACCTTCAGGCTGCTGTGGGGCACCGGCGAGCGGGTAGCCGATCCAATGGCGTGGGGTGGTCACGCTTTTCGGCTCGGTCTGGACAACATGGAGAGTTCAGCCTGGGTGTTTGAATATCGGCCTGTAACCTTTGCCGATCAGCCGCTGGTGGCCTATATCCGCCTCAAAGTGACCGATAATACCAGTTCGGCGGAAGTGGCCCGTTTCAGCGTTAGAGGTGGCGAGGAATATGGCTTGCTGCGTTTGCGCGGCAGTGATTTTACGGCTGCCGGACAGTATCAAGAGTTTGCGTTGCCCTTTACATACCGCCGTGGTGACGATTTCCTGATATTTCAATTCTGGCGCAGCGGTAACACTGAGGTCTTCATCGATGCAGTAACTATCTTCACCGCCCCTCAGCCGATCAGCGATCCACTCACCTTTGCCGTGCCCGGAGGGAACTATCGCGGGCAGGGTGTGTGGGTGCGCTATACTGATGGAACGGCATTTACTGCGCTGGAGGAAGCGTCTGCCAGGTATAGCTTCCGCCAGCAAATCGTTTTGGCGCAACGGAATGCTGAACTGCCGGCGCCGCTTACTTTCGCTCATTCCTGCGCGCAGCCGAACTGGTATGTAGCCCAGGCTGCGCCGTGGCTGACCGGAACCAGTGATCATGGTATGGTGCATGTAAGTGTTGATCAGCAAGGCCTGACCAATGGCGTCTACGATGGCACGATCATCTTCGCTGCGCCGGACAACGATTTTCGCCTGACTGTACCGGTTCGTTTGCTGGTGGTGGATCGGCTTTATGCTTCTTTTATGCCGCTGGTGGGGCGCTAATGCTCGCATGTTGCGCGCGGGTTGCGCCGCGCCTTTGCGTCGGGCTTAACGCATGGTGGCGGTTTTTATGTGCGACCGATGGTGTTATGCGATCGTGCCCTGTTTCGTTGGAGAAAACACGATGCAGCGATGGCTCTTGCTCTGGCTGGTGTTACTCGGTGGCTGCGCGTTTGTTGGCGCGCCGACAACCTCTTCCTCCGCGCCCACGATAATCGATCCTCCCGCAACATTGAGCGATTTTCGCCTGCCGGCCAGCTCTGGTGGTGAGCTGAGTCTGAGCGATCTGCGCGGGCATCCCGTCCTGCTCTATTTTGGCTTTACCCGCTGTCCCGATTACTGCCCAATCACACTCGGCGAATTTCGCCGCGCCCGCGATATACTTGGCTCCGAGGGTGTGCAGATGCGTTTTGTGCTGATCAGCGTTGATCCAGCGCTTGACACCCCTGACGTATTGGCCGCCTATCTCCAGCGCTTTGGTGAGGAATTTATCGGCTTGCAGGGCAATGATGCCACGCTGCGCCGGATCAGTAAGGAGTATGGGTTAACCTATCGCCATGGCGGTGGTCACGAGCATCACGGAAGCGATGGCGTTGCGCATAGCACGGCAAGCTATCTCATCGATCAAAATGGTCGGCTGCGGATCGTTTATCCCTATGGAACCGCTGCCGAAGTCTACGCGCAAGACATTCGCGCTCTGCTGCAAGAAACGCCATGAAAACCCGTTTGACGCGACGGACCCTGCTTGGAGTAGGTTTGGCTGCGTTGAGCAGCCATTTTGTTCGCGGGCAAGAACCAGAGCTTAATACCACGTACCTGCCCTTTGTGGCCCGTTCGCCGCTGCCGGGCGTCTTGCTCGGCCCGCCGACCGGAACTGCCGCCGCTGCTATCGCCTGGTTAGCGCCGCGCAGCACGGCCTACACCCCCTACGACGTGGAAGTGATCGTTAATGGGTATGCCGAAATGGGTGATGCAGCCGGCATCGATTGGTTTTTGGCGATTGCCCAATGCGCCCACGAAACCGGTCATCTCACCTCGTGGTGGTGCCAGCGGCCGCGGCGCAATCCGGCAGGAATCGGAGTTACTGGCGAAATTCGTGAAGGGACGCCTGACCAGCCACCCGGCCCCGATTGGGCCTGGGATGAGAGCATCCAGCGCTGGCGAGCCGGTCTCAGTTTCGCCTCTTGGGTTGGCGAGTCGATTCCAGCTCACCTGGGTCGGTTGCTGGCCTATGCGTTGCCAGCAGGCGACGGCACTCCGTATCAGCAACAGTTAATCGACTATGCCCTCTTCCGGCGACCATTGCCGGCAAGTCTGCGCGGTGTTGCCGTGACAATCACCGATCTCAACGGGCGCTGGGCCGTTCCGGGCACCGAATACGGTCAGCGGATTCTTGACCTGGCCGAGCGCATGCGGGCGACGGTTGGCGAATGATAACTGTCGCCAGTTGCGACCTGTCATCAATTTATCCGATCAGAACGCTGGATAGCGCGCTCTGGACCGCGTTGAAGTCATGCTTGACGGAGGGTGAAGCCGGGTCGTATAATAAGATTGTGTTAAGAACGGCAAAACTCCAGTACGGAGGCCGGCTATGAAAACATGTGTGACAACACAGTGGTGGTGTGTGTAGGGCGGTACAGACCGATGTCTGTAGCCGCCCTTGATGTTTTCCGGGCGTGAGACAAAGGAGGTCTCTTATGCACTCGGACTTGATCGGCAAAATTGAGAAGGCCCGCCGCTATGCCGCTGAACCGGAGCGGATCAAATTCAGCGATCTGCGCGCAACGTTCCACGGCGGTAACAACGATCACGAGGTTTCGCTTCATGATGGTCACTGGGCATGCAATTGCTCGTTCTTCCGCATGTGGGGTACCTGTGCTCATGTAATGGCTATGCAGCGGATTCTGCATCCAATGCTCACCGAAGAAGCCCGTCATCCCGATCTGGCTGTAGTCCAGTCAGATCATGAATCGTAGGTGGTGTCTACCGCTTCATTCCAGGAAAATTGACGCCAAACCCTGGCGCGGCGATACTGATAGCGGGGCAGTTTGCCCCGCTATCGGCATGAATGGGTATGGTATCCTGTGCATCAGAGTCGCGCCTGTGATCACAAACTGGCACTGCTGTGCAAGGTACCTGGAATACGCTTGACACACCTGCCTTTGCGTCAGGCAAGGCGAGTAGAGGAACGTATGACGCCGCTTATCATTGCCCATCGGGGTGCGTCCGCCGAGGCGCCTGAAAATACGCTGGCCGCGTTTGAACTGGCCCATCGTCAGCAGGCCGACATGATCGAACTCGATCTGCAACCGACTGCTGATGGCGAAATTGTCGTCTTTCACGATCACGATACGGCGCGCTGGAATGGCCGCGCCGATCCGGTTGCGCGCCTGACGCTGGCCGAGATGCGTCGCCTTGACATCGGCGGCGAGCGTGTCCCAACCCTGGCCGAAACTCTCGATTGGGCGCGTAGCGTGGCAATGCCGCTTAATCTGGAACTGAAAAAGCCGGGAATGGCGGTTCGTTGCGCGCAGTTGCTCCGTGAATTTCGCATGACCGAACAGGTGATTGTCTCATCCTTTTACGAACAGGCACTGCGCGAACTGCGAGCCGTTGACGTGGCGATTGCCCGCGGCTATCTGATGGGAGTACGCTCGTACCGACCCGATATTCGCTGGCGCGAATTCTGGCCGTTCGGCGCGCTCCGTCGCATCGCTGCCACCGCCTGGCATCCCTACCACGGACTGCCGGGTCTATCCTGGGTCTTGCCCCGCGCGCGGCGAGCTGGCTATCAGGTGAATGTGTGGACCGTTGATGATCCTGTACAGTTGCGGCAACTGGCTGAGCTGGGCGCCAGTGGCATTATCACGAACGTGCCAGCGGCAGCGCGGGCGGCGCTCGCGCAGAGGATGGCAGGTTGAAACGACGGATCTGGCTGGTTGCGCGGGCAATTATCAGCTTGACAGGAGCGCTGGCATTGCTGATTGGTATGCCTGCGCTGCTCGCCTGGCTATGGAGCGGCGGCTCGTTTGGCTGGCCACATCTGCTGGTCGGTATCGGAGTCGCCGTGGTGTTGCTGACAATTGGTGGCTTGATATTGGGGTGGGCCTTGGGTCGGCGGTTGAAAGGTGATTAAGGCCCGTCGAGATGGCGTTCAAACGCAATCAGGCGCGGCACCACTGCGCGACGCAACTCAAGATACTGGCCTGACAACCAGTGTCCGATCCCGCGCAGATGTGGCATCGGCGCTTTGCGAAGCCAGCGGAGCGCAAAGCGGGCCAGCAGGTGTAACCGGCGGAGGAAGCGGTCACGCCGACCAAGTAACACAATAGCGACCAGATAGCCGGGCCAGCCGGGCACAATGGGGAAGAGCGAGCCGAGGACGCCGATCACCAGAAATGCGATGCCGAGCGCGCGTCGTATTCTGGGGTTATGCCGTAAAAACCGTATGATGCCTGCCATAGACTCGTTATGCTCCGCGATGAATTGCAGACAATATCTGCTATGAGTATTGTAACGGTAGTTGATGACCGATATAAGTGACAATCTTCTAAATCTTTGCTGATATACTGTCATTCTGGATAGAGAAGAAATCCACCTTTTAAGGAGGTGAGTCGCGATGAACGAGCAGTCCTGGTGGCAACGGTTGGTTGCCGTGATCGAACGTGAGTACGAGCGACGGATTCGACGGGCCAGCCTGCTGGGAGAGTTCAAACCGGCTGATGCTGATCATCATCATGCTCACGGCAGCGCCGGTAGCGCTTTCGCTCTGCCCGCTCATAGCGAAGACGAGGAAGCGGTGATCGTCAATGTGCCTCCCGGCACGCGGATCGGTAGATCAGGAGCATCCCCTGACCGGCAAGGTGACATGCCATAGTTGCGGTTGACGCGAATTGGCGAAGGCGAAGAGAGGGCAAGTAGTCAGCCTGCCCGGCGCGAGATGATGATGGCAGGGAAGCAAACCGGTTGGCGCAGAATGAAGCTTTGTTCATCAGCACAGGCTGAAAAACGATACCGTTGTCGGTCAATGACCGGCTCAGCAAAACAAGAGTGGTCTATCGTTTGCGCGGAATGGTTGAAGAAGGGTCAGGAGTGACAATCTTGCTGCGTGTCCAACCACCGATTGCGTGAAACTAGCGATAGCTGACGAAGGGGCTAGTTGATGAAACCAGCCCCTCATCGCAGAGTAAGCAACCCCGATCGTCACAAATTGCCGCGCCTGGCCTGCTCGCGCTCGATAGCCTCGAAGAGCGCCTTGAAATTCCCTTTGCCGAAGCCGCGACTGCCTTTACGCTGAATGATCTCGATGAAGAGAGTGGGTCGATCCTGAAGCGGCTGACTGAAGATTTGCAGCAGATAACCCTCTTCGTCGCGATCAACCAGAATACCGCGCTCCTGCAACGCCTGACGGCTTTCATCAATCTTGCCTACGCGCGTCTCCAGGTCATCGTAATAGGTGTCGGGCACGTAAATGAACGGAATGCCGGCTGCGCGCAAGGCATCAACCGTTGCGCAAATATCGCCGGTTGCCAGCGCGATATGTTGCACACCCGGCCCACCATAGTACTCCAGGAACTCTTCGATCTGACTCTTGCGCCGACCTTCTGCTGGTTCGTTGATCGGGAACTTGATGCGACCACTTCCGTTTTGCATTACCTTCGACATGAGCGCGCTGTACTCGGTGCTGATGTCGTGGTCGTCAAAGTGAACCAACTGGCTAAAACCGAGCACATCGCGATAGTAGTTAACCCAGCGGTTCATTGCCCCTAGCTCAACGTTGCCAACGATGTGGTCGATAGCCGCGATACCGGTTTCAGGCACCGGAATATGCTCGTTGATCGGCTGGAAGCCGGGCATGAACACGCCCTGGTACGACTCTCGTTCGATGAATGAGTGAACGGTATCGCCGTAGGTGGCAATGGTGGCCTTAACAAACCGACCATGCTCGTCAACATATTCGGTCGGGGGCTGCACCGGAATGCCGCCGCGGGCGATAGCCGTTTCAAAGGCTGCTGCGGCATCGCGCACCCGCAAGGCAATGTCTTTGACGCCATCACCGTGGTGAGCGATATGCTGCGCGATGGGATGATCGGGCAACAACGGCGCCGTCAACACAAACCGTACCTTGCGCCGTTCGAGCACATAACTTGCCCGGTCACGAACGCCTGTTTCGAGACCGGCATAAGCGACTGGCCGCAGACCGAGTGTGGTGCGGTAGAAGTGGGCGGCTTGACGCGCGTTACTGACATAAAACTCAACGTAGTCAATCCCAAGTAGATCGAGTGGATCGGTGGAATTCATGCGACACCTCCTTGCTAATACTGTGTTATGCCTCAGGTACCGCTGCCATATTTGCAAATGGCTCGGCGTCGCGCCACAATTGCTCAAACGCGCCTTGCAAAAAGGCGCTGAAGTTGGGATGGGTGACGCAGAGCGCAGTCAGACTCAGAGTGCCGGTCACCGGATCGTGTAAAGAGAGCAAGGCAATACGTTGATCATACAAATTGACTTTGAGCGGCAAGGTTTCAACAACACGGGCCTGTTGCCCCCAGGCGACAAACTGCCTGACCCATGCGCGCAATTCGGCGTCGGAGAGGGCTGATCGTTCGTAGAGCGCGCGGTAACGAACGCCACGCTGCAACGGTTCGACGACTTCGGCAAAGTTGGCGGCGCGGTCGCCCAGGAGTGGCAACTTGAAACAAACGCAAATCTCGCGCTCGGCGCTGCGCGCCAGATCAATGGCTCGTTCCACGACCAGCCGTCGGTCGAGCAAGACATCAACATAATCGAGCGGGTCGATCTGATTGTGGCCGGAGGTGAAGACAGGTGAGAGCGATTCCAGCAAGGTGTGCATACTGTCGGCCAGCGCAGCCTGCTCGTGCTCGAACTGACGACGACGTTCATCAAGGAGTGCAGGGAGTGCGACAGTTGGATCGACCGCAAAGTAGCGCCGTTGACCGTCACTATGCCGCTCGATTGCCAATCCGCGCGCGCAGAGTGAGGCGAGCACGTCGTAGATGCGCTGGCGCGGCACGCCAGCGCGCGCTGCTACCTGCACTGGCGTGAAACCGCGATGTTCAAGCAAGGCCAGGTAGGTAGTTGCTTCGTAGCGGTTCAGCCCTAGCGCCATCAGTTGCTCGAGCGTTCGATCAATCATCGATCTAAGATTTATTATCACCACTTATCAGTGGTGGTATTGTACTCTGGTTTCGTTTGGTTAGCAAGTTGTGCTATGCTGAGGACGGCTATGCCGCAGGCACAATATGGCATCGTGAACTCAAATCTGGCTATGTGGTACTTCACCCCGTACATCCTGTTACCGCTGGCCGCAGCAGCGCTGGCAACGCTTGTCTATGCGCGGGCCTGGTCATACCGCCGGTTGCCGGTAGCGCAAGCTTTCCTTGGCATGATGCTCTGCACGATCTGGTGGTCGCTCGGCAATGCGCTCGAACTGGCCAATGCCACGACAGCCGGGAAAGCTTTGCTCATCAGTCTTCAGTATCTTGCTGTGGTTGGCGTGCCGTTATGCTGGCTGTTTTTCGCTCTGCTCTACACAAATCGCGCGCATCTGCTCACAAAGCCTGTCGTGGTTGGGTTGGTAACTGTGCAGGGTTTGATGTTGGCCGGGGCGTGGACAAACTCCTGGCATGGGTTGATGTGGCCTTCAGTTGAGCTGGTCTACAAGAATGGGTTGTGGGTATTAGAGGGTCCTAACGGGCCATTGTGGTACGCCAATGTGGTCAGCGCCTACAGTATGGTGCTGATCGGCACGATCTTGATGCTCGATCAGGTGCGGCGCAGCCGCGCGCTCTATCGGGCGCAGGCGCTTAGCCTCCTGATCGGAGCATTATTGCCCTTGATAGCCAGTATCCTTTTTGTGAGCGGGCAGAGTCCGCTTCCCCAGGTCGATTTTACTCCGGTCTCGTTTGCGCTCAGCGGGATTGCTTTCGCCGTCGCGATGCAACGCTATAAGGCCCTCGATGTGTTGCCGGCAGCCCGCGAAATGATTGTCGATCAGATGCCCGATGCGATGATTGTGGTTGATATGCAGGATCGCATTATCGATCTCAATCCGGCAGCGCATGCGCTGTTAGACGTAAACCAACAGGCAAATATCACCGGACGGGCATGGAGTGAAGTAGCGCCGGCCTGGTTACGCGATCAGATACGCGATCGTTTCGAAGGTCAGTTTGAAGTCATTCAGCCACATGCTAATGGTGATTTGACCTACGATCTGCTTTGCTCTACGCTGCGTGATCGTTCTGGTCAGCCGGTTGGGCGAATGTTTGTGCTGCGTGATATGACGCTGTTCAAGCGCGCTGCTCAGGCTTTGCAGGAGGCAAAGGAAGCCGCCGAGTCGGCCAATCAGGCGAAGAGCGCTTTTCTGGCAACAATGAGCCACGAGCTGCGCACGCCACTGACTGCTATCCTGGGGTACAGCGAGTTTCTGCTCACCGATCTGAAGCATCAGGGGCAGCACAACCAGGCGCGTGATGTTGAGCGCATCATAAATGCCGGACGTCATCTTCTCAATCTGATCAACGATGTGCTCGATTTTGCCCGCATTGAATCGGCCAGGATGGATCTTCATCCTGAGCCGGTGAGTTTGTCAGTCCTGATACATGATGTGGCTTCGACAGCGCAAGCATTGGCGCGCCAGAAACAGAATACCTTAACGGTTTCGATTGAACCGGATCTACCGCTGATGATGGCCGATCCGATGCGTTTGCGTCAGGTGCTGCTCAATCTGGTGGGGAATGCCTGTAAATTTACCGAGCAGGGTCAGATTCAGGTGCGCTGTTATCGTCCCACACCAGATCAGATTCAGATCGATGTTACCGATACCGGAATTGGAATCTCGCCCGACCAGTTGGATCGACTGTTTCAGCCCTTTGTGCAGGCAGATCACAGCATCACACGCCGGTATGGTGGCGCCGGTCTGGGTCTGGCCATCAGTCAGCGGCTCTGCCAGGCAATGGGTGGCGAGATTGTGGTCGTCAGTGCGCCGCAGCAAGGCTCGACGTTTAGCGTTCGGTTGCCGCTTCAACTGCCCTCACCTGCCTCTGTCAACCCTGACCATCGCGTAGTTTCGTAACGTTTGTGGTACAATAAAAAGTCGTAAACTGGAAAAATAACACATTTTCACCCATTTGCTATTACTGATTCTGAGTGAGGAGTTATTGTGGAATATCAGCCTGATGTCAGGCGCATTACCGGCGAGGGTGGGGTAATTGCCAGTGTCGCGCCCGCTAGCCTGGCCGCGCAGATCGGTTTGCGCCCCGGTGATACGATTGTTGCCATCGATGGCCAACGCCTGCGTGATGTTATCGATTACCGCTTTGCTATCGCCGAAGAGCGTGTAACATTGCTCGTTCGCGCCGCTGATGGCTGTGAGCGAGAAATTACGCTCGAGAAAGACCCTGATGACGATTTAGGCATTGAATTTACCGAGCCACTCTTCGACCGGTTGCGCACCTGCAATAATAAATGCCCTTTCTGCTTCCTGACCCAGATGCCGAAAGGCTTTCGCAAAACCCTCTATCTCAAAGACGATGACTACCGCTTGTCGTTTCTCTATGCTAATTTTGTCACCTTTACCAATCTGACTGAAGCTGATTGGGAACGGATCGAGCGCCAGCGCCTCTCGCCGTTGCACATTAGCGTTCATGCTACCGATCCATTCTGGCGCGCGATTATGCTGGGGAAGCGTGACGTGCCTGATGTACGCGAACAGATCAAACGGCTCGGTCGCGCCGGAATTCGGGTCCATACACAGATTGTAGCCTGCCCACAGGTCAATGATGGCGCGGTTTTGCGTCAAAGCATCGAAGACCTGATCGCGCTGCATCCGACGGTCGAATCGATTGCCGTTGTGCCGGTCGGTTTGACCAAATTTCGCTTTGAGGGCAAAGCTCCCAAGACAATCCGGGCCGCAATTCAAGTCCACGAAACCCCTGAATGGATCGATACCAATTGGGAGCGTCAGCCGCTATGGGAAGATCCGCTAGCGCCGATCCCGTTGCGCACCGGTGAGCAATCGCTACACGATCCGGCAATGGGTTTTTGTTCCCGTCTCGGCGCGGTGACTGATGTGCCGCTGCGTTGTTATACTCCGACCGAAGCGGCGGCAGTGATTGATCTGATTGAGCCTTACCGCGCCCGTTGCTATGAACAATTTGGTCTGCACCTGGTCTATGCCTCCGATGAGTTCTATCTGCTAGCTGGCCGGCCAATTCCCCCCGCTGAAACTTACGACGATATGCCTCAATACAGCAATGGCGTTGGCATGGTGCGCGATTTTCTTGATGGCTGGATGCGTGCGCGTCGCAGGCTGCCAACCCGTATTGCCCGTCCTACCCGACTGGCACTGGTTTGCGGTACGTTGATTGCACCGATTATGGAACAGGTTGCAGCGCGACTGAATCGGATAGAACACCTGTCAGTACAGGTAGTGGCTGTCGTCAATCAGTTCTTCGGCGAAACGGTGACGGTGAGTGGGTTGCTCACCGCGCAGGATGTGATCCCCGCTTTGCGCGCTGCCGGTTGTGATCGGGCGTTACTTCCACGGGTCATGTTCGACTATACCGGTGAACGGACAATTGATGATTACACCCTGACCCGGATCGCCGCGGAAGCGGGAATGCCGGTGGCGCTTGCCGGCGAAGCTGAGGAATTGGTGCGTTATGTGGGAGCGTTGGCTCAGCGCGATTAGGAGGGGGGAATGACTGACCAGGGAACGCGATTGCAACAATACCTTGCCATCATTCAACGCGCCAATCAGATCGCATCCAGTACGCAGCTCGATGATCTGCTCGCGCAACTGCTCGATTTGATTATCGAAATTACCGAGGCAGAAGCCGGTACGCTCTACCTGTACGATTCCGTTAGCAACGAGTTGATCTTTAAGGTCGTGAAGGGTAGTCCTGCCGGAGAGTCGTTACTTGGCGTTCGATTGCCTGCCGATACCGGTCTGGCCGGTTATGCATTGCAACAGCGCCAACCTGTTTTTGTTCACGATGTGATCAATGACCCGCGCTGGAATCGCTCGCTAGGAGAGATGGGCGCATTACATCTGCGCACGATGTTCTGCATTCCACTGATGCTACGCGGGGAGCCGGTTGGTGTCGTGCAGGTCTTCAATTTGCCACTCGAGGCGGTAGACGAGCAAGAGGAACTGGCCTTGATCGAACTGCTCACTTCGCGGTTGGTGACCGAAGTAGAGAAGGTGCGTTTGCTTGACGAAGCGCAGCGCCGCGAACGCCGCCAGCAGGCGCTGGTCGAGATTGTCTCGCAACTCACTACCACGCTCGAACGCGATGAGTTGCTACGCCGCATCATGAACCATGCCTGCGACCTGCTCCAGGTAGAGGCGGCTTCGATCTGGCTCATCGACCACGAGCGCGACGATCTGGTGTTGCATATTGCCGGCGGTGAGCATAGTGAGCGCGTTGAAGCGCTGCGTGTGCCGCGCGGTCAGGGAATTATCGGCCACGTGATCGAAACCGGAGAAACAGTGGTAGTCAACGATGTCCGCCAGGATCATCGCTTTTATCAGGGGCTTGACCGGCGGAGCGGCTTTCATACACGCGCAATCATCTGTGTGCCGTTGCGTTCGCCACGGATCGTGCTCGGTGGCGAACGAGGCGAGGTCGAAAGCATGATCATCGGTGGCGCGCAGGCACTTAACCCGCGCCACGGTCGCCCCTTCTCGGCTGAAGATGTGGCGCTGTTCCAGACCCTGGCTGCGCAAGCGGCCACGGTGATCCGATTGTCCGATCTCTATCGCGAAACTGATAGTCTGTTTACCCGCATCATTGATGCAATTACCGGCGCAATCGATTTGAAGGATCCCTATACTCGCGGTCACAGCCAGCGGGTCAGTGATTATTCGGTGGCTATTGCTCAGGAACTTGGTTTGCCGCGCGAGCAGATCTATCAATTGCGCGTGGCCAGCAAACTGCACGATGTTGGCAAGATTCGGGTGCCTGACCAGATCCTCAAGAAGCCAGGCCGCCTGGCTGAAGAAGAGTTTGCCGAGATGCGGCGTCATCCTACCTACGGGATCGAATTTTTGCGCGAAAATGGTCTGCTCGAACTCGAACTGCTGCGGAATTCGTGGACGGCGCTCGCGCAGCATCACGAACGACTCGATGGTCGTGGTTATCCGCTCGGCTTGAGTGGCGAGGAAATCTCGTTGTTTGGCCGGATTGTCGCGGTCGCCGACGTGTTTGATGCCCTGACCAGCCATCGCCCTTACCGACCACCCATGCCAATCGATCAGGTTTTTGCCTTGTTGCGTAACGGCGCCGGAACCGAATTTGACGCGGATTGTGTCGAGGCATTGATCCGGGCGCGGGCCAGGGGAAGAATTTTGACACAGGATGAGCGTGAACAGGCGGTGACGCCACCAGTGCTGGAGAATGATCATGCGCGTGTTGTTAATCGATAACTACGACTCGTTTACTTACAATCTCTATCAATACCTGTGTGAGCTAGGCGCGACCGTTGAGGTGGTGCGCAATGATCAGGTGACGGTGGCTGAAGTGGCAGCGCGCCATCCTGATCGCATTGTGATCAGTCCTGGCCCCTGCACTCCCGCTGAAGCCGGGATCAGTGTGGACGTGATTCGTGAGTTGGGTAGTCAGATCCCGATCCTGGGCGTGTGCCTGGGTCATCAGGCTATCGGGGCGGCTTACGGTGGCGCAGTGGTGCGCGCGCCGCTGGTGATGCACGGCAAACTATCGCTCATCTATCACAATGGACAGGGTCTGTTTGCCGGGTTGCCGTCGCCTTTCAAAGCTACTCGTTACCACTCACTCATTGTGCGGCGTGATGATTTGCCACCTGAACTTGAAGTGACCGCCTGGACAGAAGATGGAATTATTATGGGGTTGCGTCATCGTTTATTGCCGGTTGAGGGTGTTCAGTTCCATCCCGAGTCGATCATGACAGAGGGTGGCAAGCAGATGCTGGCCAATTTTCTGACCGGCGTGCCATCGGTGGCGGTTGACGCTTGATCTAACGCCTGATTAAGCGCGCAGACGCGGCCATAGAGCGATACCCTATGCCATTGGCGGTTTGGCTGGCGGGGCAATCTTGTCTAGCTCAGCCAAACCGACCATTGCTTCGGCGCGCGTCAAACCGGCGGCGGTCAATTCCGCGTCACTTCGTTCCAGCAGACGTTGATAAAACGCGCGCGCCGTTGCCAGCCAGCGCCGGGGATCACGGGCAAGCAACTCATGCACAATGTCTTCTCCACGCGCAAGATCACCCTGTTGTTCACAAAGAGCGAGCAGCGCAACCAGAGTTGGCGCTGGCACAATGTAATGCTGCAATAACGCCAGAAGTTCGTTGTGCGTAGGGGTATAAGCTGGAAGTGGTTCCGGCGCGGCTAGCGCGCATTCAATCAGAGTCTGTAACGCCAGTAAGGCGCGCATCGCCGCAGCATCCTCTGCCCCATCATCGCTGAGCAGGCGCGACTCCACTGTGAGCAATGCAACGAGAAAGGCTCCTTCGCTCCGCCAATCCTCGCCAACGCCGTGGAATCGTAGTAACGCCAGCAACTGTTGAACGCTCAACGCTGCTACCTGATCGCTACCTACGCCGAGACGGTCGCGGTAGGCATTATCGATCGCAATACGGGCCAGCGGCGATTGACCGTTGCGGTACAGGCCGAGGATATGACGAATGATCGCACCGAATTGGTCGATCATTCTGAGAATGTAGTCGTCGCGGTACATAGTTATACCGTACCTGATATACAGACTCATGTCAAATAGTGAGAGATGATATTCTTTCCCCTCGGGAAAGAGAGTGTTTTGCTTGCCGCGATGCCGGTATGTCAATGCGCATCGAATGGCGGCGCGGCAGCGGTGTGCCTGTCCAAATGGCGCGGATCCCTCTCTCGTTCTGCTTCCCGATGATCGTTCTTTTCGGGATGGCGCCGCCACCGTGTCGGCGCCAATTATTGCGCAACGAAATAATCATCCCATTGTGGTATCATACTGATGCAGAGACTGGCTAGAGGAGGAGACTAATGGAGCCACCGTTTATCGGAAAAGTCGCGCTAGTAACAGGCGCGGCAGCCGGGATAGGGCGCGCTTCGGCGTTAGCGTTTGCTCGTGAAGGCGCGAAGGTTGTTGTCGCCGATGTCAATGTGGCCGGTGGTGAAGAGACGGTCGCTTTGTGTCGGGAATTGAATACCGATGCGATCTTTGTGCGCTGCGATGTTTCCCAGCGTGGCGATGTTGAACAATTGATTGCAAAGGCGGTTGACACCTTCGGTCGGATCGATTTTGCCCACAATAATGCCGGTATCGAGGGTGTGCAGGCAATGCTGGTTGACTATCCCGAAGAGGTGTGGGATCAGGTGATCGATATTAACCTCAAGGGCGTCTGGTTGTGCATGAAGTATGAGATCCGGCAGATGCTGCAACAGGGCGGCGGCGCAATCGTCAATACCTCATCGGTCGCCGGGCTGTCGGGTTCGCGTGGCGTATCGGCATACGTTGCCAGTAAGCACGGCATCGTTGGTATTACCAAAGCTGCCGCTCTTGAGTATGCCCGAAATGGGATTCGCGTCAATGCGATCTGTCCCGGCACCATTCATACTGCAATGATCGACCGTTTCACCAGAGGTGATCCTGAACTGCTGTCCCAGTTTGCCGAGGGTGAGCCGATTGGTCGCCTTGGTTCACCCGAAGAAGTTGCCAATGCCGTTGTCTGGCTCTGCTCTGAGAAGGCATCATTTGTGACCGGCGCTACGCTGGCAGTCGATGGCGGTCGCTTGGCCTGATAGTATGGACGGATCCGCTCAATCTGATTCACCCTATTCGGCCATTTATGCAGTTGTAAGCCAGATTCCGCCGGGACGGGTCTGCACGTATGGGCGAGTGGCTGCTCTGGCCGGTCTCCCCGGACAGGCGCGCCTGGTTGGCTACGCCCTCCACGCGCTGCTCCATCATAGTGTGGTACCATGGTGGCGGGTAATCAATCGGGCCGGTCGCATCAGTAATGTCTACGCTGCCGATGAGCAACGCGCGCGCTTGCAGGCTGAGGGAGTTGTGGTTGACGACAATTATCTGATCGATCTTGCCCGGTTTTTGTGGGAGGGTGATGAGGCGTGAGCGCGCGCAGACGCGCAACCGGCGCAACGAAGCGCAGAGGCGAGTGAAAGCCTCTGCGCTTTTGTGTTTGCTGTACCCTGTCATCACCCTCAATGGAGCGTTCCTGATGACCACTGTCACTGTGCCTCGCCATCGGTGGCTTATTCCGCTCTACGGCGCTGGCGTGATCGTCTTTTCAACGATGTACCTGACCCAACCGATCCTGCCCCAGTTGTCGCTTGAATACGGAATTGCGCCGGTCACCGCCGGTCTCAGTGTGTCAGTAGTGGTGGTGATGATTGCGCTTGGCTCGCTGGTGGCAGGTCCGCTGAGTGATCGACTTGGGCGCTGGCCAGTCATGGTTGGCAGTGTGCTGCTCCTTTCCATCCCAACAATGCTCTGCGCGCTGGCGCCATCATTTATCGTTTTGCTGGTGGGAAGAGGATTGCAGGGCCTGTGTATTCCCGGTCTGACTGCCGTCGCAGTTGCGTATCTGGGCGATCGGCTTCCGGCTGGTGAGTTAGGACGGGCTGTCGGTGGCTGGATTGCAGCCAACGTTGCCGGTGGATTGAGTGGGCGAGTGGTTGGTGGTCTGATCAGCGATAGCTTCGGCTGGCGGGCCAGTTTTATAGTCTTTGCCGGTCTGGCATTAGCAAGTGGGATGAGTCTTGTCTTTATGCTGCCGCGCGATCGCCAGACACCGGCGACGACGGCAGGTTGGCGGCAGGCATACCGCGCAATGTTTACCCATCTTGCCGATCCCTATCTCCGTTACGCCTATCTGATCGGTGGCACACTCTTCTTCGGCTTTCTCGGGGTCTTCACCTATCTACCTTACTATCTGACTTCGCCGCCATTTCAGTTGCCACCGGCAATCGTCGCTCTGGCATATATCAGCTATCTGGCCGGCGTGATCGTGTCGCCCTGGGCAGGAGCGCTTTCGGCGCGCTATTCTTCCACGCGCCTGATCGCGGTCGGATTGCTGATCGCAATGGCCGGTATCGGTTTGACGCTTGTCGCCAGCCTGCCGGCAATCGCGTTGGGATTGTGGACACTCTGTACCGGGATGTTCGTTGCCCAGGGCATTGCTCCGGCCCTGGTCAATCGTCTGGCGATAGAGGCAAAAGGCGCGGCGAGCGCATTATACCTGGTCGCCTACTATCTCGGTGGCACGCTCGGCGGAGTCGTCCCCGGCCTGGGCTGGCAGATAGCCGGCTGGCCGGGGGTAACAGCCATTTGCTTAAGCGCACTGGCGCTGGCTCTGCTGGCAAATTATCGACTGGGCCGCGCTGTTGTCCAGACTGATGATCTTCGTCAGCCTGCGGTCAGGTGAGACTGCCCGGTATCGGTGTCCCATGTGATCAGGTTGTGGCCAGGAAATCCAGTAACAATTGATGGAAACGGTCAGCCGCCTCGATCATCGGGAAGTGGCCGCAATTAGGGATAATCTCGAGCCGGGCATGCGGGAGAGCGCGTTGCGCTTCATAGGCATACTTTACCGGGAAGAGTCGATCCTCCTTGCCCCAAATAATGAGGGTAGGCTGAGTGATGGTATTCAGGCGTGACCATAGTCCGCTCCCGCGCAGGTCATTGGCATCGTAGAACCGACTCAACGATACCATTGTGCGTCGGATTGCCGGATCGCGCAGGGTGGCTGTACCCCGCGCCACCAGCTCAGGAGTGATGTAGCGGTCGGGGTCGGCAAAAGCGGCGCGCAGTTGCATGCGCACAACGCCGGGCAATGCCGACATTGCGACAATCGCCTCACCGAGGAAAGGTATCGAGCCACCTTTGCGCATGAAGAGTGGTAACTGCATGAATCCTTCACTATCGGCAATGACCAGTCGCTCGACGCGCTGGGAATGGATGATCGTGGTCGCCAGCGCATGCTTGCCACCCATCGAATGCCCAACCACTGCGGCTCGTTCGACCCCGAAAGCCGTGAGTAAGCCGGCATTCAGATCGGCATAACGGCGGAGCGTGTAAGCTGCTCCTCCCGGTTTATCCGACGCGCCAAAGCCGAGCGCATCAGGCGCAATGGCGTGATAGCCGGCGGCAGCCAGGGTTTGGATGGTTGGGATCCAATCATCGGCGCTAACCACAAAGCCGTGTAACAACAAAACAGTCGGCCCCTGTCCGGCTGTTAAGACGCGCAACCGGAAGCCATCAACGGTGACGTGTCGCTCGTTGATCGAAGTTGTTGCTGTTGCCTGCATAAGATAAATGCTCCTGCCGGTCAATTGAGGGAACCTGAAACCGCTCACATGCCGCCATCATCCGCGTTGTCACTGTAGCAGATTTGGCGCAGTGTGTCAGGCAACAACACAGCAACGAACAGTTAAGAATATCTATGGTACAATGCAGCCGCAGTACAGGACTGCACTAAACGTAATGTATTGTGCCTCTAGCCAATGATTTCACGTCGGTTTGCCTTTGGCGCTATTCTCTTCTCGTGGATAATCGGTGCGGCAGGTGTGTTCCTGTTCATCAATCAGCGCCTGGAACATTGCGCCTCGCCGCCGTTTACCAATTTCAACTTGCTTCCCAACGCCAATTTTGCTCTCGTCGGTGCAATTTCTGGTCTGCCCGACGGCTGGAGTCGCGGCGCAGGCGGGGTTGAATTGCGCGGCCCGGCAGTTGACGGACAGGGATTTGACCTCGATGGCGACGGGCGTGGTCTGCAACTGATCGGTATTGCCAACTATGCGCAGACGCCGCCGGTCTCTGTGCAACCTGGCGCGACCTATTGCTTTACCATCGCAGCCCTGACCGACTCGCTGCTGCGTTCGCCAACTCGAGTGCGACTGGTGTTTGAGTGGTATGACGAACAGGGTCAGGCGCGCGACCGGGCTGTGACACTATGGCAGCCGGTTGCGCTATGGACGCCAGAACGGCCACCGGCAGGCTGGTCGATCATTGGTGGTCATGCGCGCGCTCCGGCAACGGCTCGTACCTTGCGGATACGGATCGAGCCATCATCTGACGATCGGATCTATCTCGATATGCCGCGCCTGCAACAGGGGGGGCATGCATTGCCATCAGCCCAGCCACCCGAGTTGGCGTTGCCTTTAACCATTGCGCCGTGGCCAGAAGGATATCGCGCGGCAGTAGCCTTCACGTTTGATTGGGAAACGGCGATGGGTGGTCTGGTTCATTCCCGCTCGGTCGATGATCCACGCGCTGACGAAGATCCGATCCAGCGCGGCCTGCGCATGCGAACTGGTGTGCTGACGAGCATGGCAATCTTTGATCGGTACAACGCGCGTGCCACCTACTATGCCACCGGCTATAACTTTCTGATGGGCAATCGTGAGCAACGTCGGTTTATGGATGACCCCATCTTTCCGTGGGCCTCGGCGGCCAATGGTTGGCGCAGTGATCGATGGATGGCGCGTCCGTGGTTTAGTGATGACCCGTATGGCACCGTTGCCACCGATCCGGCGTGGTACTTCGGTGACCAGATTGAGCCGCTATTAGCCGCCGGTCACGAGATTCAGAGTCATACCTTCAGCCATCTGTACGGTGGTTACGCTGATGTGGCAACGTGGCGGGCTGATATTGAAGCCTGGAACATGGTCGCCGCCGAACGCGGTGTCCCCCATGCCCGGTCGCTAGCGTTTCCCTGGAGCAGCAGCGCCGGGATGAGTGATGCCAACTGGGATGTGATCGAACAGGCCGGGATCCACTCAGTGACTCGCCTGAGTGATTATGGCCCCTACAATCTCTTCCCAGTCGATGAGCGTGGTCTGATCCGCGATCCACACTGTCGCTGGTTACCCGGTCGCGAAGGCCGCATTATTGCCTGTCCTGATTTCTATCTGACTCCGGCCCGGCAAAAACTGGCGATAGCCCAGATTGAGCACACAGTTGCAGTGGGTGGCATGATCGATATCTGGGCGCATACCGAAGAAGTGACGAGCGTCGATCAACAGACAGCATGGGAAGATGTGGTATCTTATACCGTCAGACGGGGTGACATCTGGGTCGCCCCGCTGAGCGAAATTGCCGGCTGGCAGATTGCCTTGAAGATGCTTGCTATTACGACGTTAACCGAACCGGTGGCAACGCCTGAGCGTAGGGGTGGCAATGTCGCTCAGCGGTATCAACTACACAACCAATCGCCCTACTCGCTCACCGGATTAATGATCGATCTACCGGCAAGCACTGCCGATGTGGCAATTAACGGCGCGCTGCTGCCGCGTGAGCAGTGGCAAACAAGCGGATGGTTGCGGATCGATCTTGCCGCCGGTCAGATTACCGAGGTGACCTTGTGGCCAACACGATCAAGCAGCCGCTAAAGCAAACAACCGGCTGGCGCGCGATCGGCAATGCGCTGGCGAGCCGGCGCGGCGCGCTGCTGCTGTACCAGTGGCTATGGCTCATCCTGTGTATTGCCGGCGCATTGAGCGTCGCGCTGCCCCCCATCCTGACCCGCCCGATTATATACTACGCGCAGGCCGAGGTGCGGTTTGATACCGGACGTTATGGCCCGATTTATCAACCGGTTGCGCCCAATTTGACCGGCATGGATATTGCCATTGCCGATGCTACCGAGGCACTGCGGCTCAATGCCCTGGCGCGCGCCGATGTCCGCTTTGGCTTGCCCGATTTTCGCGTAGAATTTCTGTTGCAGACACCGGGTGAGGTGGTGGTGCGCGGCATTGCCGGCAACCCCGTTGAGGCTAAGGCGTTGGCGGATGCAGGCGCCGCCGAGCTGGTGCGCCAGATTCGGGCTGCCGGTGGGCGCGAGATCTTGCGCAATATGCTGGGCTGGCAGCTCTGGCAGGCGCTCAACGGTGAACCACCTGCCGCCGATGATCGGTTTGCTGGCTTGTTGCGTGAGATTCTGCGTTTAGAAGCCTTGCCCCTGTCGCGGCCCATCGAACCGTTCAGCACTCCGCGCGCCTTGACCGGTCTGTCTGGCGAAGAGATCAGCGATGTCACGCGCGCGCTCGAATCGCGCTACGATCTTTGGCGCTTTGCAATTAACACGCGCAATGCCACCCTCGATGCGCTCTGCGGCAGCGCCGGGTTAGCGACTGCGGCTCGCGAGGAAGCGCTCGGCGCCTGCGCGGCGACCAATCCGGCGGCAGCCGGAGAACTTGCAGCGCGTGATCGCACCATTGCCCAGTTGCGAGTGATCGAGGCTGCGATCAATTATATGATTCGCGAAGCTGGCGCTCGTTTTAACGCCGATCAGGTTAGCGCCGCCTATCGAATCCCGGCGGCATTGCCCGCTGCGCCGGAGCCTCGCTACGAACTGCCGCTCATAGCGCTGGCTGCGCTGGTTGGCGCAACCCTCGGATTGGGTGGCATTGCGTTCGATCGTAGCGCCAATGTCTTGCCTAAACTGCAAGAGTTATGGCAATACCGCGAACTGATCCGCAATCTGGTGTTGCGCGATTTGCGTGCCCGCTACAAAGGGAGTACGTTGGGGTATCTCTGGACGCAAATTGCTCCGTTAGGCATGATGATGGTCTATGTGATCGTGTTTAGTTTTCTCTTGCCTAACGGGATCGCAATGTTTCCCGTGTTTGTGATTGTCGGTCTGCTACCGTGGAACTACACCGCTGAAGCCGTATTGAACGGCACGCGCAGCATCATCGACAATGCCGCTCTGGTCAAAAAAGTCTACTTCCCGCGCGAAGTGTTACCACTGGTCGCAGTAGGTTCTAGCCTGCTCAATTTCATTCTCTCGTTGCCGATGATGGTTCTGGTCATCGTAGTGGTGCAACTCACTACGCTTGGCCGTCTCAATCTGAGCTGGACTATCGCCTATCTGCCGGTGATTATGGTCTTGCAAACCATCTTTCTCGCCGGCCTGGCCCTCTTGCTTGGCGCGGGCGCCGTCTTCTTCCGTGATGTTGTGCATCTGATCGGAATTGTGATCAATATCTGGTTCTTTCTCACCCCTATCATTTACCCGCTTAGCACCATCAGTGAAGGATTGGCGGCCCGCATCATTCGCTGGTTAAATCCGCTGGCGTCGATCATTGAGTTTTACCGCGAAATCATCTACGGTAATACCGTGCCGGTCGGCTTGATTCCAACGCCAGGAGTGCCTGCCCTCAGCGCTATGTTGCGCGTTGGGGTGACCAGCCTGGTTGTGCTGGCCATTGGCTATTGGGTCTTCCAGCGGGTGAGTTGCCACTTCGGTGAAGAGTTATGAGCATCGTAATCGAGTTCGATAAAGTGTCGCGACAGTTCGTGCGGCGCCAGAATGCGGCGACGATCCAGGAGCGTTTTGTCGGCCTGATCCGCGGGATGCCGCCTGCGGAGGCGTTTTGGGCGGTGCGCGATGTCAGCTTTGCGGTCGAAGAGGGGCAAAGTATTGGTCTGGTTGGACACAACGGCGCCGGCAAGAGCACCATCCTAAAGTTGATGACGCGCGTTCTCGAACCAACCAGTGGACGGGTTTCGACACAAGGGCGAATTGCTGCCCTGCTTGAGCTAGGTAGTGGCTTTCATCCCGAACTGAGCGGGCGCGAGAATGTTTTTCTCTACGGCTCGCTGATGGGTTTTAGCCGCAAAGAGATGATCCGCAAGCTGCCCGAGATTATCGAATTTTCCGAGATTGGCCCCTTCCTCGATACCGAAGTCAAGCACTATTCGTCGGGTATGTACACCCGGCTGGCATTTGCCGTCGCGACCGCTGTTGATCCCGACATTCTGATTACCGATGAAGTGCTAGCGGTGGGCGATGAGGCCTTTCAGCGCAAATGCATCGACCGCATCTACGGCTTTCGCCGCGCCGGTAAAACGATTGTCTTCGTCTCGCACGCGCTCGATGTTGTGCGATCGCTGTGCGATGTGGCAGTTTGGCTCGACCATGGCGAAATGAAGGCCTACGGTCCGGCGAGCGAAGTCGTTGATGCCTATCTGGCCGCAGTTAATGAGCGTGAACGCGAAGAGTTTGAGCAACAGCGGGATAAAGTTGATGAGGAATGGGGTCAACGGATGCGCCGGGGGACGCGCGAAGTTGAGATTACCCGCGTTCAGCTCCTTGATCGCTATGGCAATGAGCGAATCACCTTTCGCACGCACGACCCGCTTACCATTCGGATTCATTACGTTGCCCATCAGCGGATCGAGCGTCCGGTATTTGGGGTAGGCATCAATCACGATAGTGGCCCGTGGCTGACCGGCCCGAATACCGGTTTTGATAAATACCATATTCCGTTTATCGAAGGTGAGGGTAGCATCGACTATCACATTCCGCGCTTGCCTCTGTTAGGTGGGCGCTACCTGGTGAGCGCATCGGCCACTGACAGTACCCAGTTGCACGAATTCGATGTGCATGATCGGATGTACCCGCTCATTGTGCATAGTGAAGGTCTCACTCAGCGCTACGGTATGTTCTTTATCGAAGGAACCTGGAGCTGGCACGGATGAATACGTTGCTCGTGATTAGCCATGATGTGATCGGGCAACGGATGGCCGGACCGGGTATTCGGATGTGGGAACTAGCGCGGGCATTGGCGCAGGTGACTCCTGTGACCCTGATTGCGCCGCGTCCGATTGATTTGAGCGCGCCACCTGGTCTACGTTGTGGGCACTATACCTGGAGTGATGCATCCAGTCTGGCGCCGTACCTCGCCACCGCTACCACAGTGCTGGTGAACGGCTATGTTGCCGCTGCGCATCCCGAAGTGCTGGCCTATCGTGGTCGTCTCATCATTGACCTCTACGATCCGGTGGCCTTCGAGAATCTCGAACTCTTCCGTTCGCGACCTCTGCGTGAGCGCCAGGTTCAAGCAGAACGCGATACAGCGCTACTACGAGCATTGCTAGAGCGTGGTGACCACTTTCTCTGCGCAACCGAACGCCAGCGCGATCTGTACCTGGGCGCGTTGTTGGCGCTAGGCCGACTGTCTCCCGAACTCGTTGACGCCGATCCCCTTTTGCAGCATCTCATTGCGGTTGTACCGTTCGGGGTCAGCGACGAGCCACCGCAGTCGAGCGGTCAGCCCGCGCTGCGCGGTGCGCTCGACGACCTTGGCCCACAACACCAGATTATCCTCTGGAGTGGTGGTCTGTGGGATTGGATGGATCCACAGACGCTGGCGCGCGCTATGCCAAAGGTTATCACGGCGGTGCCTGATGCCCGTCTGGTATTCCTGGCGGGGCGTCATCCCGGCGCAGTAGCAGAGATGACAACTCCAGCAGCCACTCGCCAGCTCGCCGTCGATCTCGGTCTACTGGGGTGTGGCATTCACTTCTACGAAGACTGGATACCGTATGAGCGGCGAGCTGATTTCCTGCTCGAAGCGGCAATTATGGTATCATTGCATCGCGAGCATCTCGAAACCCGCTACGCTGCGGTTCGTTCTCGCGTGCTCGATCATTTTTGGGTGGGGCGCCCAAGCGTCGTGAGCGCTGGCGATGCTGCCGCCGAACTCATCGAACAATATCAGGCTGGTGACGTTGTTCCGTTTGAGGATGTTGAGGCAGTAGCTGCTGCGCTTATTCGTTCTCTGCTTGACCCGCAGCGCCGCGAAGCGCAGAGCGCTAATGCCAGAGCGCTTGGTCAGCGTTTGCGATGGTCACAGGTTGTGCAACCGGTTATATCTATCTTACAAATACCTTGGTCAAGAGGACAATCGCCTATGAACGTGTTTGATGGACGACAAGCTATCGTACTACAACAGATACGAAACGATGCGATTAAGTTGCAAGAGCAACTCTGGCAAGTAGACGTATCACCCTCATCGAACCGAGTCTGGCAATGGCTTTGGCGGAAGGTCTGGCTGACGCTTATAAGTCCGCAACGTGATTACAACGCGGCAATTCTGCGCTCGATGTATGCGCTTTCTGAGCAAATAGATTATACGACTCATCTTGTCTTCAATCTTGTACATCAGGTTCATCAACGACTACGCGATGTAGAGCATTGGCAGCAAGAGCTGGCGGAACGGCAACAGGAGCTGGCGGAACGGCAACAGGAGCTGGCGGAACGGCAACAGGAGCTGGCGGAACGGCAACAGGAGCTGGCGGAACGGCAGCAATGGTTGGAATTACGCATAACTAATCTGGAAAATGGCACACAAGACCACAATCATCGCCAGGTAGCAGAAATCCATCAGATTGGACAGCAGATGCGAGACTTTGCTGAACAGTTGCTCGGTATAGAGACAACAATTACTCAGATTATGTCCCGGGTCGGTGATGTTTCATCATTCTCTCCGCAGAAAAAACATTAGCTTATGCGTGTCGCTGCTATTGTGTTAAGCTGGAATGCTTCCGAAGCTGTATTTGCCTGTCTGGCATCGCTCTTTCAACAGTCAATTCCGGTACAAGTCCTGGTTGTCGATAATGCTTCCGGTGATGGTACGCCAGCACTAATTGCGCAGATGTATCCAGGTTTGCGCCTGATCTGTAATGAGCGAAATCTGGGCTTCGCTGGTGGCGTGAATACAGGTATTCGGGCGTTACTGGCTGATCCGGAACCACCTGAGGTCATTGTGCTGCTCAATCAGGATACAGAGTTAGATGAGCGATGTATTGAGCATCTGGTAGCTCCGCTGGAAGTTGATTCAGAGATTGCCGCAGTGGGTGCCAAAATTCATTATCCAGATCGAACTATTCAGCATGCTGGCGTTACGTTGGAGTGGCCTCGCGCGATTGTGCGACATATTGGCTGGCACGAACCAGACAATGGACAATACGATGAGTCGGTTGAGTGTGATTGGGTCACGGGCGCAGCGCTAGCGTTGCGAGTGCAGGCGCTTGATCCAGCTCAACCGTTTGACGAAGGCTTTACCCCAGCCTATTTTGAAGATATCGACCTCTGTCAACGACTGCGACGGGCTGGTTGGAAGATTGTCTACAATCCGGCTGCTACTCTGGTACACCACGAGTCTCTCTCTTTACCTGATGAACTTCAACGAAGTTGTTACTATAATCGTGGTCGTTTGCGCTTCATTTTCAAGCATTATTCTATCGATACACTCCTCAATGAATTCATTCCGGCAGAACTGGCTCATGTGCAACAGCATGCGCTGTGGCCGATTGAAGGGCATGCCTTGCGCTGGGCATATGCCGAGACCTTACTCAATTTTAGTGCTATTCTGGCTTCGCGTCGGCAATTAGATTCGACACTCACGCCGACTGGTGAGGAACGTCTGGTCGCAGCGATTCAAGATCTCATTCGCGCTCAAGCGGTTGCGTACTGGCAAAATACTCATCGACGCGCTGATTGGATGTTCAACCATTGACTCCTATGCAAACACATTCTCTCTACGGTGTTGAATATACTCTGCTTGAACCATTGCCCGAACGGCTGATTCAGGATGAACCACTTCTCATTGGTCTACGATTGCGCAATGTTGGTCCTTCTCCCTGGTTGAATACCGGTTATCCCGTTCTGATTGTCGCGCGCTGGATGACTCCAGATGGGCAAGTGCGGCATGAGTTACCCTGGCAACCATTGCCGCATCCGGTACCCGTGGGTGAACAGATAACGGTTGAACTGCGAGTCATTGCTGACCTGCCACCCGGTTCGTATCTGCTGACCATCGAGCTGGTTGAGCACAACATCGCATGGTTTCGGGATCGCGGAGTGAAACCGTTCTCCTGTCCGATCACGGTTGTGCAGTCAGATGCTCCCCGTATTACAGTACTCAACGGTAACTGTCTTGCCAACGACGCGGTAGGAACGCATGTTGCCTCGCAAGTGCGGGCATTGGCTGCGGCAGGCTTTCGACCGTTATTACTAACGGCATTCATTGATGCCCAGTTACCCCGCGCGTTGCGTCGCTTTATGGTTGCTGTCAATCCACATCATATTTTGCAACCAGACGAGCAGAGTCGATTTGCTGCCGAGCATTTTCGTCGTTCTGCAGCCGTGATCGTGAACTATTCGTCTTACTACGATCTGGTTGAGCTGATTCGAGTAGCGCGAGCCCCAATCCTGTTCGACTATCACGGCATTACACCACCTGCGATTTGGGGTATTGGCAATCCAGGCTATGAAGATGTTGTGAGTGGAGTTGCCAATCTACCGCTGGTG
>Ga0209721_1000239_pt1 | contig 55007 bp, 44 predicted proteins | sample TshhotsprinmetaG_FD_184139 | JGI IMG/M metagenome (GOLD analysis project Ga0209721, IMG submission 184139) | Hot spring microbial communities from South Africa to study Microbial Dark Matter (Phase II) - Tshipise hot spring metaG (SPAdes)... | ecosystem: Environmental > Aquatic > Thermal springs...
AGCCAGTGAGCCCAACTTTTACCATCTTTTTAACATTTTCCCATGGGAACTCCTCAGTGGCATCCCAGTGGGCGGCTTGGGGCGCCAATTCTTTTTTGGCAAACTGATGAATGCTGTTCTGAATGAGTCTCTCTTCCTCGTTCAACTCAAACATGGTTTATTCCTCTCCTTTTTTCAAATACCATATACCCAGAACGAAAAAACAGCAAGATAATTTTGTCCTTTAATGTCGAAAAAAAGCCCATCCACTCGGATGGGCTTTTCAATTTTAATCTTGGCAACGTCCTACTCTCCCACACAGTTTCCCATGCAGTACCATCGGCGCTGAAGGGCTTAACTTCCGTGTTCGGAATGGGAACGGGTGTTTCCCCTTCGCTATGGTCACCAAGAAAATCAATTCAGGAATGTTGGAATAATGAAAATGCGAATCAACAAGATTTTTGGGTCTAACCCAATATTCCACTATTCCATAATTCCATTATTCCTGATTTCAGTGATATGGATGTCCGCCAGGGGCGGATCCGCCAATGGCGGAAAGGCTCCAACAAATATAAATTCAATTATGGTCAAGCCGATCGACCGATTAGTATCGGTATGCTCAATGCCTTACAGCACTTACACATCCGACCTATCAACCTCGTAGTCTCCGAGGGGTCTTATTCCCGATATTTCTATCGGGAAGGGATACCTTATCTTGGGGTGGGCTTCCCGCTTAGATGCTTTCAGCGGTTATCCCTTCCGAACACGGCTACCCAGCGCTGCGACTGGCGTCACAACTGGAACACCGTTGGTTCGTCCATCCCGGTCCTCTCGTACTAGGGACAGCTCCCCTCAAGTATCCTACGCCCACGGCAGATAGGGACCAAACTGTCTCACGACGTTTTAAACCCAGCTCGCGTACCGCTTTAATTGGCGAACAGCCAAACCCTTGGGACCTGCTACAGCCCCAGGATGCGATGAGCCGACATCGAGGTGCCAAACTCCCCCGTCGATGTGAACTCTTGGGAGGAATTAGCCTGTTATCCCCGGCGTACCTTTTATCCGTTGAGCGACGGCCCTTCCATGCGGAACCGCCGGATCACTAAGGCCTACTTTCGTACCTGCTTGACTTGTCGGTCTCGCAGTTAAGCTCCCTTATGCCTTTACACTCTACGGCTGGTTTCCAATCAGCCTGAGGGAACCTTTGCGCGCCTCCGTTACCTTTTAGGAGGCGACCGCCCCAGTCAAACTACCCACCAGGCAATGTCCCTGACCCGGATAACGGGTCCAGGTTAGAATTCCAAAACAATCAGGGTGGTATTTCAAGGTCGACTCCATCCCGACTGGCGCCGAGATCTCACAGTCTCCCACCTATCCTACACAGACTATTCCGAAATTCATTGCCAAGTTGTAGTAAAGGTGCACGGGGTCTTTCCGTCTTGCCGCGGGTAGACGGCATCGGCACCGCCAATACAGTTTCGCTGAGTCCCTGGTTGAGACAGCGGGGAAGTCGTTACGCCATTCGTGCAGGTCGGAACTTACCCGACAAGGAATTTCGCTACCTTAGGACCGTTATAGTTACGGCCGCCGTTTACTGGGGCTTCGGTTCAACGCTTCTGCAGTCTTGCGACCACATGACGAATCCCCTTAACCTTCCAGCACCGGGCAGGCGTCAGAGCCTATACGTCGTCTTGCGACTTTGCAGACTCCTGTGTTTTTAGTAAACAGTCGCCACCCCCATTTCACTGCGATCATGATCCGCTCCAGGAGCAAGTCCCCTCACAGACCATGACACACCTTCTTCCGAAGTTACGGTGTTAGTGTGCCGAGTTCCTTAACCAGGGTTCTCTCAAGCGCCTTAGGATGCTCTCCTCACCTACCTGTGTCGGTTTGCGGTACGGACACCTGATTGACTTGCTAGAGGCTTTTCTTGTCAGCATGGGCTCAGTTACTTCCCCCTCGACGAATCTCGGGGTGGTCATCACCTCTCGGTGTTTATAGTTGGAATCTCGGATTTTCCTAAGACCCCCACCTACGGGCTTGAACCAGGACAACCAACACCTGGATAACCTACCCTTCTGCGTCCCCCCATCGCTCAACGCCAATCCGGTGGTACAGGAATATTAACCTGTTTCCCATCACCTACGCTTTTCAGCCTCAGCTTAGGGACCGACTAACCCTGAGAGGATTAACCTTGCTCAGGAAACCTTAGGTTTACGGCGTGCTGGTTTCTCACCAGCATTATCGCTACTCGTGCCTGCATGATCTCTTCCATCTCGTCCAGGTGTCCTCGCGATCACCCTTCACCCTACAATGGAATGCTCCCCTACCAATCCCGCCAGAGGCAAGATTCCATAGCTTCGGTAATGTACTTAAGCCCCGTTACATTTTCGGCGCAGACCCACTTGACCAGTGAGCTATTACGCTTTCTTTAAAGGATGGCTGCTTCTAAGCCAACCTCCTGGCTGTCTGAGCGTTTCCACATCCTTTCCCACTTAGTACATTTTAGGGACCTTAGCTGATGGTCTGGGTTGTTCCCCTCTCGTCCATGGAAGTTATCTCCCATGGGCTGACTCCCAGGATAACGCTTAACGGTATTCGGAGTTTGGTTGGGTTTGGTAATCTGGTAGGACCCCTAGCCCATCCAGTGCTCTACCTCCGTTAGCGAATGACCTGAGGCTATACCTAAATATATTTCGGGGAGAACCAGCTATCTCCAAGTTTGATTAGCCTTTCACTCCGATCCACAGCTCATCCGAGAAGTTTTCAACCTTCACCGGTTCGGGCCTCCATCCCGTGTTAGCGGGATTTCACCCTGGCCATGGATAGATCACTTGGTTTCGGGTCTACTCCATGCGACTGGACGCCCTTTTAAGACTCGCTTTCGCTACGGCTCCTCCGCCTGAGGCGGATTAACCTTGCCACATAGAGTAACTCGCAGGCTCATTATGCAAAAGGCACGCAGTCAGACAGAATGGCCAAAAGGCGAACCCTTCAACCATTCAACGTCCTCCCACTGCTTGTAAGCATACGGTTTCAGGTACTATTTCACTCCCCTCATTGGGGTACTTTTCACCTTTCCCTCACGGTACTGGTTCACTATCGGTTGCCAGGTAGTATTTAGCCTTGGAAGATGGTCCTCCCGGATTCCCACAAGATTTCCCGTGTCTCGTGGTACTTGGGTATCCTACCCAGGGGTTCCAATTCCATTTCGCTTACAGGGCTATCACCTTCTATGGCCCCACTTTCCAGTGGATTCAGCTATGGAATTGAATTCTCCCCGAAGTCACTGTGATGACTTCCAGTAGAACCCCGCAACCTCCCGCATACAACGCTCACAGGCTTTAACATATGCGGAATTTAGGCTCCTCCCTTTTCGCTCGCCACTACTCAGGGAATCTCAATTGATTTCTCTTCCTGAAGGTACTGAGATGTTTCAGTTCCCCTCGTTCGCCTCCCATCACTATGGATTCATGATGGGATATACCGATATTACTCGATATGGGTTTTCCCATTCGGAGATCCCCGGATCTAAGCCTGTTTAGCGGCTCCCCGAGGCTTATCGCAGCTTACCACGTCCTTCATCGCCTCCTGACACCAAGGCATCCACCGTATGCCCTTAGTAGCTTGACCATAAACTTGATCAACGAACTTGTATAATGTGTGCCTTCATCCATATTCAATTGTCAAAGAACAGTAATACGATTACAAAGATTTCAAAAATTGATTACACAGATTATCTCTCTTTGAAACGAATTTCAGGTTTAAAAATTGAACGGCCCAAATCCCCATCTCTAATTGGTGGAGATGAGCGGATTTGAACCGCCGACCCCCTGCGTGCAAGGCAGGTGCTCTCCCGCTGAGCTACATCCCCATTCTCAATTGCAGATTTTAGAATGCGGATTTCGGAAGTAGACTTTTCGATTCCGCATTCCGCAATCTACAATCCGAAATCGTATGGTGGGCCTAGATAGATTTGAACTATCGACCTCACGCTTATCAGGCGTGCGCTCTAACCAACTGAGCTATAGGCCCTTTGGGTTCTTAATGGCCTATAGCTTTTTAGCCCTCGGGAGTTTCTCAGAGCTATAGACCCTTCAAGGGGATTCTTCTTGCCCACCTTAACGGGCCCTCTCAACCCCGTTTTATATCTTTTAGGGGTTATTGATAATGGGATTGACCTAGAGTTTTGTTTCGGTTTCCCGAAACCGAAAACTCCTTAGAAAGGAGGTGATCCAGCCGCAGGTTCCCCTACGGCTACCTTGTTACGACTTCACCCCAATCACCAACCATACCTTAGGCGCCTGCCTCCCCTTCGACGAGCTCAGGGGTTAGCCCAACGACTTCTGGTACAGTCAGCTCTCATGGTGTGACGGGCGGTGTGTACAAGGCCCGGGAACGTATTCACCGCGGCATGCTGATCCGCGATTACTAGCGATTCCGCCTTCATGGAGTCGAGTTGCAGACTCCAATCTGAACTGAGAGCGGCTTTTTGGGATTAGCTCCACCTCACGGTATTGCAACCCTTTGTACCGCCCATTGTAGCACGTGTGTAGCCCTGGACATAAAGGCCATGAGGACTTGACGTCATCCCCACCTTCCTCCCCGTTAACCGGGGCAGTTTCCTTAGAGTGCCCAACTCAATGATGGCAACTAAGGATGAGGGTTGCGCTCGTTGCGGGACTTAACCCAACATCTCACGACACGAGCTGACGACAGCCATGCAGCACCTGTCTCGCTGTCCCCTTGCGGAGAAGATCCCGTTTCCGGGACTGTCAGCGGATGTCAAGCCCAGGTAAGGTTCTTCGCGTTGCGTCGAATTGAACCACATGCTCCACCGCTTGTGCGGGCCCCCGTCAATTCCTTTGAGTTTTAACCTTGCGGCCGTACTCCCCAGGCGGGGCACTTAATGCGTTAGCTTCGGCACAGAAGGGGTCAATACCTCCTACACCTAGTGCCCATCGTTTACGGCGTGGACTACCAGGGTATCTAATCCTGTTTGCTCCCCACGCTTTCGCGTCTCAGCGTCAGTATCGGACCAGAGAGCCGCCTTCGCCACTGGTGTTCCTCCCGATATCTACGAATTTCACCTCTACACCGGGAATTCCACTCTCCTCTCCCGTACTCTAGCCGAGCAGTTTCAAATGCACTTCTTCCGTTAAGCGGAAGGCTTTCACATCTGACTTACCCGACCGCCTGCACGCCCTTTACGCCCAATAATTCCGAACAACGCTTGCACCCTCCGTATTACCGCGGCTGCTGGCACGGAGTTAGCCGGTGCTTCCTCCGGTAGTACCGTCAAATGTCGATGTTATTAGCATCGGCATGTTTCTTCCCACCTGACAGGGCTTTACGACCCGAAGGCCTTCATCACCCACGCGGCGTTGCTGCGTCAGGGTTTCCCCCATTGCGCAAGATTCCCCACTGCTGCCTCCCGTAGGAGTCTGGACCGTGTCTCAGTTCCAGTGTGGCTGGCCATCCTCTCAGACCAGCTAACCATCGTTGCCTTGGTAGGCCATTACCCCACCAACAAGCTAATGGTACGCGGGCCCATCCTTAAGCAATAGCTTGCATGCAGAGGCCATCTTTGATTCCAATCACCATAGTAATCGGAATGTTATTCGGTATTAGCCCCGCTTTCGCGGAGTTATCCCCAACTCAAGGGCAGGTTACCCACGCGTTACTCACCCGTGCGCCACTTTACTCCCCCACCGAAGCAGGGTTTCTCGTTCGACTTGCATGTGTTAGGCACGCCGCCAGCGTTCGTTCTGAGCCAGGATCAAACTCTCCAAAAGATATCTAAAATTTGATCCTTTTAAAAAGGAAATAACGAAAACCCAGAATCAATAACCCCTATTCTTTTATCAAAGAACGAATTTAGACCATTCTATTATATAATCAAAATCTCTTTTTTTGTCAAGGAGAAAATTTTCTCAAACCACTATGATACGATTTTGGGAAACTTTAATATTATAATATTTTTTTAATTTTTGTCAATAATTTTTATTCGATGAAATTTCTTTTTCCCGGCCCTTAGTAAAACTTCATCTTTCGGATTAAAATCTTTCGTAGTTACAAGAAGATCGAATTTATCAATCCTCTTCTCGTTCAAATACCCTCCTCCCTGCTGAATCAATCTTCTGGCTTCTGATCCTGACGTTGCCAAACCTGTCACTTCAAATAGTTTAAATATTGGAATTCCTTGATTAAATTCCTTCCTGTCCAGAAAGGTGGTGGGAATTGAACCTTCATCCCCCTCTTCTTTTGAAAAAAGCGCCTTAGAAGCTCTCCGAGCTTTATTCGCCTCCTCTTCACCATGAACAATTTGGGTTGCCTCAAATGCAAGGATCTCTTTGGCTTTTCGAATCTCAGCTCCCTCCAATTTCCCAAGCTCTTCGACCTCCTCCATGGGCAGGAAAGTAAAGAGAGTTAAAAATCTTTTGACATCACGATCATCGGTGTTGATCCAGAATTGATAGTATTCATAAGGAGATGTCCGTTCAGGGTCCAGCCAGATTGCCCCTTTCTCGGTCTTTCCCATCTTCCTCCCATCAGCAGTCATGATAAGTGGAAAGGTTATTCCATAGGCTTGTTTGCCCTCGAGACGCCGAATCAAATCAATCCCTGCAACAATATTGCCCCACTGGTCACTTCCACCCATCTGAATCAAACAATCATAATTTTTAAAGAGATGCCAAAAATCATAGGCCTGAAGGAGTTGGTAGTTGAATTCGATAAAGGAGAGTCCCGATTCTAATCGAATTTTGATCGACTCCGTGGCCAACATTCGATTTACACTGAAATAGACGCCAATATCTCTCAAAAAATCGATGTAATTGAGCTTAGTCAACCAATCAGCATTGTTTAAGAGAAGAGCCCTCCCTTCTGAAAAATCTAAAAACCGAGCAAACTGCTTCTTTTGGGCTTCCGCATTTCGATTAATCTCTTCATAAGTAAGGATCTGCCTCATCTCATCCTTGCCGCTTGGGTCACCAACCAAACCCGTGCCTCCACCCACCAGAGCAATCGGCCGATGACCATGCCTCTGCATATGGGCCAATGACATAATGGGCACTAAATTCCCAACATGGAAACTTGAAGCCGTCGGGTCAAATCCGATATAGCAAGTGACACTCTTCTCTAAGATTTCAGGGATCCTTTGCATATCGGTGACCTGCTCAATAAACCCCCTTTCCATAAAGACATCAAAGACGTTTTGATTCCTAATCCTTCCAGCCATCTTCAAGCCCTTTCGTTTAATGGAACTCTGATCCTCTGAATATCTTTTGATCGACCCGCTTCTCTTTCAACATCGATGATGACTCCTTGAAGTTCGATCTCTTCTGTGGCAACATCGAATTTCCATGGGATCTGGGTTAATAGACGGTTTAAGGCGACCTGCTTCCGAATCCCGATTACAGAATCCAGAGGCCCTGTCATCCCTACATCAGTTATATAGGCTGTTCCGTCGTTCAAAATTCTCTCATCACTCGTCTGGATGTGCGTGTGGGTACCCAGCACTGCCGTTACCCTTCCATCCAAAAACCATCCCATTGCCACCTTTTCTGAGGTAGCCTCTGCATGGAAATCGACAAGGAGGATTGGAGTCTCTTTCCGCAATACCTCAACCTCCCTCTCCCCAATACGGAAAGGACAATCCAAATGTTTCATAAAGACCCTTCCTTCTAAATTGATCACTCCAATCTTCTCTCCATTTTTAGACTCAAATAACCCAGCTCCTCTACCAGGAACATCGGGAGGATAATTCGCAGGCCTTAAAATTCTTCTCTCCTCGTTCAGATAAGGGTAGATCTCCTTTTTAGCCCAGATATGGTTTCCTGAAGTCAGAACATCTACTCCTTGATCCAGAATCTCTTTGACAATGGGTGGAGTAATTCCCATTCCACCTGCTGCATTCTCTGCATTGGCGATCGTGAAATCGATCTGGTAGTCACAAACGATCTTCTCCAGCAATCTACCAATCGCCTGTCTACCAGGTTTTCCCACAATGTCTCCAATGAAGAGAATCTTCATGTCTTTAATCTCTTAGTCTCATCGTCTTATAGTCTCATAGGACTTCCCTTCTGCCTATATGGGACTAACGACTCAGAACTCTACTTTGCGATTTCCACCGCCCTCATCTCACGGATCACCGTTACCTTGATCTGACCGGGATAGGTCAATTCCTTTTCGATCTTTCGGGCTATATCTCTCGAGAGGATCGCAGATGCCTCATCTGAAATCCGTTCTGGCTGAACCATCACCCTAAGTTCTCTACCGGCTTGAATGGCATATGACTTTTCCACACCTTGAAAAGACGAAGCAATCTTTTCGAGGTCCTCCAACCGTTTCACATAGGTCTCAAGCATCTCGCGTCTGGCCCCTGGCCTTGCCCCTGAAAGGGCATCTGCCGCTTCTACAATCACATCGAGGATCGACTCTGGTTTCTCCTCTTCATGATGGGCAGCAATGGCATGAACGATTGCAGGAGACTCTCCGTATTTTTTTGCCAGATCTGCGCCTATCTTTCCATGAGGTCCCTCCACCTCATGATCCACCGCTTTCCCGATATCGTGGAGAAGCCCCGCTCTCTTGGCCTGCTTGACATTAATGCCCAACTCTGCAGCCATGATCCCGCAAAGAAAGGCCACCTCCAAGGAATGCTGATAGACATTTTGAGCATAACTCGTCCGGTATTTTAGCCGCCCGATCAATTTTATTAACTCCGGATGGATACCATGAACACCCACATCGAAGGTTGCCTGTTCGCCAGCTTCACGGATGGCGCTCTCCACTTCCTGCTCCACCTTCTGGACAATCTCTTCAATTCTCGCAGGATGGATTCGGCCATCGCTGATCAACCGCTCAAGTGAAATCCGAGCAATTTCTCGCCGCACAGGATTGAATCCTGAGAGGATGACAGCCTCTGGGGTATCATCAATGATCAAATCAACGCCGGTCGCAGCTTCAAGAGCCCGGATGTTTCGACCTTCGCGGCCGATGATGCGACCTTTCATCTCTTCGTTCGGCAGATTGACTACAGAAACGGTCTGCTCAGCCACATATTCTCCAGAATAGCGTTGGATGGCTAAGCTGATAATCTCCTTGGCTTTTTTATCAGCTGTCTCTCTTGCTTCATCCTCAATTTTCTTAATCTTTTTTGCAGCTTCGTGTTTCGCTTCTTCTTCCATCGATTCGATAAGAAGGCGCTTAGCTTCTTCAGAAGACATCTTCGCAATATTTTCCAGCTGCATTCGCTGCTTCTGAACCAGTTCAACGACCTTCTTCTCCTGCTCCTGCACTGCTTTTTCCTGCTGGAGAAGCAACTTTTCTTTGCGGTTTACCTCCTCCTCTTTTGCGTCAAGAAGCTCAATCTTTTTGTCCAGATGAGATTCCCTCTGGATAATCCTTTTTTCTAAATTCTGGAGTTCTTGTTTCTTCTCCAAAGTCTCTTTTTCAAATTCAGCCTTTTCCTGATAAAATTTGTCTTTGGCTTGGAGCAGGGCCTCTTTCTTTAAGATTTCGGCCTCTTTCTCTGCCTCTTCTATTAAACGTCTGGCAGTCTCCTTTGCGGCACCTATCTTCGCCTCGGAGTATCTTTTATTCAAAAGAAATCCGATCACTCCGCCAAGAAGGGCCATACCCAAAACGAGAATGATATAAAATCCAATCGATAAGTTCAAAATTTAACTCACCTCCTTTTTTATGCCCAATACAGGGAAGAAGGCTCGTCAAATGAGAGAAGGAAGAAGATGAAGGGTTGGGAGAGAATTAGCGGGGTTTGATGCTACCCGACAGGGGAAAAATAATTGGGAAGATCCTGAGGGTATTTTCCATCTCGTCTTTTTTATATCCTGAAATTCTCTTGGCCTTTCAAGAAACGGATCCGGATGCTCTTTCTGACAGTTAAATGGCTCCGTAGGCCGTTTGTAGCCTTTAGGGAGTCTTTCCCATCTGAAAGACCAACTGAAAATTTCAAACATATTCAGAATGAAAATCCGTATCAAACCCATTCTCTTTTCCTGCCGGGTTTTAAAACCCCACCCCTTCTCAGTCCTGGCACATCTTCCGTCTGCTCGTGACGGTTTTCTTTACAATTCCCTGTAATTTGCTTCCGGCCTGCAACCTGAACAATGCTTGGGGTAGAAAGGCTTTTATAGGGGTCTCTACCTATCGTATCGTATTGGCCATTACCCCCACCCCAAAGGCTGCCTTAGCCGGTGATACTAATCTTACCTGACTCTTTTCCTCCTATCTGAATATCAATTTTATCAGCTAAATCTTTTGATCTTACCTCAATCTCTTTAAGAATGGCTACTCGCTTTGCCTTCTCCTTTAATAAATCGTCAGCAATATTGAGGGCTGTCAAGATGGCCACATTCAACGTGGAGACGCTTCGTGTCTTTTTCAGAACCTCATCCATCTTTTCGTTCACATATTTGGCGACTTCCTGAATATGGCTCTCTTCAGCATCTGTCTTAACCGTATAGGTTTGGCCAAAAACTTTAATCTCAACCGTTCTTTCTTTCACCATAAGGCGATCCACTCTCTTGGTTCAATCTTGAGATGCCATTCTCAGTGAACCAATGGGGATATCATAGATCGATACTTCTTAACCGATGAAGGAGATGATCAATTCGGACCTTCACCTTCTCCCTGTCCTGGGAAAGAAGCTCCAACTTCTTTTCCAGGCGAATCCTTTTTCCCCTCTCCACTTCAACTTCGTCGGCTAATCTCTCTTTCTCTCTCAACAGTTCCTGATACTTTGCCAGGAGATGGTTGACCTTTTCCTCAAGAGCCCCTAACAAATTTCTGTCCTCTTCAGAAACTGTTTTCTCGTTCTGCCCATCCAATGGTATTTCTTCACGCATAAAAAGTCAACCCTGTGGAGATTTATCCTTTTCTCAAGAGTTCCATTTAAGCCGCTTGGAGGAGATAGGCCTTTATCAAATCATCGATCTCTCCATCCAAAACTCGGTCCACCTGATGGATCACTTTATTGGTACGGTGATCCTTCACCATCTTATAAGGGTGCATCACATAGGAACGAATCTGGCTTCCCCAAGCGATCTCCTTCTTGTTGCTATGAAGTTCCCCCAATTTTTCTGCCTTCTCCTCCATCTCTTTTTCATAAAGGCGAGCTTTTAATATCTTCAGGGCCATTGCCTTATTCTTATGCTGGGACCGTTCATTTTGACACTGGACGACGATCCCCGTGGGAAGATGCGTAATCCTGACCGCGGAATCGGTCTTATTCACATGCTGTCCTCCGGCCCCGCTTGAGCGGAAAGTATCAACCCTTAGATCTTTTTCGTCAATCTCAATTACAATATCATCAGGCACTTCGGGAATGACAAAAACCGAAGCAAAGGAAGTATGTCTCCTTGCTCCTGCGTCAAAAGGTGAAATTCGGACCAACCGGTGAATACCAACCTCTGCTTTCAAATATCCATAAGCATACAGTCCTGTCACTGTGAAAGTCACATTCTTCAAACCCGCCTCATCACCAGCAAGGATGTCAATGATCTCGGTCCGATATCCCTTATTTTCCGCCCACCTCAGGTACATTCGAAGGAGCATTTCAACCCAGTCCTGCGCCTCTGTACCCCCTGCACCTGCATTAATACTGACGATCGCATTTCTCTCATCATGCTCTCCTCCCAGCATCCTTCTGAATTCTAATTGGCCGATCGCTTCCTCACTTTCCTCGATTCGACCCAACAATTCTCTTGCTTCGCCTTCATCTTTCTGTTCTTCGATCAATTGAAGGAGGATCTCCATCTCTTCCAGCTCTTTCCACTTCTCTTCCCAAGGCGATAGGCACTCGATTAGGGAGGTTCTTTCTTTCAAAATTTTTTGAGTGGTTTCACCCCCTTCCCAAAAATTTGGTTCTGACATCATCTTTCCAATCTCATCAAGCCGTTTCCTTTTATTCTCAATGTCAAAGATGGCCTCGAAGAATCTCCAAGCGATGATTCATTTCCTTCAAACGTTCCTTCAATTCAACAATCATATCCTTCACCTTCCTTTAAAATCCTTAATATTAAATAACATAAATCAAAAAAAATATAAACATTTTTTTGTAACTTTTTGATATTTTTAAGGTTTTATTAATGGGTCAAACTTTTTTTAGCAGGTTGGCAAGTTCTTCACCAACTAACGCAGGATTCTTAACAACTCGGACTCCTGCCTTCTCCAATGCCTCCATCTTTTCGCTGGCGGTTCCTTTCCCCCCAGAAATAATAGCTCCAGCATGCCCCATCCGTCTGCCAGGGGGAGCTGTCAACCCCGCAATAAAGGCAACCACTGGTTTGCTCACACTCTTCTTAATAAACAGGGCCGCCTCTTCTTCAGCGGTACCGCCGATCTCGCCAATCATGATCAGAGCTTGAGTATCGGAATCTTTTTCGAACAGTCCCAGAAGATCCACATAATTGAGCCCTATGATCTGGTCTCCACCAATACCTACGCAGGTCGACTGCCCAATCCTTCTCTTTGTCAATTGATCGACAACCTCATAAGTGAGCGTTCCGCTCCGTGACATGATCCCAACAACTCCCTGTTTATGAATATATCCTGCCATCACTCCAATCTTACATTTTCCTGGAGAGATGATTCCTGGGGTATTCGGACCAATCAGCTTTGTCTTTCTCTCTTTCAGATACTTCCGGACCATCACCATATCCAGAGTCGGTATTCCTTCTGTTAAACAGACCACCAAGGGCACTCCCGCATCAGAGGCCTCCATAATGGCGTCAGCCGCAAAGGCAGGAGGAACAAAGATGGCAGAGGCATCTGCACCAGTCTCTTTAACGGCCTCCGTCACACTATTAAAAACAGGGATTCCCTCAATCTTCTGTCCTCCCTTGCCTGGAGTCACTCCAGCAACCACCTTTGTCCCATACTCCAACATCTGTTTCGTATGGAAAAGCCCCTCATTGCCTGTAATCCCCTGGACAACCACCTTTGTCTTCTCATCAACTAAAATGCTCATAATGCCTCCAATAAAAATTTATGAGTGTCTAAAGTGTCTAAAGTTTAAAAACAATTTTAGGCACTTTAGACAATTGAAACTCTATTCACTGTCTTTTCAAATATTCCACCACCTTCTGAGCCCCTTCCTGCATGTCAGAAGCAACCATAAAATTGAGGCCCGAATCTTTTAATATCCTTCTTCCCTCCTCGACATTCGTTCCTTCCAATCTCACTACAATAGGAACATTCACCTTCACCTCTTTAACCGCCTCGGTTACTCCCTTTGCAAGAGTGTCACAACGAAGAATTCCACCAAAAATATTGATAAACACAACCTTGACTGCCGGATCAGACATGAGAATCTTGAACCCATTCTTCACCATCTCCGTCGTAGCCCCTCCACCAACATCAAGAAAGTTGGCAGGTTCAGCACCAAAATATTTGATAATATCCATAGTGGCCATCGCAAGCCCTGCACCATTGACCATACAACCTACGCTCCCTTCAAGTTTAATGTAATTAAGATTATATTTTGAGGCTTCAATCTCCAAAGGGGCTTCCTCATTAAAATCCCTGAGGGCAACGATATCTTTATGTCTGAAAAGACCATTGTCATCAAAAATGATCTTGGCATCGAGGGCAATAAAATCTCCTCCTACGGTAAGCACCAGAGGATTGATCTCAGCAAGAAGGCAGTCCTTCTCGTAAAATGTTCTATAAAGACCGGTTACCACACTTCTCAATTTCCCAACCTGGGTGGGCTCAAAACCGAGTCCATATCCGATCTTATTTACCTGAAAAGGTCTCAATGCCACTGAGGGTTCAACCCATTCTTTGACAATCTTCTCTGGTGACTCGGCAGCAACCTTCTCAATTTCCACTCCTCCTTCTCGGCTGGCCATGATCACTGGACACTCCCTTGAGCGGTCAATCACAATACCCAGATAAATCTCTTCCTGAATATCTGCTCCTTCTTCCACAAGCACTTTTCGGACAACCCTACCTGACGGACCTGTCTGATGAGTGATCAGAGTCATACCGAGAATCTCCTTTGCCGCCTTCTCGACTTCTTCAAGACTATTTACAACCCAGATCCCTCCCCCTTTTCCTCGACCACCAGCATGAATCTGGGCTTTTACCACAAGGCGACCCTTTCCAATCCCCTCGGCAATCTTTCTTGCCGCTTCTGGAGTTTCAGCCACCCCTCCTTTGGGAACAGGAACCCCATAACTTTTCAATATCTCTTTGGCCTGATATTCATGAATCTTCATTTGCCTCCTCCCTCTGAAATTTTCCCTCACCCTTTCACTTCCCCCGGCCTGCATACCAGTTCGCTGAGGGAATAGAAAACGAAGGGTTAAAAAAACGGGCATATTATAACGGATTTCAAAGACCTAAAAAAGGGGAAAATAAAGAATGAATTAAATTTTATTGGGGTAGGAATGCGATTATTTAGGCGTGTTCTGAATAAATTATAGAACTACCGAATTGTTCCTAAATAGTGGGTGGTGAGTTGGCGCTTACGGACTTCGGGGTTGGAATAATCGGGAAGAAGCATGGGGGCAACCCGATCGGTGATGATCCCTGCTTCTTCCAATTCTTTATGATATTTACGGACATGGTCCAGAGTCAATTGGCCATCTCTGAATTTTTCTTTCACATAGTTCGCTGCATTTATTCCCGCAATTCTACCAAAAACACAGACATCGAGGAGCGAATTTCCCATTAAACGGTTCTCCCCGTGCACGCCTCCTGAAACCTCTCCCGACGAAAAGAGTCCAGGAATGGTGGTCTCACATTTACTGTTATATTCAAGTCCTCCATTCTGATAGTGAAGCGTTGGATAAACAAGCATGGGTTCTTTGGAGATATCGATTCCGAATCGTTTGAGAAGGATGTATTTGCCTGGGAATTCTTTCTTGACAGCCCCTTCCCCCATCAGAATATCAATCATAGGAGAGTCAAGCCAGATTCCCACCTTACCAGTGGGTGTTGGAATTCCTTTTTTAACATCGATACATTCCCGAATAAAACAGGAGGATTCCACGTCTCTGGGTTCCCGCTCGTTGACAAACTGTTCCCCGTCAATATTGAGGACATTGGCTCCGGCCCCTCTGAACTTCTCAGTAATGAGGATGCCTTCAGCCTGTTCAGGAAAAACAAGACCGGTAGGATGATATTGATAGGTGTGAAGAAAACAGATCTTCACCCCTGCGCGGTATCCGAGCACCACACCATCCCCTGTCGCTCCATAGTGATTGGTGGTCATGAATCCTTGATAGTGAAGCCTTCCGGATCCACCCGTGGCAAGGATGACGGCTTTTGCTTTGACAATAAAATACTCCTCCGTCTCGAGGTTATACAGAACCGCTCCTGCACAGTGACCATGCTCATTGAGAATCAGTTCAACGGCAGGCATAAATTCGAGTACCTTTATGTCAGGTCGGTTTCTTGCTTCATCTCTCAGGGTTCTCATGATCTCTGCGCCAGTGATGTCGGCAGCATAGTGCATTCGCTTACGACAGGTTCCTCCCCCGTGAAGCGATTTAAGCCTCCCATCCGGAAATTTGGTGAACATACAACCGAGCTTTTCCAGCCAGGCCAATACCTTGGGAGCTTCAGTGACAAGGGTGTAAACCAATTCCGGAACATTTTTAAAATGGCCTCCTCCCAATACATCGAGATAGTGATAATAGGGAGAATCTTTTGTTCCTTTTGTTGCCGCCTGGATTCCTCCCTCGGCCATCATGGTATTGGCATCGCCATGCCTGAGCTTTGTTGCAATCGTCACACGGACGCCTGCTTCCTGAGCCATGAGAGCAGCCGCTGTTCCAGCACCACCACCTCCGATGATCAAGATGTCGGTCTCATAATCAATCTTGTTCAAATCGATCTGATCCGGATTAATTCGACTTCGGGCTTCAAGAAGTTGAACCATTTCTGGTTGAATCGCATAACCCTTATTAGGCCCCACCCGGACTTCCGTTCTTGAACCAGGTTTGTAGTCCGGATGATATTTTTCAAGTCGTATTTGTCTCTCCTTCAGGGAGAGCGGAGGAAACTCCTCTCCCCTTCTCTTTGCTTCCACTCGGGCAGGTCGGGTTGCCTCAACTCGCTTGATCAATTGTTTCAACTCGTGGGTGTAAGGCATAAGGTCTCCAACTATAATGCAGTAACTAAAATGACTAAAGTGATCTAAAATGCCTAAAGTTAAAAATCACCCTATCATTGCTGATCACGGATAACTGCCCACTGATTACAAATAGATCTTTTCTTTAGGTACCCAGTCTTCGTCAGCCTGCTCTGGTTCAATCTCTCTCTCTGTATAAAGTGTTTTCAAAGTCTCTTCGTCCGTATCCATCAACTGACGTAGCATTTGTTCATACTTTCCCTTCTCAATATCTTTTACCATCGTAGCCAGATGCGCTGCCCGTGGAGCAATATACCTTCCATAAAGCCTTCTGCCCAAGATCGCAATATTGTATTGACAGAGCTCTGCAGGACACCTGGAAGTACAGAGGCCGCACATTACACAATCAAAAGAGAGTTCAGCCAGCCGGGTGATATCGCCTCTCATGCCCGCAGCGATATAGTCCATCACCTCAATATCCATGGGACAGGATTTGGTACAGGTATTACACTGGAGGCATCGAAGAAGTTCCGGATAATATTTTACCAGAGTCTCAATCGAAGGCTTGACATTCTCGATATCATAGACGCTCTTGGTTGCCGGAAAAAAGGGGATTTGAGTCAGATACATATTGGGCTGGACAACGGTTTGACAGGCCAATCCCACTTCGATCTTATAACTTCCGGGAAATCGATAGACCGTTCCACAGGCTCCACATATTCCTCCACGGCATCCACAGCCCCTTATCAGTTGGTAGCCAGCATACTCCATGGCCTTTTGGATGGTAAGAGAGGCGGGGACCTCATATCGTTTGCCCATGATGAAGATGGGAACGAACTCCTCTTTTTCTTTCTTTTCAACCTCCATCTTTATCCCCTTTTCCTCCAAATCAATTGAGCTCAATAAAAGGTCAAAGGCCAAAAATCAAATGGCAAATCAGATCCAAAGTTCAAATATCAAAAATTTTTAATTTCGAATTTGAGATTGATTTGAAATTTGGCATTTCAAAGGGCTCCTGACTCGATCTTCAGCTCGTCTTCTTTGAAAGTCGCCACCGGAGGCACTTCGTTAAAATCTCTTCCCGGAACATAGTTGAACATCTTCTGAATCGCCTCCCCCACGCTTCGGAAGAGTGTAGCAACTGGTAGTTTGCTCGGGCATGCGCTATCACATAACCCGCAACCTATGCAGGAGGTGACCATATGGGACATCCGTATGAGATGAAAGATGAGGGTGTCAGTGGGCATCCGTATACCCCCTTTCCGGTCCGCCCACCTGAGAAACTGGTCTCCTTCGTGTTCAAAGATGGCTGTCCGGAAGACACACTCCTTGCAGTAGCAGATTGGACAGGCAACCATGCAGTTATGGCATCGAATACAGGTCGAAAACTTATCTAAAAAGGCGGGCAGATCCTTAACGATGCCACTGAATTCCTGAAAGAGAGCCTCTTTCTTCTTGATCCTCTTAGCAATCATTTTGTTAACCACTTCGGTTCTGGAGGCAGGCTCACTCCCTGAATCGGTAAGCATTCCTTTCTCCTCCATCTCTTTGGCTAACTGGTCCTCAATCTCAACCCCCACCTCTTCATCCGTTCTATATCCGAATAGCTTGATGTGGATATCAGCTTTGGGAACGGGATATTCACACATCTGACAGGCAGACCTGAAGGCGTATCCTTCAGGAGCGGATGGCGTTCCCTTTTCCATCCCTTTCAAGAGTTCTGTCTCCAGTTTTCCGTTATCTTTCCCCTCCTGAATCATCTTGGAATAGTCCGTGACCTCAAAGGTCCCTGGACAGTCAACCCCGATGAGCAAGAGATGGTCCGTCTTGACCTGAAGAAATTTAGCCAGCTCCACAATAGCCCTTATCTCACAGGACTTCAAAACAGCAGCAACCCGCTTATTCAGATTTTTTATAGAAAGATGGGAAGCAATCCTTGCGGATTGAACCGGCATGGTGGGGGAAAGGGCATTGGTGCCTTCCATTTTGTTAGGATCATGGATGAGGGCTTGTGTAAACCCATCCCCGGAAGGAAGCTTTTTAGGTATGAGAAGGGCTTCAATCATTCCTTTCTCTATTAACAGCTTAAGGAAACCCTGGATCGCCTCTACGGTCTTTCCTCCTGATACTTTTAACACGGCCTGCTTTCCCATCTTTCTCAATTCTCCTTTCTTTGACTCAAACAGAGGTGCAAGGTCAAAGGTCAAGGGACAGAGGGCTAAATTCCATCTTTCGCCTTTCACCTTTTATCTTCCTCCGTTATGCATTCCACAACTGTTTCATCGGATTGGGTCCCATCTTCCTCAGATCTTCGGTCATCTTGGTCACGGTATCAGCAAACAGTTTTCCCTCGCTGGCGCTGATCCACTTCAACCAGATACGATCCTCGGTAAACCCCATCTGATTAAGAATACCCTTCAAGATGGCTATCCTTCTTCGTGCTTTATAATTACCAGACTGGTAATGGCAATCTCCTGGATGTCACCCCCCGACTAACACACCATCAGCCCCATCGATCAAGGCTTTCAGCACATAGATCGAATCAACGGCTCCGGAGCACATCAAATGGATGATGCGGATGTTGGGTGGGTATTGCTGACGGGTTGTCCCTGCCAGATCCGCTCCCGTATAAGTGCACCAGTGACAAAGAAAAGCAACGATTCTCGGTTCAAAGTCTGCCATGTGATAAACCTCCTATATCAAAGATCGTTTCGCTTAAGGATTGCTTCGCTCAAAGAGCATCACGCCATCGACGTGATTTGAGGAACGCTTCGCCTAAAGCAAAATCTTCATTATTTTGCCTCCTCCCTCAAGGCCGTAGGCCGATCCTCTATCCTCTTCCGATTTAGTCAATGGCCGCATTCAGAACAGCCAGATTTAACCCCTTCTCAAAATTCTTCTGTTGTGAGGCCGCATTCCGACAAGCGACAACACAGTTTCCGCATCCCTGGCAGAGCGCTTCAATCACTTCTGCCTTCACCTCTTCTTCATTGAGCACTCGTGCTCCATAGGGGCAGACCGTTACGCAGAGCCCGCAACCGCAACAGAGCCTCTTAACCACATAGGCCAGATAGGCCTTCGCTTCAACCTTTTCCTTTGAAAGCAGCGCACCTGCTCGGGCTGCTGCTGCATTTCCTTGCGAAATAGTATCTTCAATATAATTGGGTGAATGGCAGAGACCGCAGAAAAACTTACCCCGGTCCACTGAATCGAGAGGAGCCGATTTTGGATTGGCTTCCATAAAGAAACCATCTGGGTTTAGCTCGACATCGAATATCCTTGCCAGGTCTTTGTTATCGTTGGGTTCGACTCCTGTGCTGAGAACGAGACAGTCCGCTGGAAGCATCACCTCACTTCTCATGGCAGGATCAAATAGGGTGACGAAGAGCTGGCCATCTTCGACAGAAACCTTCGGCTTTCTCTCCAGGTCGTACCGGATAAAGATGACTCCCTTCTCCCTTGCCTCGTGATAATAGGTCTCATAGAATCCATAAGTCCTCACATCTCGGTAAAGGACATAGATCCGTACAGAAGGATTTTGCCCTTTTAATTTAAGGGCATTCTTAACGGCATGGCCGCAACAGATCCGACTGCAATAAGGATGCTCCTCATCCCTTGAGCCTACGCACTGAATCATGACCACCGACTGAATCTCTTTTAACCCTGCCTCCTTGTGATGAATCATCTTCTCAAATTGTCTCTGTGTGATGACCCTCGGATCTTTACCAAAGAGATACTCTTTCGGAGTGACCTCCTTACCGCCGGTGGCGAGGATCAGGGCTCCGTGTTCCAGAACCGCTTCTCCTTCGGAATGTCGGATCTTCGTACTGTAATGGCCGTTTCGTTTTTCAAAACCGATGATCTCTGTCTCAAGATAGGAATGGATGGCCGATTGCTCCTTCACCTTTTGAATGAGATCTTTTAAAAAGGATTGGGGGTCTGAACCCCTCAAGGTGTAGAAGGAATGTCTCAGATTGCCTCCGAGTTCTTTCTCCTTTTCAATAAGATAGACCTCATAACCCTGTTCGGCTAAACGGAGAGAAGCGGTCATGCCAGCCACTCCTCCTCCTACCACCAATCCTTTTCTTTCAACTTTCTGGTCCCCTTTTCGGATCGGTTGAATCTTCCTCGCCCTCTCCACGGCCATTCGGATGAGTACCATGGCCTTCTCCGTTGCCAGCTTCGGATGGTCTCTGTGGACAAAGGCACATTGTTCTCGGATATTGGCATATTCGATCAGATAAGCATTAAATCCCATTCCTTTAGCCATCTCCTCCATGGTCTTCCGAATCTCTCGATGAGAGCAACCCGCAATCACGATTCGATTGATCCCATGCTCTCCAACCCTCACCTTGATCTGGTTGAGATCTTCAGGAAGGCAGGCCAATCCCATCTCTTCCACATGAACGATCTCACCCAACTTTTTTGTGTCCTCAATCAATTCGGAAATAGAGAGGATCTTTTTCAATTCTCCTCCACAATGGCAGATGAAAACCCCAATCTTTGGAATCTCATCGGCCAGAGCACCTTCAGCAGGATATTCTTTTGGCAAAAGAGGTTTGGAATTTGGATAGAGAAACGAAGCCGCAGAAGCGGCTGCGCTCGAACCTTCGACCACAGTCTCTGGAATATCTCTGGGCCCCCGAAATGCTCCACCTACGAAAATGCCTTTAACAGAAGTCTGCCCCGGTAAAAATTCGTCGGTTTCGCAGAAGCCCTGACGGTTTAAACGGAGCCCCATCGCTATGGCCAGATCTTTAATGCCTTGAGGAGGAGTGAAGCCCAACGAGAGGATCACACTATCGAACTCCCTCTCTTCAAGGGTACCGTCCTCTTTCACATAGGTGATGAGAAGGTTTTTCGTCTGCTGAAGCTCCTTGATACTGGAGATGGCGCTTCGAATGTATTCAATCCCATACTGGGACCTTGCCCTTTCATAATATCGCTCGTAATCTTTGCCCATAGGCCGGATGTCCATATAAAAGAAGGTGATGTTTAGGTGAGGAGATCGATCCTTTGCGATCATGGCCTGTTTGGTGGCATACATACAACAGATCGTAGAACAGTGCTCTTGACCGCAAGAGGGATCTCTCGATCCCACACACTGGATGAAAGCGATTCGCTCCATCTTTTTGCCATCAGAGGGCCGAACCGGAAATCCCTGTGAAGGACTCGATGTGGAGATGAGTCGTTCGAATTGGATGCTGGTCAAGACATTATGATACCGACCAAAACCATACTCCCCTTTTTTCTGTGCCCAGAAGGGTTCAAATCCAAAACCAAGGACAATCGACCCTACCCCGATCTCCTCTTGTTCCTCTTTCATATCAAGATCGATCGCTTTCGGAGCGCAGACCTTGACACATTCTCCGCACCGAATACAGGCTTTGGGATCAATCAGTAGGCTATGTGGAATGGCTTGGGGATAAGGCAGGTAGATCGCCTTTCTTTTCTCCAGACCACCTCCGAATTCTCTCTCCACCTCCACCGGACAAACCTTGATGCATGCCTCACAGAGGGTGCATCGTTTTGGATCCACATATCTTGGTTTCCGAATAATAGAAACCTTAAAATCCCCTTCTTTCCCATCCACCCTCTTTACTTCGGAATATGGCAGCAGTTCAATATTGTCATGTAACTGACATTCATAGATTGGACAGAAGGCAGGGGGTGTGGGGCTCATAAAGCAGACGCCACACGAATTGGTTGGAAAGGTCTTATCGAGGAGCGGGAAATAGCCTCCGATGGCTGGCCCCTGTTCCAGAAGAAAGACCTTCTTCCCCATCTCTGCCAAAAGCATTGCAGACTGCATCCCAGCAATCCCAGCGCCGATCACCAATGCCGAACTCCGGTCACCTTTTACCGTTCTCTCTGCCATCCTCATCCTCTCTATTCTTAATCCCTTCGTTCTTGAGACTAAATCACCAAAATCCCAATAACCAAATTCTAAACACCAAATAAGTTCCAATACCCCATCACCAAACAATTTCTAACCATTGGAATTTGTTTATTGGTTATTATTTGGTCATTGGTGCTTGTTATTGGATATTTTAACTTCTATCCCAATTGTAACGACTCCAACAGTCCCTTAGGATTGATCAAATGTTTCTTCAACCATTTGTCCTGATGCCTCACGTCAAAAGCTGCTGCCATCAGCTCCGTAAAGTAAAAGATGGGAAGACCTTCGGTCTGCCTCATCTCCAAATTCATCTGGCAGAGGCCGCAGGAGGTGACGACACAGTGGGCTCCAGCTTCCTTGGCCATCGACACAATCTTCCCTACTAAACCCTCAACCACATCGCTATAGGTCATGGCCAAGTCTGCACCACAACAATCTGTCTTGTAAGACCAGCTCACTGGTTCCGCTCCGAGGCTTCTCATCAAACGATCCATATATTGTGGATTCTCTGGATCATCCAGTTGAGTGATCTTAGGGTGTCGAACCAAGGCACACCCATAGTAACAAGCGGGTTTCAATCCTTTTAAAGGCCTCTTCACCTTTTCCTGTATCTTTTCTAAACCGATACGATTTAGAACCACATCCATTAATGCCAATATTTCAAGCGATGGATCATAGGTAAAGCCAACAATCTCTTCAATCTTCTTTCGCTCGGCCTCATCATGTTTCATCACATACTCCGTCCTTTTCAAATAGCTGTAGCATCCGGCACAGGGAGCCACCAGGGGACCTATATTTGCAGACTGCGCTTTGGAAATATTTCTGGCCGGAAGACAGAGTGAGAGGAGGCGGTTAAGACTATGCGTGGCTGCCGCTCCACAACAATTCCAATCCTCGATCTCGATCAGTTCTACTCCCAAAGCTTCGAAGACAGCCTCTGTGGATCGACCGTATTCATAGGAGGAAGAATGATCCGTACAGCCTGGAAAATAAGAGAATTTCATTTAAACCTCCAAGGTTCCGAATAGCACGAATGGTAGTGAATGACACGAATGGGTCTTATTCGTGAAATTTGTTACTATTCGTATAATTCGTTATTTATCTCCTGTGCATTTTTCAAAAATCCTCTTGATCTCATCTCTCCCCTTGACAAAGCTGGGCAGCAAGGGAAATTTCCCCTTAAAAAAGAGCTTCATACCGGGAATGAGAGACCCCTTCATCATGTCCCGGCTCCGAAGAATATATTCCATCAGCATAGTGACTTCGTGAGCCCTGCCACCCCTCTTTACGCTATTGATAAAAGCCTCGTGGAAGAGATGGATATTCTTCTCCTTTGGGTGAACCCCCTCTTCCATTGCCATCTCTCTGAGGGCATCCATCAGCACTCCGATGTGGATTTCATTCGGACAACGGGTTCCGCACGTCTGACAGTAAACACAAAACCAGATGGCATTACTTCCCAAAACCTCCTGTTTCTTTCCCATCTGAATCAACCGGATGATGCTGTTGGGCCGGATGTCCATGTAAGAAGCTGTGGGACAACCTGCCGTGCACTTGAGGCACTGATAACAGAGGTTCAGTTTTTCTCCGCTCCGCTTCTCAACTTGTTCCAAAAAAGAAAAATTTCCTTTCCCCATATCCACAGCCGTCTCCAATTTATCTCCTCCATCTTCTTTGCTATGCGCATGGCGCAAAGTGCTTAGCGTTTTTTAAACAAATGTCTCCAGCATCCGAAGGGTCTGGATGGACGAACTATTTCTTAACTCACAAGCAAAATTTGGGCAAGCCGCAATACAGGCTCCACATCCCTGACAGAGGGCGCTATGAACAACAGAAATCCCTCGGTGGAAATCCATCTCCCTTGCTTCATAGGGGCAGATTTTAACGCATAGGCCACATCCACTGCAAATAGCTTCATCCACAAAAGCGATCAATGGGTCCTGAAGGAGTCGGTCCGTTGAAAGAAGAGCCTGAATCTTACTGGCTGTCGCTGAAGCTTGGGAGACCGTATCCGAGATATCTTTCGGGCTCTGGCCGCATCCTGCCAAGTAAATTCCCTTGGTTGAACTTTCTACGGGATAGAGTTTAATATGGGCCTCTGTTAAAAAGCTATGGCGGTCAACGGTTGCCCTTAGCTTCGCTGCCAGATCTTTGACTCCTTCACTGGGAATAATAGCTGTGGCCAGCACAACCATATCTGCTGCCACTTCAACCATCTGACCTGTCAAGGTGTCTACGCCCAAGACTCTTACCTTTCCGTTATCTTGAAAAACTCTCGATACCCGACCCCGGAGATAAAGAAGGCCTTTTTCCTCAATCGCCTTCTGTACGAACTCTTCATAGCCTTTGGCATCGGAACGAATATCCATATAAAAGATATAGGGCTGGCCATCAGGAACCTGTTCCTTATAAAGGGTGGCCTGCTTGGCCGTGTACATACAGCAGATGCGAGAGCAATAAGGCATATAACGGTCTGGATCCCTGGAAGCCACGCATTGGATAAAAACAATCTCCTTAGGTACCTTTCCATCTGAGGGCCGTAGGATTCTTCCCTGAGTTGGACCATCTACAGAAAGCATCCGTTCCATGGCCAGACCATCGATCACATCCGCAATCTCTCCATAACCGTACTCGCCAAGCTGCTCCGTGGGAAAGAGTTCAAATCCGGTGGCTACGACAATCGCACCAACCCTCTTCGTAATCCGATCATCTTCCTGATCAAATCGGATCGCTTGCTCCATGCAGACCTCTTCACATCTTCTGCAACTTCTATCTTGGAAATATCTACAATGGTCGTGTTGAATCACTGGTTTGTTAGGAACACTTTGGGGGTAGCGAAGATCGATGGCCTTTCGAAATCCTAAGCCCCTTTCAAAGGTAGAGAGATACTCGACAGGGCAGTCCCTAATGCAGAGGCCACAACCATTACATTTTCTCCAATCCACATAGGCCGCTTTCTTTCGGATCGTCAGTTCGAAGTTGCCTACATACCCCTTCACATCCTCCATCTCCGAGTAACAGTGGAGGTCGATGCGTGGATGTCTCTCGATCTCCATGGCCTTTGCAAGGAGAGCTGGAAATGCGGGTTGAAGATCGGGAAAGGTCCTTGAGAGTTGATTCATATGTCCGCCCAGGGCCTGTTCCTTCTCAAGGAGAATCACCTCATAGCCTCCCTCAGCCAGATCGAGAGCTGCCGTCATGCCAGCGATCCCTCCACCAATGACGAGCACACTTCGGTGAATGGAAATAGATATGGCCTCCAGTTCTTCATTCCTTCTCACCTTCTCCAGGGTCGCCTGAATGATCTCCTCTGCCTTTTCGGTCGCCTTCTCTCTCTCTTTCTGGTGAACCCAGCTGCACTGCTCCCGGATATTGGCGATCTCACAGAGATAGGGATTCATCCCTTCGGCCTTCACCGCCTTTCGGAAGGTATTCTCATGCATGCTTGGCGAACAGCAGGCAACAATAACGCCTTTCAAACCCTTCTCCCGAATCGCCTCCCGAATGAGCTGTTGCCCTGGCTCTGAGCACATGTAGATGTAATCCGTGCTATAGGCGACATCTTCAATCTTCCCTATCTTTTCAGCCACTGCCTTTACATCAACCGTGCCCGCAATATTGATACCGCAGTGACAGATAAAAACTCCCAGCTTCTTCATGATCGTTCTGTTTAGGGTTGGGGATCATCACGCATCGGGCGTGATTCGAGGACCGCTACGCTTAAGGCAGAGCCCTTTTCCTCTCTGCCTCCTACTTCAAGGCCGAAGGCCGCCCCTCTACCCTCCAACGTTCTTAATGTTTCGCAAACAGCGTCTGAACTTTGCTGGCTGCGCCATTGGCATGGGCCACCGCATCTGCAATATCCTTGGGACCCTGAGCACAGCCGGCAAGATAGATTCCTTCTACGTCCGTCTCCATGGGCTTCAGTTTCCTCTCCACCTCTGTGAAGAACCCATGTTCATCGGTCTGGATCCCCAATTTCTGGGCCAATTCTTTGGCTCCACTCTGAGGGATGATGGCCGTTGCCAGGATAACCATATCCGCAGAGACTTCCACCTTCTTTCCAGTCAGTGTATCCGCACCCCAGACCACAATCTTCTCACCATCTCTGAAGATCCGTGAAACCCTTCCGCGGAGATAAAGGATTCCTTCCTCCTCCATCCCCTGCTGGATGAACTCTTCATAACCCTTACCCGTGGAGCGGATATCCATGTAGAAGATATAGGCCTGCCCATCATGGACCTTATGTTTATAAAGCCTGGCATGCTTGGCTGTATACATACAGCAGACTCGCGAGCAGTAGGGCATATATCGTTCTGGATCTCTTGATCCGGTGCATTGAATGAAAACCACCTCTTTGGGAACTTTCCCATCGGAAGGCCTTCGGATCTCACCGGTCGTGGGTCCGGAAGCAGAATTGAGTCTCTCAAATGCAAGGCCATCGATCACATCTGGAACCGTTCCATAACCATACTCTCCAAATGTCTCTGGGGGAATCAGATCGAAACCCACAGCCACTATAATGGCACCGACTCTCTGCTCAACAATGCGGTCCTGTTGTTCGAAGTCAATGGCTCCCACTGGACAGACCTTCTCGCAAACCCTACATTTCTTTTCTAAAAAATAGCGGCAGTTGGAAGGATTGATCACAGGCTTGTTGGGAACGGCCTGAGGCGAAAGCGTATAGATCGCCTTTCCAAGGCCCATACCTCGGTCAAATTCAGAGGGCTTCTTTGATGGGCATTTCTCTTGGCAGAAACCGCAGCCGGTGCACTTCTCCCAGTCCACATAGGCTGCCTTTCGCCGGATCTTCACCGTGAAGTCACCGGCCTTCCCTTCGACTCGATTCACCTCAGAATAGGTCAGCAATTGTATGTGGGGATGCTGGCCGGTTTCTACAGTTTTTGGCGTTAGGGTGCATTGGGCACAATCGAGCGTGGGAAAGGTCTCTGACAGTTGAAGCATCCTACCTCCGATGGAGGGAAGTTTCTCCACCAGAACCACATCGTAACCAGCGTTTCCTATATCGATGGAAGCGGAGATGCCGGCAATACCTCCGCCGATCACCATTGCCTTTTTGATGAATCTCCCATTTCCACTCATATCCGATCAAATCAAACCTTTTTTCTTAAAGAGCGGCAAGGGATCGACATAATTCTGCTCGAATCCCAGAGATTGATAATCAAGCCCCATAGCGATCCCGAGGAGTTGGGTGAAATAGAGGACCGGAATGGGATTAAAATCGAGATGGCTCTGTTTAATCTCAGCCTGTTTGTGATCGATATTGAAGGTGCATAACGGACAGGTTGTGACAACGACCTCCGCTCTATTCTTCACAGCAGATCCCAGAATCTTATAACTGCATTCGGTGGCCACTTCCGGCGAACCCACGGATTGGAAGGACCCACAACATTCGATCTTATAGGGAAAATCAACTGCCACGGCACCCATCGACTCCAGGAACTCCTCAAACAGGGTTGGCCTCTCCTTATCATCAAACCCCATCTCATCAAAGGGTCGGAGAAGCATACATCCATAATAGGCTGCCGCCTTCAATCCTGTAAGCGGCCTTCTGATCCTCTCTTTCACTTGAGAATAACCGATCTCTTGCTTCAGGATTTCCAGATAGTGAAGGATTTTGAGGTCTCCCTCATAATTCAACTCGATAAAGTTATTCACCTTCTCTCTTTTTTCACCATCATTCTGAATCAATCGGTTCGTCCGTTTGATCACGTTGAAACAGATGGCACAAAGCGTTGTCAGAATTGTTCCTTCTTGCCTCGCTCGGGCTAAGATTCTCGAAGGCGGAAGAAGAGCCATGATGTTGTCCGTAGCCAATGGAAATGTGGCTCCACAGCAGGTCCAGTTGGGAAGTTCCTTCAATTCGAAACCGAGTAGTCGGGAACAATCCCGGGCTGTTTGATCAAGGTTTTTCGCCTTGGTGTAGAGGGTGCAACCTGGAAAATAGAGATAATCCATCTAAGACTCCAATAAGTGCCTAAAGTGATCTAAAATGACTAAAGTGCCTAAATTCCAAAAAACTTCAAACGCTCCCTACTATTACGAAAGAAACTTCCGAAACCCACTGATAAACGCTATCTGTGGAACTCTTTCCAGGAATCCATCCGGGAATTCTGATATCTGAATATAATCCTTCCGATCTTTTTTCCTCAGGACGACCATTCTTAAAGCATCCATCACCCTGGCAATATCAATCCCTTTGGGGCATCGGGACGTACATTGGAGGCAGGAGGCACAGAGCCAGAAGGTGTTGACTGTGAGGGCCTCTTCTTCTAAACCAAGAAGCGTATAACGGATCACCTCGTGAGGACCCACTTCCATGGCGAAGGCCACTGGACAGCCTGCGGTACAGTTTCCACATTGGTAACAAGCAAAAAGATTCTGTCCGCTGATCAGTTCCACCTTCTTGGTAAATTCATTATGGACCCTATTCCGGTTAAGTTCGATCTTCATGCAAAGTCTCCCCAAAATATTCTTACAAAACGAAGATGGCCATCAGATACCCAACGACCAAGAGGGCTTGTGTTCCGAGAATGGTAATGACATTCATGCCTAAGACGGGAACTAACTGTTCAATACGATCATAATATTTTAGGGCTCCCTTTGCGGTCTTCCATCCAAACCCAATTGTCCCAAGACCAATGAGTGTGATGACAGGCATCATCTTCGTCAGGACTCCGAAAACGATGCAGAGATAGGAGGCAATGAGGAAAGCCACAAATAGATAACTGGCGCCCTTCTTCCCTAAGGAGATAACGAAATGCCTCCTGCCTCCCTTTCGATCAGCCTCCCAGTCTGGAAACTCGTTTAGTAAAAGCAGGTTCGATGTGAGTATTCCGGGAGCGAGGGAGGCAACCAGTGCCTCCCAGCTATACCTTCCCGTCTGGATATAGTAAGAACCCAATACAAGTAAAGGCCCAAAATTAAGACCTGCGAAAATTTCACCCAGGTGCAATTTGGATAGATAGACATTGTAAAAGTAGGCAGAGAACCCCGCTACGAGAAGTAAGGGAAAAAGGAGCCAACCTTTCACCATCACGAAATAGAATCCGATCACCATTGCAATGAGCAAACAGATCGTTGCAAACCAAAATGCTTGCTTAGGTTTTAGAAGGGTCGAAGGAAGGACGCCACTTCCTCCGCTGAAAGGGGTCCTTTGGGTGGCCAGATCAATCCCTCCTACATAGTCATAGTAATCATTGATCACATTGACGGTCATATGGACAAGGAGGGAACCAAACATGGCCAGAAAAAAATGGCCCAAATGGAAATGGCCTTCATGGGCGGCAATCACTGTCCCGAGGGAAACCATGATGACCGTGAGGGGTAAAAATTGGAAGCGGGGTAGTGTGAACCAAGCTTTGAGTGATCCAGGTTTAATTTTCTCCATACTTTTAGGTTCCCGATACGGGTTTTAATGCCATTATAAAATCTTTAACTTTCTAATGGGGTAGAAATTAAGAGAGATTCTTCGCAACCTAACCCTCGACCTTAACCGATACGGTATCTCTTCTCTCCCTCAATGTAGAGGTCGTCTCCTTTCACATCATTGATCACGATCACGGGAAGGTCTTCAACCTCGAGTCTCCGGATGGCCTCTGGGCCAAGATCCTCATAGGCCACGACCTCCGCTCTTTTTACCCTTTTGGCTAAAAGCGCTCCGGCACCACCCGTGGCAGCAAAGTAGACTGCCCCAAATCGCTTCATCGCTTCCTTGACGGCATCGGATCGCATCCCCTTTCCAATCATCCCCTTCAGGCCTTTCTCGATTAGTGCTGGCGCATAAGCATCCATGCGGTAACTGGTTGTGGGTCCGGCTGATCCAAAGACTTGCCCTGGTTTAGCTGGTGTTGGGCCGACATAATAGATAATCTGTCCACGAATGTCAAAAGGAAGTTCCTTCCCTTCTTTTAAAAGATCGAAAAGCCTCTTGTGGGCCGCATCCCTTCCTGTATAGAGAACCCCGTTGAGCAAAACACGATCACCGATCTTCAACCGCTCTACCTCCCGATCGGTCAAAGGGGTATTTAAACGAATAGCACCTATCATAATTCCTCCGTATAAAAACGAGATGGGAAGATAGGGACATGGGGAAAATGATTTTTTCAATCTCCCCACCTCCTCGCCTTCCTTTCTCCCTAAATCACAATCTCTTTATGTCTCTGGGCGTGGCATTGAATATTGACGGCTAATGGGAAACTGGCAATGTGGCATGGCATCATCAAGATATGTACTGCCAGAGAAGTCGTTCGCCCACCCAAACCCTGAGGCCCAATACCCAATCGGTTGATCTCCTCAAGAATCTCAAACTCCAATCGGTCCAGTTCCGGGTCCTCATTCTTGCTTCCGAGAGGCCGAAGAAGGCTCTTCTTTGCAAGAATGGCAGCCATCTCAAATGTCCCTCCAATGCCCACTCCAACAATGGTCGGAGGGCATGGATTTGAACCAGATTCTTTCACCCGTTCAACGACATATCTCTTAATTCCATCAATTCCATCGGATGGTGTGAGCATTACCACACGGCTCATATTCTCACTGCCCCCTCCTTTGGGAGCTACTGTAATCTTTAATTGATCACCAGGAACAATCTCCGTATGAATGATGGCCGGTGTGTTATCTCCTGTGTTAGCTCGAGTAAAGGGGTGGCAGATGGACTTTCTCAGATACCCATCGCGGTATCCTTGTCGAACCCCTTCGAATATAGCCTCCTTAAGACTGCCTCCCACAAGATGGACATCCTGTCCTAACTCAATGAAAACCACAGCAAAACCTGTATCCTGGCAGATGGCAACCTTTTCTTCCATTGCGATTTGGGCATTCTCTTTCAATTCTTTTAATATTTCGATCCCCAAGGGAGACTCTTCCTTCTCCATGGCCCGATCAATAGCCTGAAGCACATCCTCTCCAAGATCGGTATTGGCGATGATGCAAAGTTCCCTAACCTTCTCTGTAATCAGTTTCACGTCAATCTCGCGCATAATTCCCCTCTGCTTAAAGATCGTTTTACCCCGTTAGAAAGCTCCCGTGGGAAGTTTAGCTTCTATTGGGGTTTACTTTGAGAAGCATCATGCCATCTGCGTGATTTGAGGAACGCTTTGCTAAAGGCAGTCTCTTTATTCTTTCCACCTCTATCCTCAAGGCCGAAGGCCGATCCTAAAGTCTTGCGAAGCAAGACGCTCCTCATATGTACAGTTACAGTTTTAACTCTTCGATGCTCTTCTTCACGCTTTCCGCAGACTTCACAACCAGGGCTTTCTCCTCTTCGGTCAGTTCGAGTTCGAGTATGGATTCCACTCCTTTCTCACCCAACTTCACCGGAACCCCAAAACAGATGTCTTTCAGTCCATATTCTCCGTTCACATAGACACAACAGGGAAGAATTCTCTTCTTATCCTTGATAATGGCCTCAGCCATCTGAATCACGCCTGCTGAAGGAGCGTAGAAGGCGCTTCCTGTCTTAAGAAGATTGACAATCTCTCCTCCGCCCTTTCGGGTACGGTCCACCAATTTATCGATCTTCTCCTTTGGAAGGAGCTGTGAAAGAGGGATGCCGCTAACCGTTGTATATCTCGGAAGGGGAACCATCTCGTCTCCATGCCCTCCTAAAAGGACCGCCTGAATATCCTCGACCGAGATTCCCAGTTCCATGGCAATAAAAGCTCGGTATCTGGCCGTGTCCAGAACGCCAGCCATTCCCATTACCCTCTCTCTTGGAAAACCGCTCTTCTTGAAGGCCAAATAGGTCATCGTATCCAAAGGATTGGTCACCATGATGAGGATGGCATTGGGAGATCTGGCAATCACCTCGGCGACCACCGACTCAACGATCTTACGATTAATATCGAGCAGGTCTTCCCGGCTCATTCCGGGTTTGCGCGGAACGCCTGAAGTGATGATGACGATATCCGAGTTTTTGGTCTCCTCATACCCGTTTGTGCCGATCACATTTGAATCAAATCCCTCGATCGGTGATGCCTCAAAGAGATCAAGAGCTTTACCTTGTGGAATGCCTTCCAAAATATCGACCAACACAATATCGCCCAACTCCTTGGCGGCAGCCCAATGAGCAGCAGTGGCTCCAACAAACCCTGCTCCTATGATCGAAATCTTCTTTCTTCCCATAAGTCACCTCCCATTAGATTATGAACCCCATTGGCGCATTGAAAACAGATGGTTTCGCCTGAAACAGCTCGTCATTGCCTCTTTTGAAGAATATTCAACAACCATTACAGGATATTGCATTCAATGAACCCCGTCAGAGATTTTTCAACTTTCTAACGGGCTAAACGATGGGTCATGAACGAAGAACCCTGAGGTTATGCTTTGGTTTCAGTTTAATCTTCATGGCTCATTGTTTTGGATTCGATCTGATACCCCTTTAAGGAAAAGCCACAGGTCCTTCGAATGATCAGCTCTGGCATGAGCAAGACCTCTTTGGCCGGCCCTCGCCCATTCCCCTTCTCAATCCTCTCTACCAACATCTCAACCACAACAGCACCCATCTCAAACTTCTTTTGACCAATGGTAGTCAACTCAATCCCTTGTATGGAAGAAAACTCAATGTCATTGAATCCGATCAGTGCGATATCCTCCGGTATTCTGACCCCTTCTTCAAGGAGGGCCTGATAAACACCTAAAGCCATATAGTCATTGGCAACAAAGATGGCCGTCGGAATCTCCACCATTTTGAGAAACTGTTTTCCTTTCTCGTAACCCGATCTCTTTAAAAAGTTTCCTTCCAGGAGATACTCACTCTTCTGCTCCAATCCATAAGTCTGAAGCGCCTTCTTACCTCCTTCGATCCGTTCAATGCCGACAGAGGATTCTGCAGACCCACCGATCATGCCAATCCTTTTATGGCCAAGCCGGATCAGATGTTCAACGGCTAAAAATCCACCCAGGATATTATCCACTCCGACATAATCGACCTTTTCCTTCACAACTGGATGATAGGTTCTTCGATTGACCAGAGCGATTGGAAATTCCTCCTCGGCCAATGCAACGATATTGGGATCCTCCATATGAGCCGAGGAGAAGATGATGCCATCAACCCCTTTGCTTCGAAGCATCTCAATATGCTGTTTTTCCGTGGAGATATCCGACTGCGTGCTGCAGAGGATGATGTTATATCCGAATCGGGTCGCTGTCTTCTCAATCCCCTGGGCCAATTCCGTATAAAAAGGATTGGCGATATTGGTAATCACAAGCCCAAGAGTTTTGGTCCGCCTCAATACCAGGCTTTTGGCGATGAAATTCGGCCGATAGCCTAACTCTCTTGCAATGGAAAGGATCTTCTCCTTTGTCTCTTTGCGAATTCGCGATTTGTCATTGAGGGCCCTTGAAACAGTCGTATGGGAGACATTGGCGATTTTGGCAATATCTTTAATATTGACTTTCTTATTCATCTCTCTCTATCAAAAAAACAGGGAGGGCCTTGCTGGAACTCCCCCGGATGGCTATTTTTTCTGTAACTCGGCTTTGGCTTTGGCGATTGCCTCGTCTTCCCGTTTCACATCTTCCATTGTTTTTGGCTTCAGCTTGTCCGGCATAGGCTCAATGCCATATTTCCACTTTAAAAATTGTGCTCCAGTCTGTGGGAAGAGGGCATAGATTAAAGTATCGTAAAGGTCTTTGGCGAATCCCTTTGACTCATCCTTCACCTTCTCCAATTCCGGTTCGATCACATCCGCAGGCCGGCAGGTAATCGGCTCTTTTCCTTTCTTGTACCCCTTGAGAACCACGTTTTTAATCTCATCCGATATCGGAACAGGCGATTTTCCATAGAGGCCATAGACGTAATCCTGCGTCTCTTTGGATACCATTTTATAGCGACCAAAAAGGACATTGAGGACTGCTTGCACTCCTACTATTTGTGATGTGGGAGTAACCAGTGGGGGATATCCAAGATCCTTTCGGGTTTTTGGCAATTCGGCGTAAACCTCTGAAATTCTGTGGAGGGAATTCTGTTGTTTGAGCTGGCTCACCATATTTGAAATCATTCCCCCGGGAATCTGATGCTGAAGCACTGCTGTGTCGATGACGGACATCTTGGTTGTATCGAGAAAGTCGCGATACTTGGGCGCAATCGACTCCAAATAATCACCTAACTTCAAAAGTTTTGAAAGATCGAGTTTGGGATCCCAAGGTGTCCCCTGAAGGGCCACAATCAGAGGTTCAACAGCAGGCTGGGAAGATCGCAGGGCAAAGGGGGCAAGCGCTGTATCCACCACATCTACTCCTGCCTCAATCGCTTTCAGGTAGCTCATCGTTCCCATCCCGCTCGTATAATGGGTATGGAGTTGAATGGGTATTTTGACCGTCTTCTTTAACGCTTTGACCAGCTCGTAGGCATCATAGGGAGCAATCAAGGCAGCCATATCTTTAATGCAGAGAGAATCGGCTCCCATTCCTTCCAAGATCTTTGCCTTCTCAAGATAGTAATCAATATTGTAGATCGGCCCGCCCATGCGCGTCTCGGTCAATGAATAACAGATGGTTCCCTGGATGTGCTTCCCGCAGCGCTTGATCACTTTAAAGGCTGTTTCAAAATTGCGTTCGTCATTCACCGCATCAAAAACACGAAAGATATCGATTCCCACTTCGGCAGATTTCTCTACGAATGCCTCTACGACATCGTCAGCATAGTGGCGATAACCGACCAAATTTTGACCACGAAGAAGCATCTGAAAAGGTGTTTTGGGCATCAGTTTCTTTAAAATTCGAACTCTCTCCCAAGGGTCTTCTCCTAAGAAACGATGGCACACATCGAAGGTCGCCCCTCCCCAGACCTCCACTGAATGAAACCCTATCTGATCCAACTCTTCAGCAATGGGGACCATATCCTCAACCCTCATTCTCGTTGCTAAATTGGACTGATGCCCATCCCTGAAGGTTGTATCCGTTATCCCAATCGGCTTCTTTGTCACCTTATCCATCCCTTCCATTTAAGGACCTCCTTTCAATTTAAAAAGGTTTCTTCAATATTCAATTTTAAAGGGTTTTAGTATGCGTTAACGTTAACGCATTTAAAAAATTTTGTCAAGTTAAAAAATCGAGATTTCTGAGAAAGGCCGGAAATCTCTAATTGGGGTCGAAAAACGGTTTTTTCAGATCTCTCAAATCCAGGGATCAATTTGATTTACAAAATCTTTTCCCTAACGAACCCAAAGTATCATATCATCTCTTTCGACTTGCCACCAAACTCCTTCCTCATCAACCGCTGGTAATAGGATCGAGAGGTATAGAGGGCTGCCATTGGATTATGTCCGGTTACTCGATCCTTTACGGCAAAGACCGTTGTTAGACCATCGATAAATTTTAAAAACAGAGAGTCATGACCGAGGCAGAGTCCTAACATGATGTTGAAATCGGTCTTCGCCTGATTCAATATCTTCGCCTGGGCAATGGGGTTGCACATGGACTCGAACTCTCCAATCCGAATCTTCTCCTCCTCTTTAATGCTAATCTTCTCCTTTGGGACACCTCCCACCTTGCATGAAACCGAGATGACCTCAAAACCGTGTTTCTCGAGAATCTCAGAAAGTATCGAAGCCTCGTAGGTCAGCCCTCCGCAAAAGGCCAGGCCAAGCCTCTTATAGCCCATTCGATTAGAAAACTCGATCAACTCTTCGATTCTACTCTTCGTGGGAATCATCACAAACGGTTTCGCATCCCGAAATGCATAGCATACCCCTTCCTGAATCGAAGCCATTCTGGCAAACTCCTTAATTTTTGGATTATTGTAATGCTTCAAAGATTCCTTCAGGGTTGAGCCTTCTCTCTTTGTAGGACACCACGAAGGTCCTTTCCCCTTCTCCATCCTGCAAATCTTCTCTACCACTACACACTTCGCACAACGGGATTCGACATCACTCATCTCTCTTCTCCTTTCTTCTACCTATCACCCAAAAGAACACGTGACCACTCACTCACATCCCGGACCTCTTCAAAATGTTTGACTCCCTCTACCATTTTAAGTCGCCTCTTCTTTGTCATCCGGGAGCCACTCAGACATGAAATTTCTCAATCAACTCCTCCCAGGATAGAGGGTTTTCAGATTCACCTTTACAATATTCGACTTTTGTAAAATACCCTTTTCCGGCCTTTGTGAATACTTCCGCAGTCCCACACCACTGTTTTGGTGAGGTTTGATCGAGTTCAGGGTCCACCCGATACTTCACCTTTTTCATCATTTGCTTCACTTCTTCAGACCTGACCCTGGAAAGTTGGAACTCGCCCGGACCTGCCTTCCTGTAAAGAATCGCAATTGCCGCTCCAAAAGGCATGCTGAACTGGGCATCTACAATCGATTGAGGACGATATTTCGATTCCGCTGGCTCAGCAATAAGAGAAGCGCCTGCACTCAGGAGTCCAAGTCTAACCTTCTCTACTTGATCTGGCCTAAGGTCATTCTCCTTTACGATTTTTAAAAGGGCATCCATCGGAGGCTGCATATAACGGCAGCAGGCATAGGGTTTGATCGAGGTGCGGAGGATCTCAAATCCGGAGCCGATTCCTTCTAAGACCTTACTTCCATCCGCACCGTTGGAGTAGGCGTGCAGAAACCCATCTCTGCCCTCAATGATCGAAGTGGGTCCTCTGAATCCTCTCTGTGCGAGCAAAGCGGCAATCATCCCGCTATGAGCGGCCCAACCTGCATGGAATCGCTTGGTCCATGAACCCTGGGCCAGATACTCCATCGAGCCTGCGGCCTGGCTTCCGGCAATCCCCATGGCACTGGCCACCCTCTCTTCTTTAAGGCCCATGATCTTTGAGGCTGTACCGCTCGATCCAAAGACTCCGCACGTGCCTGTTGGATGGAAATCTCTCGCATAACTGTTTTCAGGTCTTAAGGCTTTCCCCAGACGAATCATCACTTCATATCCTGATACAACCGCCTCGATCAATCTCTTACCTGTTGCTTCAACCATTTCGCCTGTGGCCAAAGCCGTTGGAAAGATGACGACTCCGGGATGGAGTGAGGATTCATTGTTCACATCATCCATTTCGATCGCATGTCCGGAAACGCCATTGCCAAGGGCTGAATAGAGGTAGGGAGCTCTCTCTTTTGTTCCGATGAGGACTCCACCCTTCTTGCCGACACCTATTCCACGGATAAATTGGTACATGCTTCGGGATGAATTCTCCCGGGAGCCACGACAGGCCACACCGATGAAATCAAGAAAAAAATACTTCGCCCGGTCAACCACCTCATCAGGAAGCTGACTGAATTTCAACTCACTGCAGTATTTTGCCAGATCCTGGGTGATGCCCACTGGGTCCCTTTCTGCTCGGAATTGCCCATTAATAATCGATGAGTGGACTTAATTTTACGAAATATAAAATCAACAATCAAACAAATTTTTGTTTTTTTTACAATCTGTATTGATTTTTTAGACAAAATTTAGTATTTTATAAATTATGAAAGATAGCATCAAAAAGATAGTAGAGCAGGTCGAGGCTCTTCCTGAAAGTGAGTTGGACGAGTTCCTTTCATGGCTAGCAGAATACGAAACAGGCCATTCGGATGAATGGGATAAAGAAATCGAGCAAGATTCCCAGAATGGGGGTCCTCTGAGTCCCGTGTTGAAGCGAGTCCGCGCGGATATAGCTGCAGGAAGGACCAAACCACTTGATGAAGTCATCGACAACTCCTGATTTTTGGAACTCCTACGCTGCCCTCCCACCAGAAATAAAAGCAAGAGCCAGGTTGATATATCGATTGTGGCGGCGAAATCCTCGTCACCCTTCTCTTCGATTCAAGAAAACAGGAAACGTTTGGTCTATTAGGATCGGAGGTGGCTATCGTGCATTGGCCATTCTACAAGAAGATACCTTTTATTGGTTCTGGATTGGGGATCACAACTCTTATAAGAGAATGATCAGCAGTTTGTGATCTTCCATTTCGAAGGAATTAAAGTTGGACAGGTAAAAAATTTACCTCATCGTTCCCTGATCCATTGTGGCCAATTGTCTTTTCCTCACTAAGGGGTTCGAGTAGTCAGGAAGAAGGGTGGGTGATATTCTCTTCCGGTCAACCCCTGCCTCTTTCAATTCCTGATGAAATCTTCTCACATGATCGAGCGTGAGGCAGCCATCCTCAGCCTTTTCTTTCGCATAGAGAGCTGCATTCTTTCCGGCAATTCTCCCAAAGACAAGGACATCCATGAGTGAATTGCCTCCCAACCGGTTTTCACCATGAACCCCTCCAGTGACCTCTCCTGCAGCATAGAGTCCTGGAATAGAAGTCTCCCCTTTCTCATTGAACTTCAGGCCTCCATTCTGGTAGTGGAGCGTAGGATATACAAGAATGGGTTCCTTTGCAATATCAATTCCATACCTTTTAAAAAGCTTATATTTACCAACAAATTGTTTGATCAAAAAACCTCCTCCATGAAACAGATCAATCATGGGGCTGTCCAGCCAAACCCCTGCTTTTCCTATCGTCGTCGGAACCCCTCTATCTATCTGGGTACACTCTCTGATAATCGAGGCCGCACAGGCATCCCTCGGCTCTGTCTCACAGACAAACTGCTCGCCGTCAATGTTGAGCAGATGGGCGCCTGCTCCTCGGAATTTTTCAGAGATGAGAAGCCCCTCAGCCTGTTCTGGAAAGATCGCTCCAGTTGGGTGATACTGTGACGTATGGAGAAAACAGACTTCAACTCCGCACCGATACCCAAGAACAATCCCATCTCCTGTCGCTCCATAATGATTGGTCGTTGGAAAACCGCCGATATGTAGCCGACCCGAACCTCCTGTTGCGAGAATCACTGCTTTGGCTTTGACCAAAAAATATTCTTCCGTTTCAAGATTATAAAGAATGGCGCCCCCACACTGACCCAGTTCACTCAAAACCAGCTCCACAACAGGAGAAAATTCAAGAACCTGAATCCCATCCCTATTTCTGGCTTCATCCCGGAGGGTTCGCATAATCTCGGTTCCAGTGATATCTGCAGCAACATGATCTCTCTTCCTGGACATCCCTCCGAGGTGAAAGACTTTGAGATTCCCATCCGGTCTCTTGTCAAACATGACTCCCAAGCCTTCTAACCATTGCATAACCGAAGGAGCCTGAGTTACGAGGGTATAGACCAGCTGAGGAATGTTTTTAAAGTGTCCGCCTCCAATGGTATCGAGGTAATGGTAATACGGAGAATCTTTCCTGGGTTGTGAAACCGCCTGAATCCCGCCCTCCGCCATCATCGTATTGGCATCACCATGCCTAAGTTTTGTGGCAATGAGGACTCTGGCTCCGTTTTCCTGAGCCAGAAGCGCTGCTGCTGTCCCAGCACCACCACCTCCGATGATGAGGACATCGGTCTCGTAAGCGATCTTTGAAAGATCAATTCGATCAGGATCAATCCGGCTCCACGATTCCAGGATCTCGCAGATCTCAAGTGGAATAGAATAGCCTTTGCTTGGTCCAACCTTCAATTCCTGTAACGATCCCTCCTTATAGGAGGGATGGAACTGCTTCAGACGGTTCTCTTTTTCGGCGAGGCTAAGCCTTGGATATTCCCATCCTTGCCTCTTCTTTTCGAGGCGCAAGGGCCGGGTCTCCTCCACTTGCTTGATCAGTGGCTCCAATTCAGAAGGATATGCCATTGAAGTCTGTTAGGAAAGAGAAAAGATGATCGTTCAAAAAGGCGGTAGTGCCAAAAAACTTTAGTCACTTTAGCTCACTTTATTTAATGAACCTTCTTCTCGTAGCCTTTCCAATATCGGTCTCTCAACTCCTTTTTCTGAATCTTCCCAGAACCGGTCTTCGGAAGTGCTTCAATGAAGTCGATCGATTTGGGAGCTTTATAGTGGGCAATCCGATCTTTGCAAAACCGGATGATCTCCTGCTCAGTGGCTGTCTGTCCCTGTTTCAGCACAACAATACCTTTAACCGCTTCGCCCCATTTTTCATCGGGTACACCAACCACAGCACATTCCAGGATGGCAGGATGCATGTAGAGGACATTCTCCACTTCGGTCGAATAGACATTCTCCCCGCCGGTGAGGATCATATCCTTCTTCCGATCAACGATGGTCACATATCCCTCCTCATCCATGACGGCCATATCTCCTGTATAGAGCCATCCATTTTTGATCGCTTTAGCTGTTTCTTCTGGAAGTCTCCAGTAGCCCCTGGTCACAATATCACCACGTACGATGATCTCACCCACTTCCTTCTCATCCTTTTTGATCTCCTCTCCCCGATCGTTGACCACCTTCAGTTCAACTCCGATAAACTCCCTTCCCGTCTTCGACTTGAACCGGAGCTGTTCCGTCTCATCGAGCTTTTTTAAATGGCCTTTCAGAAGGGAAAGGGTCAGATAGGGACTCGTCTCCGTCATTCCATAAGTCTGGATGTAGTCACATTTGAAGGTCTGAACGATCTTCTTCACGACTTCAGGGGCAATGGGTGCCCCTCCACTTAAAAGAACCCTCAAACTGCTGTAATCGTATTTTCCCACATCTGGATCATTGACCATGAGATTAAGCATGGTGGGAATGAGATTGGTAAGGGTCACTCTCTCTTTCTCGATCGTTTCAAGGACCGTCTTTGGATCAAACTCTCTCACCAATACATGTGTTCCACCAACCCAGGTGATAGCCCAGGTTGCCCAGGCATCGGCAAGGTGAAACAGAGGAGCTACATGAATCCATACATCCTGATCGGTCAGATGGATCTCTGCGATCGTCCCAAGAGCGTGGGTTGTCACATTTTTGTGCGAGAGCATGACGCCCTTGGGCCGCCCTGTCGTCCCACTGGTGTAATAGATCTGTGCTACGTCCTCATCGTGGATGGATATCTCCGGAGGTGGGCAAGGATCTCCCTTCTCCAAAACTTTTTCGTAGTGTAGGTCTCGGTCTTCCTTGGAGACGATCCCATCTCCTGTCCAGAGAATCTTTTTAATCCCCACGATTTTCTCACGAATCGGGTCAACCTGCTTTTGATAAACCGGATCCAAAATCAAAATCTTCGATTCCGAATCTTGTAAGATAAAGGCGATCTCCCCTGGTGAAAGTCTGGTGTTGATGGGAACGGAGATGGCTCCGATCTGTGCTATTCCGTAATAGACCTCTAAAAAATAGTGGCAGTTGGGAAGAAGGACAGCTACCTTATCATCTTTCTCTATGCCAAAACCCTTTAAAAGATGGGAGAGTCGGTTAATGCGCTGATGGAACTCTTGATAAGTCCATCGCCTTCCTCCGCAGACAATAGCCTCTTTTTGAGGAAATAATTTACTCGCTTTTTTTAAGGTCTCTGTTAGGATCATCTCTTGGGCAATCCTCCATTAGCAATATTTCGTGATGGACTCGGTCACCTTCGAAGGATGAAAATACCCCAAAGGGTTGGTTTAGGGTTACGGCGACGAGCCCCATTTCGTCATTCGGTAACGGTTACGTTAGAAAAATTAAATAGGTGAGACGTAGCCTTTTAACACGATACAGGCCCCGAACCTATATGGTACAGAGTGGGCTTACCGTCGCCCTTAAACGAAACCCTTATTTTTAAGCCACTACTCCCCTTCGCTTTTGGTCAAATCTTCAAACCGAATATCAAGGCCTAAGACCCCTTTAATCTCTCCCATCTCATTTCGGATGGGTCCGGAAAGGGTGATACAGAGAGCTCCGGTATGCTTTGAAGAATAGAGGTTGGTGACATGGATCTTGCCATCTCTTAACGGTTCAATGAACCAGGGTCGATCCGAGTAGTCTTCTCCTATAGGCACATTGGCAAACTTTGCCTGATCCACGGGTTGACAGATGGTTCGAGTAACCTTCTTCCCCTGGATATCCACCACATAGACATATTGCAAATAGGGATACTCATCAATGAGGAACTGCAAGACCTGCTCCATTTGCTCAGGATTCATGGTTCGCATTCTCGGATCTTCAATCACACGTTCAATGATATGGTAAGCCATCTCATGGGCCCTTGCCTTGAGCATATCAAATTCGGAGACAAATATCTCAGGCAGGTATTTGCGGGTTACTTTCTCCATCTCCTGATCGGAGATGGCGGTTGTTCTGCCCTCTTCATACTGTTTGGTTACCCAGCGATTGATCTTAGCCACTCCAGGATGGGTCTTTTCAATTCGATCTTTCCCAGTCAATGCAAAATGGGAGTTGATCCACTGGGCAATGCCTGCCAGCCCAGATTTGTCATTGATCGAGATGGAGATGGGCCGATTCAGGATCTTGGCTGTATTGAAGATATTATAGATCTCTTCGTTCTTCAAAATCCCATCCGCATGAATTCCCGCGCTGGTCGCATTGAAGTTCGCTCCGACAAAGGGCGTGCTGGGCGGAATCTGAAAACCGATATTCCGTTCTAAATAATTTCTGATCTCGGTGATCATTGTCGTATCAACGCCATTGTTATGTCCCACGAGGCTGATATACTCGATGACCAATCCCTCAAGTGGCGCATTGCCTGTTCTTTCTCCAAAACCTAAAAGCGTTCCGTTGGCTGCCGAGCAACCATAGAGCCAGGCTGTGGTCGCATTGATCAATCCCTTATAAAAGTCGTTGTGGCCATGCCATTCGAGACACTCCGAAGGGACTCCTGCATCATCAATCATCGCCCGGATAATCTTGGGCACGCATCGCGGAAGGGCTGCTCCTGGATAGGTGACGCCGTATCCCAAAGTGTCGCAGAGCCGAATTTTGACAGGAAGCTTATACTCCTCAGAAAGGCGCATGATGTCTTGGGCAAAGGGAACGCAGAACCCATAGATGTCTGCACGGGTGACATCTTCAAAATGGCATCGCGGGATGATCCCTAAATCGAGGGCAGCCGATACGATCGAGAGATACTCTCTCAACACAACCCTTCGGTTCTTCCTCAATTTTAAAAAGATGTGATAATCTGAGACCGAAGTCAGAATACCTGTCTCTTTCAGGCCCATCTCTTTGACCAGCTTGAAATCCTCTTTGACCGCACGAATCCATCCGGTGATCTCAGGATACCGGTAATTCTTTTCCTGGCACCTTCGGACCGCTTCCTTGTCCTTTTCGCTATAGAGGAAGAATTCGCACTGCCGAATCACCCCATTGGCGCCTCCCAATTTATGGAGCATCTCATAGAGATTAACAATCTGCTCCACAGTATAGGGAGGTCTGGCCTGCTGGCCGTCCCGAAATGTGGTATCCGTGATGAAGATCTCCTCTGGAGGATCGATGAAGACAAACCGATTGTCGAACTCGATCCGACAGACTTCATCGTAAGGGAAAATATGCCGGTAGAGATTGGGTTCCTGAATGTCGAGAAGCGGAAATGGAATCGTTGCTGCCTTGCTCTGAAATGCCTTCTTCTTTTTTGCAATCGCCATGCTTCCTCCCTTTCCGAAGAAAACTTAAACCTTCAATCTAATCCACAATTCATCCAACTGTTTCCCATCCACTTTGGAAGGGGCGTCGGTCATCAGGCAGGTTCCCTTTTGGGTCTTTGGAAAAGCAATCACATCCCGGATCGACTCCGAATGGCTAAGAATCATCGCAAGCCGATCAAACCCGAAAGCAATACCTCCATGAGGGGGCGTTCCATATTCGAGGGCCTCCAGTAAAAATCCAAATCTATCTTTAGCCTCCTTCTCATCCATTCCCAACTTCTCAAAGAGAAGGGACTGCACTTCTTTGATGTGATTCCGGATACTTCCACCACCGATTTCAGAACCATTTAAAACGAGATCGTATGCCTTGGCTTTCACCTCTGCGGGGCAGTGCTTCAATTTGGGGATATCCTCATCTTTGGGAGCGGTAAAAGGGTGGTGAACGGCAACGTATCGCTTCTCTGTTTCGTCATACTCCAAAAGGGGAAAATCGAGAATCCATACAAACCGATATTCTTCTTCGGGGATAAGTCCTAATCTCTTGCCAAGATGGAGGCGGAGATTGGCCAGAGATTGATTGACAACTTTTGAAGAACCAGCAATGAAGAGGAGGAGATCACCCTCAGAGGCCTCCATCACCCTCTCGATCGCCTTCCTCTCTTCATCGGTGATCGATCTCTGTATCGCCGACTGCCACTCCCCCTTCCCTACTCTGGCAGAGATCAATCCCTTGGCTCCATAGTCATAGACAAACCGGGTCAGATCATCGATCTCTTTTCGTGAGAAGGTCGCTCCTCCTTTGACATTGATGGCTTTGATGATCCCTCCTCCGCTCAGTGCTTCCTGAAACACCTTAAAGGTTGAACCGCTTAGAATCTTTGATAGATCTCTCAACTCCAAGCCAAATCGGATATCTGGCTTATCCAGGCCATACCGATCCATGGCTTCGTCATAGCTCAATACCGGGAACGGAGTTTTAAGCTTGATCCCCAAGACCTTATCAAAAAGGTGAGCCATCAACCCTTCCATCGTCCTTTGGATATCCTCAACCGTCACAAAGGACATCTCCACATCGATCTGTGTAAACTCGGGTTGTCGGTCTGATCGGAGGTCCTCATCCCGGAAACAACGAACGATCTGAAAGTACCGATCATAACCGGCCACCATCAGGATCTGTTTGAAGAGCTGAGGCGATTGTGGCAGCGCATAAAAATGTCCTGGGCTGAGACGGCTCGGAACGAGAAAGTCCCTTGCCCCTTCAGGAGTGGACTTGGTGAGCATTGGTGTCTCAACCTCTAAAAATCCAAGACCGTCAAAGTAGTTTCGCACCTCTTTCGCCAAACGGTGCCGTAAGATCAGATTACTCTGCAAACTCGGTTTTCGCAAATCGAGGTAACGATACTTGAGACGGGTATTTTCCTCCACCTTCTCTTCATCTTCGATGAGAAATGGAGGCGTTCTGGAGACATTTAGAATCTTAATCTCCTTAGCAATGACCTCAATCTCTCCAGTGGCCAATTTGGGATTCGCTGTCCCCTCAGGTCTTAGAACGACCTCTCCCCTGATTCCAACGACATACTCATTCCGAAGGCTCTGTGCCTTCTCATGAGCTTCGTGGTTCGATTCAGGATTAAAGACAACCTGAACAATCCCATACCGGTCCCGAACCTCAATGAAGATGAGCCCCCCGAGATCCCTTCTTCGTTGAATCCATCCCATGAGGGTCACTTCTCGACCCTTATCCTCTTTTCGAAGATTTCCGCAGTAATCCGTCCTTTTCCAGTCCCCTAAAAGATCGATCATTGTATTAGTCCCATCGTCTCATAATCGTATAGTCGAATCGTCCCATAATCTAATCGTTCTCCCTTTGACTATGAAACGATGCGACTCAAAGATTATCTGACTATCGCAATATATTAACTGAATCTCCTTTGGGGGTCAAGGAGTTACCAAACTCTGCAGATAAATCCTCTTAGGTATTCTCCTTCGGGGTGGGATAAATGGATGGGATGGTCGATCGGATGGCCTCGTCTGGCTAAGAGTTGAACCTTTCTCTTTGCATCCACAGCCGCTGAGAAGATGATCTTCTGGAAAAGATCCCAGTCCATGTAATGAGAACAAGAAAAGGTCAAGAGAAGCCCACCCTCTTTTAAAAGACGAAATGCCTGCAGATTCAGATCTTTATACCCTCTTGAAGCATGCACAAGGTGAGCTCTCTTCTTTACAAAAGGAGGGGGATCGAGGATAACGATATCAAAATCGGGCTCCAAACCTCTCATCACTTCAAAAACATCCCCTCGGATGGGATGGATAGGGATCTTACGTAATTGATTGAGGGAAACATGGTCTTTTGCCCTTTCCAGGGCCTCATCTGAGGAATCAACCAGAGTAATCTCCTGGGCTCCTCCAATCCCTGCATGGACGGAAAAACCTCCCGTATAACAGAAGCAGTCCAATACGCTCTTCCCTTTAGAAACCTTCTGTAGGAAAAACCGGTTCTCCCGCTGATCTAAATAAAAGCCGGTCTTCTGTCCCTCCTCCACATCCACTCTGAACCGACATCCATACTCCTCAATCTCAACCGGTTTGAGAATCGCATCCCCGTAAAGAAGACCTTTGGTTTCGGACAACCCCTCCTCCTTCCGGGTAGAAACATCGCTCCGTTCGTAGATACTTTTCGGACAAAAAATCTTTACCAGATTGTCGATCAAAAGGCCTTTTAGCCGTTCCATCCCCGCTGTCAGACATTGGAGCACAAATATCTCTCCATAACGATCAACGATCAACCCTGGAAGAAAATCTCCCTCTGCATTGATGAGCCGATAAGCATTCGTCTTTCCTTTGAGCCTCTCTTCTCTCAGTGCCTTTGCCTGTAGCAAACGCTCTCTGAAGAAAGATGAATCCAGCACCTCTCTCTCACGAGTTAGTATGCGAAGAATGATCTGGGAATGGGGATTGAAATGGCCCATCCCCAAAAAGTTTCCATCTCCAGAGTAGACCTCTGCAATTGCTCCAGGCGAAATATCTCCTTCTGTTCTTGACACCGCCCCCGAAAAAACCCAGGGATGACCTCTGAGCAGGGGCTTTTCCTTTCCTTTCTCAAGGGTGATCTTTGGCAATCTTTTCATCTTGTCCGCCTATAAAAATAACCAAATCCAAAGCACCAATGATCAAATAATAACCAAGATCCAATAACCAAAATTATAAGAAACGAATTGTAAAATTTGGGTGATTGGAGTTTAACAATTAGTGATTATTTGGTATTTTGAATTTGGTGATTCGAATTTTAACGGTCTATCTCGAACCAAGAAGACCACAGGCTTTGCCCCTGGGGCTCCATCTCGATCAACAGTACCTAAACAGTATAAAATGATATTGGAGAGGATGGGCTACGGTTTTCTCTGGATCGCTTTCTCTATTACAGCACCAAGAAACTCGGCATAGGTCATTCCCCGAACACGGATAGCCCTGGCCATGCCAGAGGGTGGAGAAATGTCCGGATTGGGATTTACCTCTAAGACATAGATCTTTCCGTCCCGATCAATACGCATATCCACGCGGGCATAATCCCGGCATCCGAAGAGTTTAAAGACTTTAATAGCAAGATGCTCTACCCTCTTCTGCATGACCCATTCCAAGGGGGCAGGACAGACCGGTTTCGACTTCTGGTACTCGATGCTGTCCTGCACCCATTTAGCTTCATAACCGCAAATGCGTGGAATGCCTTCTGGAAATTCGGAGTAATCAATCTCAGAAATGGGGAGAGGTTCAACCTTTCCGTTTGTCTCTAATAGACCCACATTCAGCTCCCTGCCATCAATATACTCCTCCACCAGTGCTGGTTGGCGATATTTTTCGATGACATACCGGATCTGTCGGTTGAGGGATTCGTCATTATGAACCACGCTTTGGTTCGAAATTCCAAGACTTCCATCTTCATGGAGGGGTTTGACGATGATGGGGAAAATATTTCCTTTCAACGATCCAACTTCTCGATCAAATATTTTATACCGGGGGGTGAGGACACCCTGGGAGGTAAGGATATCCTTCACCTTCCCTTTATCCTGACATAGCCCAAGTGTCAGAGCAGAAGACCCCGTATAGGGAATCCGTAACAGATCGAGCAGGGCGGGAATGTTCATCTCGAGGCTTGCATCGCCATAGACGCTCTCACAGAGGTTGAAGACGACATCCGGCCGAATCTCTTTTAACCAATGGATGACCGAATCGATCTCATGGCGCACGGCCATGACATGAAACTCATGTCCGAGGGAGCAGATCCCTTCTTCAATGGCGCCGATCTCTTCCTGCACAGCCTCCTCTGCCAAGATGTCCTTCGCCTCTCCCTTCTCAAGCCTCTCAAAGAGGTTGTAGAGCACACCTACTTTTAGCTTAGATCCTTCCATCTCCGCCCTCCCTTGATCCCTAAACCCAGCACGGTCAGGGATGAGCCATCACCTTCTTGGCAGCGACTTTCTCTTCGCTACCGGTCTTCACCTTCTTGAACTCGATGATATTCGGTTCCGGATATTCGTAGAGCTTGCCCTCATAATTTCTCAAGACCATCTTCCCTTTTGCTCTGGAAACCAAGTAGTTTGGCTCCAGAGGGATCTTTCCTCCTCCCCCTGGTGCGTCCACCACAAAGGTTGGAATCGCATAACCCGTGGTGTGGCCTCGAAGCTTTTCGATGATCTGAATCCCCGCGGCAACAGAGGTTCTGAAATGTTCTGTGCCCATAGCTAAATCGCACTGGTAGATATAATAGGGCCGGATCCGGATCTTCAGAAGTTCATGAACCAGCTTTTTCATGATGGGGGCTTTATCATTGATTCCCTTAAGGAGAACCGTCTGGCTTCCCAGGGGAATGCCTCCGTCTGCCAGGTCATTGCAGGCTCGTCTCACCGCATCCGTGATCTCTTTGGGATGCGTAAAATGGATCGACATCATCAGGGGATGATATTTCTTGAGCATCTTCACCAGTCCAGTTGTAATCCTCTGGGGAAGCGAAACCGGAACCCTTGTTCCAATCCGGAGGAGCTCAATATGAGGAATTGCCCTCAACCGGCTTAAAAACTCCTCGATCCTCTCATTCTCGAGCAGGAGGGGATCCCCTCCTGAGAGAAGGACATCCCGGATCTTTCGGTTTTTCTTCAGGTATTTGAGAACCTCTTCAAAATTCCCCTCTGTGATTGACCGTTCCGTACTTCCGACCAGGCGCCTCCGAGTACAGTATCGGCAATAGACGGCACATTGATCTGTAATCAGCAGAAGGACTCGATCCGGATACCGATGCACAAGCCCAGGCACTGGAGAATCCTTATCCTCTCCGCAGGGATCGACCATATCGCACTTGGAGAGGTGGAGTTCTTCAATCCGTGGGATGGCCTGTCTTCGTATCGGACAGTTTGGATTGATTGGATCCATCAAGCTGAGAAAATAAGGGGTGACGGCCAGGGCCAGTCTCCCTTTCGAATGCCTGATCCCCTCGATCTCCTCCGGAGTCAATTGGAGGATCTCTTTTAGCTGATCCAGTGTCATGATTCGATGACGGAGCTGCCATCTCCAGTCATTCCACTCCCTCTCTGTCACCTCCTTCCAATAGGGAGGGATGGTCTCTTTGGTCTCAATGACGATCTTCTCTTCTTCAGAGGTTTGAAATAGTTTAAGTTGTAATGGTCTCTCGATCCTTCGAATAAGCGGGACAGATAAATCAGAGTCTGAAGCAGGCTCCATTTTCACTCCTTCCCGCATCCCTGCTCATGGGATTCAACCCCTTCGCAAATAAAAAAGGAGATATCATAATGGATACCTCCCCCTCTAACACAAAGGAATCGCCCTTTGTCCTCGAAAGCAGGCATGCACCTTTTCTTTTTTTTCCGTTGATAGCCGATAATCTTGATCTCTCCTCTTTTAAGATTCATCTGTTGGCGTCCACTCTCAAAGAAGCGGGCGCCAACATCTGACCAATCCTCTTTGCCCTTTCGGGCGAACAATATCCCCCTATTACTTCTTGGGGGTTTCGGCTGGTTTTGTTTCAGCAGGTATCTCTGCTGGCTTCTCGGCCGGAGGCGCTTCAGCAGGCTTGGCCTCTGGAGGTTCCGGTGCCTCTTTGACCGCTGGTTTCTCCGGTTCCTTCGCTTTACATCCGATTCCCATAGCGGCAAGATTGATGACCAGAACCAGTGCAAAAAAGAGTAATATCCACTTCCTCATCTGTCTTCACCTCCTTTCTGATTGAAGTCGGGAAGTTTCCCCCCTTTTTACGGATGAAGAACTCCTGATTTCGTCAGAGGGGAACATCTCCTGGATCACTTTCTTCAACAGTCGTGGCTCAACAGGTTTTTTCAGGATGCGACGGATACCGATCTGTCTGAGACGGAGGGCGAGATCATCGGTGATCTGAGGACTCATCAGGATGAAACGTTTGTTCCACTTCTTTAAGAGAGGAAGCCATCTCTCAAAACCTTCCATCTCCAAGTCAGCCAGGATCATTCCTCTCTTAATATCCTTCTGTCTTCTCTCTAATTCAGAAATATCTTCGATCTCCTCCACTTGGAACCCATACTTCTTCAAAATCTTATTTAGACTGAGCCGCAAAAATTCATCCCTATCGAGAATGAATGCCCATCTTGCCTTTTCTTCCATAAAGATAATTTAGTATCAATTTTCGTGCCAAATATTATCTCGAATCCAAAAAATCATGATTAAAAAACTTAATAAAATCAATATGTTTCAGCCTATTCCCTTCGTAAATTCTGCTATACAAATTTCATTTAATGGGGGTTGATGAAAAAATGGCATACTCTTCTCAGCCCAAGTATGACAAAATGGCATTGTATTACCGTTAATTCACTAAAACTATGACTTCTTGTCTTGTTCCATTGATTTAGACTTTGTGACTGTACTGCCCTGAATCTCTTCAATCTTTCTATGGATCGTTCTCACGTTGATCCCTAATAATTTGGCAGCCTTCAACTTATTTCCTCGGGTTGCCTTCAATGTCTGGATCAACATCTCCCTCTCCACTTCCTCAAGAGGTGTTCCAATCTTAAAAGGAACCACCTCCCGCTCTTCTTTAAAATCTCTTATCTCCTGAGGAAGGTGCTGAATGTCTAAGACTTCTGGACTATGGATGACCAGTGCAGATTCAATCGTATTTTCCAGCTCCCTGACATTCCCACTCCAACCATAATCCATCAGGAGGTTCATGGCCCTCTGAGATACGCCCTTTGTCTTCATCCCATATTTCTTGCTGAATTTTTCAACGAAAAATTGGACTAAGAACGGAATATCCTCTTTTCGTTCCCGCAAAGGCGGCAGTTTGATATTGACCACATTGAGGCGATAATAGAGATCCTCCCGGAAGCTTCCATTCTTCACCTCTTCCTGAAGATCTCGATTGCTTGCCGCAATGATCCTGATATTGACTTTGAGTGTCTTATTTCCTCCCACTCTCTCGAATTCGCCCTCCTGAAGGACCCTCAGTAGTTTGATCTGTGTGGAAAGGGGAATATCCTCCACCTCGTCCAAAAAAAGGGTTCCCTGATGGGCCATCTCAAATCTCCCTTTCCGGGAGGCAATCGCACCGGTGAAGGCTCCCTTTTCGTGGCCAAAGAGTTCGCTCTCAATGATTCCCTCGCTCAAGGAAGCACAGCTTACTTTGATGAAGGGCATGCCTGCCCGAGGACTGTTGTAATGGATCGCATTGGCGATTAACTCCTTGCCGGTGCCGCTTTCACCGATGATAAGGACTGAACTGTCATAGAGTGCGATGTGACGGATCAGTTCGAAAATCCTAACCATCTTTTCACTTCTCCCAATGATATTCTTAAATTGGAACTTATCTTCTAATTGAGAGCGTAGGTCTCGGTTTTGAAGGATCAGGGTCTGCTTCTCCAAGGCCCTCTCTGCCAACAGGGAGAGGACTCTGGGGTTGATCGGTTTTTCAATAAAATCGAAGGCCCCGAGCTTCATCGCCTGAACAGCCTTCTCAATCGTGCCTTGGGCAGAGATGACGATCACTTCGGTCTCTGGTCTCAGCGATTTGACAGCCTCAAGAAGCTCGAGGCCATCCATTTTGGGCATCACCACATCCGTAATCACCAGATCGACCATCTCCTGACGAAAGAGCTGCAGCCCTTCCTTTCCGTTCGACGCAAGAAGAGAGGTATAACCTTTCTTTTTGAAGAGAAGACGGAGGCTCTCCCCCACTCGAGGATCATCTTCCACAATGAGGATAGCTTTTTTATCCATAACTCCTTAAAAAGTTCGGAGTTATTAGTTCGGAGTTCGGAGAAATGCTAAACCCACAAGGCAAATTTTCTTTGATTCGATTGATTACTCCGAACTACGAACACCGAACTCCGAGCTTAACTTCGATTAAGCGGAAGCCTTATCCTGAAGGTAGCCCCTCGATTCACCTCGCTCTTCACAGTGATCTCTCCGTGATGGTCGGAGATGATCTTCTTGGCGATCGAAAGCCCAAGACCCGAACCGGTAGGTTTCGTGCTGAACATAAAATCAAAAATCTTAGGGAGATGCTCCTTCGAAATCCCCACCCCATTGTCCTGGATGATGATGAATACATTCTTCTTCGACCCACGAGTGGTAAGATGGATCTCTCCTCTTTCAGAAACGGCTTGAATGCTATTAATGAGGAGGTTGGAAACGGCCAGATTGATCTGACTGACGTCAATCTTCACCAGAGGCAGATTCTTCTGAAAATGGACCTCTAGCCGGGCATTCTTCATCTGAGCATCCGGCCTCAGCAAGTGGGCAATCGAATCCAGCACCTCATTCAACTGAACCCACTCAAATCTAAGGGGTGGGAGACGGTTGAAATCCAGAAACTCTTTCAGATTATTCTCAAGGCGAAGGGTCTCATAGCTGATGAAGTTAAGAAGGGATTGAATCTCCTCCTTCTGGGCGAGATGGATCTCCTCTCTCAGCTCATCCCTCAATAGCTCAATATTGATGTTAAGGGAACTGAGAGGGTTTCGAATCTCATGGGCCATCCATCGGGCCAACATGCCGATCGTAGAGAGGTCTTTGCTCTGGCTGATCTCCCGTGAGAGCAACCCCTTTTCCGTGATATCCGCAAACGTGGCCAAACATCCGATGAAGACATCTTGTTGATCAAAGACAGGATAGAAACTGCACCGAACAAGCTGTGCCTCTCCTTCAGAGGTCGTCTGGCCGTGAATAGCCAATTCAATATCGTGATGGCTCTCTCTCTTTTCATAAACGGCGTTGAACTGTCTCCGGATCGTCTTATAAGGGATGACCCGATCGAATCGTTTGCCCAACGCCCTTTTTTCCTTGACCTTGAAAAACTCCACAGCTACCGGATTAAAGACCTGGATTCGGCCTCGTTCATCGGCAAATACGACTGCCTCCTTCAGATGATTCAAAATCGTCTCAAAGAGATCGGGATCGGGTGGGTTGATCTTCATCCATTACCCTGCCATTCCATATCGCTCAAGGGCGTGATGGAAAATGGTCTTAACCAAACGGTTGTATTCCCAGCCCATCCGTCCAGCCATGATGGGAAGATCGCCATAAACAGGAGAGAGACCGGGCAGAGGATTGATCTCCAGAAAGTATGGAATTCCGTCCTTCCCGATGCGGATATCCACACGGGATACATCTCGGCAATCCAGGGCTCGATAGGCTTTCATCGCCACTGCCTCAATCTCCTTTAATAAATGGTTGGAAATCGGAGGAGGGCAATGGTAACGCACCTTCTCCTCCCATTCTCGCTTCACCTCAAGAGAATAGATCGCTTCATCCGGAGGACTTCCCTTCACCTCGATCTGCATCACTCCAAGGACAATGGGCTCCGAATTGCCTAAAATCCCAACCGTGAATTCAGGACCACTCACAAATTCTTCAACCAAAACCGGAGGCCCATAAGTTTCCAGAAGCCATTTCACCTTTTTGTTCAAAGTGGTCGGGTCTGAGATCTTCGAATCGAGCCGAACCCCCTTGCTCGATCCTTCGTAACATAATTTAACGAAAAGGGGATAACGAAGACCGAGGTTGTTAAGATCTTCCATCCTCTCCACCTTCTTAAAACCAGGTGTGGGCACCCCTTCGCTCCTTACAACCCTTTTCGCCATCGCCTTATCCAGAGTGAGCGCCAGTGTGAGAGGATCGGATCCGGTATAAGGAATATTCAGAAACTCGAGGAGGGCAGGAATGTGGGCTTCTCTGTTTCGACCACCCACTCCTTCGGCAATATTGAAGACGATATCAAGCGGAGTTGTTCTCAATCGCTCGATCAGACCTACACCTCCGCCCAGCTTGAATACTTCATGCCCATCGCTTTCAAGGACTTGACGGATGGCGTCGATCGTCTCTTCCGCATCAAACTCTTCCAGAGCATCGATCGGTTGATCATCCCGATGTTTAAAGTCTTTCTTTAAATTGTAAGTGATCCCGACTTTTAACTTCATTCGAACAAAAATAGTCGCCTTTTTGATTCTGTATATCTCTGTTTCGTTTCTTTGTCAACATCGATTCTCTTTTGGCTTTAATTTTTTGAACCGCTATTGATGTTCGGAAATGTAACGGAACGCCGGATTGATAATTCGTGCCTCCTCCCCTCTCCTCCATTTGGGGGGAGAGGGGAGGGGAAAAAGTTGAATAAGGAGGCATTTGGTTTCGTTGTCTTTGCGAAATTCATTCAATGGTCTCAATGTTTCGGAAGACCATCTTTTATGTTACATTACATCCGTTAGTCGTTTCTAAGAAGGGATGGAAATTAGAATGGGAATCCGGCGGGAAGAACTTTTCGAGTCCTTAGGTAGTTTAAGAAAAGGGATTCTCCGCATCATCGGAATAATCGTCCTTCTCGGCATCATCCTCTTTCCATTTTCAAAGACACTGCTCCGCCATCTTCATCGTTCCCTCCAGGAAGATCTCGTTGCCTTTGGTATCCCCGAAGCCTTTTTCTCCCTTCTCAAGTTGACGCTCTTTTCCAGCCTCTTCCTATCTGTACCAGTCATCTTCTTCTACCTCTGGAAAGCCTTCTCACCCCTCTTCCAGAAAAGAGGGCTGGAATCCTCATTTCTCGTTCCTCTAACCGCCATCCTCCTTTTCTATGCCGGAGCAGCCTTCTGTTACTTCATCACCCTTCCCTTTGGCATCCAGTTCCTCATGGGATATCAATCAGCCACGATCAAACCCATGATCTCCGTGGCGAAATACATCTCCTTCTGTGTGATGTTCATCTTCGCCTTTGGTCTGGTTTTCGAACTACCCCTCATCCTGGCCCTGTTAAGTTATATCCGTGTGGTCAATGCCTCGTTTCTGACTCGAAACCGCAGGTATGCGATTCTGATCATGGCCATCCTCTCGGCAATACTCACCCCCACTCCAGACGTCTTCAATATGGCCTTGATGGGAGGACCCCTCTATATCCTTTTTGAGATTGGGGTTCTTCTGGTCAAAATCGTTGAACGAAGAAGGTCTGCCGATGATGGGATCTCCTCATCAACCCGATAGCTATAGAAAACAGAAGGGAGGCATACCTAATCGATATGCCTCCCTGGTATAATGATCACAGTGTGTGATCTAGGTTAAAGGTTAGTCGTCGTAGCTTTCTTTCTTTTTGCTACTTTTTCTTTCTTTACAACTCATGTGGAATTGTGGAAATCTCATATTCACGAATGGT